>WNFK01164712.1_pt1 | contig 63314 bp, 70 predicted proteins | sample 5400281 | NCBI WGS metagenome assembly WNFK01 (sample SAMN13153350, study PRJNA577476) | soil metagenome | isolation source: 20 cm soil on Douglas fir-dominated hillslope | place: USA:California | collected 2013-09-17
CCCGTTCGCGATGGGCGACCTCGCCGGCCTCGACGTGGGCTGGCGCATCCGCAAGGGCAAGGGCGTGAAGTCGGCGGTGGCCGACCGCATCTGCGAGCTCGGGCGCTTCGGGCAGAAGACCGGCGCGGGCTACTTCCGCTACGAGAAGGGCGACCGCACCCCGATCCCGGACGCGGACGTGGAGAAGATCATCGTCGAGGTCGCGAGCGAGATGGGCATCACGCGCCGAAAGATCTCCGACGACGAGATCCTGGCCCGCCTGCTCTACCCGATGGTCAACGAGGGCGCCAAGATCCTCGAGGAGAAGATCGCGATCCGCGCCAGCGACATCGACGTGATCTGGGTATACGGCTACGGCTGGCCGGTCTACCGGGGCGGCCCCATGTTCTGGGCGGACCAGGTCGGGCTCAAGGCCATGCGCGATCGGATGAAGGAGTGGCAGAAGACGCAGGGCGAGGACTGGAAGCCGGCGCCGCTGCTGGACCGCCTCGCGACCGAAGGCAGGACGTTCACGGGGGCGTGATGCGCGCCCTCGTGACGGGAGCGGCCAGCGGGATCGGCCGGGCCACCTGCCTGCGCGTGGCGCGCGACGCGAAGGCCGCGGGGCGCAAGGCGCAGATCGCGGCGGTGGACCTCGGTCCCTCGCCCGCGCTCGACTCGCTCGTGGAGGAGCTCGGCAACCTCGGGGCGTCGGCCCTGCCCCTCGCGGGCGACATGGCCACCGCGGACGCGCCCGCGCGCGTGGTCGACGAGGCGATCGCGCGGTTCGGCGGGCTCGACGGGCTGGTCAGCAACGCGGGCGTCAATCGGCCGGGCCCGCTCGCCCAGTACGCGGTCGAGGACTGGGACCGGATGTTCGCGGTGAACACGCGGGCCACGTGGCTCCTCGCCAAGGCGGCCCACGACGCGCTCGCGGCCTCGCGCGGGGCGATCGTGGCGGTGGCGTCCATGTCCGGCAGCAACGCGCACGCCAACCTCGGCCCCTACGGACCGAGCAAGGCCGCGCTCATCATGCTGGTCGCGGTCCTCGCGCAGGAGTTCGGACGCGACGGCATCCGCGTCAACAGCCTCTCGCCCGGCATGGTGCGCACCGGCATGACCGAGAAGGTTTACCAGAACGAGACGATCGCGACCGAGCGCGACGCGCTGGTGCCGATCGGGCGCGTGGCCACGCCGGAAGACATGGCCGACGTCATCGCGTTCCTGCTCGGGCCCGACGCGCGCTACGTCAACGGCCACGATCTCGTGGTCGACGGCGGCATCACCGGCAACTTCCTGGGCCGCCTGCCGGGCATCTCGCAGATCACGAAAAGTTAGCACTGTCAGTGGGGTGACTTCGGGGGCCTGACAGTGGCCCCGGAGCGCCGTGACACCCCTCCGACACCTGTCAAGTATCCGGAAACAATAGCCGAGCAGCCCCCCCTGCTTGGCACCCGCCTCGCATTACCTCCCGACCACCCGGAGGTGTTGCCAATGGTTCCCATGCTGATCAAGACCTGGAGCCGGTATGTGCACGCGGATCGTCGCCAGCTCCCGCTATTTCCCGACTGGGAGCGCATGCGGTGGCTGTCCCCGCTACCGTCGCTCGGCGCCGCGTTCGCGCTCGGCGTGCTGTTCGCGCTGGGAACTCCGTGGAATGCGTCGGACGTGATCGAGCGCACCGCCAAGCTGATGGAGCCGGCGGTCACGATCGAGGAGCCGGCGGCGCCCAAGTACGATCTGGCGGCCATCCCCGACCACATCAAGACGGCCGCGCAGCGCCATCGCCTGTCCGAAGAGCTCATCACCGCGGTGATCTCGGTCGAGTCCAACTTCGATCACGCCGCGGTCTCCCAGAAGGGAGCCAAGGGCCTCATGCAGCTCATGCCCGCGACCGCCTCCCTCATGGGGGTGCGCGATCCCCACGACCCCGACGAGAACATCGACGCGGGGGCCAGCCACCTGCGCGCCATGCTCGACACCTTCAAGGGGGACCTCCCGCTCGCGCTGGCCGCCTACAACGCGGGTGAGCAGAACGTGATCCGCCATCGCGGCATCCCACCCTTCCCGGAGACGCGCCAGTTCGTGGCGCGCGTGCTGCGCCGGATGGGCGACAAGAGGGCCGCGGAGACGGTCATGGCCAAGCCGGTGCCGGCCCCGCAGTGGGTCGCGCGCAGCCCCCGCTCATCGTCGAAAGCCCACATGGTGAGCACGGCCGCCGTGTATCCGAGCGCAGCGCGACCGACGATGGTCCAGGTGGCCGCCCCGCGCGGCGTGGAGCGCCCCGCCGCCCAGCTCGTGCTCAGCGAGCTGGAGCAGCGGCAGAGCTCGCGCACGTGGTCGCCGATGCCGGCGTCCATGCGCCCGGAAGATCCGCCGCCGATGCCCGACCCCACCGTCCAGCTGGGCCAGTCCCCGTAGCCGTCCCTCCGCGTTCTTCCCCGCCCGCTCGCGTCCTGCGCTACGATGGCGGCGCCCCGACGCCGCCACGTCGGCGCGAAAGGAGCGAGCATGCGATTCGGCGTCTTCTACGAGCACCAGCTACCCCGTCCCTGGGAGGACGGTAGCGAGCAGCGCCTCTTCCAGGACGCGCTCGCGCAGGTCGAGCTGGCCGACCGGCTCGGCATCGACTACGCCTGGGAGGTCGAGCACCACTTCCTCGAGGAGTACTCACACTCCTCGGCCCCCGAGGTCTTCCTGGCCGCCGCGTCGCAGCGCACCCGGCAGATCCGCCTCGGGCACGGCATCGTCCTGATGCCGCCGGGCTACAACCACCCGGCGCGCGTCGCGGAGCGCCTCGCCACCCTCGACCTCGTCTCCAACGGCCGGGTGGAGTGGGGCACCGGGGAGTCCGCCTCGCGCGCCGAGCTGGAGGGCTTCGGGGTGACCCCCGCGGAGCGTCGGGCCATGTGGCGCGAGACCACCGAGCAGGTCGCGAACATGCTCGCGCTGGATCCCTACCCGGGCCACCAGGGCAAGTACTTCTCGATGCCGGTCCGCAACGTGGTCCCCAAGCCGGTCCAGAAGCCGCACCCGCCGCTCTGGGTGGCGTGCTCGAACCGCGAGACCATCCACCTCGCGGCCCAGCTCGGCATGGGCGCCCTCACCTTCGCCTTCATCGACCCCGCCGAGGCGAAGCACTGGGTCGATGACTACTACGAGACCTTCAAGCGCGAGTGCGTGCCGATCGGCCACGCGGTGAATCCCAACATCGCAATGGTGACCGGCTTCTCATGTCACCCGAATGCCGACGAGGCGCGGCGGCGCGGCACCGACGGCTTTCGCTTCTTCCAGTTCGCCCTCGGCCACCACTACGTCTTCGGCACGCACCGGCCGGGCCGCACCGACATCTGGGCCAAGTACGAGGCGGTCCGCGCGGAGCTGGACCTAGGCATCCTCGGCGGCGGCACCGGCTGCATCGGCACGCCCGACGAGCTGCGCGGCGCTCTGCAGGCCTTCGAGGACTACCGGGTGGACCAGACCATCTTCATCCAGCAGGGCGGCAAGAACCGGCACGAGCACATCTGCGAGTCGCTCGAGCTGTTCGCGGGCTCCGTGATGCCGGAGTTCAAGGAGCGAGAGGCCGCGCGCGCCGCCCGCAAGGCGGAGGAGCTGGCTCCCTACGTGGCCGCGGCCTTCGAGCGGAAGCGGGCGGGCGCGGGCGTGGCCGAGGCGGACATCCCGACCTACGAGGCCTACGGCCTCACGGTGACGCAGCCGGTGGATCTCGAGAACATGCCGGAGGCGAACCGGCGGCGTATCCTGGCCTTCAGACGGATGCGGGAGATCATGGAGGGCCGCTGAGGTCGGTATGATGCCGGAGTCTCTGGGGTCGCCTCCGGAGTCGCCCCCGAATCTCGCCGGCCGGCTGCGGCGGGTCGGCGAGATGCTCATCGGGCTGTCGGGCTCGCCCGTCCCCACTCACCTGTTCCAGACCCTCGCGGAGCAGGCGCAGGCGGTGGTTCCGCACGACTACCTCGCGGTGTGCCTGGAAGACACCGAGCAGCGGGGCTACCTGGTGCACTCGCTCTCCGGGCTCGCGGGCGAGGTGGTGGCGAACCGCGTCTTCAGCCGAGACGAAGGGCTCCCGGGCCGGACCATCCGGACCGGACGCGCGTACCTGGTGGCCGAGCTCGACACGATCCCGGATGCCGCGCCCGATCTCGACGGGGTGCTTGTCCGCGCCGGCCTGCGGGTCGGGCTCACCGTCCCGGTGCGCCGGGGCCCCCAGGTCCTGGGCGCCCTCCTCTTCGCCCGCCGCGCCATGCCCTACACGTTCGACGATCTCGAGGTCGGCACCCTCGTCGCAGCCGGACTGTCGGGCGGGCTCGAGACCTGTCGCGCGTACCAGGCCCTGGCCGACGAGCGCGGCACGCTGGCCGCGGTGCTGACGAGCACCGCCGACGCGGTGGTCATGGTCGGTCAGGACGGCATCGTGCTGCTCGCGAACCCGGCGGTGCGCGCGATGCTGGGGGTGGCCCCGGACGCCATGACCGGCCGCCCGTTCACGGAGGCGGTCGTCCACGAGCCCCTCCGCCGGCTCCTCGAGGCCGGACGGCCGGGCATCGCGGAGCTGCTCCTGCCCGATGGGCGCACCGCCCAGGCCAGCCTCATCATCGTGACCACCGAGTACGGCGAGCCGGTCGGCCTGGCCGCCATCCTCCGGGACATCTCGCTGCTGAAAGAGCTCGATCAGATGAAGACCGACTTCGTCAACACGGTGTCGCACGACCTGAAGAGCCCGATCATGGCGATCGCGATGACCGCGGAGCTGCTGCTGAAGGCCCCGCCCGCGCCGGGCGGCGAGCAGGCCTACCGCGATCGGTGCGAGCGCATCCTGCGCAGCTCGAAGAACATGACCGAGCTCGTGACCGACCTCCTCGACCTCGGCAAGATCGAGGCTGGCCTCGAGGGCGCGGGCGACCCGCTCGACCTGGTGGCTCTGATCGCGGACGTGGTGAAATCGCTGGTCGCGGCCGCGGAGGACAAGCGCATCACGGTCACCGTCGACGCGCCCCCCGCCGCGGTGGTGCGCGGGGTGCGCGCGCGCCTGCAGCAGGTGCTGACCAACCTGATCGGCAACGCGATCAAGTACACCCGCGCCGAGGGCCGTGTGCGCGTGACGGTGGAGGCGCCGGACGCCGCCGCGGATCCGGTGCGGATCCGGGTGACCGACAACGGCATCGGCATCCCGGCCCGGGACCTGCCGCACGTCTTCGACAAGTTCTACCGGGTCAAGAGCGCGGCCACCGCCGACATCGGGGGCACCGGCCTCGGGCTGGCCATCACCCGGAGCATCGTGGAGGCCCACCGGGGCCGCATCGGCGTGGAGAGCGTGGACGGCTCGGGCAGCACCTTCTGGGTGGAGCTGCCGCCGGGCGGCGGCGCGTGACCGGCGGCTAGGCGCTCGTCGCGGGACGCGCGGGGAGCCGGAGCGTCACCACGGTTCCCTCGCCGCGCGCGCTCGTGATCTGGATGTCGCCCCCGTGTTTTCGCAGGATCCCGTGCGCGACGCTCAGGCCGAGCCCCTTGTGCTCACCCGCCTTGGTCGTGAAGAATGGCTCGAGCGCGCGCTCCCGCGTCGCCGGCGCCATCCCCGCGCCGGGATCCTCCACCGCGCAGTGCACGTGCGGGCCGGAGGCCCACGTCCTGACCTTGACCGTCCCGCCCCCGGGGAGCGCCTCGACCGCGTTGGCCAGCACCGCGGTGACGACGTCGAGGAGCCCGGACGCTTCGCCGGCCACCGAGGGCAGCGGGCCCGGCGCGAGCTCGATCTCGACGCGCGGGGCGACGCCCGCGCCGGCCAGCCGCACCGATCCGATGGCGGCGCGGGCCACGTCGTTGAGGTCGAGCGGCGGCGCTTCCGACACCGTGCGCACCTCCGAGGCCACCTGCAGCCGCTTCAGCACGTCGGCCGCCTCCATGACGGTGGCCTTGATGCCCGCGAGCTTCCCGTGCCCGTCCGTGCCCTCGAGCTGTGGGAGCACGACCTGCACCTGGCCGAGGATCTTCTGGAGAACCTGGCGGACGTAGTCGGTCACGCCGTCGGTGAGCGAGCACACCGCGCGGAGCCGCTCGCTCTCCACCAGCTCGTGCTTGCTCCCCTCGAAGTCGCGGAGGGCGCGCAGCAGGGCCTGGCGGGTCAGCGCGCGGTCCACGGTGGAGAGGAGCTGGGCGGTCGCCACCGGCTTCACGAGGTAGGAGGAGGCGTCTCCGGCCATCGCCTCCAGCGCGCCATCGAGGGAGGCGTGGCCGGTCATCACGATGACCTCCGTCTCCGGGGAGCGCGCCTTGATGCTCCGCAGCAGGTCGAGCCCCGAGATGTCGGGAAGGCGGCAGTCCACGATGGCCAGGTCCACCGGGCGCGGCCCGAAGATCCGCTCGAGCGCGGCCTGGCCGCCGCCCACGCGGTCGACGTGGTGGCCCTGCTCGCGCAGGACGTCTCCGAGCGTTTCCCGGATGACCGGATCGTCGTCGATGACGAGAATGTCGGCGGGGGCTCCCATGTCCCGAGAACCGTGCATCGCGGGTGCCAGCGGACTCCCGGCGATACGCCCGAGATGACGGCTACTTGGCGCCTAGCGTAATCCTTTGACGGGGTTCCGGATCAACACACCTGGTCCCGAGGTGACGGGGGCCGTCAACGGGGGGCGGCAAGGGTCAGCCGTCCGCCTTGACCTCCGCGAACACCTGGCCCGCCGCGATCATGGCCTCGCGGATGACCGGCACACCCACGTAGCCCGACATGTGGATCAGCGTCTCGATCAGCTCGGTCTCGGTCCAGCCCTGCCGCAGCGCCATGCGCAGGTGGATGCGCAGCTCGGGCTCGCGCCCGGTGGCCGCGTCGGAGACCACGCACACGAGCGTGCGCGTCTTGAGGTCGAGGCCCGGCCGCGTCCAGAGCGCGCCGAAGACGTTCTCGGTGGCCACGTCGATGAACTGGCGCATGACCGGGTCCTTGTAGGTGGTCGCGTTCACGCGCTCCACGTACTTGTCGCCCAGCAGCTTGCGGCGGATCTCACTGCCCTTCCGATGGAGCTCGCTCTCTGCCATGGTCGTCTCCTGGTCGCGCTAGCGCCGAGCGCCGGGACCGAAGAACCCGCCCTTGGGCCGGCCGTGGGCGTGGTAGTGGTCGGGGATGTTGCGCATGTGGTCGTCGATGTAGCACTCGCCGACCTGCTGGGTCGCTACCTCGCGCAGGCGCGCGTGCATGTGGGTGAGGTGCTCGGCGGGCGGCTCGGTGCCGTGGTAGCGCCAGACCACCATGGGCACCGCGCAGATCTCACACTCGGCGATCCAGCAGATGTCGTCTTCGTGGAACCACGGGGTGATGCGCGCGGCGCGACAGAGATCGCAGCCGGCGACCTTGGCGAAGGCGGGATCCATGGAGCGGAGCGACCGGCCGCTACCCTACCCCCAGAGCGCCCGCATCACGTGCATCGCCACGCGTCGGTTGTAGTCGCGCACGAGCCCGCGGATGCGGAAGATGTCCAGCACCCACCACGCGGCGAGCCCGCCCAGGGTGATCCAGAACAGGACCTGGAGCCCGCGCTTGCGCAGATAGAGGTAGTGCCAGCCGAGGGGCAGGAACGCGAGCGCGACCGCGGGCGACTTCGCCTGGGCCCGGTAGCGCCACAGGAAGGCGCGCTGCTGATCCGGAGTGAGATACGCGAGCTGCTCGCGCACGGTGCGGGACAGGGACGAGGCGACCCGCGCGGGAATCACGACCGACCGATCGTTGCGCGCCTCGGGCCCGCGCCGCTGCGCGGCACGATCGGGGGGCGGCGCGGTCGGCTTGCGAAACACCGACGATTCCTGTCCCGACTGTGCCCTCATGGCGCTCGTTCCCCCGGGGCGGGTAGGAGCAAGAACAGCGCCAGCCGGACGGGTCAGACGGGACTTGGACTTAGCGGGCGATCGCTGATGAACGATTCTCACGTGTCACTCCGGTCGTCCACAGGAGGACGCTTGCTGGGTGTCAATTTTTGACCTCCGGCCAGACCACCATGCCGGTTCCCGACCGCCAGGCCACCGCGGGCATGTACGCGAGCACCTCGGCGGGCCCGCTGGTGAACGCGAGCGCGAGGATCCAGGCGAGCAGCTCCGCGGTGCCGCCGGAGCCCGCCGCTTCCATCCGCTCGAGCGTGCACTCGCGCAGCAGCGCCGCGTGGTCGCCCTGCTTGAGCAGGCCGAGGAACCACCGGTCGAACGCCTCGTCCACCCAGAAGTAGCGCGGACCGCCCGGCTCGTGGGAGAGCCCGCCGGTGGCGACCACCGCGACGCGCTCGTCGCCGGACGAATAGTCCCGCAGCATCTCCCGGAGGGTCGTCCCCACCTCGTAGGCGCGCGCGGGCGTCGGGATGGGCGGCACCGTGCAGTTCATCGTCACCGGCACCAGCGAGATGTCGCCCGCGGGGTTGAGATAATGCATCGGCACCGAGACCCCGTCGTCGAACTGCATCTCCCGCAGGTACGACAGCGCCAGCCGACGCCGCGCGCCCTCGTTGACCAGGTAGCGGGCGAGCGCCGGGTGGCCGGGGATCCGGTACTTCGCGAGCGCGAGCCACTCGTCGTACCAGTCGGCGGGCCCCACGTGCTCGGGGCCGATCCCCACCGTGTACTCCGGCGTGTTGTTGATCGGCCAGTTGAGCAGGTGATCGTTGCTCACGAGCAGGATCACGTCGGGGCGGGCCGCCCGCAGCCGCTCCCGCATCTCGTCGAGGGCGCGCCGAGCCTCGACCTGCTGGTCCTCGGGGGCCCGCTCGAACCAGCCGGTGAGCCCGGGCGAGTGGGTCATCGCCATCGCGGCCACGATGCGCGCCACGCTCAGCCCTCCCGCCGCGGCGGCGAGGCGGCCAGCCGCTCCGCGGCGGCGGTCTCGGCCGGGTAGGCGCGCCGGTAGGCCTCGAGCGCCGGATGGCTATTGCTGTTGGCGGAGGCCCCGAAGAAGAGCCGGAGGATCTGGGGGATGTAGTACTGGTGCACCCCCATCTCGTTGAGCCGCCGGACGTCCTTGTCGCGCACCGCCTCGTACTCTTCGCGGCTCAGGCCGAACTCGCGGGCGAGGCCTTCGAGGTCGCTGAGCCAGCGGGCCCGGAGCACCGCGTCCCGGCGGACGTAGAAGATCATCTCGTTGACCGGCAGGGTCTTGTCGCAGCGCTCGACGTTACCCATCGGCCTTCCCGGACAGCACCTTGGGGTTGACCTTGAGGAACATGATGACGCAGCGCTCGGGGCCCAGGTTCCGGACGTCGTGCATGACGCTCCGGGGGAACTTGACGATCGAGCCCGCCTCCACCACGACCTCCTCGCCGTCGATGCTCATGTGGGCGGTCCCCTCCAGCACGAAGATCGCCTCTTCCTCCTTCGGGTGCGTGTGCATCACGGTGGACTGGCCTGGCTCGTAGCAGGCGATCTCCGACCAGAGCTGGTCGGTCTTGAAGAGCATCTTGCGGACGCGCTTGTCGGGGGCGAAGGCCTTCAGCGCGTGCAGATCGAAGACCTGCGCTACACCGGTTACACGCGAGGCCACCATCTCGTCCATTCCGCTCGGATCATAGCGCGCTCGCGTGGCGTCCGCCACCGGCCCGCCCCGCGCGGGGAAGTTCGTCGTTGACATCGCCCGACCCGTTCAGTAGAACAGGCCGACGGCCGTGCCACAGCCCCCCGCCTCGTCCCTCTCGGTCGCTCGGCGCCTCGCGCGATTCGTGTCCGGCTTCTCGCTCGACGCGGCGCCGCCCGCGGTCTCCGCGCAAGGGACGCTGCTGGCGCTCGACACCCTCGGAAGCTGCCTCGCGTCCTCCCGGCAGGACTTCGGCCGCTCGGTGATGGAGGCCGCGGGGCGCCTCGGGGGCCCGCCGGAGAGCGGGGTGATCGGCAGCAAGGCCCGGATCGGCGCGGCCGCCGCCGCGCTCGCCAATGGCACCCTGGCCCACGGGCTCGATTTCGACGACACCCGCGAGGACGCCATCGTCCACACCGGCTGCGTGGCGGTGACCACCGCACTGGCGGTGGGCGAGGCGGTGGAGGCCTCCGGCCGGGCCGCCCTCGAGGCCTTGATCGCGGGCGTGGAGGTGATGTGCCGGATCGGCCTCGCGGTGCCGGGCCGCTTCCACGCGCGGCACTACCACCCGACATCGCTCACCGGCAGCTTCGCGGCCGCCGCGGTGGCGGGGCGGCTCCACCGGTTGACCGAGGACCAGCTCGTCCACGCCTTCGGCATCTGCGGGAGCCAGGCCTCCGGGATCATCGAGTACCTGGCCGACGGCTCCTGGACCAAGCGCCTGCATCCCGGCTGGGCCGCCCACGCGGGCGTGACCGCGGCGGTCCTCGCCCGCGCCGGGTTCACCGGGCCGGAGACGGTGTTCGAGGGCGAGCACGGCTTCTACGCCGCGTTCGCGGGGGGCCACGATGAGGCCCGGCTGGAGGCGCTGCTCGAGAGCCTGGGGCGCGCGTGGGAGATCACCAACCTCACGTTCAAGCCCTATCCTTGCGGCTCCATCGCGCATCCCTACATGGACTGCGCGCTGCGCCTTCGCGAGCGCTACCGGCCGCGGCCCGAGGAGATCGCGGAGGTGCGCTGCCGCACCGCGGCGGGCCCGATCCCGCGCCTCTGGGAGCCGCTCGCCGCGAAGCACCGCCCGAAGAACGGCTACGCGGCCAAGTTCAGCCTGCCGTACCTGCTCGCCTCGATCCTGGTCAACGGCCGCGCGACCCTCGCCGACTTCACCGACGAGGCGGTGCGCGACGAGACCCTGCGCGGCGTGGCCGGCAAGGTCCACTACGATATCGACCCGACCATCGACTACCCGCGACACTTCATCGGGCACGTGGCGGTGCGCCTGACCGACGGACGCGTGCTGGAGGAGCGGCAGGATCACCCGCGCGGGGGGCCCGATGCCCCGATGACCCGCGAGGAGCTCACCGCCAAGTTCCGCGCCAACGCGGCGGAGGCCATTCCCGACGCGCAGGCCTCGCGCGTGGTCGCGCTCGTGGACGCGCTCGCCGCGCAGCCGCGGCTCGCGCCCCTGATGGACGCCCTCACCGCCTAGAGGAGTCGTGATGAGACACCGCCGCCTCGCGCTCGTCCTGCTGGTCTCGGCCCTGATCGCTTGCGCGGCCCCCACTGCCGCGCAGGATGCGCGGCTCGAGGCCGCGCGCAAGGAGGGCAAGGTCGTCTGGTACACCTCGCTCGCGCTCACGAGCTCGGAGAAGGTGGCCAAGCTCTTCGAGACCGCGTACCCGGGCGTGAAGGTCGAGGTGCAGCGCACCGGCTCGCAGCGGATCCTGCAGCGGATGATGCAGGAGCTCCAGGCCAACATCAAAAACGTGGACGTGGTCCACACCTCCGACGCCGGCCACTACGTGCTGCTGAAGGAGAAGCAGCTCCTGATGCGCTACACCCCGGCCGGGGTCGACCGCTTCGCGCCCGGCTTCAAGGACAAGGACGGCTTTCACTACGGCCTGCGCGCCACCGTCAACGTCATCGCCTACAACACCCAGAAGGTCAGCGCCGCGGAGGCTCCCCGCACCTGGAAGGACCTGCTCGACCCGAAGTGGCGCGGGAAGCTCGTCACCGCCCACCCCGGCTACAGCGGGGTGATCGCGACCCACGTCCTGGCCCTCGTGCACCTGCACGGCTGGGACTACTTCAAGGCGCTCGCCCAGAACAAGCCGATGCTCGTGCAGTCGGCGGTGGACCCGGGCGGCATCGTGGCCTCCGGGGAGCGGCCGGTCGCGGTCAACGGCGGCGACTACACCTTCTACCAGCTCAAGAAGAAGGGCAATCCGGTGGAGATCGTGTTCCCGAAGGAGGGCGTGCCGCTGGTGGTCTCCCCGAGCGCGATCACGAGCTTCGCGCCCCATCCCAACGCGGCCCGGCTCTTCACCGACTTCATCTTCTCGCGGGAGATCCAGCAGGTCCTCGCCGACACCGAGGGCCTCTACACCGGCCACCCGGAGGTGAAGTACCCCGCCGACCGGCCGAAACTCGGGGATCTCAAGCTCCTGCAGGTGGACCCGGAGGAGCTCGAGAAGCGCAACGAAGAGATCAAGACGCGCTTCGTGGAGTTCTTCGGCGCCTAGCGCGCCCGCCATGGCGGAGGCGTCCGCGGCATCGCCCAGGCCGAGTCGTCTCGACGGGCTCGACCGCGCCGCCCCGGTCTGGCTGCTCGCCGCGGCCGCGCTGGTCATGCTGATCCTGCTGCCCATGGGCTGGCTCGCCTACATCAGCGTGACCGGCCCGCGGGGGGGCTTGACCCTCGCCCACTACGCGCGCGTGCTGGGGGACCCGCCGCTGCAGAAGGCGCTCTGGAACACGGTGGTGCTCGCCTTCTGGTCCGGCCTCGTCGCCCTCGCGATCGGCGCGCCCATGGCCTGGCTCTCCGCCCGCACCGACCTGCCCGGGCGCCGGATCATCCAGAGCCTGATCATGGCGTCGTTCGTGACGCCGCCATTCCTGGGCGCCTTCGCGTGGGTGATGCTCGCGGGCCCCAACGCGGGCTATCTCAACCAGCTCTACCGCGGCCTCACCGGCGCGGAGGGGCCGCTGCTCAACATCTTCTCGATGCCGGGGCTCATCTTCGTGGTGGCGATCTACACGTTCCCGTACGTCTACATCATGATCGCCAACACGCTCGGCCTCATCGCCTCCGATCTCGAGGACGCCGCCGCCATCCTGGGCGCGGGCCGCCTGCAGGTGGCGCGCACCATCACGCTGCCGATGGTGCTGCCCGCGATCCTGAGCGGCTTCATCCTGGCCGTGCTGCAGGCCCTGGCCCTCTTCGGCTCCCCGGCGATCCTGGCCCTGCCCGCGGGCTTCCACACCGTGACCACCCAGATGTGGGCGTTCTTCCAGTACCCGCCCCGCGCCGAGCTGGCCGCCGCGTTCTCGATCCCGCTCCTGCTCGCGACCGCGCTCCTGCTGCTCGTCCAGAAGAAGCTGCTCGGGCGGCGCGGCTACGCCGCGGTCGGCGGCAAGGGTGGGCAGCGGCGCATCATCCGGCTCGGCCGCTGGCGGCTTCCCGCGCTCGCGGGGTGCCTGGCCGTGCTGGCCGGCGCGGTGTTCCTGCCCTACGGCATCCTGCTCAAGGCCGCGTTCGCGCGCGCCTGGGCCCAGCCGCTCACGCCCGCGAACTTCACCCTCGAGAACTGGTCGTTCACCTTCCTGCACAGCGCGACCCAGTCCGCGATCGTCAACACCCTGGAGCTCGGCGTGCTCACCGCCTGCGTGGGCGCGGGGCTCGCCACCGTGCTCGCCTACGTGACCAACCGGCGGCTCGTGGCGGGCCACCAGGTGCTGGGCTTCCTCGCGGTGGCCCCGGTGGTCATCCCGGGGGTGGTGCTGGCGGTGGCCCTCTTCGTCGCGTACACGCGGCCGCCGTTCCTCCTCTACGGCACCCTGTGGATCCTCTTCATCGCCTATCTGACCAAGGAGATGCCGGTCGGCTACTCGCAGGCCGACGCCACCATGCGCGGCATCCACCCCGAGCTCGAGGAGGCGGGCCGGATCCTGGGCGCGGGCCGCCTGCGCGTGCTGCGCGAGATCACCGCGCCGCTCGCCCGGAGCGGCATCATCGCCACCTGGTGCTTCGTCTTCATCGGGGTCATCCGCGAGCTCTCGGCCTCGATCATCCTGTTCACCCCGAACACCAAGGTCATGTCGGTGGTGATCTTCGACCTGAAGGAGGAGGGCCAGTTCGGGGCCATCGCGGTGCTCGGGGTGTTCATGCTCGTGATGACCTTCGCCACGGTGGCGCTCATGCAGGCCCTGCTCGGCCGCGACGTCCTGGGCGCGCGGCCCTCGACCGGCTCGGGCTAGCTCCGTGCCTGTCTTGTTGCCGGGGATGACACCGAGCGAATGGTCGGGGCCGCTTCGAGCGCGGGCTAGGCCCGCGCAACCTGTCTCCGGGGAGAGGTTCGGAAGGGGGGCGTAGCCCCCTTCCGAGAACCCCATGCCCGACGTCACCATCACCGGCCTGACCAAGCGCTTCGGCGACGTCGCCGCGGTGTCCGGGCTCGACCTCACCGTGCGGCCCGGCGAGCTGGTCGCGCTCCTCGGCCCTTCCGGCTGCGGCAAGACCACGACCCTGCGGCTGGTGGCGGGCTTCATGGCGCCGGACGCGGGGGAGATCCGGGTGGGCGAGCGCGTGCTGTCCGCTCCCGGCACCGTGATCCCCCCCGAGCGACGGCGCATGGCGATGATCTTCCAGAGCTACGCGCTCTGGCCGCACATGACGGTGGCGCAGAACGTGGCCTACGGGCTCCGCTTCTCGAAGACCCCGCGCGCGGAGCGGGGCGGCAAGGTGGACGAGATGCTCCGCGCGGTGCAGCTCGCGGGCTACGGCGCGCGCTATCCCGGGGAGCTCTCGGGCGGCCAGCAGCAGCGGGTGGCGGTGGCGCGCGCCCTGGTGGTGGAGCCCGAGATTCTCTTGCTGGACGAGCCGCTCTCCAATCTCGACGCGAGCCTCCGCGAGGAGATGCGCTTCGAGATCCGCCGCCTGCACGAGCGCTTCGGCATCACCACGCTCTACGTTACCCACGACCAGGCGGAGGCGATGGTGATCTCGGACCGGGCCGCGGTGATCCGCAACGGCCGGGTCGAGCAGATCGCCGCGCCGCACGAGCTGTTCGAGCGGCCGCGCACGCGCTTCGTCGCCGAGTTCATCGGCAAGACCAACCTGATCGACGCGGTGGCCGACGCCGAGGGCCGGGTGGTCCGGGGCCACCTGCAGCTCCGGGTGGCCGCCGACCGCCTCACCCCCGGGGCGCCCGTGGTGGTGTCGATCCGGCCGCACCTCATCGCGCTCGGGCCGCGGGCCGGCGCGGGGACCGCGTCGCCGGGCACGAACGCGCTCGCGGGCACCGTGCTGCGGGCGAGCTACCTCGGCGACGCGGTGGACTATCAGGTCGGGCTGGAGGAGAGCGACGTCGTGCTGAGGGTCACCGGCCCCACCCCGGCGCGCGCCCGCGCGGGCGACCCGGTCGCGCTGACGGTCCCCGTCGAGGCCTGCGTCCTGCTCCCCGCCTCCGACTAGAGGCCGCCCCAGACGTCGTGGGCCAGCTCGACGCAGAGCGCGAGCTTGGCCTTCTGGTGCTCGACGGTGACCGCGTTGCCCTCGAGGGTCGAGGAGAAGCCGCACTGCGGGCTCACGCCGAGCTGCTCGAGCGGGATGTACTTCGAGGCCTCGTCGAGACGGCGCCGCAGCTCCGCCTTCGGCTCGAGCGCGGACGTCTTGCTGGTCACGAGCCCCAGCACCACCCGGACGTGCTTCGGGACGTGGCGCAGCGGCGAGAAGTCGCCGGAGCGCGCGTCGTCGAACTCGAGGAAGAAGCCGTCGTAGGGCATCTGGTTGAAGATGGCCTCCGCCACCTTCTCGTAGCCGCCCTGGGCGCGCCAGCTCGAGCGGAAGTTGCCGCGGCACAGGTGCGTGCACACTGCCAGGTCCTTCGGCCGGTCCCGCAGGGTGGCCTGGATCAGCTTCACGGATAGCGCGAGCACCTCGTCAGGATCCTCGCCGCGGGCGCGGCCCTGCGCGCGCATCTCCTCGTCGCAGAGATAGGCCAGACTCACGTCGTCGAGCTGGAGATACCGGCAACCCGCCGCGTGGAGATCGGCGATCTCGGCGCGGTAGGCCGCCGCGGTGTCCTCCACGAACCCGTCGAGATCCGGGTAGATCGCCCGGTCGATGTTGGCGCGCCCCACCTGCGAGTAGAGCATGCAGGGCGACGGGATCGTGAGCTTGGCGGTGCGCGACGTGGCCGATCGCAGGAAGCGGAACGCGTCCACGAAGATCGGCGCGGGCCGGCCGACCCGCGAGGCGATGCGCAGGTCGGGCCGCGTGAAATTCACGTCGCCCGCGCGGCCGTGGAAGGTCACCGGGAGCTGCTTGCCCTCGCTCGCGAGGCCGCCCAGGCGGGTGAGGAAGTCCATGTGCCAGGACTTGCGGCGCAGCTCCCCGTCGGTGACGCCCAGGAGCCCGGTCTCCTCCTGCAGGCGCACCGCGTCGCGGATCGCCGCGTCCTCGGCCGCGGCCAGCTCGGCCGCGCTCGCCCGGCCCGCCTCGCGCTCGAGGCGCAGCGCCTTGAGCGCGGGCGGCCGCAGCAGGCTGCCCACGTGGTCGGCGCGGAACGGCGGGCGGGGCGACGCCATCCTAGTAGAGCCCACGGCCGGCCGCGAAGACCCGGGTGAGGCCGAGCAGCGCGTCGGTGCTGGGCGTGGGGACGCTCACGCGCCGTCCGATCTCGCTCACCGCGGTGAGGAGCCCGTCGATCTCGAGGGGCTTGCCCGCCTCCACGTCCTGGAGCATGGAGGTCTTGAAGGCGCCCAGCTTGCGCGTCACCGCGTTCCGGTCCTCCCCGCTCTGATGAATCGGACAGCCGATGCAGTCGCCGATGGCCGCGGCCTCCGCCATGATCGCGAGCGTGAAGCGGTCGAGCAGCGGATCGTCGAGGAGGCGGTCACAGGTGGCGCCGGTCAGCGCGGACATCGGGTTCATGGTCATGTTGCCCCAGAGCTTGTACCACACGTCGGCCTGGATGCGCGGGCTGACCGAGGTCTCGAAGCCGGCCGTGGTCAAGCGCGCGGCCAGCGCGGTCACCCGGGCGGACTCGCCGCCGCGGGGCTCGCCGATGATCAGGCCGCGGCCGAAGCCGTGCTTCACGAGACCGGGCTCGCGCACCGAGCAGGTCGCATGCACCACGCACCCGATCACGTGGCGCGCGGGAATCGCGGCGGCGATGCGGCCCTCGGGATCCACCGCCCGCACCGCGGCGCCCTCGTGGGGCCCGCCGAGGCCGTGGAAGAACCACCAGGGCACCCCGTTCATCGCGGTGAGCACCACGGTGTCCGGACCGAGCAGCGGCCGCATCGCCGCGGCGAGGCCGGGCAGCGACGGCCCCTTCACCGCGAGCACGACCAGCTCCTGGGGGCCGAGCGCGGCGGTGTCCTCCGCCACGCGCACCGGCGCGGTGAGCAGTGCGCCGCCCTCCTCGAACCGGAAGCCGTGGGCGCGCAGCGCGGCCGCGGTCGTCCCGCGCGCGAGGGCCGAGACGTCGGCGCCGCTCCGGGCCAGGTGGGTGCCGAGGAACGTGCCGATCGCGCCCGCGCCGACGACGGCGACCGTCTTCATTCGATCACCCGATCGGCCCGCGCGATCATCGACGGCGAGAGACCCAGGCCCAGGCTCGTGGCGGTCCGTCGATTCACGACCAGCTCGAAGCGCGCCGGGAGCTCCAGGGGGATGTCGCCCGCCCGCGTGCCGCGCAGCACCCGCACCATGACGTCGCCCGCCTGCCGGAACATCGCGGGAATATCGGGTCCGTAGGCGAGCAACCCCCCGTGAACGGCGAACTCGGGGAACGGCATGCTCGTCGGCATCCGGTGCCTCGCCGCGCCCTCGACGATCTGGGGCCGCGCCGAGTAGAAGGTCGGTGACGACAGCACCAAGACCGCGTCCGCCCGCTTTTCCGCGGCCGATCGGAACACGGCCGCGAAGTCCTCGGCGGTCAGCGCCTCGAGCGCGAACATCTCCACGCGGAGCGTGCGCGCGGCGGTCTCGGCGCCCTTCAGGAGAAGCCCCGGCGTGGAGGGGTCCCAGACCACCGCGACCCGTGCCAGGCGCGGGACCAGCTCTCTCAGGAGCTGGATCCACTTGCCGCTCAGCTCCGGGAAGTCGAGGAACACCCCCGTGACGTTCCGGCCGGGACGGGCGAGACTGACCGCGAATCCCGCGGCGACCGGATCCGACTCGAGATCCATCGCCACGATCGGGATGGCTCGCGTCGCGCCGGCGGCCGCCTGCACCGCGGCCGGCCCGATCGCGAGGAACGCGTCCACCCCGAGGCGGATCAGCTCCTGAGCGAGGCGCGACATGTCCTCGGTCCTGCCCGCCCGCACCCGGAACTCCATGACCAGGTTTACGCCCTCGACGAAGCCGGCCTCGCGCAGCGCCTGATTGAAGCGGGCGAAGTTCTGCCGGAAGATCGGCGCGTCCGGCGCGGCTCTCAGGACGCCGATCCGGACCGTCTTCGCGGGGGCGGCGGGCTGGGCGTGGGCGCCGCCCGGCCCGACCACGAACCCGGACGCCATCCCGATCAGGAAGGCGCGGCGATCCATGCGTCGCGGTCAGTCTTTGAGGCGCACGACGTTGAAGGCTTTCACCGGCCGCTGGAAGCCCTTGAGGGTCAGCTCCCCGATCGTCTCGACCTCGGCGATCTGGTCCACTCCGCTCGCCACCCGCTGGGGGAGCAGGATCTGCCCCGGCTTGGCCTCGCCGCAGAGCCGCGAGGCGAGGTTGGTCACGGTGCCGATGGCCCCGTAGTCGAGCCGCCCCTCGAAGCCGACCGCCCCGATGGTGGCGTAGCCCTGCGCGATGCCTACCCCGAAGTCGAGATCGAACCCGCGCTTACGCCACGCGTCGGTGAGCGTCGCGATGCGCTCCCGCATCGCGCCCGCCATGCGGACGGCCCGCGCGGCCGGATCGGGCACCTCGACCGGATCGTTGAAGAAGATCATCATGCCGTCGCCCGCGAATCGCTCCAGCGTGCCCTCCGCGGCCACGATGAGCCGGCCCATCTCCGCGTGGTACTCGCGGAGCACGGTCATGACCTCTTCCGGCTCCGCGGTCTCCGCGAACGCGGTGAACCCGCGCAGGTCGAGGAACACCACCGTGATCTCCCGGCGGTGGCTCTTGAGCGGATCCTCGGTGTCGCCGGCCACGATCAGCTCGGCGAGCTGGGGTGAGAAGAAGCGGCGCAGGCGCCCGAGACGCTCGAGCTGGGCCACCTGGTCCCGCACCCGCTGCTCGAGCGTCCGGTTCAGCTCGGCCAGCTCGTCGTGCAGCGCCCGGATGCGCAGCAGCGAGCGCACCCGGGCCAGCAGCTCGGGCTGGTTGATCGGCTTGGTCAGGAAATCGTCGGCGCCCACCTCGATGCCCTTCACCCGCTCGGTGACCGGGTCGAGCGCGGTGACCATGACCACCGGCAGGAGCCTCGTCGCGTCCTCGGCCCTCAGGCGCCGGCACACCTCGTACCCGCTCATCTCGGGCATCACCACGTCCAGGAGCACCAGGTCCGGCAGCTCGGCCCGCACCCGCTCGAGCGCGATCGCGCCGGAGGGCGCGGTGATCACCGCGTAGCCGTGGCCGGCGAGCACGCCCTCGAGGAGCTTGACGTTCATCGGGGTGTCGTCCACCACCAGGATGCGGGCCGGATCGTTCACCGGGCGCTCCCCTCCGGGCCGTGACGATCGAGCATCGCGCGCACCGCGGCCACGAACTGGGTCACGTCGATGGGCTTGGCCTGGTAGCCGTCGAAGCCGGCCGCCATGATCTTCTGCCGGTCCTGGGTCATGGCCGGGCCTCGATCCCGTTCATGCGCGGGAGCTGGATGTCCATCAGGATCAGGGCGGGCGGCGTCGCCTGGGCGAGCACGATCCCGTCCTCCGCGTTCTCGGCCTCCGCGGTGCGGTAGCCGTGGAACTGGAGGATGTCGCGCTCCAGCTTCCGGTTCTTCTCGTTGTCCTCGACGATCAGGATCAGCTCGCCGGCCATGGTCGCTCCGGAACCGAGAAGGTGAAGGTGGAGCCCTGGCCGAGCTGGCTCTTGACCCAGAGGCGGCCGCCGTGCAGCTCCACGAACTTGCGGGCGAGGGTCAGGCCGAGTCCCGTGCCCTCCCGCTTGTGGGCGTAGTCGCCCCCGACCTGGCGGAACTCCTCGAAGATGAGCTCCTGGTTCTCCGGGGCGATACCGATCCCGGTGTCGGTCACCGAGATCTCCACCCCTCGGTCGGTGGGAATCGCGCGCACGTCCACGCGCCCGCCCTCGGGCGTGAACTTCACCGCATTGGAGAGGAGGTTCAGCATCACCTGCTTGATCTTCCGCTCGTCGGCGACCAGCTCGCCGAGACGGGCATCCGCGTCGAGCCGCAGATCGATCCCGTGCCGCACCGCCCGCTCCCGCACCAGCACCAGGGTGTCTTGCAGGGCCTGGGGCAGATCGAAGCGCGCCAGCTCCAGCTCCATGCGGCCCGCCTCCACCTTGGAGAGGTCGAGGATGTCGTTGATGAGCGAGAGCAGGTGGCGCCCCGAGGACAGCACGTCCTGCAGGTACTCGTCCTGCTTGGGGTTCAGCTCCCCGAACATGCGCTGCAGCAGGACCTCCGAGAACCCGATGATCGCGTTCAGCGGCGTCCGCAGCTCGTGCGACATGCTGGCGAGGAACTCCGACTTGTGCTGGTTGGCCTCCTCGAGCAGCCGGCTCTTCTCCTCGATCTCCCGGAAGAGGTGCGCGTTGGCGATCGCGACCTTGGACTGGTCGGCGAGGGTCCGCATGAGGGTCACCACCCGCTCGTCGAACGCGCCGGGCGCCCGGCGGAAGAGCACGATGCCCCGCGCCACGTCGCCGCCCGTCATCGGCACCGTGAGCACCGCCCGCAGACCTTCCAGGAGCAAGCGGTCCCGGAACGGATAGTCGGGCACCGCCTCCACGTCGGGGACCTGGACCGGCTCCCCCGCCTGGGTCGCCCGCCCCAGCGTGCCCTGGCTCGTGGCGACCGGGATCGCGTCCAGGAACTGGCGGCTGATCCCCTGGCTGACCACCGCGGCAAACCGCCCACGCTCGGGACTGTACTCGAAGATGCCGCAGCCGTCCGCCCCCGCGAGGGTGAGGGCCCGGCGGGCCACCGCGTCGAGGATCTCGCGGAGATCGAGCGAGGAGCTGACGGCCCGGATGACCTCGCTGAGCGCCCCGGTCTCCTCCAGCGACTTGGAGAGATCGTGGGTGCGCGCCTGCAGCTCCTGGAACAGGCGCACGTTCTCGATCGCGATCACCGCCTGGTCCGCGAAGGTCTCGAGCAGAGCGACCTGCTGGTCGCTGAACGGCCGCACCTCCGTCCGGAACGCGGTGATCGCCCCGATCGCGTTGCCCTCGCGCAGGAGCGGCACTCCCACGGTGGACTTGATGCCCTGGCGCCGGATGGCCGCGGCGATGTCCGGATACTCGGCCTCCAGGTCGACCCGGAGGTCGTCGATCCGGAGGGTGCGACGCTCGAGGGCCACCCGGCCCGACACCGACCCCCGGGTCAGCGACCTCGCCTCGCCGGCTTCGAGGCTCGACTTCACCGGGCCGTGCCGGGCCACGAGCCGCATCTGCGACCCCTCGATCTGGAAGATCTGGGCGTTCTGGGCGTCGCACAGGCGGGCCGCGGCCTCCACGACCGCCGCCATCACCGGCCGGAGATCGGTCGGGGAGCTGCTGATGACCCCGAGGATCTGCGCGGTGGCGGTTTGCTGCTCCAGGCTCTCGGTGAGGTCGCGGTTGCGGACCTGCAGCTCCTGGAACAGCCGCACGTTCTCAATCGCGATCACCGCCTGGTCCGCGAAGGTCTCGAGCAGCTTGATCTGCTTGTCCGAGAACGGGCGCACCTCCCGGCGGCGGATGAGGATCACCCCGATCGGCGCGCCCTCCCGCATCAGGGGCGTGACCAGAATGGTCCGGGTCCCGGAGGCCTCCACGAGAGGCCTGGCGTCGGGGTATTCGTGATCGACCGCGGCGGCGACGTCCTCGACGTGGACCGTGCGCCGCTCGAGCACCGCGCGGCCGGTCACGAGACCCGGGAGGATGCGCTGCTGGAGGGTGGCGAGGTCTCGCGTGGGGGCCAGGGGCACGTCGCCTTGTCCGGCGACGCGAACGAGGACGTCCCCGTCGATGCGGAAGATCTGCGCGTCGGAGGCGTCGCAGAGCCGCGCCGCGTTCTCGGCCACCGCGTCCATGACCGGCTGCAGGTCGGTCGGGGAGCTCGAGATGACCCGTAGCACTTCGGCGGTCGCGGTCTGCTGCTCGAGCGCCTCGCTCAGCTCGTGGGTGCGTTCCTCGACCTTCCGCTCGAGGCCCGCGTAGGACTCCTGGAGCTTCCCCGCCATGCTGTTGAACTGCTCGGCCAGCCCTTCCAGCTCGTCGCCGGTGCGCACCGCGATGCGGCCGGTCAGGTTGCCCTCGCCGAACTGGGCCGCCCCCGCCTGCAGCGCGCGGATCGGCTTCACCATGGTGCGGGCCAGGATCAGGCTGACGATCACCGACAGGGCGATGCCGATCAGCTCGAGGAGGACGGTGCGCTGCACCGAGGCCTCGAGGGGGGCGAAGGCCTCCTCCAGCGGCTGCTCCACGAAGACCGTCCAGCGCAGCGACGGGATCGTGACGTGGGCGGTCAGCACCCGCTGGTCCTTCAGGTTGCGCGCGACCGCGATGGGCATCGTCGCGAGGCCGGCGCCCGGGGAGGGGGTGAGTGCGGCCTTGACGTGCTCGAGCCGGGACAGGTCCGTCTTCTGGAGCACCAGGCTGATGTCGGGGTGCGCGATGAGCGCGCCCTGCCCGTCCACCACGAAGGCCTGCCCGGCCTTGCCCACCTTGATCTGGGAGACCACGTCCCAGATGAACTTGAGGTTGACCTCGGCCGCGGTGACGCCGCCCCCCTGCCCGCCCTCCGCGATGGCGATGGCCATGTAGGGCTCGGACTCCTTGCGGAAGTACACGGGCCCCCGGTAGAGCCGGCGGGCCCGGGCCTCCGTGAAGCGCGGGTCGGCCGAGAGGTCAACCTGGCTCCCGAAGACGTCCATGGCGAGGCGGGAGACGCGCACCTGCTCCCGCCCGGTGGGGTCGATGTAGCTGATCTCGGTGATGGCGGCGGGGCTGGGTCACCCAGCCCATCTGGTGCTCGATCTCCGTGATGAACCCCTCGATCCGGACAGCGGCGGCCTGGGCCTTCTCCCGCTGGAGGGCCGAGAGCACTTCCTTGCTCTCCTGGTAGGAGAAGTAGATCTCGACGAGGCCGCTGGCGAGCAGGGCGACGGTGACGAGGAGGGAGAAGAAGAAGACATACTTCCAGAACAGCCGCCGGCGCCTGGCCATCGTCCCGGCGAGTGTAGGCCGGGGCTAAACGCCTGTCAAAGATGCGCCGGGCTCAGGCGGGCACCACCTCCGCGGCCTTCGGCAGCAGGGGGCACCCCGGGGCCATCGCGGCCTTCTTCTTCTCGATGATGTCGCCCGCGTACCGCTCGAGGTAGTGGGCGATGGTCTCCACCCGGATCTTGACCGACCCCGCCGGCTTGGTCGAATCCAGGTCCTGGAAGGAGAAGAAGAGCGTGCCCGACCGCTCGATGATCTGCTGCACCGGGGTGTAGGTCGGCTGGTCCATGCCGCACTCGTAGCTGGCCAGGCGCACCACGCAGGTGACCCACGGCATCCGCGCGGCCGCCTTGGCGCCCCACAGGATCTCGTTGGTGTTGCTGCTGTAGGACGACGGCCACACGTCGTGGATGTCGAAGGGCGAGCGGATGTGGCCGGCCCGGACGTCCTCCCCGAAGGCCCACTGCATCAGGTCGTCGTCGATAGGAAAGTACTGCGCCCACAGCACCGGGTAGCCGTAGGCCTGGAGATCCACCTCGATCTCGTGGCCGATGCCCGGATCCATGTGATACGGCCGGGCCAGGACCATCAGGCACCCGCGGTTCTCGCGCGCGCACCACTCGAGCACCTCGCGCCCCTTCCGACGCAGGCGCGCGTTGAACTCGGTGAGCGCGCGGTAGCCCGCCTCCACCGCGCGGGCCGTCTCCTCGGCGGTGAGGCCGGGGATGACGCCGTCGAGCCCTTCCCAGAGCTGCTTGGGCACGAGCCGCGGCTCGTCGAGGGAGACGAAGGGGGCCGCGTAGCGGATGCCCTGCTCCGCGAAGACGTCGCGCTCCTTCATGAAGCCGGCCTTGATGTTCTCGGGCGCGGCCATCACCCGCGGGCAGGTCAGGGTGCGCGCCACGTGGCCGGAGAGGAACGAAGGGAGATTGTAGATCATCGGCGAGAACAGGATGTCCAGCTTCTCGCGCTGGCCGAAGATCAGCTCGCCGTAGTGGCCCGCGATGCACTTGACCGGGTAGCAGCAGTCCACCGTGCCGCGGCCCTTGCCGAACTGGCGCCCCTGCTCCTCCGAGGTGTCGGACGAGAAGACGAGCTGGCGGGCCTCGACACCCAGCTCTCCGAAGAAGCCCACCCAGAACTGGTGCGTGGACCAGAGGTTCAGGACGCGCGGGATGCCGATCCGCAGCTTAGCCCGCGACGACCTCGGATCCTGCGCGGGAGCGGCGGAACGCGTCCTTCCGAACCATCTCGGCAACGTTAGGGTAGTCACGCTTGACCTCCTCCAGCTTGGCCTTCACCTCGCGCAGCTCGTTCAAGTCCTCGACCAGCCCCTTGGGGCAGGAGTTGCCGCTGATGACCCGCTCCCAGCCCGCGGCCAGGGGCAGCTTGCTCCAGGGCCGTCCCTTGGCCCCCGGCAGCTGCACGTCGATGAAGGTGCGCGTGCAGTTGATCGGGCACCACTTGCAGACGGTATCGGCCGCGGTGGTGCTCGTGTAGGTGAGCGCCGCGATGGCCTCGAACCCGCGGAACCGGCTCGTGCGCCCGCTCCCGGCCTCGCGCCAGTCCGCCGCGCAGAGCGCGGCCCCGATGGCCCCCGCCTCGCCCGAGTACGGATGCAGCACCACGTCGGCCTCGGGCACCTTGCCGCGGATGAAGTCCACCTGGGCCTTCACCACCGCCATGTTGCGATGGGTACCGCCCTGCAGCACGAATTTGCGCCCGACCGACCGGAGGTTCTGGAGCTGGCCGGCGTAGATCCACACGTTCACCGGCAGCACCGCGGCCAGCGCGGCCATGATCTCCTCGGCGGCCCAGCCCTTCCGCTGCTGGTTCACGATGTCGGACTGGAGAAAGACGCCGCAGCCCATCGCGAGCGTGGGCATCGCCTTGGCCTCGAAGGCCTTCTCCGCGTACGCCTCGAGGGGAATCGAGTAGCGCTCGGCCACGCCTTGCAGGAACGCCCCGTTGCCGGAGGAGCACTGCGAGTTCAGCCGGAAGTCGGCCACCGTGCCCTGGCGCAGGATCATGATCTTGACGTCGGTGCCGCCCACGTCGCAGATCACGTCGGCGTCGGGATGGAAGTGCAGCGTGCCGGTGGCGTGGGCCACCGTCTCCACCACCGCCACATCGGCCCCGACCACGTCGCGCAGCAGATCCTTGCCGTAGCCGGTCAGCGCGAGGCCGCCGACGTCGGTGTAGCCCGCCTCCCGGACCTGGCGGAAGAGGGACTGGGCGTCCTCGATCGGGTTGCCCTTGGAGAGCGCGTAGCAGGTGAAGAGCAGCTCGCGCGCGGGCGAGAGCACGACCGCCTTGGCGGTGGTGCTGCCGAAGTCGCAGCCGACCAGCACCGGGCCCGCCACCTCCGCGGCGGCCCGGGCGGACGCCGAGCGCTTGAGGTCGAACTCGGCCACGAACGAGGTGAGATCCTCCGCGCAGGCGACGAGCGCTCGGCCCCCCGTCTTGGCCTTCTCCTCCTGCTGACCCTCCTCGACCCACCAGCGCAGCCGGTCGCGGCCCTGATAGACCGCGACGCCGTCCGCCTCGCCCGCCCCGATCTCCACGCAGCCGAGGCAGGCGTAGTAGAGCGCCTCCGCGGGCACGGTGATGAGCGACGCGGGATCGCGCCCCTCGGGCAGCGCGAGCTTCCGCTGCTCCCACAACTTGCCGAGGTGGTGGCGCCAGGCCTCCTGCAATCCCCTGAAGAAGAGGTTCGGCCCGCCCAGCAACAGCACCTCCGGGGCCGGGGTATTGCCCTTGGTGAGGGTGGCGAGGTTCTGGTACACCACCGCCTCGAAGAGGCTCGCGATGATCTCCTCGACCGGCACCCCGGTCTTGACGAGGCTGTTGGCGTCGGTCTCCGCGAAGATGCCGCACTTGCTGCTCACCTTGTGGAGGCTCATGCCCGCGTAGGGTAGGGCCGCGAGCTGCTCGCTCGCCACCTGGAGCTTGCGGGCGGTCTTCTCGATGAAGGTGCCGGTGCCGCCGCTGCACGCCGACTGCATGTAGACCTGCTTGGAGCGGCCGGTGCCGGTCGGGGTGAAGAAGATCGTCTTCATGTCCTCGCCGCCGATCTCCGACACGAAGCGCACGTCCGGGTGCAGGCGCTCGACGCAGGCGGCGACCGCAACCACCTCCTGGATCATCTTGGCCCCGACGAGCGGGCCCAGCAGGCCCGCGCCCGAGCCGGTGAAGAAGACACGATCGCGGCCCGCCACCACCTGGGCCTCGTCCTCCATGCGCCCGAGGAACTCGAGCACCTTCTCGGCCTGGCGCGTGTTGTGGCGCTGGTAGTCCTGCCACAACACGCGCAACCCTGACTTCTCTTGGTATCCGCTCGCCCCACCTTCGGCTGCGGCTTGCCATTCAACCGCCACCGCTTTCACGGTGGTGGAGCCGACGTCCATCCCGATCAGCTTCATTACTTCGCCCGCTGGGCCACGTGCAGCACGAGATTCGCGGCCTGGCCCGCGCAGCCCATGTGCGGAACGCGGTAGGTCGCACGCTTCATCTTCGGGTGCGCGTCGAGGTACGCGCGCACCTGGTCGAGCGTCATGCCGCTCTGGCCGAGCGCCTCGTCGAACTCGCGCTGGGCCCGCTTCTTGGCCTCGGTCAGGATCATCTGGCAGCGCGAGAGCGCGTGGACTTCCGCGTCGCCCTTGATCTCGAGCGGGGCATAGAGGAGATCGGGGTGCTTGCCGATCACGCCGGCCATCGCGCCGATGGACATCGTGTTCGGCATGCAGGAGTAGGGCGAGAGCTCGCAGATCATGTGGGCCTTCTTCTTCTGGTGCGCCCAGATCGCCTTGCCCACCAGCATGTCGCCCTCGCCTCCGTCCAGGCGACTGTGGAAATAGGGCGCGGCCAGCCGCCGCAGCTCGAGCTGGTAGGGCAGCTCGTGCGGCAGGTTGCCCATGGCCCGGCGCAGCCGGTTGAAGGTGGCGCGGTAGATGGCCTGCACGGTGCGCCCGAGACCGAGCTTGAGCCGCGCGCCCCGCTCGATGCCCGAGTAGTCCTCGAAGCGCTGCAGCCCCAGGCGCAGGAGGTAGTCCATCCACACCGTGATGCCGGCCGGGTACACCTCGGCGCCTTCCGCCTCGAGCCAGCGGTGGATGTTGTAGTTGGGATCGCCCTCGACGGTCTGGAGGTAGAACTCGCCGGTGATCTTCACGGTCGGCTTCACCCGCAGGCGATCCACCTCGATGGCGTCGAACTTCGCGCGCACCTGCCGCATCACCTTGGCGAAGTAGCCGGTGGTGAGGAACCACAGCACCGATTGCCACGGCCCGCGCTGCGGCCGGTGGCGGAACGCCTGGTAGAGCAGCTCTACCGACTCCTTCACCACCGCCTCGGTCTGGCCGGGAACCACCTCGTAGGGCCGCACCTGGTACTCGAGGTCCTGCACCAGGTCGGTGCAGAAGATCGCCCAGAGGCAGCCGAGGGTGACCGGCAGATTGAGATCGAGCCCGTCGCCCATCGCGGCCTTCTGGTCGAGCTGATCCTGGGCGAGGAGGAACATGCGGAAGGCGTCGAGGCCCGAGTTGCGCAGGGCCAGCTCGTAGCTCTGGTGATACTGGCCGAAGCGGCAGGCCCCGCAGGAGCCGGCGGTGAGATAGACGAACTTGCTGTTCACGTCCGCCGCGCTGGTGGCCTTGGCCTCCTTCTTCAGGAAGTTGACCAGGTTGCCGGTGGTGAAGCTGGTCGGGCAGCACTGGCCGATGTCGGCGACCTCGCGGCCGGTGAGGAGGTCGTCCTTGGTGGCCACCGGCAGCACCTGCGCCTTGTGGCCGCCGCTCTCCAGTACCGCCTGCAAGATTCGCTCGACGCGCCAGTGCAGGCCGCCGAAGAGGATCGTCACCGAATCGCGCTCCGCGCGCGTGAAGGGGCGCGGGGTGTAGGCGCGGTAGTGGCCGGTCGTGGATCGCTGGTCCGTTGGGCGCTCAGTGGTTGCCGTGGCCATTGCGTCCTCCCTCGTGTACGGCATCGCGTGCCGGTTCGGGTACGGCATCATCGCGGGCCGGCTCGTCGAGCGGCGTCGCGTGCGGGATGTGCCGGTCCATCCAGGCCTCGAGGAGCTGCACCGTCTCGAACCCGGGAAGGCGCCGGATCGTCTCATCCACCTTGCGGGCCGCGGCCCGCCCATCGGGCCCCTTGAACAGGTAGGTGGCGAGGAAGCGCAGCTCGGCGTCCGGCTGGACCCCGCTGCCCACCGGGGCCCAGAACCGGTCCACCAGGACGCGGGCGGTCCGCGCGACCGCGCGCCGCTGCATGCGGATCTCGGCCTGGCGGTAGTAGAAGAAGAAGTGCCGCGACTCGTCGAGCACGATGCGATCGAGCAGCTCCGCGAGCACCGGATGGTCGGTCAGCGCGGCCAGGCGGCGATAGCCGGTGAGCGTGGTCAGCTCGTTGATCGCGCCCCAGGTCATGTGCACCGCGCAGAAGTCGGGCCAGGCCTTCGACACCATCGCGGTCGCCGCCGCCTCGATCCGCTTGGCCCACGGCTCCCGCCCGCGGGGCAGCGCCCGCTCGCCCACCGGCGCGCCGGCCGCTTCCAGGAAACGCTGGAGCGCCAAGCCGTGGAAGGTCTCCTCGTAGACCCAGCAGGCCAGGAAGGTGGCGACGTCCGGGTCGTCGATGGCGCGGGTGGCCAGCAGGGACCGCAGGTAGATGATGGTGTGGCTCTCGATGTCCTGCATGAAGCGCATGGTGCGGAGGGCTTCGGACGGCACGGGATGCCGCGGCACCGCGGCCCAGTCGATGGCCGCAAGGTCCACCGCCCTCGAGCGCCCGACGTACGAGTCGATGTCGAAAGCAGGCATCGGTCGTCTCAAGTCATACGACACTGCCGATAGTATTTCAATGGCCAAGCCCCCCGACATCTTGACTCCCTGCCCTGAACTACGGGCCGGCGGGGCGGACCGGATCTACGAGCGGGCGGCGGGGCAGTGCGCCCGGACCAGCTCGGCCAGGCTGCCGCCCCGGGGGACCGCGTCCAGCGGGCCGACCACCGAGCGATGGCGGATCACGCCCTCCCGATCGACCAGGAAGATGCCCTGCTCCATGGCGGTCATGGCGTGGTGGTGCAGCCGGCGCACGAAGTTCCGGTTCATCACGTCGAGCCACGCCCCCCGGAGCTGGGGCCCGGTATCGCCGTGGGTGAAGGCGTACGAGAAGCTCACCACCGCGGAGCGGGTCGCCTCCAGGGCACCCCGGTCGCCGAGCCCGTAGACCGCGAAGAGTCGCTTGTCGGGGTCGCAGACGAAGGGGTACGGGGTCGGGCTGTGGCCGAAGAAGATCCGGGCGGATTGCAGCAGGTTGGGGCCGACCTGGATGATCTCGGTGTCGGTGGCCCGGAGCAGCTCATAGCCCGCGCGCATGCCCTCCATGTAGACCCGGCAGAACGGGCAGGTGAATCCGCGCGAGAACCAGACCACCACGTTGCGGTGGCCGCGGTAGGACGCGAGCTCCACGGGCTCGCCCTGGACCGAGGTCAAGCTGAAGAGGGGCGCCGGCTGGCCGACCGCCGCGGGCTCGAAAACGGACGACACCGCCCCAACATAGCACGCGTCCCGCCGGGCCTCGCCCAGACTGGCGGCCCCGGTCCAGACTGATTCATTGACGGGGCCGCCCCCGGCTCGCTACGCTCGCGGGTAACCAGTGAACCCGATCAAGATCGTGTACGACTTCGCGTTCCCGGACGGCGGCTCCAAGGCCTACACCGTCGAGCTGGACCGCGCCAGCATGTCCTATCGACCCTCCGGGACCGAGCGGCCGCCCGCGTGGGCGCGGCTCGAGAACCACCAATGCGGGCATTGCCCGCTAGAACCGGCCGAGCACCCCTACTGCCCGGTGGCCACCAACCTCGCGACCCTGGTGGAGTTCTTCAAGGACAAGGCCTCGGTGGCCGAGGCCACGGTCACGGTGACCACCGAGGAGCGGACGTACGTCAAGCAGCTCCCGCTGCAGCGGGGCATCTTCGGCATCTTCGGCCTCGTCATGGCCACCAGCTCGTGTCCCTACATGGACTTCCTCAAGCCGATGGCGCGCTTCCACCTGCCGTTCTCGACCGCGGAGGAGACCATCGTGCGGTCGGTCTCGATGTACCTGCTGCGCCAGTACTTCGTCGCCAAGCGGGGCGAGCAGCCCGATCTCGGTCTCGAGCACCTCGAGACGCACTACGAGAACATCCAGAAGGTGAACGACGGCATCCTGGAGCGCATCAAGGGCGTGGTCGAGAACGACGCCGACCTCAACGCCCTCATCATCCTCCAGGGCTTCGCCGACCTCCTCACGATGGCGATCTCGAAGGACCTCTCCAAGATCGAGCCGCTCTTCTTCAGAAAGCCCTAGCGCCTAGCGGCCGTCTTCCCGCAGCACCACCGTGACTCGGCCGCCCTAGCGGCCGTCGTTCTCCGGCACGTCCCAGGCCGTGATTCGGCCGCCCTAGCGGCCGTCTTTCTCCAGCACCTCCCGGAGCTGCTCGGCCGGCACCGCGATCTTCACGCCCGCCCGTTCCTCCTGGAGCAGCATGGCCACCCGCGAGTCGCGCTCCCCCCAGCCGCGATTCATGGCCTCGGTCAGCTCTTCCAGGACCAGATTGGCCATTCTCATGGGTACCCCCAGCTCGCGCCCGAGCCCGACCGCGAGAGAGACGTCCTTGTGGCTCAGCCTGAGGGCGAAGGCGGGGGGGTCGAAGGTGCCGGGCAGGAACTGGTCGGCGAGCCCGTCGAAGGTGCGCCGCCGGCCGCCCGCGCCCTGCCGCACCGCCTTCCACAGGGTGAGCGCGTCCACCCCGCCCTTGACCCCCATGGTGAAGACCTCGGCCAGCGCGGTCTGCACCGCGTAGCCCGCGCAGTTGTGCACGAGCTTGGCCACCGAGCCCGCGCCGATCGGGCCCACGTAGTAGGGCTGGTCGCCGATGGCGTCCAGCACCGGCTTGAAGCGGTCGTAGACCTCGCGATCGCCGCCGATCCACAGCGCGAGCTTGCGCGACTTGGCGCCCTTGGGCCCGCCGCTCACCGGCGCGTCGAGCACGTGGATGCCCTTCTCCTTGAACGCGGGGTAGAGCCGGCGCATCAGCGCGGGCGAGTTCGTGCTGAGGTCGAAGTAGGCCGAGCCCTTCTTCATGCCGTGGATGAGGCCGTCCGGACCGAGGGCGACCTGCTCCACTTCCTTGGGCCCGGGCAGCGAGGTGAACACCGCCTCCACACCCTCCGCGACCTGCCGAGGAGTGTCCCTCCAGATCGCGCCCGCCTTGAGATGCGGGGCGGCCGCCTCCTTCCTCACGTCGCTCACCTGGAGCTCGTGTCCGCCCGCCTGGAGATTGGACGCCATGCTGGCGCCCATGGTGCCCAGCCCGATGAACCCGACCTTCATACCTTCTCCTCCTCGTGGACCATGCGGACTCCTCCTCTTCGAGTGGGACTCCCGTGCACAGCGGAAACGCGTAGAATCCTGCCACGGGAAAGGAGACTTGACCATGCCCAATGCACCCTACCGCGTCTATGCCGTGCGCTACGCCCACCGCAAGTGCACCACCTCGGAGGCGTTCTACGGCGACTACCACCAGGCCCCCATGACCATGGACTACTTCGTGTGGGCGCTGACCAACGGCACCGAGACGGTGGTGGTGGACCTCGGCTTCACGGAGGACGTCGGCACGCGGCGCGGCCGCCAGTTCCTGCGCTGCCCGGGCAAGGGCCTCGCCGAGATCGGGGTCGACGCGGCCTCGGTGAAGCATGTGATCCTGAGCCACTTCCACTACGACCACGTGGGCAACTACGCGCTCTTCCCCAATGCCACCTTCTACGTGCAGGACTCCGAGATGGCGTTCTACACCGGCCGCCACGCGGCCTTGCCCGCCTTCCGCCACTCGGTCGAGGTGGACGACATGTGCGCGCTGATCCGCCTCAACTTCGACAAGCGCATGCAGTTCGTGGACGGCTCACGCGAGATCGTGCCCGGCATCGCGGTGCACCACGTGGGCGGCCACACCGCGGGCATGCAGATCGTCTCGGTGGCGCACGCGCGCGGCCAGGCGGTGGTGGCCTCCGACGCGTCCCACTATTACCGCAACTTCGAGGAGCGCATCCCGTTCAACACGCTCCAGGACCTGCCGCGGATGTACGGGGCGTTCGACAAGATTCGCGCGCTCGCGTCCTCCGAGGACCTGGTGCTGCCCGGGCACGACCCGCTCGTGCTCGAGCGGCTCAAGAAGGTGGGCGCCGGGATCGTCGAGATGTAGACCAGAGCGCGCAGGCGCGGGTGAACTCGGCGCCGAAGAGGACGATCTGCGCCGAGTAGTAGACCCAGGCCAGGACGAGGATGACCCAGCCCGCCGCGCCGTAGGCCGCGCCGACCTCGCTGGTGCCGAGGTACACGCCGATCGCGAGCTTGCCGACGAAGAAGAGGCCCGCGGTGACGCCGGCGCCGAGCCACACCTCGCGCCACCGGATCTCCGCGTCGGGCAGCAGCCTGAAGATCATCGCGAAGAGCAGCGTGTGCACCAGCATGGACCCGAGGAAGTCGGCCAGCTCGACCAGGGGGCCGATCGCGGGCACCCAGCCCCAGCCGACGCGCCCGAAGGCGGCCACCCCCGCGCTCACCACCAGCGAGACGCTCAGCAGGAAGCCGGTGCCCAGCACCGCCGCGAACGACAGGAAGCGGGCCCTGATCATCTCCCAGATCCCGGACCGGGCCTCGGGCTTCACCTCCCAGATCCTGTTCAGGGCCGACTGGAGCTGGCTGAACGCGCTGGTCGAGCCGAAGAGCAGCACCAGGAGCCCGATGAGCGTGGCGCGGCCGCTCGCACCCTGGCGCCCCGCGCTCTCGATGAGCGACTGGATGGCGGTGGCGCCGTCGTCCCCGACGAGGCCACGGATCTGATCGACGATCTCGCCCTGAGCCGCGTCCTGGCCGAACACCGCCCCGGCCACCGCGATCACGATGACCAGGATGGGGGCCAGCGAGAAGACCGTGTAGTAGGCCAGCGCCGCCCCGAGGGTCAGACAGTCGTCGTCGTTCCACTTGACCGCAGCGCGCTTGATCAGCTCCCAGACCATTCTCACGGTCCAGGATAGAGCAAGGCGCGTGCCGTCAGATCGGGCAGACGAGCTGGCCTAGGCGGGCGGTCAGCCTCGGGTTCTCCCGGTAGTCCACCGGCACGTCCACGATGGAGGGCCCCCGCCAGGCGAGCGCCTCCGCGAGCACCGGGGCCAGGCCGCGCGCCGACTCCACCCGGAACCCCTTGGCGCCGAACGCCTGGGCGAGCGTCACGAAGTCCGGGTTGGTGAACTCCACCCCCGACTCCCGGCCGAGGCGGGTCTGCTGCTTCCACTGGATGAGGTTGTAGCCGCCGTCGCGGAAGATCACGTTGACGATGGCGAGGCCCAGCCGCTTGGCGGTCTCCAGCTCCTGGAGGTTCATGAGGAAGCCGCCGTCGCCGCTCACCGCCACCACCTTCCGCGATGGGTGCACGAGCTTTGCCGCCACCGCCGCGGGCAGCGCGAAGCCCATCGCGGCGAGGCCGTTGGAGATCAGCACGCTGTTCGGCTCGTAAGCCGGGAAGGTGCGCGCGATCCACAGCTTGTGGCTGCCCACGTCCGAGATCAGGATGTCCTCGCGACCCATCGCGGCGCGGAGGTCGCGCAGGATGCGCTGCGGCTTGATCGGGAACCCGTCGTCGTCCGCGCCCTCCGCGAGCTGCTCGAGGATGTAGCCGCGCAGCGCGCGGTAGGGCGCCGGATCCTTCTGGCCCTTCACGAGGCCGTTGAGCAGCTCGAGCGCTTCGCGCACGTCCGCGACCACCTCGACCGCCGGCTCGTAGTGACTGTCCACCTCGGCGGGGGTGAAGTCGATGTGGATGACGTGCTTCTTGCGCTCCGGGTTCCAGAACTTGGGCGCGTACTCGACCAGGTCGTAGCCCACCGCGATGATCAGGTCGGCCTTCTCGAACCCGCACGACACGTAGTCGCGCGCCTGCAGCCCGGCGGTGAGCAGCGCGAGGGGATCGTCGTACGGCATGCACCCCTTGGCCATGAAGGTATTGACCACCGGAATGCCGTGGGCGCGCGAGAAGTCGCGCAGCTCCCGGGACGCGCCGCCGCGGATCACCCCGTTGCCCGCGAAGATGAGCGGGAACGACGCGCCCTCGATCAGGCGCGCGGCCGACTGGAGCGCCTGGCGGTCCGGCGAGGGGCGCCGCGGGCGCTCGGTGGAGAGCGGCTCGCCCTCGGCCGCTTCCTCCGCCACGTCCTCGGGCACCTCGATGTGGCAGGCGCCCGGCTTCTCGGCCTCCGCGACCTTGAACGCCTTGCGGAACACCTCGGGGATCACCACCGGCATCTCGGCGCGCGCGTTCCACTTGGTGAGCGGGCGCATCAGCTCGACGATGTCGACGTACTGGTGCGACTCCTTGTGCACCCGGTCGCGCCCGGCCTGCCCGGTGATGGCCACCAGGGGCGCGTGATCGAGGTTGGCGTCGGCCACCCCGGTGGCCAGGTTGGTGGCTCCGGGACCCAGGGTGGCCAGGCAGACGCCCGCGCGGCCGGTGAGCCGCCCGTAGGCATCGGCCATGAACGCGGCGCCCTGCTCGTGCCGGGTGGGGATGAAGCGCACGCTCGAGTCGGCCAGGGAGTCCACGATGTCGAGGATCTCCTCGCCGGGCACCCCGAACACGTACTTGACGCCCTCGTTCTCGAGACCCCGGGCGATCAACTCGGATGCTTTCATCGGCCGCCTCCTGCCCGCCAGTCTACGCTCCGCCCCGAAGCGCGGCCACCGCGCTATCGCTTGCCGAGCATGACCCGCGGGAGCACCATCAACACAAGGAGGATGTCATGAGCATTCAATCCGTCAATCCGGCGACCGGCGAGACCATCGAGACGATGGAGGAGACGTCCAAGGCACAGATCGAGCAGGCCCTGGCGCGTGCGCACGCCGCTTTCCTCGAATGGCGAACCCGGCCCTTCGCGGATCGCTCCCGGCTGATGCGGGCCGCCGCCGCCGAGCTGCGGAAGAACAAGGACGAGTACGCCATGACCATGACCCGGGAGATGGGCAAGCCCATCACCCAGGCCCACGCCGAGGTGGAGAAGTGCGCGGGCACCTGCGACTACTACGCCGAGCACGCGGAGGCGTTCCTGGCCGAGCAGCCGAGGGAGACCGAGGCGTCCCGGAGCTACGTCCGGTTCGACCCGCTCGGGGTGGTCCTGGCCGTGATGCCGTGGAACTTCCCCTTCTGGCAGGTCTTCCGCTTCGCGGCGCCCGCGCTCATGGCGGGCAACGCGGGAATCCTCAAGCACGCCTCCAATGTCCCGCGCTGCGCGCTGCAGATCGAGCAGGTGTTTCGCCGCGCCGGCTTCCCCGACGGGCTCTTCCGCACCGTGCTGACGGGGGCGGCGGAGGTGAAGGCGATCATCGCGGACCCGCGCGTCGTGGCCGCGACGCTGACCGGCAGCGAGCGCGCGGGCATGGCGGTCGCCGAGCAGGCCGGACACATGCTCAAGAAGACGGTGCTCGAGCTGGGGGGCAGCGATCCCTTCATCGTGCTCGCCGACGCCGACGTGGACACGGCCGCGCGCGCCGCGGCGGAGGCGCGGCTGATCAACAGCGGCCAGAGCTGCATCGCGGCCAAGCGCTTCATCGCGGTCGAGGCGGTCCTGGACCGGTTCATCGAGCGCTTCAAGTCGGAGCTGGCCGCGCGCCCCATGGGCGATCCGACCTCGCGGGACACCGCGGTGGGTCCGCAGGCCCGCGTGGACCTGCGCGATCAGCTGCACGAGCAGGTGGCCGAGTCGATCAAGCGCGGCGCCCGGCCACTGCTGGGCGCCGAGATGCCCACGGGCAAGGGCGCCTTCTATCCGCCGACGCTACTCGCCGCGGTCGACAAGGGCATGCCCGCCTTCGACGAGGAGACCTTCGGCCCGGTGGCCGCGGTGATCACCGCCAAGGACGAGGCCGACGCGATCCGCCTCGCCAACGACTCCCCCTACGGGCTCGGCGCCGCGATCTGGACGCGCGATCGCGCCCGCGCGGAGCGGCTGGCCGCGCAGGTCGAGGCGGGCGCGGTGTTCGTCAACGGCATCGTGAAGTCCGACCCGCGCCTGCCCTTCGGCGGCATCAAGCGGTCGGGCTACGGCCGCGAGCTGTCCGAGTACGGCATCCGCGAGTTCGTCAACATCAAGTCCGTGTGGATCGCGTAGGGACCGGGCGCCGAATGCTCCGGCGCAGGTAACAAGCCGAAGCCGCGGCGGACGGCCGCGGACTGGGGGAGTGCGGGGGCCATTTCTGGGCCCCCGCATTTCATAGAGAAGCTAACCGGCGGTAACACCTACCGGGTACCTCCGACCTGATACGTACGCGGGCCCCCGCACTCCCCCAGCCCGTGTTCGTTCATTCGCCGCCCAGGGGCTGGTGGCATCTCACTCGCCGTCCAGGGCTTCGGGCATGTGGCGAAGCAGGCGCCCGTGGAAGTATGCGAGGGCGCCGACCATCGCGCCCGCCCCCAGGACATGCCCGCCCAGGAAGAGCGCCGGGGTCATCGCCTGGCCGAGCCACTGCGAGAGCACGTACACCATCGCGAGGAACACCACCGCGAGACAGCAGCCGAGCATGAAGATCAGCGCGAGCACTCGCTTCTCGCGCTCGGCGAGCGCGAAGAGCCCCGCCACTCCCAGCCCCATGACCACGAAGCCGGCCAGGTGCACCGCGGTGTAGCCCACCACCAAGCGTGCGGTCGGACTCACCGCTTCCACCCGCGCGCCGTCGAAGAGCGCGGCGCCCAGGAGCGCGGGGGTGCGCAGCGGCGCCCCGGCGGCCAGATCCACGATGAAGAACCACAGCATCACGATCGCGGCTCCGATGAGCCCCACCGTGATGCCCTCGCGCAGCGAGTGAGTCCGTCGCCGCGCCGCGCGCGGGCTCGTACCGTGCCTTCCGTACCGCATCGTCGCCTCACTCATCGTCGTGTCCTCCCGCTCTCCCGGATTGCACATTCGGGACCACGAAAACGGTCCGCGAGAAGCGCGCCCCGCGCGGGAAGAAAGTACGCGGCACTCTTTACCGGTCAGATCGTCGTCCTCGCCGGGTCGGTCCCGATCGGCATGCATCTTCGTGGCTTTAGGCCGTGGCACACCGCTTGCTCCCCTACCCTCGCGTCACGACGGCGAAGCCAGCCGAGAAGCATATCGAAACAGGAGGTCATCCACATGGCGCGCAAGCCAAAGACGACCGGCGAGCCGCGGATCGGACGGAAGGATCTTCAGGATCCGGACCGGGACGTGCGCAAGGGCAGCGTGGAGCGCGACGCAGAGCGCAGCGATCGCGAGGCGGGCGCGGGGCGACCCGTGCAGTTGGACGAGGAAGGCCGTTCGCGGCCGGCGGGATCGGACTCACCACGGCCGACCGACGACGCGGTCGTGCCGAAGTAGACACTCACCAAACCAGTTTCAAGGAGGAAGCACACCATGCGGTACGGCAAAACGATGACCACGGCCACGATTCTCACGGCGCTGCTCGCGGCGGCTCCCTTCACCGCGGGAGCGCAGAGCAAGATGGAAGAGACGAAGGACAAGGCCAAGACCATGACCCAGGACGCCAAGACTGCGGTCAGCGACTCCTGGATCACCTCCAAGACCAAGATCGCCCTCTTCGCGGACGAGCGGGTGAAGGGCCGCGAAGTCAGCGTCGACACCATGAAGGGCGGCGTCGTGCACCTGCGCGGCAAGGTCGAATCGACCGAGGCCAAGGCAGCCGCGGAAGAGATCGCCAAGGGCATCGAGGGCGTGCAGTCGGTGAAGAACGACCTCCAGGTCGTGGCCCCGGCGGCCCGGAAGATGGTGGACACCAAGGACTCGGACATCGACAAGGCGGTGAAGGCGCGCCTGGCGAAGGACGCGCAGGTCAAGAAGGTGGACGTGCGCACCGACGCGGGCGTGGTGACGCTGACCGGTGAGGTGCCGAGCATTGTCGCGTCGGCCAAGGCTTCCGAGATGGCCCGCAACGTCCCCGGCGTGAAGTCGGTCAAGAACGAGCTGACCGTTCGGCAGGCGAACAAGTAGGCGACCATGAAACCGCGGGGCGGAGAGCGATCCATGGCGGGTGACTTCGTGAGCGACATCAAGGAGATTCGCCGCCGCGCCCGCGCGCACATCGAGCAGGGCCCGATCACCGCCGGCTACAAGGCCGATCGGGAGACCGTCATCCGCCTGCTGAACGAGGCCCTGGCGACGGAGCTCGTGTGCGTCCTGCGGTACAAGCGGCACCACTACATGGCCACCGGGATCCACGCCCAGGCGGTGGCGGACGAGTTCGCGGAGCACGCAGCCGAGGAGCAGACGCACGCGGACCAGATCGCCGAGCGCATCACCCAGCTCGGCGGGGAGCCCGACTTCAATCCGGACGGGCTGCTGGGCCGAAGCCACTCCGAGTACGTCGCGGGCGAGGGACTGCTCGAGATGATCACGGAGGACCTGGTGGCGGAGCGGATCGCCATCGAATCGTACGCCGAGATGGTGCGGTACCTGGGCGACGACGATCCGACCACCCGGCGAATGCTGGAGGAGATTCTTGCGAAAGAGGAGGAGCACGCCGACGACCTGCGCACGCTGATCCAGCGCTTGTCGGGGGATCGTGCAGATCGCTGATGGCCAAGCCAAGGGCGAAGGGTCGCGGCAAGGTCAAGAAGGTGATGGGCGAGTACAAGCGGGGCACGCTCCGCTCGTCCTCGGGAGGGAAAGTTCGCAAGCGCAAGCAGGCCGTCGCCATCGCGCTGAGCGAGGCTCGCGAGGCCGGAGCCCGCATCCCGCGCCGCGGGCGGCGGACGTCCCGGGCCCGCTGACGCGGCCGGGAAGACCCGGCGCGAGTGCGCCGGAATGAAAGGAGTACGACATGGGCACCACGGAGAAGCAGGGACAGCAGGGTGGGCAGGGCCAGCCCGGTCACGACCGGGACAAGGACCGTCAGGGCCAGCAGCAGCAGGAGCCGGGCCGTAACCCGCAGCCGGGTGGGGGCCAGGGCGATCGCAGTGGTCAGGGTGGTCAGGGTGGTCAGGGTGAGCGGCGGTAGGTAGACGCCAAGGGCGCTGATCCTGATCATCATCCTGGTACTCATTCTGGTCGGGAGCCTGCCGACGTGGGGCTACAGCTCGGGCTGGGGTCCCTATCCGAGCGGGGGAGTCGGTCTCGTCCTCTTGATTCTCATCATCCTGATGCTCACGGGGCGGCTCTGACATGAACGCGTGCGCGGCATCGGGACGGATGGCGGCGGCGGTCGTCCTCGCCATGGCGGGCCTTGGAGTGGGACTCCTCCTGCTCGGCGGCCGCCGCCCCGCTCCGCTCCCGGTGGCGCGCTGTCCGATCCACGGCATCGCCTACGATGCCGAACTCGAGGTGTGCCCCGACTGCGCCAAGACGGACGCGGCGGGAGACAAGGGAGGCGTGCGATGAGCGGGATGCCGGCACTCTATTGTCGGACGTGCAACACCTTTCGGGAAGTCGAGGACTGGCGGGAGCGGGGCGAAGCCCTCGTGATCGCGCTGGGACCCTGTGGGCACGAGATCCGGCGCAGCGCCGGGGTCGAGTGGCCCATCCACAAAGTAGCCACCTGAGAAGGAGAGCGTCATGTTGAGCCGATTCGTGCTGGGAGCCATCGTGGGGGGCATCGCGGTCTACGTGTGGGGCGACGAGATCCGGCGCTTCGCGAATACCAAGGGCCGGACCGCGCGCCTCGCGGCCGCGGACACCCTGAAGGCGGTGCAGTCCACCGCGGAGGAGATGTTCGATACCGCGAAGGAGCAAGTGACGTCGACCCTGCAGTCGAGTCAGGACGCCATCCGACCCGCGCGGGCTCACCGGGAGCGGGGATGAACGCCCGGTCGGGACTCGGCGTGGCGCTGGTGGCGGCGGCGGTGCTCGGGGGCTGCGCGCTCGAGACCGCCTCCACCGCGCCCACGGGCCGGACCACCGAGACCACGCGGCCGGCTCCCTCGGCCACTCCGCCCGCCACGTCGCAGAAGACGGTCGACCCCGCGCAGGTCGAGCGCCTGAAGAAGGCGATGATTCCGCTCCTGCAGGCGATGGACAAGCCGAGGGCGCCGAGCCAGGTCAAGGTCGGCATCATCGACGATCCGACGATCAACGCGGCCAACGCGGGCAACGCGGAATTCTACGTCACGACCGGCCTCCTTCAGAAAGCCAATGACGATCAGCTCCTCGCGGTGATGGCCCACGAGGTGGCTCACGAGGATCTCGGTCACGTGGCCAAGGCCCAGGCCCTCGGTACCGGTCTCGGGATCGGGGCGGTGATCCTCGACCAGATCATCCCCGGGGCGGGCCGGGTGGCCCCGATCGCGGGCGCGTTGATCCAGCGCAAGTACAGCCGCAACGAGGAATACGAGGCGGATCGCCATGGCGTCGAGCTCCTCAAGCGGGTGGGCCGCAACAAGGACGTCATGATCAGCACGCTCACCTGGCTGATGAGCACGGAAGGGGGAGGCAGCGGCGGCGGTTTCCTCAGCACCCATCCCGAGACGGGGGATCGTATCGAAGTCCTCCGCCGACTGTGAGCGGACTCGGCCGCCGGGGGATGCGCGACGTGATCTCCGCGGTCTGCCTGTTCCTGATGCTGGCGGGCTGCAGTACCGTCCAGCCCCACTTCCAGCTGCCGGATCTGCAGATCGCGGAGCCCGCCTTCCGCTCCACTCTCGTCGGGTATACCGGCGGCACCGTGGTCGGCGGCAACCGGGTGGACATCCTGCTGAACGGAGAGGAGATCTTCCCCTCCAAGCTCGAGCTGATCCGCTCCGCCCGCAAGAGCATCACCTACGCCCAGTACGTCTTCGAGGAGGGCGCGCCCGCCGCGGACACCGCGCTGGCCCTCGCGGAGCGCTGCCGCGCCGGGGTCAAGGTCCACGTGCTGGTGGACGCGGTCGGCTCGCTGATGATGCCGTCGCAGTACCGCGACTGGATGACCGAGGCCGGGTGTCAGGTGGCCTCCTACCGCCCGGTCACCCCATGGACCATCGACCGGGCCAACTACCGCAATCACCGGCGCATCCTCGTCGTGGACGGGCGGGTCGGCGTGACCGGGGGATCGGGAACCAGCGGCAAGTGGAGCGGCAACGGCCGGCAAGAGGGGCAGTGGCGCGACACCGACATGCGGGTGGAAGGCCCGGTGATCAACCAGCTCCAGGGCGCGTTCGCGGAGAACTGGCTCGAGGCGACCGGGGTCTCCCTCGGCGGGTCCGATTACTTCCCGTGGCCGATCGAGGCCCGGGGCGCGGTGGAATCGCAGATCGTGCGCAGCTCGCCCGCGGGGGGGAGCGTGGCGATGTACACCATGTTTCTCCTCGCGATGGCCTCGGCGCGCCGGACCATCTACATCACGAACCCCTACTTCGTTCCCGACGACAAGATGATCGACACGCTGCTCCAGGCGCGCCGGCGGGGGGTGCGGGTCGTGCTGCTCCTGCCCGGCGCGATCGACCATAACCTCGTCCGGCAGGCGAGCCGGTCCCAGCTCGGCCGGCTGCTCGAGGCGGGGGTCCAGATCTACGAGTACCGGGCGGCGCTCCTCCATTCCAAGACGATGGTGATCGACTCCATGTGGGCCACCGTCGGCAGCACCAACCTCGACCGCCGCTCGTTCGAGCTGAACGAGGAGCTGAACCTGGTCGTCTACAACGCGGACGCCGCCCGCCGGCTGGAACGCGTGTTCGTGGACGATCTCGAGCGGCCCCGCCCGGTCACCTACGCGCAGTGGCAGAACCGCGGGATCGTGAGCCGGGTCCTCGAGATGCTCTCCCTCCCGGTCCGCGGTCAGCTCTGAACGGCTGGACGGACGCGATATCCTTTAATCATGACCCGCGGCGCAACGTTCCTCCTCGCCATCGTGCTGAGCGTGGCGGCGGGCGACGGCTTCTCGGCGACCCCGTCGCCGGACCCGGCGGCGACCCAGAGTCAACCGCCTCGGGTGACGCCCAGCTACTTCGATCCGGCCGAGCGGGCGGGCAGCGCCTACAAGAACGTCGACCCGGAATACCGGCGGGCGTCCTACTGGGCGCGGCTGCACTCCCTGGTGATGGGCGCCACCTGGCTCGTCACCGAGAACCGGGTCGCGGCGCTGCCGCTCGGGACGCCCGATCTGGCGGCCCTGCGCGACCGCTCGCACCCGCCGACGGTCACCTGGATCGGCCACGCGACGGTGCTGGTGCAGCTGGACGGGGTGAACTTCCTGACCGATCCGACGTGGGCCGAGCGTAGCGGCCCCTTCAGCGGATTCATCGGGGTACGCCGCTACACCCCGCCCGGCATCGCCTTCGACGACCTGCCGCCCATCGACTTCGTCCTGATCTCCCACGATCACTACGACCATCTGGACGAGCCGACCGTCCGGCGGCTGGCCGGCACGTTCGACCCGCTCTTCGTCGTGCCGCTCGGCATCAAGGCCTGGCTCGCCGATCGCGGGATCACCAACGCGGTGGAGCTCAACTGGGGGGAGTCGGTCACGGTCAAGGGGCTGACGGTGGTGTGCACGCCGGCCCAGCACGGTAGCGGCCGCACCGTCATCGACCAGGGCCGCCGGCTCTGGTCCTCGTGGGCGGTGCTGGGCACGAAGCGCTTCTACTTCGGGGGCGACACCGGCTATTTCCGCCACTTCGCCGAGACCGGCGAGCGGCTCGGGCCGTTCGACCTGGCCGCGCTGCCGATCGGGTCCTACACGCCGCGCGAGATCGCCAAGCCGGTGCACATGTCGCCCGAGGAGGCGCTGCAGGCCACGCTGGACCTGCGCGCCTCCCACCTGCTCGGCGTGCACTGGGGCACCTTCGCGCTGGCCCGCGAGCCGTACGACGAGCCGCCCACCCGCCTCCGGGCCGAGATCGAGCGGCGCCACCTCGGCGCCGACACCGCCTGGATCCTGAATCCGGGTGAAACCAGGAGCTGGTAGCTACAGCCAGTAGTACGGGAAGCGGTAGTAGTCGTGCAGCTTCGTCTCGTACTCGCGGCTGAAATCCGCGTCCGGCTTGTACTCGGGCGCCTCCTGGATGCGCTTCTTCTCGATGTTCATCACCACCGTCTCCCGCTCGGGAGCCACGCTGCTGATCCAGGCGGTCGAGAGCACGACCTTCTTGCCGGGGAGCCAGTTGCCGGTGTCGATGACCAGGTAGCGTAGCTTCATCTCTTGATCGTCCACGATGAGATCGCTGACGCTGCCGATCTCTCCGTCGGTGGCGAGGATCCGGTAGTTGAGCACGTTCTTGATCGGTCGCAGCATGGGGCGCTCCTTTCGACGCGATTTCCTTCGCTGAAGGGAGCAACATCCATGCCGCGCCGAAAAACCCGGCGCGATCCGCGTTTTCCGTCGACCGGGCCGCGCGCGGATCGCGCGACCGGAACGAACTACTGGGTAGTATCGATGACCTGGCGCACGTGGGAGGGGCCGCTCGTCTCCGCGTAGCGACCGTACGCGCCGATCACCCCGCGCCAGAACCGGATCGCGGGCTCGTTGCGCGGGAGCTCGAAGATCTCCCATCTTCCCCGGAACCGATCGAAGAGGGTGAACACCGCCCGCCGCCCGATCCCCTGGCCGCGGTACGACCGCAGCACGAAGAACTCGGACATGCGGAAGTCCATTCCCGGCTGCATGTGGGGAGACGGGGCCTGGTTCACGAGCGCGAAGCCGACGCGGCGCCCCGACTCGAGCAGGATGAACGGGTGATCCGTGTCCTCCTGCAGCCAGCTCGGCAGATGATCCGGGCTCCAGAGGCCCCGATCATCCAGGGTGTAGTACGAGTCGTCGAACGCGGAGAGGTCGTGGAGGTAGAACGGATAGACGTTGATCAGCCACTCGCGATCGAGCAGCGAGCGACGCGCGTCGCGCAGCTCGATGCCCACGGCGTCAGGGGCCGACCGGATTCGCGCGCCGGGCCGCCGCGCGGATCCGGTCGGCGTCCTCGGCGAGCAGGAGCCGGGCCCCGACGAGCGCGGCGGTCGCCGCCTCGACGCGCGCCACGTACGCGTCGTGGCTGCCGTAGCGCTCCTCGAGGGACGGGCGCGGGTCGCCCGTGGCCAACCCCTCGGCCCGGGTCCGCGCGAACGCGACGAAGGTCCCGTCGCGGTCGCAGAGCTCGCCGTCCGGGAACGGCTCCCGGTACACGTTCCAGCCGGTGTGGGTGCCGAGCGGCACCGCGATGGCGGGCAGACGGATGCCCGCCACCTCGTTGCCGTCTCCGTCCACGCGCGACACCAGCGGCCGGTAGGATCTCGTCGCATCCGGCCGGGGATCGACCCAGTCGCCGAAGACCGCGATGCGGTTGACCTCGAGCACGCGGCGCACGCCCGGGATGGACGGAAACCGGGTGTCGTCGGGCGGGACCAGCGTGCGGCCCGCGAGGGTGGGCACGCGGCTCGGGGGCGGCTCGACCCCGTCGCTCACCCAGCGGTCGAGCGCGGTGAGCAGGGCCCGGAGCGCGGGCGCCGGGCTGTGCGGATTGCGCGGGTTCGCGCACGGGCCCGGCGCCGCGCTGAGCCCGGCGCGGCCGCCGTGCTGGGTGCCCGCCACCAGGTAGACGCGCGCGCCGGCGGGCAGCGGCACGTCGCGCCGCCCGAGCGGGTCGGTGTGGAGCAGCGACGCGCCCTTCTGCCAGTACTCGGTCGAGGTATTGACCTCGATCAGCCGCGGGTCCGAGCCGTCGCCGCGCAGCAGCGCCCCGGTCCGGCCGGTGACCGGATCGGTGAGGCGGGCGCTCGAGAACGGGAACTCGTTCTCCGGCATCAGGTGATCTTCGTGCTGGGTGTTCGTGCGGCCGGGCTGCCCGAACTCCGCGTTGAGGAATACGCGCCCGGCCCCCGAGATGTGCGCGAGCACCCCGTCGAAGACCCGGCGCCCGGTCTCGTCGCGATTGAAGCCCTGGCCGATGTGATCGCGGAGGTAGCGCCCGCTCTGCGAGACGCCCACCGCCAGCACCGCGCGGATCCCGTTCCCGGCCGGGTTGGGCGCCGCCCGGGTGCCCGGCTCGTGGCGCAGGAACGAGACGAAGTCGCGCGTCGCGGCGAAGCCGAGGCCCAGCACCTTGGGATCGCGCGCCGGGTAGCGGAAGTCGTAGATGGTCCCGGGCCCCGGTCGGGTGCCCGCGGGCAGCAGGCGGATCGAGCGCGCGTCCACGTAGGCCCACTCGCCGGCCGGCACCTCCGACGGCGGATGCGCCTCGTTGCGGCGCACGGTGAGCCGCGCCGCCGACTGGTCGAGGGTGGCCGCCTCGTAGCCCAGGCGGAAGACCTCCACCGGCTGACCGCGGGTACCCGAGACCAGCTCTTCGCGGATCGTCCGCACGATGGGCCGGCCGCCGTCCGAGGGCACCGGAGCCTGCATGGCGAGCCCGCCCGCCGCACGCGGGGCATCCGGATCCCAGCCGCTCCACGCGAGCGTGTAGCCCTGCCGGAGCAGGAAGGCGTTGCCCACGTCGGCCGCCGAGCGCGGGTCGTTACCCGCGGCGGGCGCGTCCATGAAGTACGGGAAGAGGAGCTTGCGGCCGCGGTTGTTGACCTCGTAGACGATCTTGCGATTGCCCTTGGCGGGATCGGCGGGGCGCAGCAGGTAGAAGTCGGTCTCGTACTCCACGAGGCCGCGGGCGTTCCGGGGAGCGCGGGCGAGATTGACGATGCCCGCGTTGGCCGGATCGCGCGGGTCCACCTCGCCCCGGGCCACGCCGACGATCAGCTGGTAGGCACCGGCCGCGCCGAACGACGCGCCGTCCGCGAAGGGCTCGGTGCGATCGACGCGCACCGCGACGATGCGCGCCTGGGCGGGAACGGCCGCCCCCAGCGCGGCCAGCAGCACCGCCACCGTCGGTGCGATCGATCGCCGGACGAAGGCGGCCGCCCTCATGGAATCGGAATCGACGCCGCGGCTAGGACGGCTTCGGGTCGTCCACGTCTCGCGCGCCCACGGTGCGGGTGCGGTACTCGGCCGGCACCGCCCGGCCCGCGTCCGTGAAGGCGCGCCGCACCGCTTCCACGTTGGGGCTGAAGATCGTCTTGCGGTTTCCGCGCGCCCAGTCGTTGGAATCGCGGACGGAGGCGAGCGAGCCCTGGAAGCGCGGCATCACGTAGCGGGCGAACAGCTCGTAGCTCTTGAGGGTCTGCTCGCGGTTGGCCCACTCGTGCGCGCGGAACAGGAGCCCGCCGAAGCCGCCCGCGCTCAATTCCTGAAGCCGCTCGATGCCGCGGACGACCGTGTCGGGCGTGCCGACCAGGGTGGTGCCCATCTTCACGCCCTCGCGCAGCGGATCGTCGGCGCGGCCCGGCGGGCGGCCGAGCGTGTCCTCGAAGTAGGTCACGGTCTCGTGGCGCTCGCCGCGGTTCACCTCCCGCAGCGCCAGCTCGTCGTCGTCGGAGACGTGTACGTTGACCACCAGCCGCCAGTGCTTCCGGTCCATCGTCTTGCCGTGCTGGACCGCGGTCTCCTCGGCGATCTTCCACTGGTTGGAGAGCGCCTCGGGCCCCCCGGGCAGCCCCGCCCCGAGCGAGAGCACGCCGACGCCGTGCTTGCCCGCGGTCATGACCCCCGCGGGCGTGATCGTGCTGGCCACCGCGATCGGGAAGTGCGGCTCGGTGTAGGGCGCGAGGTGCAGACGCGCCTCACGCAGCTCGAACCAGTCGGTCTTGAGCGTCACCGGCTCCTCGCACTTGAGGAGCTGCATGATCGCGTCGAGCGACTCGTCCATCCGCTGGCGCTGGGTCACCGGCTCGATGCCCATCATGTACGCGTCGGAGACGAGCGCGCCCGGCCCGCAGCCCATCATGGCGCGGCCGCGGGTCATGTGGTCGAGCTGGACGAAGCGGTTGGCCACCATGAGCGGGTGGTGGTACGGCAGGCTCGTGACCCCGGAGCCCAGCATGATGTGGCGGGTCCGCTCGGCGGCCGCCGCGATGAAGACCTCGGGGGAGGCGATGATCTCCCAGCCCGCGGAGTGGTGCTCGCCGATCCACACCTCGTCGTAGCCGAGGTAGTCCATCCACTCGATCAGCTCCATGTCGCGATTCATCGCGAGCGTGGGGTTCTCGCCGACCTTGTGGAACGGGGCGAGGAAGATGCCGAACTTCATGCCTTTGTGAGCCAATGCCGCCTCCGTGGCCAGGGGATACCGCGTTGAGATACCGCTGAATGTAGCACGCCTTGAGTCGGGGGCGCAGCGGTGCTAGAAGAGGGCCCTATGGACTTCGCCTACACGCCCGAGCAGGAGCACTTCCGCGCGGAGATCCGCCGCTGGCTCGCCGCCAACCTCACCGACGATCTCCGCATCGAGGACCCGACCGACGAGCGGGTCGCGCCGGACCGCGAGACGTTCGAGCGCCGCCGCGACTGGCAGCGCCGCATGTACGCGGCGGGCTGGGTCGGGATCTCGTGGCCCAAGGACTACGGCGGGCGCGGCGCCACCCTGATGGAGCAGGTCATCTACGACGAGGAGTGCTTCCGGGCGCGCGCACCCGTGCTGCCCGGCTACTCGGGCATCGGCATGGCGGGCCCGACCATCATCGAGTGGGGCACCGAGGCGCAGAAGCAGCGCTACCTGCCGCGCATCCTGGGCGCCGACGACATCTGGTGCCAGGGCTACTCGGAGCCGGGCGCGGGCTCGGACCTCGCGAGCCTGAGCACGCGCGCGGAGGACCGCGGCGACCACTTCATCGTCAACGGGCAGAAGGTGTGGACCTCGGGCGCCCAGTTCGCGGACTGGATCTACCTGCTCGTGCGCACCGATCCGGGCGCGCCCAAGCACCGCGGCATCAGCTACCTCCTGGTGGACATGAAGACCCCCGGCATCACGGTCCGGCCCCTCGTGCTGCTCAACGGGCACCGGCACTTCAACGAGGTCTTCTTCGTGGACGTGGCGGTGCCCAAGGCCAACCTGATCGGCCGGCAGAACGAGGGCTGGAAGCCCGCGATGACCACCCTGATGTACGAGCGCAAGGGCGGCGGCGGCCGCGGCCACGAGGAGCAGCTGGCCCGGCTGCGCGCGCTCGCCATGACGGTGCCGCTCGACGGCCGGCCCGCGTGGGAGCATCCGGTGATCCGCCAGCGCTTCGCCCAGCTCGTGATCGAGGCGCAGTGCCAGCGCTACACGCGCATGCGCAACCTGACGCGGCAGCTCCGCGGGGAGCCGCCGGGGCCCGAGGGCTCGATCCTCAAGCTCTTCGGCTCCGAGCTGGGCGTGCGCATCGCCGACTTCGCGGGCGAGCTGCTCGGCCCGCACGCGCTGGTCAACCGCGCGAGCCCCCAGGTGCCCGACGGCCCGCGCTGGTACAACCGCGTGCTGAGCGCCCGACAGTACACGATCGCGGGCGGCACCAGCGAGATCCAGCGCAACATCATCGGCGAGCGCGTGCTCGGACTACCAAAGGACTAGAGACCATGCCAGACGACCGGGAGCAGCAGGCGGAAGCGCTGATCGCGAAGATGAAGGCGGCGCGGGGCTACATGTACCCCGAGTGGGAGTTCGCGGCCCGCCAGGATCCGGAGTTCGTCGAGTCCTACAACCGCCTCTACGAGCTCTCCCTCGGCGAGGGCCGGCACGTCTCGGCCAAGGTGCGCGAGTTCGTGGCCATCGCGCTGCTCTGCTTCCGCGGCGGCGAGCGCGCCGGGCTGGTGGCCCACATGCGGCGGGCCATCCAGTTCGGGGCCACCCCCGCGGAGCTGTTCGAGGTCCTGGAGGCTTGCGTGGTGCCGGGCGGGGCCCCGACGTTCCACCGCGGGCTCGGCGCCCTCATGGAGGTGGTGGGCCCCGCCTCGCGCTAGCGTCAGACCCGCGCCGGCCCGCGCGGCGTGAGCACGGCGAGGGCGACCGCCACCACCAGGAGCGCCGGCACGTCCCCCACCAGGTGCCCGCGCTCCATCGGATCGCCCATGGCCTGGATCGCCATGATGACCGCGTGCACCACGCTCGACCACACCGTGAACCAGATCAGGCTCCGGTGGGCCAGCGGATTCCGGGAGGCCGCGATCAGGAAGATCCCGAGCGTCGCGTAGACCCCCAGGATCATCATCAGGTAGTGCGAATGCCCGGTCCCCCACGACCAGCCGGCCGGCCACAGCCGGGTGAGGGGAAAGACACCGACCAGGAAGATCAGGCCCACCACGACGAGGACGACGCGAAGCGAGGCGACGCGGGATCGATCGGTCATCTTGGGCTCCTCCAGTCGGAGAAACGGTCGAGGGCCACGCGCCGGGCGGCCCGGAGCGCCGCGCGGGCGCCCCGACGGCAGCGCCCGCCCCCCGGCCGGTCAAGCGGGGCGGCCGGGCGCCTTGACAGGCTTGGCCCGCCGGGCCTAAAGTCCCGGACACGCTCCCCAGCTGGCCGCTTCGCGGAGGCCCGGATGGCGTCGGTGCCTGATCACGAACGCTCCACTCGGTGCGCCGCGCGCGCAATCCCTCCCGCTTTGCCCGAGCAGTGAACTGCCCCCCACCGGTCCGCCTCGTCGCGGAGGAGGTCTCATGAGCACTCGACGTGAATTCCTGACCACGGCCCTGGTCGGCGGCGCGGCCGCCGCGGTAGCTCCCCGGCGCGCGAGCGCCGCGGTCAAGTCGATGACGGTCGTCCACGAGAGCTCGTTCATCAAGGGCTTCGACGACTTCTTCGTGAAGACCCTCTCCCCCGAGTACGAGAAGCTCACCGGCATCAAGGTCGGCTACGAGCCGGTGAGCGTGGGCAGCATGCTCACCCGGCTCACCACGATCGTGGAGACCAAGGCCGGTCCCGAGATCGTGCACACCGGGGTCAACTGGCCGCACCTCTTCGACCAGGGCCTGCTCGACGTCACCGACGTGGCGAACGAGGTCGGCAAGAAGATCGGCCCCTGGCACGACAACATCCTCGACGCGGTGGTGGTGAACAAGAAGTGGAAGGCGGTCCCCTGGGGCAACATCGGCCAGCTCGAGTGCTATCGCACCGACTGGTTCAAGGAAGTAGGCGTCACCAAGTTCCCGGACACCTGGGAAGACCTGCTCACCGTCGGGCGCATGCTCAAGAAGAAGGGCCATCCGTTCGGCTTCGAGCTGGGGCACGGCTTCGGCGACAACCACGGCTGGATGTATCCGCTCCTCTGGTCGTACGGCGGGCGCGAGGTCGACAAGGACGGCAAGACGGTGCTGATCGACTCCGACGAGACCGCGAAGGCGGTGGACTTCTGCCGCCGGTTCTACCAGGAGACGATGCTCGAGGACGTGCTGGGCTGGACCGACGTCAACAACAACAAGGCGTTCTTCGGCGAGCAGATCTCCTGCACCAACAACGCGATGTCGATCCTGATCGTGGCCAAGCGCGACTTCCCGGACATCGCCAAGGTCACCGACCACGGCCTCAATCCGCAGGGCCCCAAAGGCCGCTACCACCTCTACAATCCGCAGTCGCACGCGATCGCCTCGCACGCCCCCGACCCGGCCGCGGCCAAAGCCTTCCTGCGCTGGCTCTACGACGACAAGCAGCTCTCGCGCTGGCTCGTCGCGGGCGACGCCTACTACGCGCCGTTCCTGACCGGCTACGACAACCACCCGATGTGGAACGCGGATCCGAAGTACATGCCCTTCAAGGAGTCGCTGAAGACGTCGCGCCTGCACGGGTGGCCCGGGCCTCCCGGCCACGCGATGTCGGAGAGCGTGGCCAAATACGTGCTCTGCGACATGTTCGCCAAGGCCTGCCGGGGCGATTCGACCAAGGACGTCATCGCCACCGCGGCCGCGCAGCTCAAGCAGATCTACAAGGCGAAGTAGGCGATGGCGGTCCGGCCCGACCTGGTGACCCGATCGGTCCCGGTCGCGGTCCGGCCGCGCCTGCTTCACGGCGTACTCGAGCGGGAAGGGGCGTTCAGCTGGATCATGCTGGCGCCGGGCGTCCTCTTCCTGCTCGCGTTCGTCGCCTATCCCCTCTTCTACGGGGTCTGGCTGAGTCTTCAAGATAGGCCGGTGGCCAAGCCGGGCACGTTCGTCGGGCTCGGCAACTTCATCACCCTCGCGCACGACGCGGTGTTCTGGCAGGTGACCCGCAACACCTTCGTCTACACCATCGTCACCACCGTGCTCAAGCTGCTGGGCGGCCTCGCGATGGCCCTCGTCATCAACCAGCACTTCCGCGGGCGGAGCCTCGTCCGCGCCTTCCTGCTCCTGCCCTTCATCGTGCCGACCATCCTCAGCACGGTGGCCTGGATGTGGATCTTCGATCCCACCTTCAGCGTCATCAACTGGCTGCTCGTGCACACCGGCGCGGTGTCCAGCGGCTTCTCCTGGCTCGGCAACAAGACGCTCGCGATGGTGGCGATCATCATCGTCAATACCTGGCGCGGCATCCCCTTCTACGCCATCACCCTGCTGGCCGGGCTGCAGACGATCTCGCCCGAGCTCTACGAGGCCGCCGCCATCGACGGCGCCTCGGTACGCCAGCGCTTCCTGCACGTGACCCTGCCGATCATCAAGCCGATCCTGATCATCGTGACCATGTTCTCGGTGATCTTCACCTTCTCCGACTTCCAGATCGTCTACGCCCTCACCCACGGAGGGCCCGCCAACGCCACCCAGGTCTTCGTCACCTACGCGTTCGACCTCGGGATGTCGGGAGGCCAGCTCGGCATGGGAGCCGCCGCGGCGCTCGCCATGCTCCCCGCCCTCGCGGTCATGATCGTGGCGCTGACCCTCTACCTGAGGCGACAGTCGTGATCGAGGGGCGGGGCTGGATCTCGCGGATCCTCCGGATCTACCTGCCGGTGGCGGTGTGCCTGGTGGTGATGCTGTTCCCGTTCTACTGGATGCTGATCGCGTCCATCAAGCCGAACCGCGAGCTCTACAACGCCAAGATCATGCCGCTGGTGGTCTACCAGCCCACCCTCAAGCACTACCACGACCTGTTCGCCGACACGAACTTCCTCACGTGGACGTACAACACCATGCTGGTGGCGGTGATCACCACCGCGGCCTCGCTGATCCTGGGCGCGATGATCGCCTACCCGCTCGCCCGCATGAACTTCCCCGGGGCCGCGGTCGTGGCCATCGGGATCGCCGCCACCTATCTGGTCCCCCAGCCGCTCCTTTTCATCCCGATGGCCGACATCATCAACAAGCTCGAGCTCGGCAACACCCTGAGCGCGGTGATGCTCACCTACCCCACCCTGCTGATCCCGTTCTGCGCGTGGCTGCTGATGGGCTACTTCAAGAGCGTGCCGCGCGAGCTCGAGGAAGCCGCCCGCATCGACGGGGCGAGCCGCTTCCAGGCCATGTGGCGCGTGGTGCTGCCGCTGACCACCCCCGGCCTGCTCTCCGCCGGGATCTTCGCCTTCACCCTGGCCCAGAACGAGTTCCTCTACGCGCTGATCTTCCTGGCCAAGAGCGAGGTGCGGACCGTCCCGGTCGGCGTCATCACCGAGCTGATCCGCGGGGACGTCTTCTACTGGGGGCAGCTCATGGCGGCGGCGCTGCTCGGGGCGATTCCCGTGGCGGTGATCTACTCGTTCTTCGTGGACTACTACGTGGCCGGGCTCACCGCCGGCTCCGTCAAGAGCTAGCGCGCGTCGGCCTCTGACGGCCGGACCCGGGCGGGGCGGCCGGAGGGTGGGGCTCTGACCACGACGCGCTTACACGTTTTCTTGCGTGACTAGTTCCCGATCCGGGTTGGTTCGGTTCCTGGCTTGCGTTGGCGGGAACGGGTCACCCGCCCCACCCCCCGGCCGCCCCGCCCGGGTCCGGCCTCGCGCGTGGTTCTGCTACTTCACGCTTCCCGCCGTTAGGCCCCCGACCAGATAGGGCTCGATCAATGCGAACAGTATGACGACGGGGACGATGGCGATTGTCGAGGCTGCGAAGAGCAAATCCCAGTGTTGGACGTAGGCGGTGACGTAGGAGGTGATGCCGACGGTGAGGGGGCGCATCGAGGCGTCGGTCATCAGGGTGAGGGCAACGATGTACTCGTTCCATGCGGCGATGAAGGCGAAGATGGCGGCGGTGACGATGCCGGGCGCGGCGACCGGGAGGATGATGCGGAAGAGGGTGCCCGCGGGTCCGCAGCCGTCGACCGCGGCGGCCTCTTCTATTTCTCGGGGGATGGAGGCGAAGAAGGCGCGGAGGATCCAGATCGCGAAGGCGAGGTTGAAGGCGGCATTGACCGCGACGAGCGCAGTGTAGGTGTTGATGAGGCCGAGCTCGAAGAACTCGCGGTAGAGGCCGACCACCAGCGCGGTCGGCGCGAACATCTGGGTGACCAGAACCAGGAACAGGAAGGCCGCGCGGCCCGGGAAGCGATGGCGCGCGGTGTGGTAGGCGGCGGGCACCGCGGCCACCAGCACCAGCAGCGTCGAGGCGACGGCCACCACCAGCGACACGGTGAGCCAGGACTGGAACTCCGGGTCGCGCAGCACCATCCAGAAGTTCTGCGGCCGCCATTGCTGGGGCAGGAGCCGCGGCGGGCTCACCCGCAGCTCGGCCGCCGGCTTGAGCGCAGTGAGGAGCATCACCGCGTAGGGCGCCAGGAGCGCGGCCGCGAGCAGCAGGCCCGCCGCGCCGAGCGCGAGTCGACGCATCAGACCGGCTCCTCCCGCCAGCGCGCCGCCCGCAGGTAGACGACCACCGCGACCAGGATCAGCAGCACGTTGACCACCCCGAGGGCGGCGGCCAGGCCCACGTCCCGCAGCGCGCTCTTGAACGCGATCTTGTACATGAACGTGATCATGGTGTCGTGGGCGAAGCCGGGATTGCGGTCGTTGAGCGTCCACACGATCGGGAAGGAGTTGAAGACGTAGATCAGGTTCAGCACCGCGGCCACCAGCAGCGCGGGCCGGAGGAGCGGCAGGGTGATCAGCCGGTAGCTGCGCCAGCCCGCCGCCCCGTCCACCCGGGCCGCCTCGTAGACCTCGCCGGGAATGGTCTGCAGCCCCGCGAGCAGGACGTAGGTCGTGAACGGCAGCGACACGAACACCCCGACCGCGATCATCGCGCCCATCACGGTGCGGTCGTCGCCCAGCCAGTCGACCGGCGCCCGGCCCATCGCGCTCATCACACGATTGAGCAGGCCGAAGTAGTAGTCGTAGAGCCACACGAAGAGCTTCGAGGTCATGATGAGCGAGGCGGCCCACGGCACGATGAGCGCCCATCGCACCAGCCGGCGGCCCGGGAAGGATTCGTTCAGGAGCTGGGCGAGCCCGAGGGAGAGCGCGATGGTGACCGCCACCACCGTCGCGACCCAGATCACGGTGTTGCCGGCCACCGCGGGCAGGGCCTCCTGCTCGAGCAGGCGCGCATAGTTGCGCGGGCCCACCGCGCCCTGGTAGAGGCCGGTGATCGAGTAGCGGCCGAGGGACGCGCGCACCAGCTCGATCGCGGGGTAGATCACCACCGCCGCGATCAGCAGGAGGCTCGGGCCGAGCCAGAGGAGCGCCCGGCCCGCGCTCGGGCCTCGCGGGCGCGGGCCCGTCAGCGAGCGCTCTCCGCCGCGTTCTTCTGGAGGCGGTCGAGCACCTGCTTCGGGTCGCCGCCCGGCTGGACCGCCGCGCCGATGCTCTGCTGGACGTCGAGCTTCACCTTGTCCCACGTGGGATCGGTGGTGGGAGCCAGGCGGGCGCTCGGCAGCGCGTCGAGGTACGGCTTGAGCTTCTCGTTCCCGCTCATGCGCTCGCGGCCCGACTTGGTGACGGGCAGGAAGCCCTCGGCGCCGATCCACCGGGTAATCTGTTCGGGCTGGTAGTACAGATCGAGGAACTGGCGCACCGCCTCCTGGTTGCCCTTCTTCTTGAAGGCCATGAGGTAGTCCTCGACCCCCAGGGTCACCGGCGCCCCCACGTTGGTCGGCATCTGGGTCACCCCGTAGCGGACCTTGCCCTCCGCGTCGAGCTGGGCCGCGAGCGGACTGAAGCCCATGACCATCCCGACCTTGCCGTCCTTGAAGAGCTGGAAGGCGCCGTCGGTGCGGTTGGTCTTGCCCGGGTTGACCTGGGTGACCTTGTGGGTGTTGGCGAGCGATGCCAGGAACTGGAGCGTCTGCACGTTCTTCTCGCTGTTGATCGCCCACGCCTCGCCGGACTTCCAGTCGCCCCCGTTGTTCCACATCCAGATGGACCACTCGGCCTGCGCCTCCTCGGGCCCGAGCGGCAGCGCGTAGCCGATCGTCCCGCCCCCGAGCGCCTGCACCCGCTTCGCGGCGGCCACGAGCTCGTCCCAGGTCTTCGGGGGGGCGGCCACGCCGGCCTTGGCGAGGAGGTCGCGGTTGTAGAAGAAGGCGCGCGCGCTGGCCAGGATCGGGAACCCGTAGAGCTTGTCGCGATAGGTGCCGCCCCGCGCGAAGGCCTCGAGGAAATCCTCCCGGGTCTTGGGCGACAGGGCCTCGTCGCCCGAGTAGAGGAGGCCGTCCTTGGCGTAGCTCGAGAACGAGTTGAGGTTGAGCACGTCGGGCGGCTGGTTGTTCTGGATCATCGTGCTGACCTGCTGATCGATGGAGTTCCAGTCGATCACCTGCAGGTCCACCTTCACCCCGGTCTGCTTGGTGTACTGCTCGGCCAGGGCCGCCCAGAACGGCCGCGTGTGGTCCCGGCTGTACTCCGCGATCACCACCTTGATGGACTTGGGGGTGTCGCCGCCGCAGCCGCCCGGGAGGAGCGCGGCCGCGCCGAGGAGGACGAGGGCCAGGAGACCGCGGCGCGTCATCGAGCCCATACTACAAAAGTTCCGGGCGCACGCGTAAGTCTTCCTGCCGCGACCCGCCGCTCGTGCGTAGAATAGGAGGTCACGACTACTCGCGGCCAAGCAAGGGAGGTCACCCCCATGTCACGTCTCCTTGTGTTCTGCGCGCTCGTGCTGACGCTCACGTCGTGCGCCTCCTCGTCCGGACCGGTGAGGCAGCGGAGCGAGTTCGAGGACGTTCCGGTGCCGGCGGGCGTGAAGGCGGCCCCCCTCTTCTACAAGAGCCGGATCCGGCCGGAGAGCCTCGCGCTCGCCTACCGGGCCTCGCTCGAGGCCAACGGCTGGCGCCACGTGTCCTCCACCACGTCGGCGTCGAAGGGTACCACCCAGGTCTACGAGAAGCAGGAAAGCTCGCTGCAGGTCCTGATCTACGAGGGGTTGTACTACACGTGGACCGAGGTCTCCACGACCCGGATCGTCGGGCGCCCGCCCGCCCCGAGCCGGTAACCGCCTCGAGCCGTCACCACAAGGAGGGCGCCATGACATCAAGCAAGCGAGTAGGACTCCTTTCCCCGACCATGCTGTGGCTGGCCACCGGCTGCGCGGCCACCGCGCCGGCCTACGTCACGCCGGTGCCGGACGCGCAGCCGACGCGCGAGGCACAGGTGGACGAGCGCGTCGCGGCCGTCGAGAAGCGCGTGAACGAGATGGGCCAGCGCGTGCAGACCCTCGAGGGCGGCGTGGCGGGCGCGCAGAGCCGCGCCGACGAGGCCGCCCGGAAGGCCGAGGGCGTCGACAGCCGGCTCACCCGGCTCTGGTCGAACCGTTTCAATCAGAAGACCGCCGACAGCCTCGAGGTCTACTTCTCGCCCGACAGCATCGACCTGAGCGACGCGGCCCAGACCGCCCTCACCTCGGTGGTGGCCGAGATGAAGGCCCATCCGACCCTGACCGTCGAGCTGGGCGGCTATACCGATCCGCGCGGGGCCCTCGACTACAACTACGCGCTGAGCCAGCGGCGGGTCGACTCGGTCCGCCGCTTCCTGATGGACCGGGGCATCCAGCTCGCCCGGATCCAGGCGGCCAGCCTGGGGCCGATCTCCAGCGCGGACATCCCGGACGTGAAGAAGCGCCGGGTCACCCTGCGCCTCATGGTGGATCAGGAATAGCCGGTCAGCGCACCGCCTGCTGGTAGGCCGCGAGCAGGGCCGGATCCTCGATCGATCCGTGGTGATGGACCTGCCGCCATCCGGCACCGACCCGGCGAAAGATCCGGGTGGTGCGAATGGCCAGGTCGAGGGAGTGCGACCCGTTCTCGAACCGCCCGCGCTCGCGGCCGACCGCGTAGAAGACCTGATCCGATTCGTGCAGCGTGTAGTCGTAGAACTCGACCCACAGCCGCGCCGGGCCGCGAAAGATCCGCTCGTACACTGCGCGGATCTCGTCCCAGCCGCGCTTGATCCCGCCGAGCGGATTGTCCATCGCCGCGTCGCTCGACTGCTCCCAGTTCTCGGCCATGAGCGTGAGGTCGCGCGAGTTCAGCGCGCGGTAGAACTGGGCGAGCGCCTGCCGGGGCTCCCGGACGTCCCCGAGATCTTCCCGTCCCGTGATGGGCTCACCGATCAGCCGAGCGGGGGTGGTCATCGCTCCCAACCTTGAGAGGGCGGGCGTGGCGCGGGCGATTCCGCATGACGCGACGCTCCTTTCGTGGATACTGGGGGCGCTCCAGCCATGAACGGCCAAGGACTCCGAGCTACCGGGCGATCGTGGCGATCGGCCCTCACCGCCGCGACCATCGCTCTGCTCCTGTCCGGATGCGTGGCCACCCAGCCCGGTGTGGTCAAGCGCCCACCGCCCCAGCCCCCGCGGCGGGCCGAGATCGCGCCGGTCGCGCCTACCAGGGCGCACGTGTGGGTGCCCGGTCAGTGGTCGTGGCACCAGGAGCGCTACGTGTGGGTCCCGGGACGCTGGGAGGTGCCGCCCGCCGCGGGGCTCACCTGGGTGCCGGGCGGCTGGATGCCGCGGGAGGGCGCCTTCGTCTGGGTCGAGGGCTACTGGCGCGCGCGCTGATTCGCGTGGTCCCCGCCCGTCACGCCGCCCCGTCACGTCCGATCGTCACATCGGAGGGACGAGCCCGTCCTTGCCTACCAGCGCGCGGCCCGCGGTCACGGTGCCGTCGGCCTGCTGCTGGGCGGAGATGAAGACGTGGGCGCCGGGCTGGAGCAGCGCCCGGTCACCGGGCGCGAAGGTCACGATCGGCACGTCGGGGGGCACCGCCATCTGCACGCTGCCGCCCTTGTGCTTGAGGGTCAGCATCGGGCCCTCGACGCGCTCCACCATCACGTCCACGGTGGCGTTGGTCATGGTGCTGCTGGGCGACAGATCCCACGGATAGTGCCCCTCGCCGGCGCCGCGCGCCGACTCCGGGAAGATCAGCACCTCCTGCGCGCGGAAGGAGCCGTCGGACTGCGCCAGCCCGGCGATGCCCACGAAGGTGCCGGACTTGATGTCGGATAGCGCCGCCTTGACCAGGCCGATCACCACGAAGTTGTCGGCCATCTTGATGTCCACCGTCGAGTTGTCGCGCGAGGCGATCGTGAGGGTCTGGCCCGACACCTTGGCGATGGAGCCGCGCACGCGGATCGGCACCTGCGCGGACGCGATCCCGACCGACAGCATCACCAGGCCCCCGGCGAGGGCAAGCGTCGTCGCTCTGGTCATCATCATGGCCACAGCTCCTTGCCCTCGGCGGCGGGCAGCGAAAGATTGAGACGGCGCGCGAGCGTCGTCGCGATGTCACGCATGTCGATCAGGCCGAGCGGCCGGCCGGCCGGCACCCCGGGCCCCACCACGAAGAAGGACGCGTGCAGGTCGGGCAGGTCCGGGAGATGGCCGTGCATGCCGCCCATCGCCGCCTTGCCCACCAGCGGCCCGCTCAGGCTCGATCCCGCGTGCCAGTCGGGCTTGAGCCCGACGACGAACGCCGCGCCGGGGAACCCGCGGCCCCGGAGCGCGGCCGCGTCCAGCACCCGGTCGATGCCGTGGGCGGGATCGGCAGCCAGGCGGTCGAGCACGGCGCTCACCGTCGCGAGGGTGGCCGCGTCGCCCGGGTCCTTCAGCATCACCGCGATCGAGCCGCCCGCCGCCCACGGCATCGCTTTCCAGTCGGTGACCTTGCTCCCGCTCACCGTCATCAGCCCCACGCGACGGAACTCGGCGTGCAGGTTGAGCTCCATCCCGGTCTTGCCGAAGCCGTGGTCCGACACGACGGCGACGTGGGCTCCGCCCGGCGCCACCGTCTCCGCGGTGGCGCGCAGCGTGCCCACCAGGGCGTCGAGCCGCTCGAGCACCGCCATCGCGTCGGGGGTGAACGGTCCCGTGACGTGCTGGACGTGGTCGAGCGCGATCAGGTGGAGCGTCATGAGGTTCGGCCGCTTCTTCTCGAGGATGCGCACCGCGTACTTCGCGCGCTGCTCGTCCGACTCCACGGTGAGCGCGCGCGGATAAGGCCCCAGCTCCGGCTCGAGCTCGGCCAGCAGGCCGGGCGTGGCCACCGCCCGCAGCAGCTTGGCGTCGTCCGGCGTGCCCGCGCGCCAGAACTCGGGGATGTTCCAGGTGACGCGCGCCCCCACGCTGACCGGCCATTGCACCGCGGCGGTGCTGAGCCCGGCGCGGGACGCGGCGTCCCAGAGAGTGGCGACCCGGATGTCCTCGCTGTACCAGTACCAGCCGCTCTGGTTCTCCCGCAGCGGATCGAACGGGATATTGGCGAGGATGCCGTGGGTGGCCGGCGACACCCCGGTGATCAGCGTGGTGTGGCTCGGGTAGGTGACGGTGGGAATCACGCCCACCACCCCCTGCGCGAAGGCACCCTCGGTCATGAAGCGGCGCAGGTTCGGGATCTTCGCGCCGTGCGCGTCGGCGGCGGTCACGTAGTCGGGCCGGAGCCCGTCGATCGAGATCATGAGGAGCAGGGGGGTCTGTACCGGCTGCTGCGCGGCCGCGACCCCGGGGAGGACGACCCACGCCGCGACGAGGAGGGCCCGCAGCACGAGCCTGACCTGGCGGAGCCGGTCGGGTATCATGACGGTCACAGCATATAGTACGAATGGGGAGACGGCCATGAACAGGCGGGCGACGGGCGTGGCGGGACTGCTGCTGATGCTGGCCGCGGCGGCGGCGGGGCCGGCGGCCGCCCAGGACGCGGAGAAGATCGCGATGGCGCGGGTCCGGCTCACCACCGAGCCCGGCCTGACCCGGGGCTGCGCGCGCATCGGGCCCGCGCGCGACGACTCCATCAAGGACCTGAGGCGCAAGGTCGTGAAGATGGGCGGCAACACCGCGATCCTGGCCTTCGGGGGCACCGAGGACCTCTCGGTGATCTACGCCGAGGTGTTCCGCTGCGGCGATCCGCCCGCCGCCGCGCCGGGCACCGCGCCCGCGCGCGTCCCGCCGCTGCCGCCGCCCGGCCCGCCGCCGCCCCCGCCGCCGCCCGCACCCGCGCGCTGATCGGCTGGATCCACGCGCCGACGCTGGCCGTCGGGGGCGCTTGTTCGGGCACGACACAAGCGCCGCAACGGGCAGAACGCCAGATCCGCGGATGAGCGCCGGCGCGGAACCCCTCGTCGGCTCGATGCATCCGACCATGGCACACGCCTTGCGATCCGATACGGTCAGGAGCTTGTCCAAGGATGCTCGGCTCCGGGGAGGTCCTCGACATGGGCGCGAGAGGACGGCCACTGATCCGCTGGTGTCTGGTCCTGGCCTTCTCGGCCATCGCGGGGTTTCCGAGCGTCGCCGCCGGCGCGGAGCCGGAGGTCGGCGGGATGATCACCGAGATCCGCATGGGCCAGGGAAGCGTCGAGGTCGGCTCGGCGGGAGGGGAACGCTACCGCCCAGCGGCTCCTCTGCTGAGGCTCAGGGACGGCGATATCGTGACCACCACGCGGGACGCGTGGGTCGTCGTCGTCCTGAGCGGCGGGCGCGGGACGGTCAGGGTGGACGAGTCCACCTCCCCGTTCGTGGTCACGGCGCCGCCACCCGCGCGGGGCCGGCTCCACAAGGGACTGATGATCCTCGAGGCGAGCTTCGATTTTCTCTCGACGACGTCGAAGGACACACCGTCCGGCAACCTTGGCACCCGGGCCGGCGTGAGGCCTCCGGTGATCCTCACGCCCCGTAACGGCCTCGTCCTTCCCGATTCCCTGGTCTTCGAGTGGCGCGGCAGCTCATCGTCGCGCTACGCGGTTCGCATCGTCACGCGCGCCGACGAGGTGGTGCTCGAGCGTGCCGATCTGCCGGGGACCCGGTTCGAGTACCCGAAGGACGCGCCCCGGTTGGTGGCCGGTGTCCGGTACCGGTTCCAGCTCCTCCCGACCTGGCGTCCGCCGCAGGAAGTGTGGTTCGAGATCGTCGACCCGGCCTATGCCCGGACGATCCAGCACGACCTGCAGGAGATGGACGCGGCGCTCCCCAACGGCCCATCCGCCGCCACCGCGGCCGTCCTGCGGGCCGGGTTCCTGGCGCGGCAGGGTCTCCTTCACGATGCGCGGCTCGTCGTGTCCGACGCGCTCGCCCGGCGACCCGACGAGCCCACGCTTCACTTCCTGCTCGGCGAGCTCTCAGCGCGTCAGGGGCTCCCGCAGGAAGCGATGGAAGCCTTCGCGGAGGCGAGATTCCTCCTCGGCAGTCCCGGCACGCCACGCTAGCCGCGGGACGGAGGGCGGGGCAGGCCCGGTGCTATCATGTCGCGTGGCCTGGGATCCCGCGCAGTACCTGAAGTTCGCCGACCACCGGTTGCGGCCGGCGATCGATCTCTTGAACCGCGTCGCCCTGGAGCACCCGGGCGAGGTCTACGACCTGGGCGCCGGGGCCGGCAACGTCACGCGCCTGATCAAGGAGCGCTGGCCGGAGGCGCGCGTCACCGGCGTGGACGATTCGTCGGCCATGCTGGCCAAGGCCGCGGTCACCGCGCCCGCCATCACCTGGGAGCAGGCGGACCTGGCCACCTGGAGCCCGTCGCGGCCGGCCGACCTCATCTACTCGAACGCGGCGCTCCACTGGCTCACCGGCCACGAGCGGCTCTTCCCCGCGCTGCTCGCGGCCCTCGCGCCCGGTGGCGTGCTGGCCGTCCAGATGCCGCGCAACTTCGGGGCGCCGTCGCACACCCTGATCTCGGAGACCGCGCGCGGCGGACCGTGGCGCGCGACGCTCGAGCCCCTGCTGCGGCCGGCGCCGGTGGCCGATCCCGATTTCTACTATGACGCCCTCGCGCCGCGCGCGGCCGGCCTCGACATCTGGGAGACGGAGTACCTCCAGATACTGGAGGGCGCCGATCCGGTCAAGGAGTGGACCAAGGGCACCTGGCTCAAGCCGCTGCTCGACGCGCTGGCGGAGCCGGAGCGGAGCCGCTTCGAGGCGCGCTACGCGGAGCTGGTGGCCCGTGCGTACCCGCCGCGGGCGGACGGGCGGACGCTGTTTCCCTTCCGGCGCCTCTTCATCGTGGCGCGGGCGCGCTGAGGGCGACCCCATGAAGATCGACGCGATCGACGTCTACTGGATGAAGCTGCCGCTGGCCTTCGTGTGGAAGACGTCCTACGCGGACCAGTCCGTCACCGACACCATCCTGGTGCGGATGGAGGGTGGCGGTCACGAGGCCTGGGGCGAGAGCTGCCCGCCGTTCATCCCGGCCTACTCCGCCGAGCACACCCCGGCCGTCTTCCACACCCTGCGCGAGCACATGGTGCCGCGCATCATCGGCCAGGACATCGAGACCGCCCAGGACCTGCTGGACCGGCTGGCCTTCATCAAGGGCAACCAGTTCGCGCGGGCCGCCCTCGACATCGCTTGGTGGGTGCTGGACGCCAAGCGGCGCGGCCTACTCGCTCGACCTCCTGATGGAGAAGATCCAGGGCGCGATCGACGCGGGCTTCCCCCGGGTCAAGCTCAAGTTCCGGCCGGGCTGGGATCTCTTCATGGTGGAGGCGGTGCGGTCCACGTTCCCCGACTTCACCTTTCACATCGACTGCAACGCGGCCTACACGCCCGCGGACACCGAGCTCTTCCGGAAGCTCGACCGGTTCCGGCTCGCGATGATCGAGCAGCCCCTGGCCGACGACGGCATGAGCCTGGTCAATCACGCGGATCTCCAGCAGCGGATCGAGACGCCGGTCTGCCTCGACGAGAGCGCCCAGAGCCTGGCCCACGTCCAGGCGGCCATTCGCCTGAAGAGCTGCCGGGTCGTGAACATCAAGATGGCCCGGGTGGGCGGGCTGACCGAATCCCGCGAGATCGCCGCCCTGTGCGCCCGGCACGGCATCCCCTGCTGGGTGGGGGGGATGCTGGAGAGCGCGATCGGCGGGGCCATCTGCGCGGAGCTGGCCACCCTGCCCAACTTCACCTACGCGGGCGACATCTTCCCGTCCTCGTACTTCTACACGAACGATCTCGGCAAGCCGGAGATCGTGCTGAGCGGCCGCGGCGAGGTGGCCACCTCCCGCGTGCCGGGCATCGCCCAGGCGCCCGATCCCGAGCTGCTGAAGCGCTGGACCGCCGAGCACGCCACGTTCCGCGCCCCTTCGACCCGGTAAGAACGACACGGATCCGCCCCGTCCGCGCTTGCGCGGGCTGGTTTGTCGCCGCCTTCGCGGAACCTCCCCGTGTGGCATCGCGATTGCTTCCCGTAAGAGTCATGACTTCTTCATCGGGTTGCCATCACGGTGTCGCAGGCGGGGGCTACGGTCTTTTCAACGGGAGGCCGATCATGAACGTTCGCGAGAACGCGGCGAA
>WNFK01151508.1_pt2 | contig 63163 bp, 70 predicted proteins | sample 5400281 | NCBI WGS metagenome assembly WNFK01 (sample SAMN13153350, study PRJNA577476) | soil metagenome | isolation source: 20 cm soil on Douglas fir-dominated hillslope | place: USA:California | collected 2013-09-17
GGATCGCCATGACCTCGCGCGAGACGCCCGCGTACTTGTCCATGTCGACCGGCACGAAGGTCCCGTCGGGGCAGAGACGCGCCGCCCGCCCGATCGGCATGGCCGAGTGCACGCCGAAGCGACGCGCCTCGTAGGAGGCAGCCGACACGACGCCCCGCCCCGACGGATCCGCGCCCACGATCACCGGCCGCCCGCGCAGCTCCGGCCGGTCGCGCTGCTCGACCGACGCGTAGAACGCGTCCATGTCGACGTGGAGAATAGTTCGGCTCACGACAAGATCACCACGCGCGAAACCTCACGGAGCGTCCGCGGACCTGGGGGAGTGCGGGGGCCATTTCTGGGCCCCCGCATTGAATAGAACCTGAAGAATTGGACGGTTGTCCGCGGACCCCGGTCGCGGCGTCAGCGCGCGGCGGTCAGCGCGTGGCGCTGCGCCCGCGCCACTTGTCGATGGACTTCTTGGAGAAGAGCCACTTCCCTTCGTGCTCGACGGCCGGGATGAGGCGGTCGATCGCCATCTGGGCCACCGTCGTCTCGTCCATGGCGAGGTACCGCGCGGCTTCCTTCACGTCCATCGTGTCCTTGGGCAGCACGTCGCTCTCGCCTCCTGTGGAGTGGGGTCAGTCCGTGGGCGCGTCCGCGGGGACGTCGGCCGCCTTCTTCAGTCGCTCGATCTCGGCTTCGAGCGCGTGGATCCGATCCGCCATCTGCTCGAGCGTCCGAGCCAGCGGATCGGGCAGATCGGTCTGATTGAGATCGATGGCCCCGGTCACTCGCTCACCATTGCGGAATGTTATGCGACCGGGTACCCCGACGACAACACAGTTCTCCGGCACCTCGCGGACCACCACCGACCCGGCGCCGATCCGGCTGCCCGCGCCGATGGTGAAGCCGCCGATCACCTTGGCGCCCGCGCCGATCATGACGTTGTCGCCGATGGTGGGGTGGCGCTTCTCCCGCTTGAGGCTGGTGCCCCCCAGCGTCACGCCCTGGAGGATGCTGACGTTCTCCCCGACCTCGGCGGTCTCGCCGATGACGATACCCATGCCGTGATCGATGAAGAGGCCCGGACCCAGCACGGCGGCCGGGTGGACCTCGATGCCGGTCAGGAAGCGCCCCACGTGAGACACCCAGCGGGCGGCCAGGTGCCAGCCGCCGCGCCAGAACGCGTGGGCGACCCGGTGGATCCAGATCGCGTGCACGCCCGGACTGCAGAGGACCACCTCGAGCGCCGACCGCGCCGCCGGGTCGCGCTCCAGCACCGTCCTCACATCCCGCCGCATTCGCTCAAGCATGCCGATCGCTCCTCGTGTCCCCCCGGCTCAGCGCGTCGCGCGCCGCCGCCCGCAGGCCCAGGGCCGCGACATCCGCGGCGTGCCGCCGCGGCTCCGGCAACCCACCGATCGCCGCCTCGATCAGCGCCGCCTCCACGTCCAGCAGCGCTTCCAGCGCGTAGCCCGTCGCCACCTCGGTCGCCGCGCTCGCCGCCGCGATGGTCGGCCCGCATCCGTAGGCCTGGAACCGCGCCTCCATCACCTTCCCATCCCGCACGCGCAGGTGAAACCGCACCAGGTCCATGCAGTCCTTGTACTCCCCTTCCCCCACCCCGTCCGGATTCCGCATGATGCCCGCGTTCCGTGGATTCCGGAAGTGATCGATCAGGGCCGGGCTGTACTGCATCCGGTCGCCGGCCGGCTAGGCCCGGACCGGCATGACGCTCCGGAGCTTCGCCACCAGCGGTACGGTCGACTCGACCACGTAGTCGATATCCTCGGCGGTGGTGCTCCGTCCGAGCGAATGCCGCACCGCGCCCATGGACCACTCCACCGGTACACCCATCGCCACCAGCACGTACGAAGGCTCCACGTTGCCGGAGGTGCACGCCGACCCGGCCGACACGCCGATGCCCTTCAGATCCAGCCCGAGCACGATGGATTCCGACTCCACGTGCCGATAACAGACATTGCACGTGCCGGGGACCCGCCGGGTCGGATGGCCGTTCAGCCGCACGTCGGGCACCTGGCCGCGGATGCCTTCCCAGAGGCGATCGCGCAGCGCGGTGAGCCGGACCGCCTCGTCCGCCATGTCGCGGCCGCGGATCTCGACCGCGCGGCCGAACCCGACGATCCCGGTGACGTTCTCGGTGCCCGCCCGACGGCGCCGCTCGTGCTCACCGCCGTGTTGGACGGAGACCATCTTGGTGCCCCGGCGGATGTAGAGCCCCGCCACCCCCTTCGGTCCATAGATCTTGTGGCCCGAGAAGGACAGCATGTCGATGTGGAACGCGTCGAGATCGATGGGCACCTTCCCGAAGGTCTGCACCGCGTCCATGTGGAACGGGATGCCGTGCTCGCGGGCGATCGCCCCGATCTCGCGCGCGGGCTGGATCGTCCCGATCTCGGAGTTGGCGTGCATGATCGAGATCAGGATGGTGTCGGGCCGGATGGCCCGCCGGACCGCGTCGGGATCCACGAGACCCTCGCCGTCCACGTCGAGATAGGTGGCCTCGAAGCCCAGGGTCTCGAGATTCTGCACCGCCCGCAGCACCGCGTGGTGCTCGATCTTCGACGTGATGAGGTGGCCGCGCCCGCGCCCCATCGCCACGCCCTTGATCGCCATGTTGTCGGACTCGGTGCCCCCCGAAGTGAAGACGATCTCCTCCTTGCCCACCCGGAGGAAGTGCGCGACCTGCTCGCGCGCGGTCTCGAGCCCCTCGCGCGCCTCGCGGCCGAAGCCGTGCACGCTCGACGGATTGCCGAATCGCTCGCTCCAGTACGGCAGCATCGCCTCGACCACCTCCGGATGCACCGGGGTGGAGGCATTGTGATCGAGATAGACCTTCCGGTTCATTGACGCTCCCCTTTCGCGATGTTACGCTGCGCCCGCATGGCCTCGGCCAAACGGAAATTGGGTCTGATGCTTTCCACCGCCTCCGCCCATCCGAACCTCGAGACCGCCATCGGGCTGTCCCGGGCCGCGCTGGACGGCGGCGACGACGTCTACCTGTACCTGATCGACGACGCGGTGGACGCGGTGGATGACGATCGTCTCCTCGCCCTGGCCGATCGCGGCCTCAAGCTCTTCGTGTGCGCCTACGGCTGCCAGAAGCGCCGCCGGCCCCTGTCCGAGCGCGCCACCAACTGCGGCCTCGTGGTGCTCACCGACGTGATCAACGGGACCGATCGCTTCATCGCGCTCAACTAGCGTGGCGAGCCCGAGCCAGCCGACCCTCGTCCTCATCTCGGAGGATCCGCGCGTCTCCCACCGGGCCAACGAGGCGATGCGCATCGCGCTCGGCATCGTGGCCGGCGAGAACGAGGTGCGCATCGTGCTGACCGGCCCCGCGGTGCACCTGCTCGACGACGAGACCGACGACCTGGTGGACGGCGACGACATCGCCAAGTTCCGGGCCGCGCTCCGGAAGCTGGGGGTGCCCTTCCACATCGAGGGCGGCGCGCCCGCCCCCGCCGACTGGAACCGCGACGCGCATCCGGTGGTCCCGGTCACCGCGGCCGAGATCGGCGCGATGCTCTCCCGCGCCACGCGCTTCCTCGTGTTCTGATGCCCAGCTTCCTGCATCTCGTCAAGGGCGACTCGGCCGCGCTCGCGGGCGCGGTGATCGAGGCCAATCTGCGCGAGGCCGACGCGCGGGTCACGGTGGTCCTGCTGGACGGCGCCGCCGCCCCGTCGCTGCCCGCGGGCGTCGCGGTGCGACGCCTCGCCCCCGGCGATCTGGACTACGCGGGGCTGCTCGATCTGGTCTTCGCGCACGATCACGTGATCACCTGGTAGCCCTAGCGATCCTGGTATTCCTCGTGCCACTTCATCTGGATCGCCTCCAGGATGCCCTCGTTGGAGCCCTTGGCCTCGTCCGTGAACCCGGGCAGCGCCACCACCCACTTGTGCAGGTCGGTGAAGCGCACCCCGAGCGGATCCACGTCCGGGTGCGCCTCCATCAGGGCCAGCGCGATGTCCTCCGCGTCGCTCCACTTCACGATCGATTCTCCATATTCGCTCGCCTCGCCTTCGGCTGCGGCTCGCCCTACTTGGGAATCTCCACGACGACATCTCCCTTCACGACCGCCTGACAACCCAGCCGCGAGTGGAGGGTGAGGCCCTCCGCGGTGTCCAGGCGGTCCTCCTCGTCCTGCTCCATGGTGGACAGGTTCTGCTCGCCCTCCCGCACGATGACGTGGCAGGTGGTGCACGCGCAGCTCCCCCCGCAGTTGTGCTCGAGGTGGATGTCGTTGGCCAGCGCGATGTCGAGCAGCGATCCGGGCCGGCCGTGATCGGCCAGCGGATACTTGCTGTCGTCCACCTCCACCGTCCGGTTGAGCGGCACGAACGTGACTTTGTGCACCGCCATCACGAGTTCTCCAGGAGCCGGTCGGCCCGCTTCGAGGTGACCGCGTCCTTGATCGCGGTCTCCATGAGCCGGTCCGCGAGCGGCGCGGTGACCTGATTGAGCGCGGTCGTCAGCTCGCGGATCTGGTCGCGGTCGGTGCCCGCCCGCGCGGTCCGCAGCGCGGTACGGGCCGTCTCGATCGCGGCCAGCTCCTCGGCCCCCACGATGTCGCGGGCCTGGCGGAGGGCGCGCTCCACGTGGTTGAGCACGGTGTCGGCCTCGGTCTGCGTCTCGATGAGGAGGCGCGCCTCGACGTCGGCCTCCGCGTAGGTGAAGGAGTCCTCCACCATCTGCTCGACCTGGTCCTCGGTGAGCCCGTAGGTCGGCTTGACCTCGATGCTCGCCGCCTTGCCGGTCCGCAGCTCGCGGGCCTGCACCTGGAGAATTCCGTTGGCGTCGATGAGGAAGGTCACCTCGATCTTGGGCATGCCGCCCGGCATCGGGTCGATCCCGGCCAAATCGAAGCGCGCGAGCGAGCGGTTGTCCTTGGACAGCTCGCGCTCCCCCTGGAGCACGTGCATGTCCACCGTGGTCTGGCCGTCCACCGACGTGGTGAAGTACTCCTTGGCCAGGGTCGGGATCGTGGTGTTCCGGGCGATGAGCACGCTCACGATGCCGCCCAGGGTCTCGATCCCGAGGGAGAGCGGGGTGACGTCGAGCAGCAGCATGTCGGTGATGCCGCCGGCCAGGATCTGCGCCTGGACCGCCGCCCCCAGGGCCACCACCTCGTCCGGATTCATCCGGCTGTGCGGGGTCCGCCCGAACAGCTCCTCGACCCGGCGCTGCACCAGGGGCATCCGCGTGGAGCCGCCCACCAGCACCACCTCGTCCACCTGATCGGCCCGGAGCGCAGCGTCGGCGAGGGCCTGCCGGCACGGGCCGAGGGTCGCGGCCACCAGCGGCTCTACCAGGGCCTCGATGTCGGCCCGGGCGATGTCGCGATGGTAGGTGAACCCCTCGAACGGGATCGTGAGCACGGTGCGCTCGTCGAAGGAGAGCCGGCACTTCGCGGCCTCCGCGCCGAGGCGGATCTCCTGCAGCGCCTCCGCGTCCCCGGAGAGATCGGCGTGGTGGCGGCCCCGGATGTCGGCCAGGATCCAGTCCACCATCGCTCGGTCGAAGTCGTCGCCGCCCAGATGCGTGTTGCCGTTGGTGGCGAGCACCTCGAAGACACCGTCCTTCACGCGCAGGATCGAGATGTCGAAGGTGCCGCCGCCCAGATCGTAGACCGCGATGATGCCCTGGGAGAGCTTCTGCAGCCCATAGGCGAGCGCGGCCGCGGTAGGCTCGTTGACGATGCGCAGCACCTCGAGGCCCGCGATGCGCCCGGCGTCCTTGGTGGCCTGTCGCTGGGCGTCGTTGAAGTAGGCGGGCACCGTGATCACCGCCTGCTCGACCGGCTCGCCGAAGTGGACCTCCGCCCGCTGCTTGAGCGCGCGGAGCACGTGCGCCGACACCTCCGGCGGAGTGACCGCCCGATCGCCGATACGGATGCTCACCACCTCGGCCTGGGGGGTGACGTCGAAGGGCAGACGGGAGAGCTCGTCCTTCACGTCCTCGTAGCCGCGGCCCATGAGCCGCTTGACCGAGTAGACGGTGCGGGCCGCGTTGCGGGCGAGCTGGCGGCGGGCCGCCTCGCCCACCACGACTCCGTTCCCGGTCCAGGCCACGATGGAGGGCAGCAGCGCGCGCCCCTCCGCGTCCGGGATCACCCGCGGGATGCCGCCCTCCACGTGGGCGACCAGGCTGTTGGTCGTCCCGAGGTCAATGCCGACGATGTGAGACATGTTGATCCTCACGCTCTCCCAGCGCGTCACTCAGGTCGTCGATGACGGTGCGCAGGTAGGCCCGCGTCGCGAGCCGCTGCTTGAACCACTCGAGCAGGGGCCGACGATCCCCGCCCTCGTCCACCAGCCGGTCCCAGTCCGGCGCGCGAACGACGACCGAGGCCGCCTCAGCCGCGTAGCGCTCCTCGAGCCGGCGGCGCTCCTCCCGGAGCCGTGCGCCCGCCTCGCCACCGAGCCCCTCCGCCTTGGCCTCCTCGAGCGCTTCCTGCACCTCCAGCATCTCTTCCAGGAGCTCCCGAGGCGCCTTCGGCTTGTCGGTCGCGCCCTCGCGGACCTCCCGGCCTTCCTCCAGCGCGATCAGGTATTCCACGCGGGAGAGCGGCTCGCGCAGCGCCCGGTAGGCGCGGTTGACCAGGGCCGACTGGCCGAGGACCTCCGCCTGGCGCTCGGCGCCGGCGCCCTGGTGGAAGTCGGGATGGTGCTCCCGCGACAGCTCGTAGAAACGCCGCTGCAGGGCTTCCCCGTCCACCCCGAGCTTGCGGGGCAGCCCGAACACCGTGAAGTAGTCGGTCACGCGCCTTTCCTCAAAACAACAACGGGCCCTGCCGGGCCCGCGTTCGTGTCTTCCGAGCCGGGCCTCAGGCCGAGAACGATGTCCCGCACCCACAGCTCGATTTCGCGCTGGGGTGGTGCCGTTCAGGTACAGGTAGCTCTTCTTGTCGCAGACCACCTGCACCCCGTCGATGTCGAACTTCTTGTCGTGGGGACCGATCTCGTTGTCGAACTCGAGCTGATAGGACAGGCCCGAGCAGCCGCCCCCCTTGACCCCCACCCGCAGGTAAACGCTCCCCAGGCTCTGGGCCTCCATCAGCTGCTTGACCTGCTTCACCGCGGTTTCGGTCAGCGCGAGTGCCATTGCGCGTAGATCTCCTTTACCCTTAGGACGCGTCCCGGCCCGCCGGGGCTTCGCTCGCGCTCCACTTTTCCTTGTAGTCCTGGAGCGCGGCCTTGATCGCGTCCTCGGCGAGCACCGAGCAATGGATCTTCACCGGCGGCAGCTTCAGCTCGTTCACGATGTCGGTGTTCTTGATCTTGGCCGCCTCGTCCACCGTGCGGCCCTTGAGCCACTCGGTGGCCTGGCGTCCTCGATGACGCCGGTCTCGACGTTCACCTTGATCTGCAGCTTCATCACGTCGCCGCACTCGGGCGCGCCAACCAGGCCGGTGCCCACCCCCGGGGTGTCCTTGGTGAAGGACCCCACGTTGCGGGGGTTGTTGTAGTGGTCGACCACCTTATCGCTGTAGGCCATGTCCGTACATCCTCCTGAGTGAGGGCTGATCGCCCGAGGGCGTCGTCATTCCGCTTTCCAATGGATCGACTTCAGGTCCACGCCTTCCTTCGCGAGCTCGTAGAGCGGCGACATCTCCCGCAGCCGGTGAATGACCTCGACCGTCTTGCGCGCCACGAAATCCACCTCTTCCTCGGTGGAGAAGCGGTGCAGCCCGAACCGGATCGAGGAGTGGGCCAGCTCCGAGTCCACCCCGAGCGCGGAGATCACGTAGGAGGGCTCGAGCGTGGCCGAGGTGCAGGCCGAGCCCGAGGCCAGCGCCGCTTCCTTGTTGAGCCCCATCAGCACCGACTCCCCCTCCACGTACGCGAAGGAGATGTTCAGGTTGTGGGGCAGGCGCAGGGTGGGATGCCCGTTCACGTAGGCCTCGTCCACCTTGGAGACGATCTGCTCCTGGAGCCGGTCACGGAGCCCGGCGAGCCGCTGGCTCTCCTCGGCCATGACCTCGCGGGAGATCTCCGCCGCCTTCCCGAAGCCCACCACCAGCGGCACCGGCACCGTGCCCGAGCGCATGCCCCGCTCGTGGCCGCCGCCGTCCACCATGGGCGCGATGCGCACCCGCGGATTCTTGCGCCGCACGTAGAGGGCGCCGACTCCCTTGGGCCCGTAGAGCATGTGGGCGGTGGCCGACAGCAGGTCGATGCCCATCGCTTCCACGTCCACCGGGGTCTTGCCCACCGCCTGGGTGGCGTCGGTGTGGAAGATGATGCCCTTCTCCTTCGCGAGCTTGCCGAGCGCGGCCACCGGCTGGATCGTCCCGATCTCGTTGTTGGCGAACATGATCGAGATCAGGATGGTCTTGTCGGTCAGCGCGGCCCGCACTGCCTCGACGTCCACCAGACCGTCCCGGCCCACCGGCACGTAGGTGACCTCGACGCCCTGCCGCTCGAGCCGCTTGCACACGTCGAGCGTGGCCCGCTGCTCGATCGCGGTGGTGACGATGTGGTTGCCCTTCTCTCGGTACATCTCGACCACGCCCTTGAGCGCCAGGTTGATCGCTTCGGTACCGCCGGAGGTGAACACGATCTCCTTTGGGTCCCGGGCGCCGATCAGCTTGGCGATCTGGTCGCGGGCCACGTCCACTCCACTCTCGGCCTCCCAGCCGAAGGGATGGTTGCGGCTCGCCGGGTGACCGAACTTCTCGGTGAAATACGGGATCATCGCCTCGAGCACCCGGGGATCCACCGGGGTCGTGGACTGGCTGTCCATGAAGATCGGAAGCTTCAACGCCATGCCGTCGTTCTCCTCGATTCTAGTGAATGACCGCCAGCCGGGTGACCGGGACGGTCGGCTCCGCTCCCAGCTCCGCGAGCGTCATGCTATCCAGTACGTGGCTGATGCTGGCCTGGATCTTCTGCACCGGCCCGCGCAGGTTGCAGCGCGCGAACTGCGGGCAATCGTCCCGCTCGCTCATGCAGCTCACCACGCTGATCGGTCCCTCGAGCGCGCGGACCACCTGGCCCACCGTGATGTCCGCCGGGTTCCGGGTCAGCACGTAGCCACCCTTGGGTCCGTTGGAGCTGGCGACCAGCTTCTTCTTCGCCAGGCGCTGGAGGATCTTGGCCAGCCGCTCGGGTGGGATGTGAAACTCCTCCGCGATCCGCTTCGCGCTCACCGCGCCGTCCTCGCCGTGCGAGGCGATGAAATGCACGGCCATGAGCCCGTAGTCCGCTCGCTTCGTGAATCTCAGCAACCCGTGTCCTCCCCGGTCAGCCCCACCCGCCTATATCCGACCCCAATGATCGCCGACCCTGACAGTCGGAGTCTGCCACCCGTGTGGGGCCCTGTCAAGGTCTATCTCTATTTCTGGCGGCGGGCGTGCGACTTACAGCGGTCTGACCGGCCTAGAGCCAGGCCTCCCGGAACTGCCTGGCAGCCTCTTCCGGGGGGGTCTCGTTGACGTGGATACCCCCGATCCCGTTGAGGCGGTCGGGTACGGTGCGGATCTCGATGTGCCAGTGGTAGTCGTCCGCGATGGTCGACCACTCGCCGGGCAGGATCTTGGCGGCCAGGTTGGGGGCCGTGTAGAGCGTCATCTCGAACGGGGGGTCCCCCAGCTTGGCCCCGAGCGTCCGGAAGAGGCCGCTCAGGAGGCCCGCCAGGTCCGCCACGAGCTCGCCCGAGAGCGAGCCCTCGTAGAGGCAGTTGTGCTGGCGCGGCAGGATCCAGGTCTCGAACGGCGAGCAGGCCGCGTACGGGGAGAGCGCCAGGAAGTGGTCGGTGAGCCGCACCACCCGGTCACGCGCCGCGATCTCCTGGCGGATCATGTCGCAGTACACGCAGCGCCGCTTGTACTCGTAGTGCTCGCGGCACTCGCGGAGCTTCCGCCGCACGTCGTCGAAGATGATCGGGATCGCGGTGAGTCCTGCTTGAGGTCCCGGATGCGCTCCCCGTACATCCACAGCACCTGCTCCCACTGCGCGTCGCCCAGGGTGGCCGCGGTGTCGTCGTGGCTCGGGCTCTCGACGATCAGCTCGGTGGCGCCGCGCGGGGAGATACGGTCGTAGAGGCCCAGCCCCTCGCGTACCAGCTCCTGCTCGATCCGGAAGTACGGATCGGCCTCCGGAATCACCCGCACCGACCAGCCGGGGCCGTTCGGCGCGAAGCCCTCCTTGCGATAGGCGAAGATCTCGTGCGGCGTGTGCGATTCGTTACCGGGGCAGAATGGGCACACCGAGGCGGCGGGGCGCTTCGGGCCCGGCCGGACGAGCACCCAGCGGCCCCTCGTCGGATCCTTCCGGAGATCGCTCATGACTCGGCCACCATAGGGAATGCCCCTCGTTAAGTCAAGGTCGGCCGGGAGTTACGACGCGATCCGCTCGAAGCGGCGCTGCCTGGCGGCGTTACGGAAGGCTGACGCTGGTACCGTCGCCGGACGAGGTAATCGTGTAGGTGCCGGCCGAGACGTTCGCGCTGTAGGAGTACGTGGCCCACCCACCCGGCGGCACGGGCACCGAATTCATGAACGGGCCCGCGCGGCTGCCCTGCGCGTTCGTCGCGACCGACGTGAGCTGAGTGAGAGCCGAGGGGATCGCTCCCATGTGGGCGCTGTAGACGCCGACCGCCGAGGCCAGGCTGCGGGAATCGGCCTGGGCCTTCGCGATACGGCCACGCGCCAGCACGTTGGCGTAGAGCGGGATCGCGATGGTTGCGAGAACACCGATGACGGCCACGACGACCAGCAACTCCACGAGAGTGAAACCGCGCGCCGTCCGGAACCTGCGGGTCATGGTCGTCCCCTCCAGTCGGGTCATTTCGCTCACAGTCGAGCAAGAGAGGGGCCAGCAGGTCCTGCACGGTCTATCTGGCTGATAACGTGTGCCCCGGCTGAAAACGAGGGCGACGGGTAGGCTGCCCGTGACGGGGGCAGTCACCATCGGGTGACTGAAACGGGCGCCGGGCGGCGCGCCAAGCGTCAGGGTCCCGAGCCGCTATACTTTGCTCGCCGGCTGCGCCCCGGCGACGGCGGCGCGGCGAGAAGACCGCAGTCACGGCCCCAAGGAATGCGCGCCGGTCTACGACTCAATCACCTGGTTTGCCCGCTGGAGGAGTGACGGCGGGATCGTCAGGCCAAGCGCTTTGGCGGTCTTGAGGTTGATGACCAGCTCGAAGGCCTTCGGCTGCTCGATGGGCAAATCGGCGGGCCGGGCGCCCTTGAGGAGCTTGTCCACGTACGTGGCCGCATGCCGCCGCAGCCCCGCGAGGCTGGCCCCGTAGGTCATGAGGCCGCCACCATCGGCATAATCCCGGTTCCAGTAGATGCCGGGCAGCCGGTGCTTCAGGGCCAGCCTGACGAGAGCGTGCCGGTAGAGGTACGTCACGGGATCGGCGGTGGCGATGACTCCCGCCGCGCCTTCCCTCTTAGCGCGGATCAGGGTTGGCTCGAGATCGGCGAGCCCGGCAACCGGGAGGAACGAAACGGCGATACCGAGCGCCCGGCAGGCCGCCTCCAGCTCGAGTCGGTTCTCGGGGATCGGGTTGGGCGGGTTGGCAACCACGGCGAATCGCGACGCCGATGGCAGCACCTCCTTCAGCAGCTCGACGTACTTCTGGCTGAGTCCGGGAACGAGATTCGTCAGGCCAGTCACGTTGCCACCCGGCTTGGCCAGGCTGCGGACGAATCCCTGACTCACCGGATCCACCACGAAGGTCATGACGATGGGGATCGATGTCGTAACCTGCATGGCGGCCCGGGTCTCCCGGGTGCCGGTCGCGACGATGACGTCCACCTTCGCCCGGACCAGCTCGGCCACGAGGCCCGACAGGCGAGAGGAGTCACCGCTGCCGAAGGCGTGGCGGACGACGAGGTTCTGGCCCTCGACGTACCCGAGTTCGCGCATCGCATCGCGGAACGGCTGCCAGTCGGCGGGCCGGGCCGGATCCGTCCCGAGCGACAGCAGCGCAACCGTCGCGACCTTCGTGCGCGGCTGCGCCCGGGCGGCGACGCGCGCGGCAAGGAGACCGCCGGTCAACGTGCCGATGAACGTGCGCCGATCCAATCAAACCTCCAGTCTGACCGGGGTGAGGACGGAACCAGTGTCCGGCCGGACAGCGAGACGAATCTATACCAAGGCGAGGCGAAGGAGCTAGCGGCGCTCCTGCTCCATAGGTACGTTGTCCGGGCATGGGGGTCGACCATCGGAAACACGTGGGCCGGCAGCTCTTCCGCGCGGAGACGTATGGGAACTGGCAATCCTTCGAGCCCGCATGCAGTGCAAGCGTACGATCACCCGCTCCCGGATGAGCTCTACGAGGCTCGCCACATCGCTCCGCGCCCGCTGTAACCACCCTTTCCACGCCAGATCCCTAGACCGCGCAGGCCTCAGCCTGCTACTCTCTTAGTTGGCTACTTTCGCACGGATCTTTCGCACGGTTGCCCTGAGGGGGATAGAGACGATGGTTGACCCACAACTGAAGGTACGAGTTTTCAGCTCTCCCACCTGAGGCCCCTGCAAGGCGGCGAAAGAGTTCCTTTCGTCTCAGGGGGTGGCGTTCGAGGACATCAACGTCCTGGCCGACGCGGAGGCCCGGGACGAACTGATCAAGCTCTCGGGCGGCATGAGTATCCCGGTCATCGTGGTCGGCGACCAGGTCGTCCGCGGCTTCAACAAGCCGCAGCTCAAGACCCTATTGGGAATCTAGCCGGCGCCGTCCGCTAGTTGCCCTGCTGGCTCTTCAGCTTGCGCAGGTGCAGCTTCGCGACGTCCACCCAGTCCTTCTCGGCGGGCAGGTTCCCGGCCAGCCCGATGTAGCGCTCCCAGAGCGTGATCGATTCCTTGGGGTCCACCTTCTCGTACACCAGCGCCAGGTTGTAGAGCGCGCCGGTGTTCTTGCCGTCGGCGTCCACCACGCGCCGGTACTCCTCGATCGCTTCCTTGTAGAGGCCCTTGTCCTCGTAGACCTCCGCGAGCCCCATCCGCGCGTCGAGGTAGGTGGGATCCAGGTCGATCGCCTTCCTGTAGGACGTGATCGACTCGTAGTAGAGACCCTTCTCCGCGTAGTAGAGCTTCCCGAGGCTCACGTGCACCTTGGCGTTCATCGGGTTGTACTCGATGCCGCGCTGGTACGCGGCGACCGCCGGATCCGTGTCCCCCTTGGCCGCGAGAGCGTCCCCGAGCCCGACGTGCGCGTCCGCGTAGAACGGGCGCAGCTCGATGGCCTTCGCGTACGCCTTGATGGCTTCCTCGAAGAGCCGGCGCGGCGCGGTGAGATACAGATCGCCCAGGGCCTTGTAAGGTTCCGCGTAGGTCGGATCGAGCTGCGCGGAGGCCCGGAACTGCGCGGCCGCCTTCCAGCGGTTGCCGAGGTTCTGGTGGACCACCCCGAGCGCGTGCTGCGCGGCGACGAACTGCGGATCGGCCTCGATGGCGCGGCTCAGGAACTCCACCGCCGCCTCGCTACCGTCCTGGGTGGCCCGGTACGCGGCCATGCGGCCGCGCACGTAGAGCTCGTAGGCGCGCAGCATCCCGGTGGGCGCGGCCCACTTCTGGGCGCGCGCCAGCTCCACGTCGCTCGCGGGGGCCCGGAGCGCCTTCAGGTAGCCGGCGGGCAGCGGGCGCAGCCGGTCCAGCAGCTGGCCCTCCGCGATGGAGACCGTGTCGAGCGTGCCGCGCTCGACCTTGTCCCCGCGCAGCTCGACGAAGCGGGGCTGCAGGATCAGGTCGGCGCCGGTCCGCTTCACCTCGCCGAACAGGGCGATGTCGGCTCCGAGCCGCTTGGCCGCGGCCACGGTGGCCGCCTCGTCCCACCCCTCCGGCTGCGGGAGCTGCCGGAGACGCTCGCGATCGATCTGCACCAGCCCCGGCACGTGCACGAGGGCGAGCATGAGCGACTGGGCCACCCCCTCGCCGATCCACTGCTCTTCCCGCGTCAGGTCCCCGGTGGCGAACGGCAGGATGAGCACGTTGCGCGGCGGCTTGGCCGCCGCCTCCAGACCGGTGGCGGCAACCAGCGAGAGCAGCAGTGCGCCGATGACGGTCCGGTTAGCTCGGATCAGCGTTCTCATCTCCCCGCCCTCCTTTGGCTCGGCCCGCGCGCAGGCGCGCCATCAGCCGGCCGAGACCGACCGGCCCGATCCGGCGCAGCGCAACCTCCGGAATCAGCAGCACCGCCACCATCCCCACCAGCCACGGCCAGATGTCCACGCTGAGGCGCGACTTGTGCCGGTTCTGGAGGAACGCGTCCTTCGGATCGCTCAGCATGCCACCTCCGGTGAGCTCGGAGAGCTCCCGGAGGAACGTCTCGTCCACGCCCAGGTCGCGGAACTCCTGCCCGTAGGGCACCACCAGGCCCGCGAGCTGGGAGCCCACCATCTGGTCGGCCCGCCGCTGCGCCATGCCGACCAGGTATACGCCCTCCTGGCTCGCGGGGAAACGTCCGCGGTAGCGGCCCGGGCCGATCTGCTCGAGATCCACCACGGTGCGAGTCTTGTCCGGCGAGACCACGCCGACCTGCGAGTCCAGGAAGTTGATGAACTCGCCCTTGGGATCGATCGCGTCGACCAGCACCTCGCCCACGTTGTCGCTGCGCGAGACGGTGGCCACCGTGTCACTCCGGGTGCCGGTGCGCAGCGCCCAGCGCGTCACCTGGGACCAGAACTTGTTGAAGCCGCCCCAGCGCACCCAGAGCACGCCCCACTTGGCCTTGGCGTCGGAGGTGAAGGCCACCGAAGGTCCGCGTTGCTCTTCATACTGGTGGCCACGTAGCCGCCGAGCGGCGGCGCCTCCTTCCAGTCGATCTCCTGGATGGCCTCGTGGGCCGGGCTGGCCACGGTGGCCTTGAAGGGCTGCTCGACCAGCGATGCCTTGGAGGCGAGCTGCGTCTCGAGGGTGAAGATGCGCGGGATCGTCGAGTCGTCCTCGGTGTAGTAGAAGCGCCCGCGGCCCCACTTGGCCACGTCCACCATGAGGGGCACGTCCGCGTCCTTGCCGATGGCCACGGTGGACACCGTGATCTTGTCCTTGGCCATCCGGCGCAGCAGGCCCGAGAAGTCACCGCGGGTCATCTGCCCGTCCGACAGGAAGATGACGTGCTTCAGCAGCGCCGGCCGGTCGAAGAGGACCTGGTAGGCCTCCTTCAGCGCCGGGTAGCCGTCGGTGCCGCCTCCCGCCTTGATGGTGGAGATCGCCTGGTGGATGCCCTGCTTGTCGCGGGCCGGCTTGAGGGGGGCGTCCCAGATGAACTCGGTATCCCAGCTCATGACCCCGACCTCGTTCCGCTCGTCGAGGAGATCCACCACCAGGTGCGCGGCCTCCTTGGCGATGTCGAGCTTGGTTACCTTCTCGTCGGTGGTCATGGCCATGGAGCCCGAGCGATCGATCGAGAGCACGACCGCGAGGCTCGGGATCTCGATCTTCTGCTTCACCTCCATCGTGACCGGGAGGGCCTCCTCGATCGGGGTGCGGTAGTAGCCGCCGAGGCCGAAACTCTCCTCGCCCCCCAGCATCACGAGCCCGCCGCCCTGCTCGCGGACGTAGTCGCGGATGTTCTCCATCTGCTTCTTCGTCATCTTGAGCGAAGACACGTTGGACAGAATGAGCCCGTCGTACTTCTGCAGCCCCGCCATGTCCTTCGGGATCTTGTCCGCCTCCACCACCGTCACGTCCACGTGCTGGGAGCGGAGCGCCGCGGCCAGGGCCTGGGCCTGGCTGCGGTCCTTCTCGGCGAGCAGCACCTGCGGACGCCCCCGCACCACCAGGGTGCCCACCGCGCGGTTGTTCTCCTCGATGGTGTCGCCGTCCACGTCGAGCGCGGCCTGGTAGACGTGGATGCCGCTCTGCTCGAGCGACTGCCGGTAGGTGAAGACGTTCTTGCCCGGCAAGAGCCGCACCACCTGCGAGCCGAGGAACTCCGCGTTGCGGTAGAGCGACAGCCGCCCCTGCGTCTCGGCCTGGCTCCACGCCACCACCTTGGCCTGGAACGGCTCGCCGAACTTCACCTCCTGCGGCAGCACCATCGACTCCACGACCACTTCCTGAGAGAAGGTCAGAGGGGCCGGCACGTAGTAGATGTCGGCGCCCGCGTCCTTGGCCGCCTGCGCGACCGCGAGCGCGTTGCCCTGATTCTGCCGGCCGTCGGTGAGCAGCACGAAGCGGTTCGCCTGGCCGGGCGGCGCGGTGGCGAGCCCGAGCTGGAGCGCCTGGGCGATGTTCGTGCCGCGCCCACCCACCTGGGCCTGGGGTCGCTCGATCCGGGTGGTCGGGCGGAGCGGCTGGTCCACCATCGCTTCCTCGCCGAACACCACCACGGCCGCCTGGTCGCCCGGCTGCATGCCCGCCACCGACTGAGCCGCGAACCGGTACGCGCTCTCGCGCGCGGCAAGGCTCACGCTGTCCGAGACATCCAGCAAGAAGGTCACGTTCAGCCGGTCGGCCCAGCGCGGGATCGTCGGCTTGGTCAGCGAGAGGAGCAGCATCGCCAGCAGCGCGCACCGCAGCCCGAGGGCCCAGCGATCGCCCAGCCCGCGGGGCAGCCCGAAGCGGCCCGCGGTCTGCCGCCGCCAGTAGAGGAATCCCTCCACCGCGAAGAGCAGCAGGGCCAGGGCCACGAAGAAGGGCCAGAGCTCGCGCACGATGAGGACCGGCGCCGACTCCGGCCGCGCGCTCTCCACGAAGGTGGGCAGCGGCTGCGGGGTCAGGTCCGACTCGTCGCTGTTCATCAGGTTCACCGCCACGCGCGTCTCGCCGCGACCGGTGACCACCGCGTAGATGCCGACCTCGTCGGTCTCGGTGAAGCTCGCCATCCCGCGATTGACCTGCGCCCGCACGCTGCGGCCGGACGGGGTGCGCACGGTGGCGGTGGTCACCCCGTGCTCCACCGGCAGCAGGATGGGCTGACCCGCCTGGAGCTGCAGGCTCGTCTGGTCGAGGCCGGCCGGGTGCAGCCAGCGAAGCCCCTTGGAGAGCATGACCGGGAAGGCCACCCGCAGCGGGAAGTCGCTGCGGAAGAGATCGAAGCCGAAGAACAGGGCCTTGCGATCGCGCTCTTCCAGGGCGTAGATCAGCGGTCCGCCCACCGCCTCGACCAGGGTCTTGCCGGCGGCGAGCGGCCGGACGCGCATCGCGTCCTCCATCGTCACCTTGGCGAAGTCGATCTGCCGCATGATCGGGTGCGTGCGGTCCCAGTCCATGATGGTGGGATTGTCGAGACGCCCCAGCACCTCGAGCGGCACGTCCCCGGGCACCGTGTTGACGAGGACGAAGCGGCCGTTGCCCAGCTTCTGCGGGCTCACGCTGTCCACCACCACGACGTCGAAGCCCTCCATGCCGCCCTGGTAGGTGTCGGGCTTGCGCACCTCGAGCTGCACCTGCGGGTCGGTCTTCAGCACCTTCTCCAGGAACAGGTTGCCGGGACTCACCAGGAGAACCGAGATCGTCCGGGGCGGCGGGATCACCGCGTACGCGGTGTTGTCGGCGTCGAGATCGTCGGTGACGTCGAGCTTGAGCTTGAGCACCCCGCCGCGCTGCTCGCTGAACGGCACCGTGATCGCCCGGCGCACCTGCGGGTCGAGGGTGAGCGTCCGCTCGGTGAGGACCTCGTCGTCGAGGGTCAGCTTGAGCGAGAGGTTCTGCCGCTCGCCCGAGAAATTGCCCACCGAGAAGAACGCCTGCGAGTTGTAGGACCCGAAGTAGCTGCGCCGGACCGCCAGATTCGTGATGCCCACGTTGTGGGAGCGGAGCCCGACCCCGGTCCAGCGCACCCGGACGTCGTCGCCCTGGCCCTTGATCGCGTCGGGATGGGCCCCGTCGGTGAAGACGTGAATCTCCGCGCGCGGGTCCGGGCCCACCAGCGCCCGCGCGGTGCGCAGGCCCTCCTGGAGGCGGTTCGGGAGATCGTGCGCCTCCATCGAGCGGATCGCCGAGGAGACCCGGTCGTGCTCGCGGGTGAAGGGCACCAGCACCTTGGGCTGGACCCCCGATTCGATCACCATCACCTCGGCGCCCTCGCCGAGGCTACCCAGCAGCCCGAGCGCGGCCCGCTGCGCCTGCACGAAGCGCGAGGGCGAGACGTCGGTGGCCTTCATGGAGGCGGAGCTGTCCATGACGATGGCCACGCGCTTGGCCCCCTGCCCCATCACGTTCGCCGCCGGCCGGGCCAGCGCCGCGGTCAGGGCGAGCAGGGCGAGGATCTGGAGGATCAGCAGCGGGTCGCGCTGCAGCCGTTGGAAGAAGGTGGAGGCCTCGCGGTCGCGGAGCGCGGGGGCCCACAGGAGCAGGCTCGACACCCGCATCTGCCGCCGCCTCACCTTCAGGAAATAGAGGAGGAGCAGCGGTACCGCCAGGGTGCCCATCAGCAGGGCGAAGGGGCTGAGGAAGTTCATGCGAGCAGGAGCCCCTTGAGCTGGCGGAGCATGAACTCCTCCACCGGCGTGTCCGTCACCACGCGGTGGTAGGTGATCTCGTTGCCCCGGCAGAACTGCTCGGCGCGATCGAGGAAGGTGCGGAGCCGCTCGTGGTACCCGCGCAGGGCCTCGCCGTCGAGGGTGAGGTCGCGCTCCTCGTCGGTCTCCGCGTCGAGCAGGCGCAGGTCACCGCCGAAGGAGGGATTCATCTCGTCCGCGGCCAGCACGTGGACCACGTGCACGTCGAAGCGCCGCTCCAGGAGCGCCTTCAGCCCGCGCTCGTAGCCGCCCGGGTCCATCAGATCCGAGACGAGCACCGCGAGACCCGCTTCGCGCGAGCGCAACGCGTACGCCGCGAGCCCGTCGTTCAGCGAGGTGGTGCCGCTCGCGCGCAGGCGGCCGAGGAAGTCCATCAGGGGGATCGCCTGGCTGCGGCCGCGGGCGGGGTTGAAGCCCTCGGCCATGCGATCCCGCACCACCCCGACGCCCACCCGCTCGAGGCCCACCAGGCCCACGAAGCCGAGGGCGCCGGCCAGGCGCGCGCTGTAGTCGAGCTTGGACGGCTCGCCGAAGCCCATGGAGGCGGAGGCGTCCACCAGCAGGTGCAGGCAGAGATCCTCCTCGTCCACGAACAGCTTGAGGTACCGTAGGGGCGATAGTCGGAGAACTCCACGCTGATGCCCTTGCGCGGGCTGCGGCGCTCGCCCTTGACGCGGCCCCGGAACGACCGGCGGGAGAGCAGGCTCAGGCGCTCGAGCTGGGTAAGGAAGTCCGTCGAGAGTAGCTCGTGGCCGGTACGCGCGGTGGCCACGGCGCTATTTCTCATCCAGCGCTTGGAAGTACTCCTTGACCTGGCTCTGGAAGTCGCGCGGCACCTGCTCGCGCGCGATGGACTCCTCCATCATCTTCCGGTACTGCCCCAGCACGCCCATGTACTGCATGCGCGAGGGCATCTGCGAGCCACGGCCCACCATGTTGGTGTCGATTCCCTGCTTGCGGCCCGGACGGGCCTCGCCCTCCACGCCCACGTCGAACGGATTACCGCGCAGGCGCGCGGTCGGGTCGCCCTTCGGGGAGCCGCTCTTGCCGCGGCCCGGCAGCAGCCCCTCCCCCTCCGGGAAATCGCCCTCATCGCCCGGCCCGCCCTGGCCCCGACCCTTCTCGTTCCCGCGCTTGTTGCCGCGCCGGTCGCTCTCGCGCCCGCCCTTGAGCGACTTGCCGTCGCGGCCCCGCTCCTCCTGGGAGCGCATCTTGTTGAGCGCCCGCTCCATGGCCTCCATCGCCTTGTCGCTCTGGCCGCCCTCGAGCGCCTCCATGCCCTCGTAGACGTCGCCCGACCAGTCGCTCTGCCCGCCGCCCGGCTGGTTCTTCCGCCCGAGCCGCTCCATCTCCTGCAGCAGCTCGCGCAGCTTCTCCGGCGACGCCTTCTTGTTGGGGTCGATGCCGCCGCGCAGGGCCTTGGCCTTCTGGAAGACCATCCGGGTCTGGTTCTGCGTGAAATCGCTCTGGAGGTCCGGCAGCCGGTCGGTCTGCTCGAGCATCCGCAGCCGGTCGTCGCCCTTCTTGAGGAAGGAGTTGAAATCGGGCGCGCGGCCGGCCAGCGAGGTGTCCTTGAAGACGGCGGCGAGATCCCCCGGCTGGCTCTGCCCGCCCCCGCCCATCCGCGGGGTCAGGGTGCGCTCCTGCACCTCCGCCCGCTGGACGGGATCGCGCCGGGTCGCCTGCCGGCGCTCCGACTGCTGCAGGTCTCCGCTGCGCTCCTTGAGCTTCTCCTCGTCCTCGTCGCGGGAGACCGAGAAGTTGGGCAGGCCGGCTTGCGGCAGCGGAATCGGCGGGGCCGCGGCGAGCACGAGGCCGAGGACGAGCGGGACGGGAACGAACTTGGCCTCGCGCGGCACCCGGCGCGGGATGATGCGCCGCGCCCCGAGCTGATCGGCGCGGGCGGCCGCGTCGGCGACGAGGGCTTCCACGATCGGGGTGCGATCCGCGCGATCGGCCCACTCGAGCGCGGTGCTGACCCTGTCCTTAAGCCCGTAGCCGCGATCGGCGAGCCGCGCCACCTCCGCCTGGGGCAGCTTCAGCAGGAAACCGTACAGGGCGCCCGCGCCCGCCCCGGCCAGCAAGAGGATCGCGGCCCCCACGTAGCTCCAGAGCCCCAGCGACTCCTTGAGCACGAGCGGGACCACCGCGGCCACAGAGCCCCACAAGAGGCCGCGCAGGCCGTAGAATTCCGCGCGTCGCAGGCGGATCTGCCGCGCGACGTCCGCGATCAGCCGCTCGACCACCGTGGGACCGGGCATCAGACTCTCCTCTCGCCTATCTCAGGAAGACCTCTTTCTCGGAACCGGTCATCGCCTCGGCGGTCTCCACGGTCTGGCGAATCAGGTCGTCCACGTCCACGCCCTCCGCCTCGCCCTCGAAGTTCAGGATGAGACGGTGCCGCAGCGCGGGGAGCGCGGTGGCCCGGAGATCCTCCACGCTGACGTTGAAGCGCCCTTCCGAGATCGCGCGGACCTTCGCGCCCAGCACGAGGGCCTGCGCTCCGCGCGGGCTCGCCCCGTACCGGATGAAGCGGCGGGTCGACTCGGGGGCCCGCTCCCACTGCGGATGCGTGGCGAGCACGATGTAGGAGGCGAGGTCCCGCACGTGGGTGGCGATCGGGATCTCGCGCACCAGCTCGCGCATGGCGAGGACCTGGGCGCCGGTCAGCACGCGCCGGACCTCGACCTGCCGCACGTGGGTCGTGCGGTCGATGATCTCGGTGAGCTCCTCGAGCGCCGGATACCGGACCCGCAGCTTGAACAGGAAGCGATCGAGCTGCGCCTCCGGCAGCGGATAGGTGCCTTCCATCTCGATGGGGTTCTGAGTGGCGAGCACGAAGAAGGGCTGCGGCAGCGGGTGCGAGTTGCCCGAGACGGTGACCGCGCCCTCCTGCATCCCTTCCAGGAGCGCAGACTGCGTCTTGGGCGTCGCCCGGTTCACCTCGTCGGCGAGCAGGATGTGGCCGAAGATGGGGCCGCGCTGGAACTGGAAGTGCTTCCGCGCCTGCGCGTCTTCCACGATGATGTTGGTACCGATGATGTCGCCCGGCATCAGGTCGGGCGTGAACTGGATCCGCGAGAAGGAGAGCTCGAGGCTCTCCGCGAGGGTCTTGATGAGCAGGGTCTTGCCGAGCCCGGGGACGCCTTCCAGCAGCACGTGACCGCCCGCGAAGAGGCCGACCAGCACCTCGCCGACGACGTCGTTGTGGCCGACGATGACCTTGCCGACCTCGGCGCGCAGCGCCTGGTGGGCGCTCACGAACTCCTGAACTCGCTGCTCCTGGGACTGGCTAGAAACGGGAGGCTGCGCCATGGGAACGGCTCCTTTCCCGCCTTGGAATTGACCCATCATAGGGGGGCGTTCCAGCCCCGTCAACTACTTGCCCCTTCTTTCGCCACTCGGACGCGCGCGCTGCCGGAATTTCACTCAGTGTCACGCGCGCGACACGAGAAACGAGCGCGAAACACGCTCGGAGCGCGCGGCGCGACCCGATTGACTCGTTGCGGCAGCAAGGACCGTGCCGCGCGCTCAGCCGAAGCCGGGCGCCAGCCGCGCGTAGACGGCGAGGTAGCCGTCGGTCTCGCGATCGGCGCCGAAGCGCGCGTTGACGCGCTCGCGGCCCGCCACCCCGAGCCGCGCGCGGAGGTCCGGATCCTGGAGCAGACGATCGGCCTTCGCGGTCAGCTCCTCCGGCGAGCCGAACAGGAAGCCGGTGATCGTGTCCTCGACGAGCGATCGGTTGCCCGCGATGTCCGCGGCGAGCACCGCGCGGCCGCGCGCGAGCGCCTCGAGCACGGAATTGGCCATCCCGCCCTCGGAGAGCGAGCAATTGAGCACCACGTCGGCGAGGTCGAGGAGCGTGGGCATCCGATCGTGCGGCACCGCCCCCACGTATCGCGCCCACGGGTAGTCCGAGAGGAGCCGGCGCAAGGCCTCACCTTCCGCGGCGTCGATGATCGGTCCCACGTAGACCAGCTCGAGCGTCGGATGACGGTCGCGCAGACGCTCGAGCGGCTCCAGCGGGAACGCGGGCCGCTTCACCTTCCGGATGCCGGCCGGGAACAGGATGATGGGGCCGGGCCGCCGCTGCAGCGCGGCGACCGGCGGCCAGTGACCGGAGGGCGGCGCCTCGAACACCACGCTCTGCGGGATCACCACGAGACGGGCCGCGGTCGCGGGCAGCGTCTCCACGATGCGGGCGGCCATCGACTCGTCGAAGACGCTCACCGCCCCCGCGCCCTCCAGTACCCGCCGGACGATAGGCCCCGCGTCCTCGTCGACGAGATCCTGGTTCACGTCGGTGCCCGTCGCCGTCACCAGCAGCGGGATGTGCGCGCGCCGGGCCAGGCGCAGCGCGGCCGGCCCGGTGCGGAAAGCGTGGAACGCGTGGATGACCGCCGGCCCGTACTGGCTGATCTGGTGGTCCACCGCGGCCTCCGGCACCACCGAGAAATCCCAGACGCGCAGCTCGACCCCGCGCTGCCGGAGACCGCGCGTGACGCGGTCGACGGTGATCGCGTTGCCACGGACCGACGGTGCGGCAAACGGCGTGAGGACGGCCACCCGAGCGGCCATGGCTGCCCGGAGCCTACACCGGCCCCTCTCGGCAAGGCAATCTGCGCGAGCCCGCCCGCCCAAAGACGGACTTGCTCCGAGCCCGCCGTGTGTTAAGGTTTCGCTACAGGTGATCGCCTCATCGGTGAGGGGGAACAGATGGACGGAGCGTCGCGAGAGATCGGGTGCCCGGAATGTGTCGAGCTGCTCGCGGACTACATCGACGGATCCCTGCCCCAGGATCAGACCGCGCAGCTCGAATGGCACCTGGACGGCTGCCCGCCCTGCGTGGCCTTCGTCAATACCTACAAGGGCACCGTCAACGCCGCCCGCCGGCTCCGTGAGCAGCCCGAGACCAACCTCCCCGCCGAGCTCCGCCAGAAGCTGATCGCGTTCCTGAAGCGCTCCGACGCGTCTCGGTAGCTCGGAGGGGGCTGCGCCCCCTTCCGACCCCCCCAAATGCAGGATGCGCGGGCGAAGCCGGCGCTCGAAACCGCCGCTCCTAGATCAGCGCGAGGCCTGGTTGCGTGGTGACTTCGCCGATCTCCCAGACGGGCTCCTTCGCGCGGGCGAAGGCTTCGTGGATCGCGGCAGCGAGGGCCGGGTCCACCGCGAAAAAGAGGCCCCCGGAGGTCTCGGACTCGCAGAGCAGCTTGACGAGCGCCTCGGGCACCGCCGGGCCCACGCGGAGGCGGCCGAAGACCTCTTCGAGGTACTGACGGTTGCGTCCCATGCCCCCGCTGAAGCTCCCCTGGTCGGCGAGCGCCCGCGCCCCCGGCAGCAGCGGCAGGTCCCGGCTGTGGAGGATCAAGCCGGCGCCGGAGGCCTCCACCATCTCGCTGGCGTGCCCGAGGAGCCCGAACCCGGTGATGTCGGTGGCGCCGGTCGCTCCCGCCTCCTGCGCCACCCGAGCCGCCACGCGATTGAGGCGCAGCATGCTCTGCACCGCGCCGTCCAGGATCGCGGGCTCGCACCGGTCGTTCTTGGCCGCGGTCGCGATCACCCCGGTGCCGAGGGGCTTGGAGAGGAACACGCGCTGGCCCGCGCGGAGACCACCCTTGATCAGGATGCGCCGCGGGTCCACGCGGCCGGTCACGCAGAGCCCGTACTTGGGCTCCGCGTCCACCACGGTGTGGCCGCCCGCGATGACGCCGCCCGCCTCGCGGACCTTGTCGGCGCCGCCGCGGAAGACGGCGGCGATGATGTCCCTGGGGAACTCTCGCGGGAAGCCGGCCACGTTGAGCGCGAACAGCACCTGCCCACCCATCGCGTACACGTCGGACATGGAATTCACGGCCGCGATCGCCCCGAAGAGGTACGGGTCGTCCACGATCGGCGGGAAGAAGTCGACGGTCTCCACGATGGCCACGTCGTCGGTCACGCGGTAGACCGCGGCGTCGTCGCTCCGCCCGAGCCCGACCAGCAGGTCGGCATGCTCCTCGTGGCGCAGGTCCCCGAGCACGTCCTGGAGATCTCCAGGACCCATCTTGGACGCTCAGCCCGCGCAGGCCGCGTAGGCGGTGAGGCGGATCTCCTTGCCGGTCTTCGGATCGATCAGCTTCGGGTCCATGACGGAGGAGCGGGGACCGCGCGCGACGGTCAGACGGCTTCGGCCTCGACGAAGGCACGGAAGGCCTCGGCGAGCGGCGAGCGGCTCCGATCCCGGTGGGTCGCGAGGTAGAAGGCGCGGGTGATCTTGAGATCCTTCACGCGGAGACCCCAGATGCTTCCCGCCCGGCACTCCTCCTCGACCGCCCGCCGCGACACCAGCGACACTCCGACCCCGGCCCTCACCGCCTGCTTGATCGCCTGGGTCGACCCCATCTCGCCGACCACGCGGAAGGCGGCGATGTCGCTGCCCCCCTGCACGAGCGCGGCCTCCAGCGCGGCCCGCGTGCCCGAGCCGCGCTCGCGGAGCAGGAGCGGCTCGGCGCGGAGCTCCTCCAGGGTGACCTGCTTGCGCCCGTGCCAGGGATGCGCGGCGCTCACGATGAGGACGATGTCGTCGGGCAGCAGCTCGCGGAAGTCGATGCCCCGGTGGCCCGATCGGGCCCCGACCACGCCCACCTCGGCGCGGCCCTCGGCCACCCACTCCGTCACCGCCTGGCTGTCCCCGATGAGCAGCGTGACCGCGATGTCGGGGAACTTCTCCTTGAAGCGGCCGATCAGCGCGGGAAGGATGTACTCGCCGGGAATCGTGCTCGCCCCCACGAGCAGGTCACCGCTCATCCGCCCCTGGAAGCTCTCCATCGCCTGCCGCGCCTCGCGCGACAGGGCGAGGAGGCGCTGCGCGTAGCCCTGCAGCAGCGCGCCGCCCTTGGTGACCGCGGCTCCCCGGCCGAGACGATCGAGCAGACGGACGCCCAGCTCCTCCTCGAGGCTCTTGATGTGCTCCGAGACGGTGGGTTGCGTCAGGAACAGCGCGTCAGCGGCCTTGGAGAAGGAGCCGAGCTCGGCGACCTTGACGAAGATCTCGATCTGGCGCAGATCCACGGCCCGAGTATAGGAGCGCGCCCGGGCCGTGTAAAGCGAAGGCCCCGGAGCGCGGCGCCCGGAGACACGAAAGGGGCCCTCGGGGGCCCCTCGTCGGTCGCGGCGGCGCGATCGCCGGCTCAGCGGCAGCCGCACCCACCACCGCAGCAGCCGCCACCACCCATGGGCGCGGGGGACGCATCGCTCATACGCCCGCCGGTCTTCACGCCGACGACGGAGAGCCGCCGGCTGACGCGCTCGCTCTCGCACGACGCGCACACCACCGGCCCCGGACGCTGCACGAGCTTCTCGAACTCGGCCCCGCAGGCCAAGCACGCGTATTCATAGATGGGCATGACGCCGCTCCGATCTTTCTCCCGTCCAGGCCGCGGTTACTGCCCGCCGCGCTGGACGTAGCTCTTCACGAACTCCTCGGCATTCTCCTCGAGGATATCGTCGATCTCGTCCAGGAGGTTGTCGAGCTCCTCCTTGATCTTCTTCCCCTTCTTGGACAGCTCGGCGCTACCCGCCCCGCCGTCGTCACCACCCTCGGCGGGCTTGGTCGGCCTCGTTTCCTTCTTCTTCTGCTCAGCCATGGGACGTCACCTCCTGGCCCCGGTCGCGGAGCCGGCGTCAGGGCCTAGACGGTCGGCAGCACGATCCCCTGCTGGCCCTGATACTTCCCCTGCCTGTCAGCATATGACGTCTCGCAGGCCTCGTCCGATTCAAAGAACAGGACCTGCGCGATGCCCTCATTGGCGTAGATTTTCGCGGGGAGGGGGGTCGTGTTGCTGATCTCGAGCGTCACGTACCCCTCCCACTCCGGCTCGAACGGCGTCACGTTCGTGATGATGCCGCACCGCGCGTAGGTCGACTTCCCGACGCAGATCGTCAGCACGTTGCGCGGGATCTTGAAGTACTCCACCGAGCGCCCCAGCGCGAACGAGTTGGGCGGGATCAGCGCGACCTCGCCCTGGACGTCAACGAAGGAACGCGGATCGAAGCCCTTGGGATCCACGATCGTGGTGTTGATGTTCGTGAAGATCTTGAACTCATCCGCGATGCGGATGTCGTAGCCGTAGGAGGAGAGGCCGTAGGAGATCCCGCCCTTGCGCACCTGCCGGTCCTCGAAGGGCTTGATCATGCCCTTCTCCACGGCCATGCGGCGGATCCACCGGTCGCTCTTGATCACGCGTACACCTTGGACCGATCGTACTGCGTGCTTCGAGTGCGAGTCAAGTCTCGGGCAGTCGTTCCCACGTCGCGCCCGCCGCGTCCACCGGCAAGCTGAGCGCCCAGCCCTCGATCCCCGCCTCCCGGAGCGCGCGCTCCATCGCGCGCGCCACGTCGTCGCCGCGACCGCGCACCGCCGCGAGCATCGAGGGGCCCGCGCCGCTCAGGACGCAGCCGAGCGCGCCCGCCCGCCGGCCCGCGGCGGCCACCGCCTCCATCCACGGGAAGAGCCGCCGGCGATACGGCTGGTGGAGCCGGTCCTGCATGGCGAGGTCGAGGAGGTCCGGCCGGTCCGCGCCGAGCCCGGCCAGCAGCAGGCTCACCCGCTGCACGTTGAAGACCGCGTCCGCCCGCGGCACCGAGTCCGGGAGCACCGCCCGGGCCTCCCGCGTGGAGCTCTCGGTCTCGGGCACCAGGACGACCCAGGCGATCTCGCGCGGCACCGGCAGGCTCACCGCGGTCACGCGCGCGCCGTCGGCGCAGGACACGGCGAGCCCGCCCAGCACCGCGGCGGCCACGTTGTCGGGATGGCCCTCGGCCCGCGCCGCTGCGGTCACGAGCGCGTCGCGATCGAGCGGCTCGCCCAGCAGGGCGTTGGCCGCGACCAGGCCGCCGACCCAGGCGGCCGCGCTCGAGCCCAGCCCGCGGCTGAGCGGGATGCGGTTGACGCACTGGAGTCGCGCGCCGCGGAAGGGCCGGCCCGCGACCTCGAAGCCCAGCACGACGCCCCGGGCGACCACGTTCTTTGCGTCGTCGTCGAGGCGGCCCGCGCCCTCGCCCTCCACGCCGACCGAGATGCGGTCGGCCTCCTCGAGGATCACCTCGTTGTGGAGCCCCAGGGCGAGGCCCAGAGCGTCGAAGCCCGGCCCGAGATTGGCGGAAGTGGCGGGCACACGAACCCGGACGCGCATGCCGGAGAGAATACCCCGGGTCCGGGGTAGAATGCGTGTGAACGGGCCGGCGCCAATGCCCAGGACCATCATCGAGCCGCAGTTCACGATCGAGCACCTGTCCATCCTGGACAGCGACGGCAACCTGGACTCCGCCCTGGATCCCGCGATCCCGCCCGACGAGCTCAAGCGCCTCTACCGCTGCATGCTCCTGGCCCGACGCTTCGACGAGCGCATGCTGCGGCTGCAGCGCCAGGGCCGCATCGGGACGTTCGCGCCGATCAAGGGCCAGGAAGCGACCCAGGTTGCCAGCGTCGCCGCGCTGCGCCGGACCGACTGGATGGTGCCCTCCTTCCGCGAGACCGCGTCCATGCTCTGGCGCGGCTGGTCGATGGAGAAGATCCTGCTCTTCTTCTCGGGCTACCTCGAAGGGGGCCGGCCCGAGCCCGATCAGCACGACCTCCCGATCTGCATCCCGGTCGCCACCCAGGTCCCGCACGCGGTGGGCCTGGCCTATGCCGCGCAGTACCGCGGCGACGACGCGGTGGTGATGGCCTACTGCGGCGACGGGGCCACGTCCGAGGGCGACTTCCACGAGGCGATGAACTTCGCGGGCGTCTGGCACGTCCCGGTGGTCTTCATCGTGCAGAACAACCAGTGGGCGATCTCCATCCCGCTCAAGAAGCAGACCCACTCGCGGACCATCGCCCAGAAGGCGCTGGCCTACGGGTTCCCGGGCCTCCAGGTGGACGGCAACGACGTGCTCGCGGTCTACGCGGCCAGCCGCGAGGCGGTGGATCGCGCCCGCCGCGGCGACGGCCCGACCCTCATCGAGTGCGTCACCTATCGCCTGGGCGTGCACACCACGTCCGACGACCCGACCAAGTACCGCTCGAGCGAGGAGGTAGAGGCGTGGGAGCGCAAGGACCCGCTCACCCGCTTCCGGGCCTACCTGCAGCAGCGGAGCCTGCTCGAGCCCGGCCTGGAAGAGGCGGTGGACGCGGAGATCGCGCAGCACGTCCAGGCCTTCGAGGCCGCCGACCCGCCGGACCCGCTCACCATGTTCGATCACGCCTACGGCAACCCGCCCGCCGCGCTCACCGCCCAGCGCGATGAGATGGCGGCCCGCCTCGGGCGCGCCCCCCAGCCGGAATCGGGCGCGCCGCCGAGCCCACCCATGAGAGGACAGAGGCGCGCGTGGCCAAGCTGAACATGGTGAAGGCGCTGAACCTGGCGCTGCTCCAGGAGATGGAGCGCGATCCCGACGTGCTCGTGATCGGCGAGGACGTGGGGGTGGACGGCGGCGTCTTCCGGGTGACCGAGGATCTCCACCGCAAGTTCGGCGGGACCCGGGTGATGGACAGCCCGCTCGCGGAGGCCGGCATCATCGGCGCCTCGGTGGGCATGGCGCTCTACGGGCTCAAGCCCATCTGCGAGATCCAGTTCTCCGGCTTCGCCTTCCAGTGCTTCCATCAGATCGAGAACCACGTCGCCCGGTACCGCATGCGCACCCAGGGGCGCTTCGGCTGCCAGATGGTGGTGCGGATGCCGTTCGGCGGCGGGGTGCGGGCGCTCGAGCACCACTCGGAGAGCGAGGAGCAGTTCTACGCGCACATCCCCGGCCTCAAGATGGTGATCCCCTCCGGCCCCCGCAATGCCCGGGCCCTCCTCGCCGCCGCGATCCGCGACCCCGACCCGGTCATCTTCTTCGAGGCCAAGGCGCTCTATCACGCGGCCAAGGAGGACGTGCCCGACGAGATCGAGACCATGGAGATCGGCCGGGCCCACGTGGACCGGGCCGGCAAGGATCTCACCCTGGTCGCCTACGGCGCCATGCTCCGGGTGGCCCGCGAGGCGGCGGACCGCATCAAGGAGGAGGACGGCGCGGAGATCGAGATCGTGGACCTGCTCACGATCTCGCCCCTCGATCGGGAGACCCTGACCGCCTCGGTACGCAAGACCGGCCGCGCCGTCGTCGTCCACGAAGCACCGAAGAGCTTCGGCCCCGGGGCCGAGATCGCGGCCAGCATCATGGAGGGCGCCTTCCTGTCGCTGGAGGCGCCGATCCGCCGCGTGACCGCACACGACGTTCCCTTCGTGGGCTTCGCCCGCGAGCGGGCGAACCTGCCGGACGTGGCCCGGGTTGTCGATGCCTGCCGAGAGACTCTTTCTTTCTGATGCCTCGCACGTTTAGTCTTCCTGACCTGGGAGAAGGCTTGACCGAGGCGGAGATCGTCGCGGTGCTCGTGCACGAGGGCGACGTCATCCGGGAGGACGCCCCGCTCCTCGAGGTCGAGACGGACAAGGCGCAGGTCGAGATCCCCTCGCCCATGGGCGGGCGCGTGGAGACGATCCACGTCCAGCCCGGCCAGACGGTGAAGGTCGGCGCGCCGCTCGTCACTTTCTCCGATGCGGCGGCGCCGGCGCCCCCAACCACGCGCGCGCCCGCGACTCCCACGGCCAAGGCGCCGGTGGCCGGACCTGCGGCCCCGGCGACCGCAGCGGTGCCGGCCGCGCCGGCCGCGGCGGTCTCGCGCGCCGAGGGCCCGGTGGCCGCGACTCCGTCGACACGGCGCCTGGCGCGCGAGCTCGGGGTAGACCTCAGGACCGTGCGCGGCACCGGCCCGGGCGGCCGCGTGCTCGACGAGGACGTGCGCGCCGCCGCCGGGCAGCCGGTCGCCGCCGCGCCGGCCGCGGCCGCCGCCAGACCTGTCGCGCCGGCCGGCCCGGCCAAGCCGCTGGCTGCGATGGGCCTCGAGGCCCCGCCGCTTCCGCGCTTCGAGCAATGGGGGCCGGTGGAGCGCGCGCCCCTCTCGCACCTGCGCCGCACCATCGCCGAGCGGATGACGCTCTCGGCCACGCTGATTCCCCACGTCACCCACTTCGACCGCGCCGACATCACGGACCTGGACGCGATCATCGCGCGCAACCTGGAGGCGGGGCGCGCCAAGGGCGTGACGCTCACCCTGACCTCCTTCCTGCTGAAGGCGACGGCGCTGGCCCTGGTGCGCCATCCCACGTTCAACGCGAGCCTCGACCCGGCCGCGGGGGAGCTGGTGCTCAAGCGCTACTACCACCTCGGGGTGGCGGTGGCGACCGAGCGCGGGCTCATCGTGCCGGTGCTGCGCGAGCTCGACCGCAAGCCGCTGCTGGAGATCGCGCGGGAGCTCGGCGCGCTGGCCCAGCGTGTCCGCGACGGCAAGGCCACCCTCGACGACCTCCGCGGCGGCACCTTCACGATCACCAATATCGGCGCGCTGGGCGGCACCGCGGCGATCCCGATCATCAACTACCCCGAGGTCGCCATCCTCGGCGTGGCGCGCGCCCGCCAGGAGGCGGTGGTGCGGCAGGGCCAGATCGTCCCCCGGCTCATGCTCCCGCTCACCCTGACCTTCGACCATCGCGTCGCGGACGGCGCCGACGGCGCGCGCTTCGCCACCGAGATCGTGCAGCTGCTCGAGGCACCCGAGCGGCTCCTCTGGGAGTGGTGAGCCGTGGTCATGGGCGATCTCGTGGACGAGGTGGACGTCGCCGTGCTGGGCGGCGGGCCGGGCGGCTACTCGGCCGCCTTCCGGTGCGCGGAGCTCGGCCTCGAGACCGTGGTGATCGACTCGGCCCAGCGCCTGGGCGGGGCCTGCCTCTTCGAGGGCTGCATCCCCAGCAAGGCGCTCCTGCACGTGGCCGCGGTCCTCAGCGAGGCGGAGCGGGCGAAGGAGTTCGGGGTGGACTTCGGCGAGCCGCGGATCTCGCTCGATCCGCTGCGGAAGTGGAAGCAGGAGCGGGTGGTGGGCAAGCTCGCGCGCGGTCTCGCCTCGGTGGCGAAGGCCAGGGGCGTCGAGGTCATCGGGGGGCGCGGCGTCTTCGAGGACGCGAGCACGCTCCGGATCGAGGTCGGGGAGACGCTCCGCAAGGTCCGCTTCAAGCACGCCATCGTGGCCACCGGCTCGCGGCCGAGCGCCCTGCCCGGCCTCACGCTGCGGAGCGAGCGGATCATGGACTCGACCGCCGCGCTCGATCTGCCCGACATCCCCGACCGCCTGCTCGTGATCGGCGGCGGGTACATCGGCCTCGAGCTCGGCACGGTCTACGCGACGCTCGGCAGCCGCGTGACCCTGGTCGAGATGACCGACGGCCTGCTGCCCGGTGTGGACCGTGACCTGGTCCAGCCGCTCCAGCGCCGGGTGGACAAGCTCTTCACCGCCACTCACCTCGAGACCAGACTGACCGCGCTCCGAGAAATCGGCGCGGAGATCGAGGCCGATCTGGAGGGCCGGGCCACCGAGCGCTTCGACCGGGTGCTGGTGGCGGTGGGCCGGCGGGCCCAGAGCGACGGCCTCGGCCTCGAGGCCACCCGGGTGCGCCTCACCGAACGGGGCCGCTTCATCCAGGTGGACGCGCGCTGCCGCACCGAGGATCCACGGATCTACGCCGTCGGGGACGTCACCGGCGAGCCAATGCTCGCGCACCGGGCGATGCGCCAGGGCAAGGTCGCCGCAGAGGTGCTGGCCGGGCGCCCCGCCGCGTTTGACAACGTGGCGATCCCGGCCGTCGTCTTCACCGACCCCGAGATCGCCTGGTGCGGCCTCAGCGAAGCTCAGGCCAAGGATCAGGGACTGACGGTCAAGATAGCGAGATTCCAGTGGGCTGCTTCCGGCCGCGCCGCGACGGTCGGCCGCGCGGACGGCCTGACCAAGCTGGTCGCCGACGCCTCCTCCGGGCGCGTGCTCGGCGTCGGCATCGTGGGACCCGGCGCCGGCGAGCTGATCGCCGAGGCGACACTGGCGGTCGAGACCGGCGCGCTGGTCGAGGACGTGGCCGTGACCATCCACGCCCACCCGACCTTGTCGGAAGGCTTGATGGAGGCGGCCGAGCACCTCCTCGGCGGCTGAGACCGGCCCTGCCCGAGTCGGTCCGCGTCGTCGTCGCCTCGGGCAGTGTGACCGCGCTGGTCTATCCGCCTCCCGAGCCCGCGCGCCCCCTGGCCACCCTGATCCTGGCCCACGGCGCGGGCGCCCCGCAGTCGAGCACCTTCATGGTCGACTTCGCCCAGGCGCTCGCCCGGCGCGGCTGCCACGCCGTGACGTTCAACTTCCCCTATATGGAGCAGGGCCGGCGCCTGCCCGACCGGGCTCCCACCCTCGAGGCCTGCTTCCGCGACGTCGTCGCCGCGGTCCGCGGCCGGCCCGACCTCACGGCCGGCCCGCTCGTGATCGGCGGCAAGTCCATGGGTGGACGCATGGCCACGCACCTGGCCGCCCAGGGCCTGGTCGACCTGGCCGGCGTCGTCGCCCTCGGCTACCCGCTTCATCCGCCGGGCCGGCCGCAGCAGCTTCGCACCCAGCACCTCGCGCAGATCCGGCAGCCGACGCTGATCGTGCAGGGCTCCCGCGACGCGTTCGGCACGCCCGAGGAGCTCCGGCCCGCCCTCGCGCCCCTGGGCGCGCTGGCGACGCTCCACGCCGTCGAGGGCGGCGACCATTCGTTCAAGGTCCCGAAGCGCGGCCCGATCACCCAGCAGGCGGTCTTCGAGCGGGTGCAGGACGAGATCGCGGGCTGGATCGGGCGGCTGGCCTGACGGTCAGCGCAGGTCGAGCTCGATCCCGCCGACCGCTCCCGCGACCACGTTGTAGAGCCAGGTGGTGAGAAGCGTGACGAGGAAACCGAGCACCCCGTAGAGCACCGGGAAGATCACCACCGCCGCGACGCCCCACGGGGCGTACGCGCCGTCAGCGCGGAAGAGCGCGGCGATCGAGAAGAGCGCCCCCACGACGAGACCGAAGATCGCGTAGAGCACCGCGACCACCTTCGCGGCCGACAGGGGCCCGATCCGATGGAGCACCATGCTTGGCCTCCTTCCGGGTTAGAGACGCTTGAGCAGCCACTCGGGCGTCAGGCTGATGGCCCAGGAGTTCAACAGCACGTAGTAGTTCGTCGCGACCAGGATGCCCACCAGCACCAGCAGGACCCCCGCCGCGCGCTCCACGGTCGGGATGAAGGGCCGGTACCGCTTGAAGAACCGGAGGAAGCTGCCCAGGGCGATCGAGGAGAGCAGGAACGGCAGGCCGAGACCGGCCGAGTAGAAGAGCAGGAGCGTCACCCCCTGGCCCACCGTCTTGTCGTTGCTGGCCAGGGTGAGGATGGAGCCCAGGATCGGCCCGACACAGGGCGTCCAGCCGATCGCGAAAGTGAGGCCGACCAGGAAGGAGCCGAGCAGCCCGGCGGGCTTGCTCTGGACCTGGATCTGCTGGGTGCGCCCGAAGATCCCGATGCGCAGGATGCCCGCGATGTAGAGGCCGAACACGATGATGAGCACGCCGCCCGCGATCCGGATCCACTCGCGGTAGTCGAGCAGGAACTGGCCGGCCGCGCTGAACGACGCGCCCAGGCTCACGAAGACCACGCTGAAGCCCAGGATGAAGGCGAGCGAGTGCACGAACACGCGGGTGCGGGCCCCCGCGGTCACCTCGTGGGTGAGGCGGTCCACCGACATCCCGGTGATGAACGAGAGATACGACGGGAAGAGCGGCAGCACGCAGGGAGACAGGAACGAGAAGAGCCCGGCCGAGAACGCGACGAAGACCCCGAGCGACTCGCTCACTTGAGCAGCGACTCGATGATCGCGTGCGCCGACTTGCCGTCCCACTCGCGGGTCCCGTTGGCGAACAGCACGCGCTTGCCCTTCCGGTCGATGAGGAAGGTGGACGGGACCGCCCAGACCCCGTAGCGCTCGCGCACCGCCATCCGGGGATCGAGCCCGATCGGGAACGTGAGCCCGAACTGCTTCACGAACGGGCTCACCACGCTCGCGCCCTGCAAGTCGAGGGAGACCGCGAGCACCACGAGGCCGCGCTCCTTGTAGGCCTGGTGCAGGCGCTCCATGGCGGGCATCTCCTCCCGGCACGGCTCGCACCAGGTGGCCCAGAAGTTCAGGAACACCACCTTGCCCTTGAGATCGGCGAGCCGGATGACGCGGTCGTCGGGGGTGCGAAGCTCGAAGTCGGGCGCGTCCTTGGCCGGCTTGGGGCGAATCAGCGAGAGGGCCGCCACCGGGTCCTCTCCCGCCGCCCAGCCCGGCGCCAGCACCGGGGCAAGGGCGAAGAGCGCCACGACGACGCGGCTTTTCACGCGCCGAGTATACACCCCGGGCCTCGGCCTCCCGCGGTGGGCGCCATCCGTGGGCCGGCCGTTCTGTGGTAGGGTTGTCCATTCATGGTGGCAACGGCATCCCAGGTGGTCACGATCATCGCCGATGACCTGACCGGCGCCTGCGATACGGGCTGCCTCTTCGCGGGCGCGGGCCCGGTCGGCGTCCTCGCGGCGCCCGCCCTCACCGTCCCCGGCTCCTCCGCGATGGCGCCCGTGATCACGATGGACACCGAGAGCCGGGCCCTGCCGCCCCGGGAGGCCGCCGCCGCGATCCACGCCGCCGCCCGGCAGCTGGGCGAGCGGCTCGCCGCGGGCCCCGTGTTCAAGAAGATCGACTCCACGTTGCGCGGTGCCGCCGGCGTCGAGCTGACCGCGCTGCTGGAGCACGGGCCTCCCTTCACGGGCGCACTCGTCTGCCCCGCCTTCCCGGCTCAGCGCCGCGTCGTACGTCATGGCCGCCTCCTGGTCGACTCCGTTCCCGTCCACGAATCTGCGATCGCCCGCGACCCCGCCTTCCGCGCCGCCAGCTCCGAGGTGGCGGCGCTGCTCACGGGCGGGGCGCCGGTGGTCCTGCTCGGGCTCGACGACGTCCGGGCCGGTGCGGAGAAGGTCGCCCACGTGCTCGAGCGCCACCGCGGCGCCCTGGTCGCCGCCGACGCGGAGACCGACGCCGACCTGGCGACGCTCGCGGAGGCCGCCCTCGCGGCGCCGGGCACGCTGATCGCCGGCTCGGCGGGGCTCGGGCGCGCGCTGAGCCGCGCGCTCGGGTGCGCCGCGCCCGCGGTCGCGCTGCCCGCGGGGCGCGCGCGGCTCGTTGTCATCGGGAGCCTCCACCCCGCCAGCCGCGCTCAGCTCGACGCCCTGCTCGCCACGGGCGCGCCGCTCGTCACCGCCGACGCCCGGGGCCACGGCGATCCCGCGCCCGCGGTGGCTGCGCTCGCGGCCGGACGCGGCGCGGTCGTGGCCAGCGTGACCGCGCCGGCGGACCGCGAGGCGGTCGCACGGCAGCTGGCCGCCGCGGCCGCGCGCGTCCTCGAGCGCGCGGTGCCCGATCTGGTCGCGGTCACCGGCGGCGACACCGCGTACGCGCTGCTCCGCGCATTGCGTCCGCGACGCTTCGACCTGGTCGGTGCCCCCGCCGAGGGGCTCGCCCTCGGCCGCCTCGTCCTCGACGACCGCCGCCCCCTGGCGCTGCTCACCAAGGCGGGCGGGTTCGGCGGGGCCGATCTCCTCACCACGCTCCTGGGAGGAACCTCGTGACCGCCTCTCGCGTTCCCGTGCTCGGCATCACCATGGGCGACCCCGCCGGCGTGGGGCCCGAGATCACCGCCAAGGCGCTCGCGCACCCCGAGGTCACCGCGGCCTGCCGCCCGGTGGTCATCGGCGACCGCTCGGTGATGGCGGCCACCCTCGCGCTCCTGCGCTCCCCGCTCACCCTGCACGCGGTGACCTCGGTGGCGGAGTGCACGTTCGAGCCGGGCCGGCTCGAGTGCTTCGACCTCGCCAACGTGGACGCCGCGACGCTACCCAGGTCCACGGTGAGCGCGGAGGCCGGGCGCGCCGCCTACGCCTACATCGAGACCGGGGTGCGCCTCTGCCAGGCTGGCGCGATCGACGGCATCGTCACCGCACCGGTCAACAAGGAGGCCCTCGCCGCCGCGGGCGTCCAGCACTCCGGGCACACCGAGATCCTGGCGCGGCTCACCGGCACGAAGGACTTCGCGATGCTCCTGATGGGCAAGGAGCTCAAGGTCATCCACGTGACCACCCACGTCGCGCTCCGCCGCGTGCCCGACCTGGTCACGCGCGAGCGGGTGGGCCGCGTCATCCACCTGGCGCAGCAGACCATGACCGGCCTCGGCCGGCCGCGGGCGCGCATCGCGGTGTGCGGGCTCAACCCGCACGCGGGCGAGGACGGCCTCTTCGGCGACGAGGAGAAGACCCAGATCATCCCGGCGGTGGAGGACGCGCGCCGCGAGGGGCTCGACGTGTACGGCCCCCTGCCCGCCGACACGCTGTTCTCGCGCGCCCGGGGCGGGGAGTTCGACATCGTGATCGCGATGTACCACGACCAGGGCCACGTGCCGGTGAAGACCCTCGGCTTCAACTACGACGAGAAGAGCGGCACCTGGACCGGGCTCTCCGGCGTCAACGTCACGGTGGGCCTGCCGTTCCTCCGGGTCTCGGTGGACCACGGCACCGCCTTCGACCGCGCCTGGAAAGGCATCGCCAACCCCGAGAGCATGCTCGAAGCCATCGACGTCGCGGTGCGCATGCTCACCCCGAAGCCCTCCAACCCCTGACGAGGATCCCCCATGGACGAGCGCGCGCTACGCGAGATGATCTCCGACGTGAAGGCGGGTCGCCTGAGCCGGCGGAGCTTCGTGCAGACGATGATCGGGCTCGGTCTCACCGCGCCGCTGGCCGCCCAGATGCTGGCCTCGGCGGGCGTCGCGCAGGCCCAGCCCAAGGCGCCGGCCTTCACGCCGACCAGGCGCGGCGGCGGCGGGCTGCTCAAGACCCTGTGGTGGCAGGCGCCCACGCTCTTGAATCCGCACTTCGCCACGGGCACCAAGGACCAGGACGCCTCGCGTATCTTCTACGAGCCCCTGGCCGCCTTCGATCCCGACGGCAACATCGTGCCCGTCCTGGCCTCCGAGGTGCCGAGCGTGAACGCGGGCACGCTCGCCCGCGATCTCACCTGGGTCACCTGGAAGCTCAAGCGCGGCGTCACCTGGCACGACGGCAAGCCCTTCACCGCCGACGACGTCGTTTTCAACTGGGAGTTCGTCGCCGATCCGGCCACCGCCGCGGTGACGAGCGGCTCGTATCGCGAGATCAGCAAGATCGAGACCCCCGATCCCCACACCGTGAAGATCGTCTTCAACAAAGCCCAGCCCTTCTGGGCCGACGCGTTCTGCGGGACCCGCGGCCAGATCATCCCCAAGCATCATTTCGACGCCTACCGCGGCGCCAAATCCCGCGAGGCGCCCACGAACCTCAGACCGGTCGGCACCGGAGCCTTCCGCTTCGTGGAGTTCAAACCGGGCGACGTGGTGCGGGCCGAGATCTACCCCGGCTACCATGTGCCCAACCGGCCGTTCTTCGACACGCTCGAGATGAAGGGGGGCGGCGACGCGGTGTCCGCAGCGCGGGCGGTGCTGCAGACCGGGGAGTACGACTACGCCTGGAACATGCAGGTGGAGGACGATATCCTCCTGCGGCTGGAGCAGGGCAGCAAGGGGCGGGTCAACATCTGGCCCACCGGCGCCATGGAGCACATCCAGCTCAACAACACCGATCCGTGGACCGAGGTGGACGGCGAGCGCTCGAGCGTCAAGACCGCCCATCCGCTCCTGTCGGACCCCGCGGTGCGCCAGGCCCTGAATCTGCTCGTCGACCGGGCCTCGGTGCAGGAGCAGATCTACGGCCGGCAGGGTCAGACGACCGCCAACTACCTGAACGCCCCCTCCCGCTTCCGCTCCTCGAACATGAAGTGGGAGTTCAACGTGGAGAAGGCGGCCGCGCTCCTGGAGGCGGCGGGCTGGAAGCGGGGCGGCGACGGCATCCGGGCCAAGGACGGCAAGCGGCTCAAGATGCTCTACCAGACCTCCATCAACGCCCCTCGCCAGAAGAACCAGCAGATCGTCAAACAGGCGGCGGCCAAGGCGGGCATCGAGCTCGAGCTGAAGTCGGTCACCGCGTCGGTGTTCTTCTCGTCCGACGCGGCCAACCCGGACACCTACCCCCACTTCTACTCGGACCTCCAGATGTACAACAACGGGCCCAACGCGCCCGACCCGCAGTACTTCATGAACCAGTTCGTGTCCTGGGAGGTGGCGTCCAAGGCCAACAAGTGGCAGGGCCGCAACATCACGCGCTGGCGCAATGAGGAGTACGACCGCGCCTACAAGGCCGCGGACAGCGAGCTCGATCCAGTCAAGCGCGCGGCCCTGTTCGTCAAGATGAACGACCTGATCATCCAGAACGTGGTGGTGATTCCCGTGCTCTGGCGCAACGGGGCCTCCGCCTCCGCCGCCAACCTCCGGGGCATGGACCTCTCGGGCTGGGAGTCGACCTTCTGGCGGTTGCCCTACTGGACCCGCCAGGGGTAGCGGAACCCGGCGGCTCGCTTGACAGTTTTGCCCGTGAAGCCTTATAAGAAGCCATCCAACCGGTCACCGCTGACCCACCGAGGGAGGACCATCGATGCAAGAGCGTGAACTGAGAGACATGATCGGCCGGGTCAAGGCCGGGAGCTTGAGCCGCCGGGAGTTCGTCCAGTCCATGCTGGCGGTCGGCCTGACCGCTCCGTTGGCCGCGCAAATGCTCGCCTCCGCGGGCGTCGCGCACGCTCAGCCCAAGGGCGCTCCGATGTTCGCCCCGACCAAGCGCGGGGGCGGCGGCCAGCTGAAGGTCCTGTGGTGGCAGGCGCCCACCCTGCTCAACCCGCACTTCGCCACCGGCACCAAGGATCAGGACGGCTCGCGCATCTTCTACGAGCCCTTGGCCTCGTTCGACCCCGAGGGCAACCTCTACCCGGTGCTGGCCGCGGAGATCCCGTCGGTGCAGAACGGCGGCCTCGCCAAGGACGGCCGCTCCGTCACCTGGAAGCTGAAGAAGGGCGTGACCTGGCACGACGGCAAGCCGTTCACCGCGGCCGACGTGGTGTTCAACTGGGAGTTCGTGACCGATCCCAAGACCGCGGCCCGGACCATCGGGTCGTACCTCGACATCGAGAAGATCGACGTGCTGGACCCCCACACGGTGCGGCTCGTGTTCAAGAAGCCGATCCCGTTCTGGTCCAACGCGTTCTGCGGCGTGAACGGCATGATCATCCCCAAGCACCTCTTCGACGGCTACCGGGGCGAGAAGTCGCGGGAGGCGCCGAACAACCTGAAGCCGGTCGGCACCGGCGCGTACAAGTTCGTGGACTTCAAGCCCGGCGACATCGTGCGCGGGGAGATCAACCAGAGCTACCACGTGCCCAACCGGCCGTTCTTCGACTCGATCGAGATGAAGGGCGGCGGCGACGCGGTCTCGGCGGCGCGCGCGGTCATGCAGACCGGCGAGTTCGACTACGCCTGGAACATGCAGGTGGAGGACGAGATCCTCAAGCGCTTCGAGCAGGGCGGCCGCGGCCGAGCCGACATCGTCACCACCGGCAACATCGAGCACATCCAGTGCAACCAGACCGACCCGTGGACCGAGGTCGACGGCGAGCGCTCCAGCATCAAGACCAAGCATCCCTTCCTGACCGACCCGGCGGTGCGCCAGGCCCTGAGCGTGCTGGTCGACCGCGCCTCGGTGCAGGAGCAGATCTACGGGCGCACCGCCCTCACGACCGCCAACTTCCTGAACGCCCCGGCGCCGTTCGTGTCCAAGAACAACCGCTGGGAGTTCAACGTGGACAAGGCGAATCAGCTCCTGGAGGCGGCGGGCTGGAAGAAGGGCGCCGACGGCATCCGCGCCAAGGACGGCAAGAAGCTCAAGATGGTGTACCAGACCTCGATCAACGCCCCCCGGCAGAAGACCCAGCAGATCGTGAAGCAGGCGTGCGCCAAGGCCGGCATCGAGATCGAGATCAAGTCGGTCACCGCGTCGGTGTACTTCTCGTCGGACCCGGCCAACCTCGACACGTACCCGCACTTCGCCACCGATCTCCAGATGTACACGGTCACCGAGACCATGCCCGATCCCCAGGACTTCATGCTGCAGTTCACCCCCTGGGAGATCGCGTCCAAGGAGAACAAGTGGCAGGGCCGCAACATCACGCGCTGGCAGAGCGAGGAGTACGGCAAGCTCCACAAGGCGGCCGAGGCCGAGGTGGATCCGGTCAAGCGCGCGGCGCTGTTCATCCAGATGAACGACATGGTGATCAAGAACGTGGTGGTGATCCCGGTGGCCTGGCGGCCGCGCGTCTCCGCGGTCAGCAACAAGCTCAAGCTCGCCCAGAGCGGCTGGGACTCGGACTTCTGGCAGCTCCCGTTCTGGTACAAGGAGGCCTAGGCCCGGCGCCGAGAGAGGCCCATCTGCTTCGTTGGCGCCCTCGGCGCCGGGCAGACTGACACCATGTCAAAGTATTTGCTGAGGCGGGTGCTGATCATGATTCCCGTGCTCGCGGGGATCAGCCTCGTGCTGTTCACGGTGCTGGCCTTGGCCCCCGGCGACCCCTTCGAGGAGCTCGCGACCAACCCCAACGTGCCGCCCGAGGTCCGTGCCAACCTCCGCCATCAGTTCGGCCTCGACGATCCGATCCCGATCCGTTACGCGCGCTGGTTCACCTCGATGCTGAAGGGCGATTGGGGCTTCTCGTTCGTGAGCCGCATCAACGTGGGCACCCTGATCCTGCAGCGGCTGCCCACCACCCTCTGGGTGCTCGGGCTGGCCCAGTTCCTGGGTCTCCTGGTGGCCCTGCCGGTCGGGATCTACGCCGCGATGCGCCCGTACTCGCTCTTCGACCAGATCGCGACGACCTTCGCCTTCGTCGGCTTCTCGCTGCCCACCTTCTTCACCGGCATCCTGTTCATCCTGTTCTTCAGCATCTACCTCGACTGGCTCCCCTTCATCTACCGCGCCGACATCAGCGCGACCGGCTGGCGCTGGTACTGGGAGAACGCCCGCCAGGCGGCCATGCCGGTGGCGGTGCTCGGCCTGGCCCAGGGCGCCTCGATGACCCGCTTCGTGCGCTCCGCGATGCTCGAGGTGATCCGCCTCGACTACATCAACACCGCGCGGGCCAAGGGCCTCACCGAGAAGGTGACGATCCTCAAGCACGCGGTGCGAAACGCCCTGATCCCGGTGGTCACCCTGGTGGCCCTCCAGATCCCCGGCATCTTCACCGGCGCGGTCATCACCGAGCAGATCTTCCGGGTGCCGGGAATCGGCTCGCTGCTCATCACCTCGATCCTCGCCAACGACACCCCGGTGATCATGGCGATCACCTTCGTGTTCTCCTGCCTGGTGGTGCTCTTCAACCTGGTGGCGGACCTGCTCTACGGCTGGCTCGATCCGCGCATCTCCTTCCGTTAGCCCATGACCCCACCCAACGGCGTCGCGTCGGAGGCGGTCTCCCCCGCGGTGGCCCGCGCGCGCGTCCGCGGGACGACATCGATGCGGAGCGAGGCGTGGCGGCGCTTCCGCAAGCATCGCCTCGCGAGCGTCGGGGCCGCGATCCTGGTGGTGATGGTGATCGCGGTGGTGGCCGGCCCCTTCGTCTACCGGGTCCCGATCGACGAGATCGACTTCAAGGCCAAGCTGAAGGCGCCCTCGTGGGCCCACCCGCTCGGCACCGACGACCTCGGGCAGGATCTCCTCGCCCGGATGCTCTACGGCGGGCGCATCTCCCTCGCAGTGGGAGTGGTGGCGATGCTCATCGCGATCACCGCCGGGACGATGATCGGGGCCATCGCGGGACAGATGGGCGGCAGCGTCGACCACGTCCTGATGCGCTTCACCGATCTCTTCCTGTCCCTGCCCCAGCTCCCGCTGCTCCTGCTGCTGGCCTACCTCTTCCGCGACGCGCTGAAGAAGGCCCTGGGGCCCGAGATGGGCGTGTTCATGCTGATGGTGGTCGTCATCGGCGGCCTGCGCTGGATGCCGGTGGCCCGGCTGGTGCGCGCCCAGTTCCTGTCGCTCCGCGAGAAGGAGTTCGTGGAGGCGGCGCGCGGGCTGGGAGCCGCACCGCTCCGTCAGGTGATCCGCCACATCCTGCCCAACGCGGTGGGGCCGGTCATCGTGGCCGCCACCATCGACGTGGCCGCCGCGATCCTCGCGGAGTCCTCGCTGTCCTTCCTGGGCCTGGGCTTCCCGCCCGACATCCCGACCTGGGGGCGGATCCTCTTCGACGCCAAGGACAACCTCGACTTCGCGCCCCACTGGGCGATCTTCCCCGGCACCGCGATCTTCCTCACCGTGCTCAGCATCAACTACATCGGCGACGGCCTCCGGGACGCCCTCGACCCGCGCAAGGTCCTGTCATAGCCGAGGGTTGCGCCCGGCGCATCCTCGTCTCGCTCGCCCTGCTCGGCCTCATCGCGGGGGCGACGGCCGCGGCCGACCGGCTGATCGATCCGACCCGCGCCTTCGTCGAGGGATACGACCCGGCGGGGAACGACTTCTTCGCGAACGTGCCGGAGCGCACCGTCCTGCTCCGCATCCGCGCCGATTTCGACAACGACGGCATCGACGATCTCGCGCTCTCGGAGAGCTCGACGTGGGGCAACGCCGGCGGTCAGTGGCTGCTCTTCCGCGGGCAGCCGGATGGCAGCTTCGTCTACTGGGAGACCCTCTTCTTCAGCCCCGGCTCCGCCGCGCTTCGCCCGACCGCGCCCGGGACCGGCGAGCTCACCCTCTACGTGCGGTCCAGCGCCGCCCGCGGCGCCGCGCTGACCTACCGGATCACCGCTTCCGCCATCGAGCGAGTCGTCCAGGAGGAGCTGGATCTCGAGCGGGCGCCGGATCGCGCGCGCCACGAGCGGCTCCTCGGAAGCGGGCGCGCGCTGCCGGTCGAGTACTGCAAGCTCCCCGAGTACCGGCGGGCCGGCGACGGCTGCTGGCGCCCCGGTCTCGGACTACGCTGATGACGGCTTCCCCGGGCGCGCGTCAGGCGACGCCCGACGGGCCCCGTCGCAGCACCCGTCCCGGCCGCGCCCCGGTGTGCCGCCCGTCCTCCACGACCACCACCCCGTTGACGATCGTGGTCGAGATGCCCGCCGGATACTGGTGGGGCTCCTCGAAGGTGGCCCGATCGATGATCGTCGCGGGATCGAAGACGGTGACGTCGGCCCGGTAGCCCTCGCGCAGGAGCCCCCGATCGGCCAGCCCGAGCGCGGCGGCGGACCCGCCGGTCATCTTGAACACCGCGGTGGCGAGCGACATCAGGCCGAGGTCGCGGGCGTAGTGACCGATCACCCGCGGAAACGTTCCGTAGAAGCGCGGGTGAGGCCGGCCCTGTCCGGCCACGCTGTCGCGCGAGACCGCCCGGCCGTCCGAGCCGACGAGGGCCGCGGGCGATCGGAGCAGCGCCCGCACGTCGGCCTCGTCGATGGAGAAGACCGCGACGTAGGTCGCGCCCTCGTCGGCGGCGAGGAGATCGCACACCAGGTCGATGGGCGCGACCCCGGCCGCCCTCGCCAGCTCGCCGACGCTCTGTCCCGCGTCCCGCGACCGGGTCCGAGAGGTGCCGATGCTGACCGCGTCCCACGAGGGTATCCGGCCGAAGCTGGTGAGCCCGCGCTCCTCGATCTCGCGAGCGATGCGCCGGCGAATCACTGGCTCGCGGAGCCGTCCCAGCATGGGCGCGAGGCCGCCTTCCTGCACCCACAGGGGCAGGAGGTTGCGCAGCGGGTTGGACGCGAAGGTGTACGGGTAGACGTCGCAGTCGACCCGTACGCCGCGCGCCCGCGCGGCCGCGATCTCCTCGATCAACCGGCCGGCCTGTCCCCAGTTGTCGGTGCCCGACAGCTTGAGGTGGACGATCTGGACGTGGACCTGCGCCGCCTCGGCGGCCGCGATCGCCTCGCGGACGGCCTCGAAGACCCCGCCCGCCTCGTCGCGAACGTGGGTGGCGTACGTCCCGCCGTGGCGCCGCACGATCCCGAGCAGTCCGATCAGCTCCTCCGGCCGGGCGAAGGAGCCGGGCGCGGTGAAGAGCCCCGACGACAGGCCGGTGGCGCCCGCCGCGAGCCCTTCCTCGAGGAGGCAGCCCATCGCGGTCAGCTCGTCGCCGGTCGGGGCGCGATCCTCCATCCCGACCGTCATCAGGCGCAGCGTGTTGTGGCCGATCTGCATGATCGTGTTCACCGCGGTCGGCGGGAAGCGATCCAGGTAGCCGGCGAAGCTCGTCTCCTCGATCTCGATCCAGGGGGCGAAGCCGGCCAGGTACTCCCGGAGCAGCCGCGCGCGGCCCGGCAATGCCGGCGCCACCGACAGCCCGCAATGGCCGATCACCTCGGTGGTCACGCCCTGGAACACCTTGCTCTCGGCTCCGGGCGCGTAGGGCAGCGTGAAGTCAGAGTGCGTCTTGATGTCGATGAACCCGGGCGCCACCACCAGGCCGCGGGCGTCGATCGTGCCGCGCGCCGTCCCGGAGTAGCGCGGCGAGATCGAGGAGATCCAGCCGTCTCGGATCGCGACGTCGCCCCGGACCGCGTCGGAGCCGCTACCATCCAGCACCTCACCGCCGCGGATGACCAGATCGTCCAAGTCGGGCTCCCGTCCCAGGAGTGCGCTGCACCGGAGGCCCGTGGAGGGTACCACGGCTGCCCGAAATCCCGTCGGGCCTCGCGGGATCTGTGCTAGTTAGGTAGCAACCCGCACCGCCGAAGGAGATCCTCCGTGACCGACCTCGATCTGTGCTTCGTCCCCGCCACCGCCCTGCAGCGCCTCTACCGCTCTCGCAAGGCGTCTCCCCTCGAGGTCATGCAGGCGGTGCTGGCCCGGATCGACGCGGTCAACCCGCGGGGGAACGCCTACGTCACGGTGGCCCGCGAGACCGCGCTCGCCGCCGCCCGGAAGGCGACCGCCGCGCTCGGGCGCAAGGGCGCCGCGCTCGGGCCCCTCCACGGCGTCCCGGTCTCGATCAAGGACCTCACCCCCACCCAGGGCATCCGCACCACGTGGGGCTCGAAGGTCTTCGAGCACCACGTGCCGGACGAGGACGCGCTCTACGTGGCCCGGCTCAAGGACGCGGGGGCCATCGTGGTGGGCAAGACCAACACGCCGGAGTTCGGGGCCGGCGGCAACACGTTCAACGCGGTCTTCGGCGCCACCCGCAACCCGTGGAACCTCGCGCTCACCTGCGGCGGCTCGAGCGGCGGGGCCGCGGTGGCCCTCGCCACCGGCATGGGGCCGCTCGCCCAGGGCTCCGACCTGGGCGGCTCGCTGCGCACGCCGGCCGCCTTCTGCGGGGTGGTCGGCTTCCGGACCACGCCGGGCCTGATCCCGGTGTATCCCGCCGACCTCGGGTGGGACTCGCTCAGCGTGACCGGCCCCATGGCCCGCACCGTCGGCGACGTGGCCCTGATGCTCTCCGCCATGGCGGGCCCCGACGACCGCGCCCCGCTCTCCTACGACGTCGACCCGCGGCGCTTCCCGGCCGCGGTGAAGCAGCCGTCGATCAAGAGCTGGCGGGCGGCCTGGACCCGGGATCTGAACGGCCTGATCCCGGTGGACGACGAGGTGGCCGCGGTGGCCGAGCGGGCCACGTCGGTGTTCCGCTCCCTCGGGGTTCGCGTCGAGGAGGCGTGTCCCGACTTCGGCGAGGTCAACGACATCGTGCTGGCGAGCCGAGGGCTCAGCATGGTCGCGCGCCACGCCGACAAGCTCGGTCAGTGGGAACCGCTCATGCAGAAGGGCCTGATCTGGAACATCAAGCAGGGGCTCGCGCTGACCTCGGAGCAGATCGGCCGGGGCGAGATCCTGCGCACCCAGCTCTGGCACCGCGTGCGCGAGTTCATGGCCACCCGCGACCTCCTGCTCCTGCCCACCGTCGCGGTGCCGCCGTTTCCGGTCGAGCAGCCCTATCCCACCGAGATCAACGGCAAGCCGCTCGACAACTACACCCAGTGGTTCTTCCTGACCTACGGCATCACGGTGACCGGCCTGCCCGTCATCTCGGTCCCCTGCGGCTTCACCCGGAGCGGGCTGCCGGTGGGACTGCAGATCGTCGGGCGGCGGCGCCAGGAGGCCGCGGTGCTGCGGGCCGCCGCCGCCTTCGAGGCCGCCGCGCCGTGGGCGGCCGCGATCCCACCGGTGGTGTCCGGCGGGTGATCGCGGCGACCGCTCACTGGATGCCGATGCCCACCGCGAACAGGTTCATGATGAGCGCCAGCTCGCGGTTGGCCGCGAGCGACTTGGCGAGCTTCGCCTCCTCGTAGCGCTCCTCTTTACCGTCCGCGTCCCACGCCTGGGTGACCAGCTGCCGGTCCCGCACGTCGATCTGGGCGCGCTTGCGCCCGTTCTCGTCGCGCAGGGTCAGCGTGCCGTTGTCGGGCCGCGTCTCGCCGATCGCGCTCGCCTGCCCGTTCTCGTACCAGGCCCGGATCGGGCCGCGCGGGGTGCCGTCCACGAAGTGCAGCTCGAGCCGGCGGTTCCCGTTCGGATAGGAGCCCACCATGGGCCCGTGCCGGATCGACCCCCGGGGGTCGGCGCGCTCGCACCACTGGAGCTTCCCGGCCGGACTCTCGCTGCTGCCGAGCCTCGTGCCATCCGGGCACGTGATGGGCTGCGCGGCGGCGGGCCCGGCCACCGAGAGCAGCAGGCCCAGCGACACGGCCACGAGGACGAGGTGGGCCACGGAACCTCGGTCAGCGCGCCAGTCGGCGCAGCGGAGGCCCGGTGAGGCGGGTGAGGATCCACTGCCGCTTGAGCTGGGCCCCCAGGCGTCGGTAGAAGCGAATGGCGGGCCGATTCCAATCGAGCACCGCCCACTCCATCCGCCCGCACCCGCTCCGGACCGCGATGCGGGCTAGCGCGCGGAGCAGCGCCTTCCCGGCCCCCGCGCCCCGCTCCTCGGGCAGCACGAAGAGGTCTTCCAGGTAGAGGCTCGGCCGCGCGAGGAACGTGGAGTAGGTGAAGAAGTAGAGCGCGAAGCCCACCGGACGGCCGCCGCGCCGGCAGATGAGGGTCTGGAAGTAGCGGCGCGAACCGAAGCCGTGGGCGCGCACCCGCGCCGGGGTCGCCTCCATCTGGTGGGCGAGCCGCTCGTACTCGGCCAGGCCGCGGATGAGGGCCAGGATGGTCGGCACGTCCCGCGCGGTGCCGGCGCGGATGACGAGGGGCGCGCGCGCCATCAGGCCGCCGCCATGTCGAGCAGCATCTCGGTGTGACACCGCACGCCTTCGCGCAGGTTCTCGAGCGAGATCCGCTCGTCGTTGCCGTGGACCCGACGCCACTCGCTCTCCTCCAGGATGAAGGGGCTGAAGCCGTACCCGTGCAGCCCGCAGTTGCGAAAGACCCAGTTGTCGGTGAAGCCGACCAGGATGTCGGGCGCGACCACCGCTCCCGGGGCGCGGCGTCGGAGCGCCTCGCCGAGCGCCTTGTAGAGAGGCGTATCGGGCGGCGAGGCGTTAGGAATCTTCGGCGGCGGGTTGATCAGGCTCACCTCCACGCGCGGGTCCGCGATGGCGCCGCGCACCCAGGCGACGATCTCCTCCGGATCGTCGCCCCGGAGCATGCGGCAGTCGACGTCGGCGATCGCCTCGGGCGGGATCACGTTGCGCTTCTCGCTGCCCCGGAGCATGGTGACCGCGAAGGTGGTCCGCAGCATCGCGGCCTGGTGCCGGTCGGCCAGGAACGCGCGACGGAAGGCGGGGTCGTCGAGCGACCGGGCGAGATCCTCGTAGCCCTTCCCGGCGTCGCCCGCCATCACCGAGCCGAGCCGCTCGAAGTATTCCTGGATCTCCGGCAGCACGCGGAGCGGCCGCTCCGCCTCGAGCAGCCGGCCGAGCGCGCGGATGAGCCGGTTCGGCGCGGTGTCGGGCCACGGCATCGAGCCGTGCCCGGGCTCGCTGCGCGCGGTGAGCCGGAGCGGCAGGCCCGTCTTCTCGGAGGTGACGATGCTCGCGAAGGGCGCCCGGTGCCCTCCGGCGGGATAGATGCCGCCCAGCTCGGAGAGGGCGTACTCGGCGTCGGCGAGCCACTCCCGGCGCCGGTCGGCCACCCACTGGGCGCCGAACCGGCTGCCCGCCTCCTCGTCCGCGGTCGCGAGCAGGACCAGATCGCGCTTGAGCGGCACCCCGGCCCGCTTGATCGCGAGCATGCCGGCGAGGTGGAGGATGCCGGTCGACTTCATGTCGAGCGCTCCGCGGCCGTAGAGGAAGCCGTCCTCGATCACGCCGCCGAACGGGTCCACCGTCCAGTAGCGGCGGTCCGCGTAGACCACGTCGATGTGGTGATGGAGCACGATGCCGCCCTCGGACCCGTCGCCCCGCAGGCGCGCGACCAGGTTGCCGCGGCCGGGCGCGGACTCCGCGGTCTCGCTCGCGATGCCGTCGCGCCGCAGCACGTCCTCGAGGAAGCGCGCGCCGAGCGTCTCGTTGCCGGGCGGGTTGGTGGTGTCGAGCATCAGATACTGCCGGAGCAGCTCGACGGTCTCGCGGCCGAGGGCCTCCCAGTTCATGAGGCGCGCGCCCGCTCCCAGAAGTGGCCGGGGTTGGGCCGCTTGGCCAGGCGGCGCTCGAGCAGGGCGACCGCGCGGGGCTCGGAGCCGCGCAGGGCCGCGGCCAGCAGCGTGTCGTGAAAGACCTCGCGCTGGGCGTGGCTGCCGCCGACCTCGACGATGCGCGCCTCGACATGCTCGATGCGGGCCACCGCGGCCCCGTACTCGCCGCGCGCGAAGGCGTGAAGCCCCTCCATCAGCGGCACCACGACCTCGCCGAGCGTGGGGTTCCTCGACTTGGTCGCGCGCTGCCGGAGCCGGTCGAGCTGGAGCGCCGCGCTGCTCCAGTCGCCCGCGGCGGCCAGCGCCATCCCCACGTGCAGGTCGTGGAAGAGCAGGAGCGGCATGTCGAGCCAGCGCCGCGCCGCCTCCGCGAGCCGGGACCAGCGGCGCGGATCGGGCCGCCCGAAGAGGTCGAGGCGCCACGCGAGCGCCACCGAATCTTGCAGGTCGGAGGCGATCGCGATCGGGATGCGGCCGAACACGCGATCGAAGAGCCGCCCGCCGCGCTCGTAGTCGCCCTCGGCCAGGTGGAGCAGGGCCAGGTGCCAGAGCAGGTGGTTCCGGAAGTAGCCCAGGTGGTCGCAGGGATGGATCTGCCCCGGCAGGCTCTCGATACCGCGGCGGTTGTCGCCTCGCTCGTAGTGGACGTGGGCGATGGCGTGCACCGCCCACGCGTCCCGCGGGTTCCGCGCGATCGCCCGCTCGGCGAGCGGCAGCGCCTCGTCGAAGCGGTGGTTCTCCTCGAGCGCGAAGGCGTGGTAGCCCCACGTGTACCCGTCGTCGGCCAGGGCCGGCAGCACCGTGCGCGTCACCTCGAGCATCTCGGCCGAGCGACCCTGCCAGAAGTAGATGTAGTAGAGCCGCTGCATCAGCAGCACGTCGCGCGGGAAGTCGGCCAGAACCTCTTGCATGACCGCGATCGCGTCGTGGCCGCGCCCGCCCACGAAGAGGCGCAGGGCCTCCAGGTGCCGGCGCTCGCGCGCGGTGAGCGAGGCGGCCTGCGCGGCGCCGTCCGCTACCGCCCGCTCCATCTCGGGCCGCGCGGCGGGGATCTGCTCGTCGAGGTAGAGCGCCACCGCGAGGGCCGCGCGGCCCAGCGCGAAGTCGGGGTCGGCGGCCACCGCCCGGCGGAAGGACTCCACCGTGTCCGCCCCGAAGCCCAGGAGCGCGCGCACCCCGTCGTCGTAGGCGTCCACCGCGGCGCGGGAGGAGGTCGACACCGGCAGGCCGTACGCGTCGCGCAGCACGGCGGTCATGGTAGCAGAAGGCGCCGGAGGAACGCGAGGGCGCGCCGCTCCGCCCACGACGAGCGGCCGAGTGGGCCGTCCAGGAAGCCCACGTGGCCACCCTGCTCTACGAAGGCCGCCTCGAGCCACCGCGAGCGCGCGACCTCCGCGGTGGGCAGGCGCTCCCCGGGCAGGAACGGATCGTTGGCCGCGTTGATCAGCAGGGTGGGACGCCGGATGCGCTCGAGATAGGGCGCGCTGCTCGCCCGGCTCCAGTAGTCGCGCTCGTCGGCGAACCCGTTGATCGGCGCGGTGAACCTCCGGTCGTACTCGGTGAAGGTCCGGGAGCGGAGCACCGCGGCCACGTCGATCCGGCCGTCGTAGAGATGGGTCTTGGCCCGGATCTTGGCCTTCATGGTGCGCAGGAAGCTCTCGGTGTACACCGTGCGGTTGAAGCCGCGGTCGAGCACCTCGGCGCACGCGGTCAGGTCGAACGGGGTCGAGATGGCGACCGCCCCCACCACCGCGCCGGGCGCGGCCTCCCCCTGCTCCCCGAGCCACTTCAGCACCACGTTGCCGCCGAGCGAGACCCCGATCAGGCCGATCCGGGCAAGGGCGTCGCGCTTCCGCAGGCCCTCGACCACCCACTCGAGGTCGCGCGTGTCGCCCGAATGGTAGAGCCGCGGGAGCCGGTTCACCTCCCCGCTGCACGAGCGGAAGTGGAGGACCGCGCCGCGCCAGCCGAGCCGGGCCGTCTCGCGCAGGAGGCCGCGCGCGTAGTGGGACCTCGACGACCCCTCGAGGCCGTGGAGGATGAGGATCAGCGGGCCGGATTCGGGGGCCCCGTCGAGCCAGTCGAGATCGACGAAGTCTCCGTCGGGCGTCTCGAGCCGCTCCCGGCGCAGCGGGGCCCGCCGCCAGTGACGCAGCAGCGGCCCCCACAGCGTCTGGAGATGCCGGCCCCGGTACCAGAACGGGGGCCGGTAGGGGGCGTCCTCAGGCATTCACGGCGGTGGCGGACACTCGCTTACTTCCTCAAGCTCTTCAGCTGCGGGGGCCCCGACATGGCCCCCGCACTCCCCCACTCGGCGGACACTGGCTTACTTCCTCAAGCTCTTCAGCTGCGGGGGCCTCGACATGGCCCCCGCGCTCCCCCACTCGGCGGACGCTCGTTTACTGCCTCAAAGCCCTTCAGCTGCGGGGGCCTCGACATGGCCCCCGCACTCCCCCACTCGGCGGACACTCGTTTACTTCCTCAGGCCCTTCACCTGCGGGGGCCCCGACATGGCCCCCGCACTCCCCCACTCGGCGGACACTCGTTTACTTCCTCAGGCCCTTTCGGCGGACGCTCGTTTCCGAGTCTCGTTCGGTGCTTTCTCTGGGCCTAGCGTTCTTGGCCTTTGAGTAGCAGTCGCACCACCTCGGGGGCGATGGCGCGGGCCCGGGCGTCGAGCTCGGCGTCGGTGAGGTTGGCGATCGGGTGCGGGACCGAGAGGAACTTGTACTCCGGGACGCCCCACGACTGGGCCATGGCGTGACCGGTGCTCTCGAAGACGTCGGTCACGATGGACGCGGCGGGGACGCCGATCTTCTCGAACAGGATTCCGTCGAGCACACTGCCCGACGAGCACGACCCTCAGTCGCCGATGCCGGCGACGACGACGTCGACCGCCTGCTTGGCGTCGTCGAGGATCTCCTTGTGGGCCGGCACCCCCGAGTTGTGCTTGCGCCACATCCGCGCGTCGGCGGCGCCGTACTCCGTCTTGAGGATGACCCCGATCTTCTGCAGGAGTCGGTCCGAGTTGAACTTCGTGTTCTCCACCAGCCCGACGCGCTTGCCCTTGAGGGAATCCGGGCGCGGCACGTACGTGAGCGGCTGTCGCCGCGGCTCGACCGTGGGGTCGAGGATCTCGAAGCCTGCCATCATGCGCTCCTCTCTTTGATGACCACCGTCACTGCTTCCGACGAGGTGCGGCTCGCCCAGCCTGGGATGAAGCACGAGAAGGAGCCGGCGCGCCCGCCCGCCGCCACCACCAGGATGTCGTCCGGCGACTGCACGATCGGCCGGTTCGCGGTCTCGTCCTCCGGCTTCACCGCCCCGGGCATCCGGGCGGTCCGCTTGAAGTGGGCGACCGTGTTCGTGGAGTTCTCGAAGATGAACTTGCGGATCTCCGCCTTGGACCAGCCGTCGGCCGCGATCGTCCGCATGTGCTCGCCGGCCAGCACCACGCAGTAGTTGGGCTGCCCGATCTGCCCCGGGTACCGCAGCGTGTCGCACAGCGTGCCGAGCACGCCGGCCGCGGTGCTCGAGAGCTGGTTGTAGAACTGGATCGGGGCCAGCGCGGCCATCACGGTCACCGCGCTGTCGGTGGGTCGGCAGCCGATCCGCTCGACGTGCAACGGCGTCCACGGGCTCTCCGCCTCGTTCTCGGCCATCACGTAGGTGTAGCGGCCGGGGTGGCCGAAGGTGCCGCGGTCGAGGCGGCCCGGCATCGTCCCGATCACGTTGCGCATCACTAGGCGCACCGCGCGCCCGACGGTGGCGTTCGACCGCCAGCCCGGCGCGAAGAGGTTGTCCCCCGAGTTGAAGTCGAGCCGCTTCGCGATCGGCCCGTTCACGATGACGAGGACCGCCGCGCTGCCGGTCGAGGTGGCCGGCCCGTGGTAGCCCCAGCGCGGATCCGCGATGCCCTCGAGCGCGGCCACCACCACCGGCATGTGCGCGGGCAGGCAGCCCGCCATCACCGCGTTGATCGCGACCTTCTCGGCGGTGATCGCCACCTGCCGGTTCGTGATGAAGGCGATCTGGGTGTCGGGCTCGAGCCCGACCGCGTCGAGCATCGCGCGCACCGCCGGCTCGGTGGGGGGAACCACCGGGAGCCCGTCGGTCCAGCCCCGGCTGTAGCAGAGGTCGAGCGCCTGCTGGAAGTCCTCCACGGCGTAGCGCTGTGACGAGATCCGCGCGGTCATGAGCGGCTCCTCCTGTGTGGGCTCACCCTAGGGCGAAGCCCGCGTCCTGTCAAGCCGGCCGCGGCGCGCGCTCGGTTGACACCGTCCCCGGTCGCCCGGAAGATGAGGCGGTGAGCGAGCGCGAGACGCGGCCACACGTGGTCATCGTGGGCGGCGGGTTCGGCGGGCTCTACGCGGCCTGCGCGCTCGCGGAGCGGCCGGTCCGCGTCACCCTGCTCGACCGCCGCAATCATCACCTCTTCCAGCCCCTGCTCTACCAGGTGGCCACCGCGGCCCTCAACCCGTCCGACATCGCGACGCCGCTGCGCTCGATCCTGCGCGGGGCCTCGAACGTCACCGTCTTCCTGGCCGAGGTGGAGTCGGTGGACCTGGCCGGCCGCCGCCTCGTCCTCGACGATGGCGAGATGGCCTACGACGCGCTCGTGCTGGCGGCGGGCGCGGGCCACTCCTACTTCGGCCACGACGACTGGGAGCCGCTCGCCCCGAGCCTCAAGACCCTGGAGGACGCGCTCGAGATCCGGCGCCGCGTACTGGTCGCCTACGAGGATGCCGAGCGGGAGCAGGACGGCGCCGAGCAGCGCGCGCTGCTCACGTCGGTGGTGATCGGCGGCGGCCCGACCGGGGTGGAGCTGGCCGGCGCGCTGGCCGAGATCTCGCGCGAGACGATCGCGCGCGACTTCCGCCTGATCGATCCCACCAAGGCGCGCATCGTACTGCTCGAGGCCGGCCCCCGCGTCCTGGCCGCCTTCCCCGATCCCCTGCCCGCGCGCGCGGCCGCCGCGCTCGCCCGCATCGGGGTCGAGGTCCGCACCGGCGCCACCGTCACGCGCGTGACCTCCGACGCGGTCTGGCTGGGCGGTGAGCAGATCCGCTCGCGCACCGTGCTGTGGGCCGCGGGAGTGGCCGCCGCGCCGCTCACCCGCACGCTCGGCGTGCCGCTCGACCGGGCCGGGCGCGTGCTCGTCGAGCGCGACCTCTCGATCCCCGGTCACCCCGAGGCCTTCGCCATCGGCGACCTCTGCTCGCTCACCGCGGAGGACGGCCGCCCGCTCCCCGGCCTGGCCCCGGTCGCGCTGCAGCAGGGCCGCATGGCCGCCCGCAACGTGCTCCACCACCTCGCCGGCGAGCCGACCGAGCCGTTCCACTACCGCGACCGCGGCAGCATGGCCACCATCGGCCGCGCCGCCGCGGTGGCGGTGGTCGGCCGCCTCCGCCTCTCCGGCCTGCCCGCCTGGCTCGCCTGGCTCTTCGTTCACATCACGTTCTTGATCGGCTTCCGCAACCGCTTCCTCGTCCTCTTCGAGTGGGCCTGGGCCTATCTCACCTGGCAGCGCGGCGCCCGCCTGATCACCGGCCCCTGGCGCTCAGGCGCAAGACACTGAGCTCAAGAGCTGAGCTCAAGACACTAACGGTACCCGCGGCAGTGGGGCGGGGGGAGGCGGCGGGGGGCCCTCCGCGAAACCGTGTCTTCTGCGCGCCGCCGAAGCCCCAACGCGTCCCGTCTCGTGGCCCGATCGAGAGCCCACGCGCCCGGCGAGTCAGCGTGTTTCGCGGANNNNGCGTTCATTGACGTTTGCCCTATGCTCGATCTGGTGAGCATCCATCTCGACCTGCTGACCCCTTCTGGTCACTAGACGGGCACTTCCCTCGTGACCTCCGAGAGCCGGCGGCCGCTGGTGGCGTACTTCTCCATGGAGTACGGGCTGCACGAGGAGTTTCACTCGTACGCGGGCGGGCTGGGGGTGCTCGCGGGCGACTTCATGAAGTCGGCCGGTGATCTCGGGCTCCCGGTGGTGGGGGTCGGGCTCCGCTGGAGCCAGGGCTACACCTCGCAGCACATCGGCGCCGACGGCTACCCCCACGACGAGTGGGCCGAGCAGAAGACCGACGTGCTCTCCGACACTGGCGCGCGCCTGCGCGTGCGGGTCAAGGCCCGCGAGGTCGAGTGCCGCGTGTGGCGCGTGGGCCGCTACGCCATCGCCCCGCTCTACCTGCTCGAGCCCACCGATCCGCGCGATCTCTGGATCACCCGTCGCCTCTACGACCCGCGGCCCGACTGCCGGGTGGCCCAGGAGATGCTGCTGGGCATCGGCGGGGTGCGGGCGCTGCGGGCGCTCCACCTCCCCGTCGAGCGCTATCACTTCAACGAGGGGCACGCGGTCTTCGCGGGGATCGAGCTGATCGCGGACCGGATGGAGACCGGCCGCGCCTTCCGTGAGGCGTGGCGGGACGCGCGCCGCTCGATCGTCTTCACCACCCACACCCCGGTCCCCGCCGGCAACGAGGTCCACACCATCGCCGAGCTGCGACGGCTCGGCGCGGGCTGCGAGCTGGTGCCGGGCGAGCTGGCCGAGATCGGGGGCGATCCGTTCAACATGACGGTGGCGGGCCTCCGGCTCGCCCACATGGCCAACGCGGTGGCCCAGCTCCACGGCGAGACCGCCCGCGCGATGTGGGCCCACGTGGAGGACGCCGCGCCCATCATCGCGATCACCAACGGGGTGCACGCGGGGACCTGGCAGGACGCGCGCATCCCGGCCGCCCACGGCAGCGACGAGCGGCTGCTCACGGCCAAGCGCGCGCTCAAGGGCGAGCTGCTCGCCGAGGTGCGCACGCGGACCGGCACGCGCCTCGATCCGAACGCGCTCACCATCGGCTTCGCCCGGCGCTCCGCGACCTACAAGCGCCCCGACCTGCTGCTGCGCGACCCCGGCCGCTTCGTGACCCTGATCAAGCGTCACCGCGTCCAGCTCCTGTTCGCGGGAAAGGCGCATCCGGCCGACCAGGAGGGCAAGGCGGTCATCGCCCGGCTCGTCGAGGCCCTGCGCCAGTGGCCCGACAGCGTGGCCTTCCTCGAGGACTACGACATGGGGCTCGGCCGCCTGCTCACCCGCGGCTGCGACGTCTGGCTCAACACCCCGGTGCGGCCGATGGAGGCCAGCGGCACCTCGGGCATGAAGGCGGCCATGAACGGCACGCTGAATCTCTCGGTGCTCGACGGCTGGTGGCCGGAGGGCTGCGAGCACGGGGTGACCGGGTGGGCCATCGGCGACGGCACGGTGAGCGGCGACCCGGACGAGCGCGACCTGCGCGCGCTCTACGACACGCTCGAGACCGAGGTGCTGCCCACCTTCGCCGATCGGGGACGCTGGACGCGGATGATGCGCGCGTCGATCCGCATGGGGGTGGAGCGCTTCTCCTCGGACCGGATGGTCCGGGAGTACTTCGAGCGGCTCTACTCGGTCACTTCCCCCGCGCGATAGCCTCGGACAGCTCGCGGGCGCGCTCGCCGTCGAGCGGCCGCAGGCGGTCGAGCACGCGGCGGGCGTCGTCGAGGCGTCCCAGCTTCACGTAGGCCTCGCCCAGGTACTCGAGCGCGTCCGGATAGTCGGGCCGGAGGCGCAGCGCCTCGTCGTAGGCCCTGAGCGACTCGGGGTACTTGCCCTGTTTGCGCAGGGCGTGGCCGAGGCCGTTCCACGCCTCGGGATAGGCGGGCTTCATCTCCACCGCGCGCCCTCATTCCTCGATCCGGAGGGTGACCGAGCGGGTGGCGCCGAACGTCGGCACGAACACCGAGTGCTTCCCCGCTCCACCCGCCACCACGATCATGATGTCCGACCACTCCCGCGCGATCGGGGCCAGGGTCTCGGCCGGCCGGTCCTTGAAGCCGGCGGGGTGGATCACCGCGAAGCGCTCGATGTTGGAGGGATCGAAGCGCGCGAGCGGCACCTGGGCCCGTTCCCACAGCGCGCGCTTGAAGTCGCTCTTGCTCCAGCCGCCGCCCGCCACCGTGGCCGCGTGCTCGGGCCCCAGGATCACGAGCGGCTCGCCGCCCAGGTAGATGTTGTTGGTCCCCACCGTGGCCACGCTGCCGGCCACCGTGGTGAGGATGCCCTCGGGGGTCGACGAGCCGTGATCGTTGATGTTGTGCGGGGCCTCGGAGGCGCAGACCGTCACCGTGCTGATCTCGCGCGCGAAGCCCCGCTCGACGGAGAGCGGCTCCCAGGGCGACGCGGCCTCGTTCTCGGCCACGCAGTAGCTGTACTTGCCCGGGTGGCCCTGCGTCGCGCGGTCCTCGCGGCCGGGCCGCGCGCCGCCCACGTTCTGCAGCACGAGGCGCAGGGCGCGCCCGATCACCGCGTTGGCGCGATGCCCCTGCCCCAGCGCGTTGCCGCCGCCGTTGATGCCGAGCCGGAGCGCGAGCGGGCCGTTGACGATGACGAGCGGCGAGCAGGGATGCGTGGTGGTCTGGACCGCCTGCAGGTTGAACGCGGGCTGGCTCACCGCCTCGACCGCGGCGAGGATCACCGGCAGGTGCTCGGGCAGGGCGCCCGCGAGCACCGCGTTCACCGCCACCCGGCCGACGGTGGCGCGACCGAGCCGCGGCGACAGCACCGCGACCGCGTCGCCCGCCGGGCGCCGCGTGCCCGCGAGCATCGCGTCCACGCGCTCCGGCGTGGCGGGAATCGCGGGCAGCCCGTCGCCCCAGCCCCGCTCCATCAGCCAGGCCTGGAAGTCGAGCAGATCGTCGGGGGCCGGATGGCGCGCCGCCGCGCCTTCCGCCACCGCGCCGTCCGCGCCGCCCACCGCGACGGTCCCGATGAGCGCGGCCTGCACCTGGTCGACCGCGGCGGTCGCCTTGCGCGCGACCAGCTCCTCCGCGATGCCCCCGATGGGGTGCGGCACCGTCACGATGCCGAGCGCGGCCATCCCCTTGGCGCGGGCCTCGGCGAGGGCGAGCGGGCGGAACTCGTGCGTGCCCAGGACGACGGTCGCGATCCCCCGCCCTTCCAGCTCCGTGGCGTCGTGGATACTCCACGACGTGCACGACCCTCAGTCGGCGGAGGCGGTGAGGACGGCCCCGCAGTGGGCCGCCATCTCGTCGAGGACGGCGCGGGTAGCGCCGATGGAGGCGCCGGGCTTGCGCCAGACCCGCACCTCCGCGGCGCCGAGCTTCGCGGCGAGCGCGCGGGCCACCCCTTCCAGCAAGACGCGCGCGTTGGGCTTGGAGTTGTCGAGCACGCCGATGACCGCGCCCTGCAGCGACGCGGGGCGGGGCGCGAGCGTGCGCGTGGTGGCGGTGGTCGGGCCGACCGGGTCGAGGATCTCCATGGCCCGCATCATACCGCGCCCCCCGGCCCGTGTAGTACAGTCCTGGGCGGGGATGCCCACACCACGATCGCTGCCGCGCCACGCGGCGACCCGCTACGTGCAGCCGCTCCGGGAGGGCGGCTCGCTGCCCGCGGTGGTGGACACCGCCGCCGGCGGCCTCTTCGTGGTCAAGTTCCGGGGAGCCGGGCAGGGCCCGAAGGCGCTGATCGCGGAGCTGGTGGTGGGCCGGCTCGCCGAGGCGCTCGACCTGCCGATGCCGGAGCTCGCGATCGTGGAGCTCTCCGCCGCCTTCGGCCGGACCGAGGCCGACCCCGAGATCCAGGACATCCTGCGCGGGAGCCAGGGCGTGAACGTGGGCCTGCGCTACCTCGACGGGGCGTTCAACTTCGATGCCACCGCGGCCGGCGAGCTGATCTCCGCCGACTTCGCGACGCGGCTGGTGTGGCTCGACGCGCTCGTCACCAACCCGGACCGGAGCCACCGCAACCCCAACCTGCTCGTGTGGCGCCGGAGCCCGTGGCTCATCGATCACGGCGGCGCGCTCTACGCGCAGCACGACTGGGCCACGGTGGACGAGGCGCGGACGCGTACCGCGTTCGCCCGCATCCGCGAGCACGTGCTGCTCGACCGGGCCGGCGACGTGGGAGCGATCGACGCGGCGCTGGCCGCCGCGCTCTCCCCCGACGTGATCGCCCGCGTGCTCGACCAGGTGCCCGACGAGCTGTTCGTCGATCGGGTGGGCGGGCCGGTGGGCGGCCGCGAGTTCGCCTCCGCCGCGGCGGCCCGCGCCCGCTACCGCGAATACCTCGAGGTGCGCCTGCGCGCTCCGCGCGAGTTCGTGGCCGAGGCGACCCGCGCGCAGGAGCAAGTCCGTCGGGCGCCGGCGCGCCCGCTCTCGGCCCGTCGATGAGCGGAGGCGGCCCGATCGCCTACGACTTCGCGGTGCTCCGCGCAGTGCCGCACGTGTACCTGGGGGCGTTCGTGCCGGTCGGGGTGGTGCTCCACGCGCGCACCGCGGGCTACCTCGGCATGCGGACCCTCGTCGGGGTCGACCAGCTCCGCGCGCGGGTCCACGACGTCGACCACGAGCTGCTCGCCCGCTACCTGGCCTCCGGCTGCGCGGTCGCGGCGGGCGACCCCACCGCCGGGCCGGTCGCGCTCGCACCCCCGTCGGAGCGCTTCCACTGGCTCACCTCCCCGCGTTCGGACGTGCTCCAGAGCTCGCCGGTGCACGCGGGCCTCACCGACGATCCGGCCCGGGCCCTCGACGAGCTGTTCGCGACCTACGTGCTGGCCCCCGCGGTGGGCGGGGCCCGGGAGCGCTAGCGTTGCCGAAGCCGCGACGGCACTTCTCGATGCTGCGGGACTTCCACCTGGCCGATCTCTTCACGATCGCCAACGGCTTCTGCGGGGTCGCGGCCCTCTTCGCGGCGATGCGCTTCCTCGCGACCGGCGACCGGCCCCACCTCTACTGGGCCGCGCTCCTGGTCCCGGTGGCCCTGGTCTTCGACGTCCTCGACGGCCGCATCGCGCGGTGGCGGCACGTGGCCTCGCCGATGGGCCGCGAGCTCGACTCGCTGGCCGACGTGATCTCGTTCGGGGTGGCGCCGGCCGGCATCGCCTACGCGGCCGGGCTCGACCGCCCGGCGGACCAGGCCATCTTGATGTACTTCGTCGGGTGCGGGGTGAGCCGGCTCGCCCGCTACAACGTCACCGCCGCCGATCTCTCCCGCGAGACCGGCAAGGTCACCTACTTCGAGGGCACCCCGATCCCGACCAGCGTGGTGCCCCTGGGCCTGCTGATGCTGGCCTTCCACTACCGGGCTCTCTACCCGGTGCACGTGCTCGGGCTCGACCTGCACCTGATCTCGCTGCTCTTCCTGCTCTCGGGCAGCCTGATGATCAGCAAAACCCTCAGGATCCCGAAGCCCTGACCGCCCGGTGGCCGCTCTGCCGCGTGAAGCACGCGATGGCGAGCGCGGGGGTCGTCACGGGCCGGGGCGCGCGCCCGGCGCCGCGCGCGCGGCGGCCGCCGAGCCGTCGGGAAGCAGCGCGAGCACCGCGCCGACCGCGCACACCGCGGCGGCCGCGAGGAACGCGCCGTGGAACGCGGGCAGGAAGCCGTCGCGGCCGAGGCGCGCGGCGAAGAGCGCGGCGGTCACCTGCACGCCCACCGCGCTGCCCAGCGTGCGGCTCAGGAAGGCGAGGCCGCCCGCCACGCCCTGCTGGGCGGGCGGAAAGGACGCCATCATCAGGGCCAGGTTCGGCACCTGGAAGAGCCCGACGCCCAGCCCCACGAGCGCCATCGCGACGCCGACCACGGCGAGCGAGGTGGTGGAGGTCAGCGTGGCGATGATCAGGAGGCCCGCCAGCTCGAGCACGAGGCCGCACGCGAGCGGCCCGCGCGCGCCGACGCGGTCGGTGATGACGCCGCCGAGCGGGGCCACCAGCGCGTTGGCGAGCGGGGTGAGGGCGAACACGAGCCCGCCCACGGTGGGGGAGAGACCGAGCGTGCCGACCAGGAAGAACGGCACCAGCAGCCACACCGCGAACTGGGCGTGGTTCGACAGGAACGCGAGCAGCGCGGACCTGAGAACTGACAGCCGGAGCAGGTCCGCGAGCGCGAAGCGACGCCGGACCGGCGCGGCGCCGCCCAGGCGACGGACCTGCGTCTGGGTCAGCACCGCCAGGGCCAGGAAGAGCGGGGCGCGGAACACGAAGGTGGATGCCCAGCCGAAGCCAGCCAGGAGCACGCCGCCGAGCAGGGGCCCGACCCCGAGCCCCACCCCGATCCCCAGGCTCATGAGGCCGAGCCCACGGCCATGGCGCTCGCGCGGCAGCGAGAGCGTGACCAGCGCGGGCGCGGTGCCGTAGACGAGCCCGCCCCCCAGCCCCTGCGCCATCCGTAGGAGCAGGACCGTCCCGTAGGCGGGCGCGAAGGCGTAGCCGATGAACACCGCGCCGGAGAGCCAGAGCCCCGCGGTGAACACCGGACCGGGCCCGAAGCGATCGGCGAGCACGCCGGCCACGAACGCGGTGAGCGCGTAGGTCAGCACGTAGCAGATGATCACCCACCGGATCGCGGCCGGCTCGACCCCGAACGCCCCGGCGATCGCGGGCAGCGCGATGTTGATCGCCGAGTCGAGCGACATGAGCAGCGCTCCCAGCGCCGCGAGGAGCACGGGCATTCGGCAAGTATACGTGCCGGCGACGTTGACGGGGCGGGGCGATCGGGGTAGAAGGGGAAACCGCCATGCCGCTCGTCCCCGGACAGACCGCCGAAGTGCAGCGCGTGGTCACGCACGACCTCACCGCCGACGTCCGGGCCAAGGCGGTGCTGCGCGAGACCGACGGGCGCCGCTGCCTCTTCGACGTGGAGGCGTGGGACGAGGTGGAGAAGATCGCGGAGGGGCGACACGAGCGCTACGTGGTGTCGAACCTCGCGCGGTTCCTGGCCCGGGCGAGCTAGGAAGCGTTGCCCGACGCGTGATCCCCGGAGCTGGGCCGCGCGAGGAAATCACGCATCGCCGCCACCGTCGAGGGAAAGGCCAGATCCTCCCACCGGACCTCCGCGGGAGTCACCCACTCGAGCCGGTCGTTCTCGTGGCAGAGCGTGAGCGTCCCGCCCAGCACCCGCGCCCGGTAGACGACGATGACCACCGGCGCGGTGGCGTAGGAGTAGACGCCGACCAGCCCGCCCAGCTCCACGCGGAGGCCGGTCTCCTCCCAGGTCTCGCGCAGCGCGGCCGCGTCCACCGTCTCGCCCCAGTCCACGTAGCCGCCGGGGAAGGTCCACTTCCCGATGGCGGGCTCGATGGCCCGGCGCGTGAGCAGGAGGCGGCCGTCCTGCCACGGGATCGTGCCGGCCACCACCTTCTGGTTCACGTAGAAGATGAACTCGCAGCCGGAGCAGACCATCTCCGGGCGCTTGTCGGGGTCGATCGGCTTCGGCGCGAGCCCGGCCCCGCAGAGCGGGCAGAAGCGGATCGTCTCCGGCGAGAGGTGGCGATGCGGCGGGTGCGCGGCGTCGGCCATGGTGCCGGTCAGTCTAGCACGCACCCGCGCGGCGTCTTGACACCCGGGGGCAGGGCACGAGAGGCTCGAAGGCCCAAGGAGACGCGCGCATGAAATGGGTCACGCCCCGCAGCGGCTTCGACGAGGTCTTCGACCCGCGCGGACAGGCCCGGCCGCACTACGCGGCCCTGATCTCCATCCTGGAGTCGTTCACCAAGGAGGACGTGGAGCGGCGGGAGCGGCTGCAGCAGCTCACCCTGCGCAACCAGGGGGTCACCTTCACGGTGTACGGCGAGAAGGACGGGCTCGAGCGCATCTTCCCCTTCGACTTCGTCCCGCGCATCATTCCCGCCGCGGAGTGGAAGGCGATCCAGGACGGGCTGGTCCAGAGGATCACCACGCTCAACCTCTTCCTGGCCGACATCTACCAGGACCAGAAGTGCCTGAAGGACGGCATCCTCCCCGCCGAGCTGATCCTCTCCCGCAAGGAGTACAAGCGGGCCCTGCTGGGGCTGGTCCCGCCCCGCAAGATCTACACCCACGTGGTGGGCACCGACATCATCCGCGACGACCGGGGCGAGTACCTCGTCCTGGAGGACAACTGCCGGGTGCCGAGCGGCGTCTCCTACGTGCTGGAGAACCGCAATCTCCTGAGCCGGGTGTTCCCCGAGTTCCTCGGCTCCTACCCGGTCCGCCCGATCAAGGACTACCCGACGCTCCTGCTCGAGACCCTGCGCTTCGTGGCCCCCCGCCGGGGCCAGAACCCGGTGGTGGTGATCCTGAGCCCCGGCATCCACAACTCGGCCTACTTCGAGCACTCCTTCCTCGCCCGCGAGATGGGCGTGCCGCTGGTGGAGGGCCGCGATCTCCTCGTCGAGGGCAACCACCTCTTCATGCGCCGCACCCACGGCAAGCGTCAAGTGGACGTTATCTATCGAAGAATAGATGACGACTTCCTCG
>WNFK01047743.1_pt1 | contig 63145 bp, 54 predicted proteins | sample 5400281 | NCBI WGS metagenome assembly WNFK01 (sample SAMN13153350, study PRJNA577476) | soil metagenome | isolation source: 20 cm soil on Douglas fir-dominated hillslope | place: USA:California | collected 2013-09-17
CGGGGCGCTAACGACCGCGTTTGCGACCCGGCCCCTGGGACAGCTCTCGGTTCGTGACACCGCGCGCGCCACTGTCGGGGGCGCGGAGCTGTGGGTGGACTACAGCCGCCCCCAGAAGCGCGGCCGCGTGATCTTCGGCGACGTCGTCCCGTGGAACACACCATGGCGCACCGGGGCGAATGCCGCGACGCAGTTCAACACGACCGCCGATCTGGTTATCGGTGGCGCGACGGTTCCCGCGGGGAAGTACACCCTGTGGACGCTGCCCACATCCACCGGCTGGAAGCTCATCATCAACAAGCAAACCGGGCAGTGGGGCACGGAGTATCACGCGGAGCAAGATCTGGTACGCGTGGACGCCAAGGTCGAGACGCTCGCGGCGCCGGTCGAGCAGTTCATCATCGGGTTCGAGCCATCGGCCGCCGCGCCGACGACGATCACGTTCACGTGGGATCGCACCAAGGTGAGCGTACCCGTGGCGAAGAAATAGTGCACCTCGACTTCGCCGTCGTCGCCGACTACGCGTTGGTCGATCAATCGGGGAAGATGTCGGTCCTCGGCATCTTCCAGCACATCTGGGTGCAGCAGTTCCCAGCGATGCACCCGCGGCTGCACCTCGTGCTCCGTCTCAAGGGCAAGCGCACGGAGATCGGCGAGCATGGAGTGCAGATCCGATTGGCGGACGAATCGGACACGGAGCTGCTGGGCGGCTCGGGCACGGTGAACTTCGCCGAGCCGCCCGCCGGCGTCACGGAGATAGAGGCCGCGGCGGTCCTCGTCTTCGACGTGCCGTTTCCCCACGCCGGCCAGTACCGTTTCGAGATCACCGTGGACGGAGAGAAGAAAGCCTCGGTGCCCATCACGGTCAGCCAGCTGCCGGCCCAACCTGCCTAACGTGCCCCGACTGTGGCTGCTCGTCGTGGCGGCCGAGGTGGCGCGGGAGATGGCGGCGTCAAACGACTACGTACTGCCACACCTCGACGGCCTCCCCTACCTCGATAAACCTGTCGTCTACTTCGCCGCCGCCGCGTTGGCCATGGAGGTCCTCGGTCCCACGGAGACCGCGGCGCGGCTGCCGGCCTACCTATTCACGCTCGCGACGATGGTCATCGTCATCGCGTTCGCGAGACGCCGTTGGGGAGCGGACGCCGGATGGCTCGCGGGGCTCGCCGTCGCCACGATGCCGTTGGTGATGGCGTACGCGCGCGCGACCATCTTCGACAGCGCGCTGGCCTTCTGCACCACCGCCGCGATCCTCGCGTTCTGGGACGAGCGGCCCGTCCTCGCGTGGGCCGCCATCGGGTTGGGAGCCCTGACCAAGGGCCCGGTCGCGATGCTCATCCCGCTCGCCACGGCGGTGCCGCATGCGCTGCTCACCGGCCGGCCCCTGCGCCGCCTGTTCCCATGGCTGGGCCTCGGGGCATTCGCGGTCATCGCCTTGCCCTGGTTCATCGCGGTCTCGGCCCGGATCCCCGAGTTCCCGCATTACGTGTTCGTGCGCGAGACGCTGGAGCGGGTGACGACGACGAGATTCCATCGTACGGCGCCCGTCTGGTACTACCTGCCCATCGTGCCCATCGCGGCATTCCCGTGGATCGTGCCGGCGTTGGCGCGCGTGAAAGACTGGCGCTGGGCCTGGCTCGCGCGGCGCGTGAACCCGAATGCGGGCGAGGCGCTTTTCCTGGCGTGCTGGGTCCTCGGACCCCTCGCGTTCTTCACGTTGAACCAGTCGAAGCTGCCACAGTACGTGTTGCCGTTGATGCCCGCGTTCGCGCTCGCCGCTGCGCGCCTCATCGCGCGCGATGGGTTCAGCGTGGCAGGGCGCGTCTATGCGGCCCTCGCCGCGGTCCTCGGCGTTGCCCTCGCGTCCCTCACGCTGTGGCTCCCCGCGCCGATCGCGCTCACCCCAGCTGAGCGCGCCGCAATCCCGCCCACCGCCCTGGCACTGGGGATCGCCCTCGTGGTCTCCGCTGCGCTTGTCCGGCTCGCCGTGCGGCGCTCTCAGCCGATGCTCGGCGCGACCGGTTATGCGATCGTCGTGATGACGATCGCGCTCGCGGCGGAACCCGTGCTCGCCGCCGTCGGGGACGACCGCTCGGCAGCGACGCTGGCGCAGGTCATTCGCAACACGCAGCCGCCCGGGACCCGCGTCCTCGGCATCGCCGCGTTCCCGCCTTCCCTGCCCTTCTATCTGGGTGAAACGGTGGACGTCGCCACGCCGACGGCACGCGAGCTGACTAGCAACTTCATCGCTGATTACGCCGACCAGCTGCGCGCCGTGCCCAATTCCCCGTTGAAGCCGGCAGACTATTGGCGTGACGTGTTGGCGCGCTGCCCGCAGCCGACGGTCTTTGTCACCCGCAGCGGCGACGCGGCCATTCGAGCCACGTTGGAGAGCAGTGTGCCTCTGCTCGTCGTGCAGGGCCGCTATGCCGTGTATGGTCCTTGCCGAGTAGGGGGGTGAGGCCATGTGCGGCATCTTCGGCGCGGTAACCCTCCGGGCAGGCGCGACGCTGCGCCACCCTGAGTGCCTGGCCGCCATGGCCCAGTCGCTGCGCCATCGCGGACCCGACGGTGAGCGCATCGTCGGCCATGCGCGGGCACGGCTCGGCGCCCGGCGCCTCGCGATCATGGACCTTACCACCGGAGACCAGCCGTTCCAGAGTCCCGACGGCGCCGTCTGGATGGTCTGCAACGGCGAGATCTACAACGCCCCCGATCTGCGTCTTGAGGCAGCGGCGTGGGGCTATCCATTCCGCTCACGCGGCGACATCGAAACGATCGTCCCGTTCTACGAACGCCACGGTGAGGGGGTCGTCGCGCGGCTCGACGGGATGTTCGGGCTTGCGGTTTGGGACGATCGGCTCGGCCGCTTGCTCCTGGCACGGGACCGCGCCGGAGAAAAGCCGCTGTTCTGGACGGAGCGGGACGGCGAGCTGCGCTTCGCGTCCGAGATCCAGGCACTGCTCGAGTTCCCCGACCAGCCGCGCCGGGTAAACCGGACCGCGCTCGAGTTGTATCGCGCGCTCGGCTACGTCCCGAGCCCGCATACGATGTTCGACGGGATACGCAAGGTCGCGCCCGGGCACCTGCTCGTGGCCGACGCGCAGCGCGTGGAGCAGCGCCCGTATTGGAGCGCGGCCGCCGCGGCCGCCGCACCGTCCCGCCTCGTCGACGCCGCACAGCTGCGAGGCGCACTCCTCAAAGCAGTGGAGCGGGAATTGATGTCGGACGTTCCGCTCGGCGTATTCACGAGCGGGGGCCTCGACTCGTCGCTGCTCGTGGGCGCGGCCGCGCGCGTGATGCCCGGCGAGCGGCTCCATACGTACGCCGTACGCTTCGTCGAGCCCGGGTACGACGAAAGCGCCTATGCCGAAGCAGTCACGCACGACATCAAGACCGTCCACCACGTCGTCACCGCCGACGACGACGGACTCCGCCGCGCCCTCGAGGCCGTGACGAAATCGCTGGCGGAGCCCCTGGGCGACCCGGCGATCCTTCCGACCTACCTGCTCGCCGAGGCCGCCCGCGCCGATGTGAAGGTGGTGCTGTCGGGCGAAGGGGCCGACGAGTTGTTCGGAGGCTACCCGACCTACCTGGGCCACAAGGCGGCCGCCGCGTGGCTGCGCCTCCCGGGCCCCGTGCGCCGCGCACTGCGCTGGGGAGTGGAGCGCTGGCCTGCCTCGACCGGGAAAGTCACGCTCGAGTTCCTGCTCAAGCAGTTCGTCACCGCCGCTGAGCAGCCGTGGCTCGAACGCCATCTCGCCTGGTTCGGCGCGCTGGGCCCGTCGGCTGGTGTCGTGCCGGAGCTCGCCTGTAAGCTGCACGGCTTCCCGCACGACGATCCGCTGAATCGCGTCCTGTGGCTCGACTTTGTGACCTACCTGCCCGACAACCTGCTGGTGAAAGTGGACCGGGCCACGATGCTGGCGTCGATCGAGGCGCGCGCGCCGTTCCTGGACCGCGAGCTGATGGAGCTGGTCCTGCCGGCGCCCTCGGCCGTCAAGGTGCGGGGCTTCACGACCAAGGCGATATTAAAGGAAGCGGCGCGCGGCTTGGTCCCGGCCGCGGTGATCGACCGCCGCAAGCGCGGTCTGTCCGTGCCGGTCGCACGGTGGCTCAACACCGGTCTGGCACCGCTGACCGACCGGCTGCTCGATACGCCGCTCCTGGCCGAGCACCGGTCGGGCAAAGCCAATCACGCCCGCAAGCTGTGGCCGCTCCTGATGCTGGCCCTGTGGGCAGAACGCTGGCAAGTGGACATCTCATGACGCGCGACGAAGCCCTTTCGCTCATGCAGGAGCACACGCAGTCCCCCTCGCTGCGCCAGCACATGCTGGCGGTCGAGGCGGCGATGCGCGCCTACGCCGCCAAGGCGGGCGAAGACGTCGAGGCGTGGGGGCTGGCGGGACTGCTGCACGATTACGATTACGAGCGCTACCCCAACCCCGAGCACTCGCCCAGCGAGGGGCATCCCGCGTGGGGCGTGGGGCAGCTGCGGGAAAAGGGCGTGCCGGAGCCCATCTGCCGCGCGATCATGGGACACGGCGACTACACCGGCGTCCCCCGCGACACGCCCATGGCCAAGGCGCTCTACGCGGTGGACGAGCTGTGCGGGTTTCTCGTGGCCTGCGCGCTGGTCCGCCCGTCGAAGAGCTTCTCCGATCTCGAAGTGTCGTCGGTCAAGAAGAAGCTCAAAGACAAGGCCTTCGCGCGTGGCGTGAACCGCGACGACGTGCGGAAAGGCGCCGAGCAGCTGGGCGTGCCCCTCGACGAGCACATCACGTTCTGCATTCAGGCGCTGCGCCCCGTGGAGGCTACACTGGGTCTCGGCGGCGGAGCGGGCGGGTGACCGACCGCCTAGCGCTCGCGCTCGACCGCGCCAGCGCCGCGCGCCTGATCCCCGGCAACGCCGTCCGGCACATTCCCGACAGCCCGGCCGCGCTCGACGCGATGCTCGCGCTGATCGCGGGCGCGCGCAGCACCGTTCACTTCGAGAACTACATCATTCGTAGCGACCGCACCGGACGCCGCTTCGCCGCCGTGCTGGCGGAGAAGGCGCGCGCCGGGGTGCGCGTACGCGTGCTCTACGATGCCCTGGGGAGTATCTCGACGCGGTCGTGGTTCTGGCGGGACCTGCGGCGCGCCGGGGCCCAAGTCCGCACCTTCCACCCCTTGCTCACGAGTGGGGTGTTCGAGGTGCTGAGCCGAGATCATCGCAAGCTCGTCGTGGTGGATGGGCGTGAAGCGATGCTCGGTGGACTGTGCATCGGCGACGAGTGGGCCGGCGACTCGGCGCGCGGACGGATGCCGTGGCGCGACACGATGGTGTCGGTGTGCGGCCCCGCGGTGGCGGCGCTCGAGGGATCGTTCGCGCACGTGTGGGCGGCGACGGGCGAGCCGCTACCGCGCGATGCGTTCGCGCCGCCGGCCGACCAGTGCGGCTCGTCGGCGCTGCGCGTGATCGATGGCGTGCCCGCCCAATCGCGCGCCTACCGCGCGGTGCAGCTCCTCGCGGCAGCCGCCCAAGAGCGGCTCTGGATCACGGATGCCTACATGGTCGCCCCGCCGCCGCTGTACGCGAGCATCGTGGACGCCGCGAAGAGCGGAGTGGACGTGCGCCTGCTGCTGCCGGGCACGAGCGATATCCGGGTCGTCCGTAACTTCAGCCGCATCGGCTACCGCGATCTGCTGCGCGCCGGCGCGCGCATCTTCGAGTACGGCGGGCCGATGATCCACGCCAAGACGCTCGTTGTCGATCGCGAGTGGGCGCGCGTCGGCTCCACCAACTTGAACATCTCGAGTCTCTTGGGAAACTACGAGCTCGACATCGTTGCGGAGTGCGACTCGTTGACGGAAGCGCTCGCGGCGCAGTTCCGTCACGACACGGCGCAGAGTCGCGAGATCGTGCTACTCGAGCGGCGCCGGCTCCCCGCGCGCCTGGTGCACGCGACTGCTTCGCCGCCGGCGCCGACACCGCACAAGCGCTCGCGCCGCGAGCTGCAAGCGGCCGCCGCCATCGCCCTCGTGCAAGTCGCAGGGGCGGCGCGCCGCATGTTGGCGGGCGCCGCCGCCACGACGCTCGCCGTGCTCGGCGGGCTGCTCCTCGCCTTCCCCAGGGCCATGACCGTCGTGCTCGCGACGGTGGCGCTCACGTCTTCGGTGTTGCTCGTCACATACGCGCTGGCGCGGCGCCGCACGCGCCGCCGCACCGATGCCGCCTGACTCCCCTTCCCAACCTCCCCAGGGGGCGGCGCGTATAGCAGGCGAGGCCGACCTCGTCGCCCGCACACTGGCGGGCGAGCGGGCGGCATTCGGCGTACTCGTCGAGCGGTACGCCCCCCAGGCACGCCGCGTCGCGCGCGCTGTGCTGGGCGATCCCGACGAGGCGGACGACGCGGCGCAGGACGGCTTTCTCTCCGCGTTGGTGAAACTGGGGCAGTACGACGCGCGCCGCCCCTTCGGTCCCTGGTTGATGCGCATCGTCGCCAACGCCGCGACCGATCGCCGGCGTCGGCGCCAGGTACGGAAGGTCGAGCCGCTCGATCCGGGGCTCGTGGGTGGCGGCCCGCGGCCCGATACGGAAGCCGTGCGGAGCGAGTTGGGAGAGCGGTTGCGGGCGGCGCTGGCCGAGCTGCCGGCGCGCCGGCGCACCGCGGTCGTGTTGTTCGACGTCGAAGGGTATTCGCACGCGGAGATCGCCGAGATGCTCGGCATCCCGGAAGGCACTGTGCGATCCGAGGTGTTTCACGCGCGGCGCCGTCTGCGCGCGCTGCTGGCCGACTGGAAGGGAGCGTAGCACATGAGCGACCAACGGATGTTCGATCACCGCCCCGATCCCGAGCTCGGGGCCGCGCTGCGGCGGGCCCTCGATCCCCCGCGGGGCGATCAGGCGGCGTTTGTCGCGCGCGTCATGGCGCGTTACGACGGCGCGCTGACCGCCGCCACCGTGCCGACGTGGGAGGTGCTCGCCGCCTGGTCGCGGCGCGGCATCGCCCTGGCAGCGGCGGCCGCGATCCTCGCCGGGTTCCTGTTGGGCCGCGCGCTCCAGACGCCCGAGGACCCCGAGACGTTCGATGCCGCCATCGCGCCCACGAGCGGTCCGGGCGTGACCGCCCTCGTCACGGCGACCGACCCACCCGACGCGAGCGTCGTGTTCGCATCCTTGGTGGAGCAACGCTGACATGGAAGTGACACCGATGCCGAATCGATCGAAGCTCTCAGCCGTGGCGCTCCTCGCCATGGTCTTCATCGCCGGTGGCGCCGCGGGGTGGTTGGTCCGCGATAGCATGGGACACGACGGCCGTCCCCGCGGTCGCGGCCCCGACGCCATGGTGGCCTACCTGGGCCGGGAGCTGAAGCTCACCCCCGCGCAGTCGGACTCCGTGCGGGCGATCTTCGCGCGCCACCGCCCGGAGATCGAGGCCCTGTACGGCCAGGTGCGGCCGCGGTTCGACTCGATCAAGACCCGCGTGCGCGCGGAGATCGACGCCCAGCTCACCCCCGAGCAGCGCGCCAAGCATCAGCGACTCGTGGAGGAGGCCGAGCATCATCGTAGGGGGGATTCGACCAAAGCCAAGCCTGAGGGAGGGCGGAACTGATGCGTTGGGTGACGGGCGTAGTCGCGTTGATCATTTCCCTTCCGGTCCAGGCCCAGCAGACCCCGGCGGCCGGAGGGGCGCCACAGCACCTGGAAGTAACGTTGACCGAGGCGATCCAGCGGGCGCTTCTGGTCCAGCCGGCGATGGTGCAAGCCATCGGCGCGGACCGGAACGCCGGCGCCGGCCGGCGCACGGCCCTCGGTGCGTATCTGCCCACGGTCTCCGTCAACGCGTCCACCTCGAAGGGCAACACCGGCCGCACCGACAACCAGACCGGTCTGTTCATTCCCCCGGTCCGGTCCTACGGCGGTGGCATCAACGCGAACCTCGAGCTCTTCGACGGGTTCCGCCGCATCGCGAACCTTCGTGGAGCGTCGGCCTCCTCGGCGGCCGCGGACGCCGGGCTCGTGAACCAGCGGTTCCAGGTGACGCTGGGAACGAAGCAGGCGTTCTACAATGCGCTCGCGACCGAAGAGCTCCTGCGGGTGGCCGAGTCGCAGGTGCGACGCGCCCAGCAACAGCTCCAGATCTCGGTCGAGAAGTTGCGCGCCGGCTCCGCGACGCGCTCCGATTCCCTACGATCGACAGTCGACTACGGGAACGCGCGGATCGCGCTGCTGCAGGCGCAGGCGAACTTGGCAACGGCTCAGGCGACCCTCGGCCGCCAGATCGGTGTCGACCAGCCGGTACGCGCCGTTCCCGACAGCGCGCTCCCCGATCTCCCCGACCTGGCGGCACTGCGTGCCTATTCTCTGGATGACGCGCCGCAGGTGCAGCAAACCGAAGCGCAAGCCACCGCCGCGCGCGCCCAGGTCTGGGCAGCGCGAACCCAGTACCTGCCGTCGCTCAGCGTCTCCTACAGCGACAACCGCCAGGGACCAAAGTCGCCACAGCTCCCGACGTTCTCGAACCTTCCGGATAGCTACCGGTGGACCTTCGGTGTGACGTGGCCGATCCTGAACGGGTTCCAACGTGAGCAGAATCAAGTCACGGCGAGCGTGAACCGGGACAACGCCGAGGCTGTGGCAGCGGACACGCGCCGCCTGGTCAACACGCAGCTTACGCAGCAGATCGCCGCGATGACGACCGCGTACGCCAAGATCGAGATCGCGCGCGCGAACGTGGCCGCGGCCACCGAGGACCTGCGCGTCCAGAACGAGCGCTACCGCGTGGGCGCCGCGACGATTCTCGATCTCCTGACATCGCAGACGGCGCTGACCACGGCCGAGGGCAACCTCGTTCAGGCGCGCTTCGACTACCTCATTGCGCGCGCGCAGGTCGAGGCCCTGGTGGGACGGACGCTGTGACCGCGACCCAGGCCATGTCCTTCCGCACGGGCGACACGCCCACGCCGGACATCGTCATCCTGACGCACAGCCTGACGCGTGAGTACGTCATGGGCGCGGAAGTCGTGCACGCGCTGCGCGGCGTGGACATCCAGATCAAGAAGAACGAGTACGTCGCCTGCATGGGGCCGTCCGGGTCGGGCAAGTCCACGCTCATGAATCTGATCGGGTGCCTCGACACCCCGACCGCCGGGGAGTACTGGCTCAACAGCCAGAAGGTGAGCGATCTGTCGGACGACGAGCTCGCGCGCATCCGCAACAAGGAGATCGGGTTCGTCTTCCAGACGTTCAACCTGCTGCCCCGCGCCGACGCGCTGCACAACGTCGAGCTACCGCTCATCTACGCGGGGCTCGGCGCCAAGGAGCGGCGCGAGCGGGCCGCGCGCGCGCTGCAGCGGGTGGGCCTCGGAGACCGGATGGACCACCGCCCCAACGAGCTGTCCGGAGGCCAGCGGCAGCGCGTCGCCATCGCGCGGGCGCTCGTCAACGAGCCGAGCATCCTGCTCGCGGACGAGCCGACGGGCAACCTCGATTCGGCGACGGGCAATGAGATCATGGCGCTCTTCCAGGAGCTCCACGATACCGGTCAGACCATCGTGCTGGTCACGCACGAACACGACATCGCGGCGCACGCGCGCCGCCAGATTCACCTGCTCGACGGCAAGGTCGAGCGAGACGAGAGGACGGAACGGTAGCCGTGAACACATACATCCGGGCAGCCGCCACGCTGCTCCTCGGCGTGGCTGCCTGCAAGAAGGCGGATTCCGCGCCGATGTACGAAACAGTCCCAGTGGAGCGCCGGACCGTGGTGGTCTCGGCGGTGGCCTCGGGCGCCATCGAGCCCATTCTCACCGTCGATGTAAAGTCGAAGGCGTCGGGCGAGATCATCGGGATGCACGTGCAGACGGGCGACGACGTGAAGGCTGGGGACCCGCTCGCCGCCATCGATCCGCGCATCCCGCGCAACAACCTGGCGCAGGCGGACGCGAACCTGGTCGTGGGACAGGCGCAGCTCGCCAATGCCAAGGCGCAGCTGGCGCGCTCCGATACGCTCTTTAAGGCCCAGGCGATCACGGAGACGGAGTACGAGACCGCGAAACTGGGGTACGCCAACGCCAATGCGGCGGTCGTGCGCGCCCAGACCGACCTGGAAAGCGCGCGCGACCGCATGACGGATACGCGCATCCGCGCGCCGCTCGCCGGCACGATCATCGCGAAGAACGTCGAGCTCGGCACCGTGATTTCGTCGCCGACGACGGACGTCGGCGGCGGCACCGTGCTCTTCCGGATGGCAAACCTCGACACCGTCCAGGTCCGCACGCAGGTGGACGAGACGGATATCGGGAAGGTGCAGCCCGGGCTGCCCGCCACGATTACGGTGGACGCCTATCCTAACCGTCCGTTCGATGGAGCGGTCTTGAAGATCGAGCCGCAGGCGACGGTGCAGCAGAACGTCACGATGTTCGCCGTGCTGGTGCGGATCGCCAATCCGAGCCACCTGCTGAAGCCGGGCATGAACACCGAGGTCGAGATTCACGTGGGCCGGCGCGAGAACGTGATCGCCATTCCGAACGCCGCGTTGCGCACGCAGCGCGACGTCGCGTCCGCGGCGCAGGTGCTCGGGCTCGACCCCGCGCAGGTGCAGCAGGAGCTCGCGGCGGCGCGTCCCACCGGAGCGGCCGGCGCCCCCGCCGGCGCGACGGTCAGCCGCGACAGCGCGTCGCTCGGCGGCACGAGCGCGCGGCCCGACTCAGCGGCGAAGACGCCCCCCGCGGGCGGCAACACGATGACGACCCCGGACGGCCGGACAATTCAGCTCCCGCCGGGCGTGACGGAAGCGTTGGTCCGCTCCGCGTTCCAGAAGCGGATGTCGGGTCAAGCGCTCTCGGCCGACGAAGACAACGCGATGCGGGCGATGCGCGCCGCGTTCCAGCGTGCTGGCGGCGGTGGCGGCGCGGGCGGCGGCGGGTTCCGGCGCGCCGGCGGCGGCGACGTCTCGAACTACATCGTGTTCGTGCTGCGCAAAGGACACCCGACCGCCGTCAATGTCCGCACCGGGCTCACCGATCTCGATTACATCGAGGTCGTCAGCGGCCTGACGGAGCAGGACACCGTGCTCGTCCTGCCGAGCGCGTCGCTCCTCAACGCGCAGCGCGACATGCGTGACCGGATGCGCAGCGTGACGGGCGGCGGCCTCCCCGGGCTGCAGCAGCAGACGCCGACGGCCGGGGCGCGTCCTCAGGTGCAGGTCCAGACGAGGCCCTGAGCGATGCTGCTCACCGAGATCTTCCAGGTCGCGCTGCAGGCGATCCGCGCCAACAAGCTGCGGTCGTTCCTCACGATGCTGGGCATCATCATCGGCGTGGGCGCCGTCATCACGATGGTCGCGCTCGGCAGCGGCGCCCAAAAGGCGGTCCAGGCGCGCATCCAGGCCCTCGGCCCGACGCTCTTGTCGCTCTACCCCGGCCAGGCGTTCCGCGGCGGGATCGCGTTCGACCAACGCGTCAGCTTGATGGTCGATGACTACAAGGCCCTGGCGAGCGACGCGCGCTACGTGAAAGCCGTGGTGCCGGAGCTGACCCGCAACATGCAGGTCAAGCGCGTCGGCCAGAATATCAACGTGAGCGTCGTGGGCACGACGCCGAACTACATCCAAGTGAAGAACTACACGATGACGGCGGGGCGGATGTTCACCGCCGGCGAAGACGAGTCGCGGCGCGGCTACGCGGTGCTCGGGTCGGCGATTCCCGAGATGTTCAACGCGAACCCGGTGGCCATGATCGGCCAGCAGATTCAGATCCGCGGCATTCCCTTTGAGATCATCGGCGTGCTCTCGATGAAGGGATCAGGCGGGGGGTTCGGCAATCCCGATGAGCAGATCCTCATCCCGCTGCAGACGGCGCGGTACCGCGTCATGGGGACCGACCGGCTGCGGTCGATTACCGTGGACGCCGCCGATTTGAGCAAGATGACGCTCGCGATGATCGAGATCGAGCGGGTGCTACGGCGTGAGCACAAGATCCGGCCCGGCGCCGAGAACGACTTCCAGATCCGGAATCAGGCCGATGTGCTGGCGACGTTCCAGGAGACGACCGAGACGTTCACGTACCTGCTGGCCGGGATCGCGGCCGTCAGCCTCCTGGTAGGCGGGATCGGCATCATGAACATCATGCTCGTCTCGGTCACCGAGCGCACCCGCGAAATCGGTGTGCGCAAGGCGCTGGGTGCCACCAAGAACCACATCCTGCTTCAGTTCCTGATAGAGGCTCTTGTCTTGTGCGTGTTGGGTGGGTTGATCGGAGTCATGTTTGGCACCCTCGGTGCTGTGGCGCTCTCAGCCCTGAAGCACTGGAACACCTCCATTAGTATCTTTGCCGTGTTCCTCTCCTTCGTGTTCAGCGCGATTGTGGGCTTGTTCTTCGGCATTTGGCCCGCGCGGCGGGCGGCGAGCCTCGATCCGATCGTGGCCCTCAGATACGAATAGTAGGCCGCAGAGCATCTGGGAGAAGGGAGATGTCAGAAGGACGTGACGGTTCGTAATTGAGCCGCGCGTACCTCTCCCTTCTCCCTTCTCCCTTGTTAGTTTGAGTGCCATGCTCCTCCTCCTCGCCCTGCTCCAGGACCCCTCCAGCGGTGCAGCCTATGACGGCCGCCTGAAGCAAACGGACGTGCACATTCCCCGGGTCGAGGCGACGGTCGCGATCGACGGCGCGCTCGACGAGCCCGTGTGGAGGAGCGCCGCGCGCCTGACCGGCTTCACCCAATACCGCCCGATCGACAGCCGGCCCGCCGCCGACTCGACCGAAGTCCTGGTCTGGTACGCGCCCGATGCGATCTACTTCGGCATCCGCGCCTACGAGGCGCACGGCAACGTGGTGCGGGCCACGCTCGCCGACCGCGACAACATCGACGCCGACGACAACGTCCAGATCCTGCTCGACACCTTCAACGACCGCCGCCGCGCTCTGCTCTTCGCCGTGAACCCCTACGGCGCGCAGCAGGACGGCGTGCGGAGCGAAGGCCTCGCCGGCGCGGCCGGGGGCGCGAACGCCGGCTTCCGCTTCGACGGCGTGATCGACTTGAACCCGGACTACGTCTATCAGTCCCATGGACGCCTCACGTCGTGGGGCTATGAAATCGAAGTGCGGATCCCGTTCAAGAGTCTGCGCTACCAGAGCGGCGCGACGCAGGACTGGGGCCTCCAGGTCGTCCGCACGACCCAGCACACCGGCTACGAAGACACCTGGGCGCCGGTCGTGCGGGCCAGCGCCAGTTACCTGATCCAGTCGGGCAGTCTCAAGGCGCTCACGGGCATGCGCCGCGGCTTGGTGATGGACGTGAGTCCTGAGTTCACGTCGCGGGTGGACGGCGCGCCACGGGCGACCTCTTACGGCTACGGCAGCGTCGATCCGCAGGTTGGCCTGAACCTGCGTTGGGGGATCACGCAGAACCTGAGCCTCACGGGGACCGCCAACCCCGACTTCTCGCAGGTCGAGGCCGACGTCGGGCAGGTCACGGTCAATCAGCGGTTCGCGCTGTTCTTCCCGGAGAAACGCCCCTTCTTTCTCGAGGGGCTCGAGCAGTTCGACACTCCCAACGCGCTGATCTATACGCGCAACATCGTTTCACCCGTTGTGGGCGCCAAGTTGACGGGCAAGGTCGGAGGCACGGCGGTCGCGTACATCGGCGCCGTGGACGAGGACAACCCGTTCGCCCCGGGCAACGATCACCCGCTCGTCAACCTGCTGCGTCTACGCCGCGACCTCGGCGCGAGCTCGACCCTCGGCCTCGCCTATACCGACCGTATCGAAGGCGACGCGTACAATCGCGTGCTGGGTGCCGACGCGCGCGTCATCTGGAAGAAGATCTGGTTCTCGGATGCGCAGTTCGTGGGCTCGTGGACGCAGGACGCGTCGGGCGCGCGCGCGGGTGAGCTGTGGGACGTCACGTTCTACGACCTCACCGGCCGCTCCTACGGCAACCACGGCGAGCTCGTCGGCATCAGTCCCGACTTCAAAGCGGCGAGCGGGTTCGTGAACCGGGTCAACGTGGTGCAGGCGCGCATCTTCAATCGCTTCTCGATCTACGGGAAGCCTGGGGCGCTGCTCGAGCAGGGTACCACGTTCTTTATGATCCAGCCGACGTGGCGCTACCGCGACTTCCCCGGCAGCACCCTCGAGGGGTCGTTGGGGGAGACGATCCTCCTCACGCTGCGCGGCGGGTGGGGCGTGAACGCCAACTGGCAGAACAACCACCAGCGCTTCGACCCGCCTGATTACGCGGGCGATTCGGTGGATGTCCCTCCCGGCGTCCGCGTGCCGTTCGTGGTTCCCCACGGGTTGTACAACCTGTGGGGCGGGAATGTGGGCTTCAACACGCCGAACCGCGCGCTGACGTTCGGCGCCAATGTCGGTGCGGGTCAGGGCGCGATCTTCGCGGAGGCCGCTGAAGGGCGCGGAGTGAACACGTTCGTCGGCCTCACCTGGAAACCGACGAACGGTCTGCGGATCGACGGACAGTGGGTGCACAGCCGTCTCACCCGGGCCCAGGATGGCAGCTGGTTCTCGACGGCGAATATCCCGCGTCTCAAGGTCGAATACCAGCTCAATCGCGACATCTTCTTCCGGTACGTCGGGCAGTACTTCGCGCAGCAGCGTGATACGCTGCGCGATCCGCGGAACGGCTATCCGCTCATCGTCGACGGCAACCCGCCGGGCCGGAGCACCTTCACCGAGTTCCGCAACGACTTTCTGTTCTCGTACAAGCCGACGCCCGGCACCGTGTTTTTCTTCGGCTACGGCGCGTCGCTTAGCGAGCCGAGCGCGTTCGACTTCAGCAACCTGCGGCGCACGTCGGATGGGTTCTTCCTCAAGGCGAGCTACCTGTTCCGGATGTAGGTTTCGGTCGTGGTCGACCACACGCTGAGCCTCGAAAACCAGCTCGTGCAGGAGCAATACGCCAAGCAGCGCCAGTACGTGCTCGCCAACACGCGTGCCCGCTGGGGCTTCGTGGGCTTCGGCATCGTGCTGCTGATCGTCGTGAAGGTCGCTCGGATCGTTCCGCTCTCCATATGGTTCATCCCCGCGTTCGCCATCGCGTTCGCCGCGGCGAACTACGGGGTGCGTCGCCTCGCCGCGCGGACGGCGTTCCAGCCCTGGTACGCCCAGCTGAATCTCGTCGTCGGTTGCTTGATGATTTCCGCCGCATTGTACGCGATCGGACCCACGGGGCACGTCCTGTACGGCGCCTACATGATCGCTCCGCTCCAAGCGGCCTTGTACCTGGGACGGCGTGAAGCGTGGGGCGCGCTGGGGATCAACCTCGCGGGGTTTGGCCTGATCGCGGCCCTCCGGGGGTGGAGTGGGTCGCTCTATCTGCAGGAATCGCTCGTGTTGCTGTTCGCGTGCGTGGCGCTTGTGCCCATGCTGGCGCGGATCGTGGATCGCTTACGGTCGGCACGCGGCGTGCTCGCCCACGTCGAGCGCGGCGACTTGCGCGTCCGCACCCACGACCCGGAGCTCGATGAGATCGGCTACCTCGGCGTGAGCGTGAACCGCACGACCGAGAGCATCGCCGACATCGTGCGGCAGGTGCAACGGCAGGGGGAGAACCTCGCCGCGATGGCCCAACAGCTCGCCGCATCGGCCGAGGAACTGCAAGCCGGCTCGCAAGAGATTTCCGCGACCACGCAGCATCTCTCGGAGGGAACCGAACGGCAACGGCAGCTGATCGGGCATGGCCGAGAGGACTCGGAGGCGGCATCGGGCGTGGCCGTCTCGCTGCACCAGCGAGCCCAGGAAGCCGAGCACCAGATCACGGAGATCGCCCAGCAGGCGCGGCGCCGTGGCGAGGAGGTCTCGCGCGCCAGCTCCCTGCTGATGAACCTGCTCGTGCAAATGGACCATGCGGCCGAGGTCGCGCAGGCACTCGACCGCGAGTCGCGCGAGATCGGCAAGCTCGTCGAAGGGATCACGCGCGTCGCGAGCCAGACCGACTTGCTGGCGTTGAATGCGGCGATCGAGGCGGCGCGTGCCGGCCAGCACGGACTCGGCTTCAAGGTGGTGGCCGGCGAGGTCCGCAAGCTTGCCGAGCAGAGCGCCCGAGCGGCCGAGGAGGTACGCGTGCGCGTGCGGGAGACACAGGGGCAAATCGCGCGGGTCGTGGAGGCGATGACCCAGGGCAAGGAGGCCGCGCAGGGCGTGGGCAGGATGGCCACGACGGTTCAGGCAGCGCTCGACGCCATCTACGCGGACCTGAACACGACGGTCCAGTTCGCGACGACGTTCGCCGCGGAGACGGAGCATCAGACGATGCGGATGAGCGAGGTGCTGCGCCGGATGGAAGAGGTCGCACACATCGCCGCCGGCGCGGCCGACGGCGCGCAGCAGACGTCGGCGGCGACCGAACAACAGATCGCGTCGTTGGGTGAGCTTACCGCGACTTCACAACATCTGTCCACGGCGGCGGCGAAGCTCGCCCAAACGATTCAGCGGTTCACGGTCAACGGCGCCGGCGGGGGCCACTAGCTACCACCCCTTGAGCAGCGGGGCGTCGCCGAAGTCCCACAGCAGGAAAGCGGTCAGGGTGACCTGCCCACGCTCCGGACCGTTGATCGGAATGCCGGCCCCGATCGATCCCGCCACGTGCCCCAGCTTCGAGAGCCGGATCCAGGTCTGCGGATGGAGCGTCAGGATCCCCGGAGTTCCCCGCGCCCAATCCCATCCCGCTTCGACCATCGGCACGAATCGATCCATGTCGCGGCCCGCGCCGAGTCGCAGCGATCCGCCCGCGATCCCCTCAGTCTCTTCCCAGCCGGCGAGCGCTTCTCCTTGCACGATGAAGTCCGGCCGCGCGAAGCCGAACGCCACGAACGGCTCGAGCTCCCAGCGATCGCGGCGTCCCAGGGGCGGACTTGCTTCGAGGCCCACACTCGCCAGGGCACGCCGCTCCAGGTCGTGCCACACGTTGTATTTGATGGCCGCCGTAGCGTGATCGAACGGCCGGTCGAGCGAGTCGAACAGCGTCGAGACGGCGGCCTCGAACTGCACCCGCCGGCCGGCACGGCGCTCGTAGATCAATTCCTGCCCCCGCCCCTCGGCGGTCACGACCAGCTCATTCTCGGGATAGGCTTTTTCGGCGAGGAAAGCGCGCGGGAAGTTCAGCTCGCCCGGCGGCCAGCCGCGTTCGCGGCATAGCGATCGGACGTAGCGCACGACCGCGCGTATCTGCTCGGGTGTGCCGGCGTCCCCATAGGCCGGCATGTCGAGCGAGAGGCCGAACGCCGCGCCGCCCTGGGTCACGACGCCGACCCATTGCTCTTCCGTCTCGGCGGTGCTCACGGGGCACGACGCGAGATCGGCGGGAGGGACGTCTGTCCGCACCGACGCAGCGGGCGTGCCGCGGGCGTCCACGCCGTGGCAGCGCGCGCACCACGCCCCGTAGAGACTGTCGCCCGGCGACTGAGCGCTGAGGCTACACGCCCACAGCGCGGCGCAGGCGACGAGCCTGAGTATTCGCGGCACGCCGAATCTCCTCCACCTTGGCGGTCTTCAGGACTCCCTCCTTCACTACGACGCGGCCGTCTACCACGACGTGCCGCACATCCGCGGCCCGGGCACTGTACACGATCCGCGAAATCAAGTCGGCCTCGTCGGGCTGGGTGTGGGGACCCTCGAGGTCGAGCACGATCAAGTCCGCCCGCTTGCCGACCTCGATCGATCCGATCTCGGTCTCGAGCCCGAGCGCGCGCGCCCCGCCGAGTGTGGCGAGCTCGAGCACTTGGGCCGCGGGCAGCGACTCGGGGCCGAGGCGCGGCTTCTGGATCAGGGCGGCAAGGCGCATCTCCGTGAACGCGTCAAGCCGGTTGTTACACGGCGCGCCGTCGGCACCGATCGCCACGGGGCATCCCGCCGCGAGCATTTCGGGAATGGGCGCGACGCCGCTACCGAGCTTCAGGTTCGAGCTGGGGCAATGCACGACGTTCGTCTTCTGGCGCGCCAGGCGGGCGATGCCCTCCTCGTCCACCCACACGCAGTGTGCCAACGCCGAGCGCGGACCCGAGATGCCAACCGAATCGAGATACGCCAGCTCATCGCTTCCCGTTTCCCGCTTGACGATTTGCAGCTCGAGGGGCGTCTCCGCCGCGTGCGTGTGGATCACCGCGCCCGTGCGCGCCGCCAAATCGCTCACGGCGCGGAGCAGCGGCCCCGTGCAGCTCGGTGCGAAGCGGGGCGCAAAGCAGTAGCGCAGCCGCCCATCCGCCGCCCCGTGCCACTTGGCGCACAGGTCCGCGCTCTCCTGCAATGCCCGTTCGGTGGTCTCGCAGAGCGACTTGGGGTTTGACGGAGCGTCCATCAAGCACTTCCCCGCCGTCGCCCGCAGACCAATCGATTCGAGCGCCTCGAACGCGGCGCCCGTGTGGCGCACCGTTTCCATGTCGAGGATCGCCGTCGTGCCGCCGAGCAACAGCTCTGCTGCGCCGAGCATCGCGGACCAGTAGACCGATTCTTCGGTATGGGCGGCTTCGAGAGGCCAGATGCGCTTGGCGAGCCAGGCTTCGAGCGCGAGATCGTCCGCGAGGCCCCGAAACAGCGTCTGGCAGAGATGGATGTGGGCCTGGATGAGCCCGGGAAGGAGGACGAGACCCTTGCAGTCGATGACGGCTTGACCGTCCGCCCGTCCGCCCATCCGCCCGACCTTGGCAATCCTGCCATCGCGAACCAGGACGTCGGCGTCGACGATGCGCCGCGCGGGGTCCATCGTCACAACGCGGGCGCCCTTCAGAAGGAGGGGGCGCACGACCCTACGTCGTGATCCGCGGCCGCGCGCTGGTCGAATCGTCCGGCAAGTCGAAGTACGTCCGGACCTCGTCCAGCAGCTCGTCGTCCGCATAGATGCCGGCGAGGATGCGCTCGGTACCGCCGGGCTCCACGATCACGTAGCCGAACGGATAATCGAGGCCCGACAACAGAATCGTCCGCTGCTTGTGGTTCGGGAGCGTCACGTACACGGTCTCGGCATTGGTCGGGAGGAGCTTGATGCCGTAGCGCTCCAGCACGGGCGCGACCTGGCCCGTGTAGTAGGTCATGTCATCGAGGGCGGCGGCCTGGTCATCGGCCGGGAAGGAGTCGGCCGCGGGCAGCCAAAAGACGAGGACCGTCGGTTCCGTCACGACTCGGGGCGCGAGCAGCACGCTGTCGGCGGAGTCTCGGGGCGTGAGGCCGGCCCCCAGATCCAAGCTGTCGGTCGCGGGCGTATCAAGTGCAGCGCGGCGGCCTCCACTACAGGCAACCACACATGTCAGCGCCAGTGCGAATGACATTGCCCCCCGCATGGCGGAGAATATACTCCACATCATGAGCGACGCCTCTCGGGCCCCCGTCAAACGCCACCACTGGATCGTACGGTTCACACACTGGGCGACGCTGGTGTTGTTGATTGGGATGGTGACGAGCGGGCTGCAGATCTACGGCGCCTATGCGAAATTCGGCGAGCGCGGCGGGCCGTATTACCTGAACCCGTTCCAGAACACGGAATTCCCGGGGTGGAGCCGCCTCGGCGGCTGGCTCGCGGGCGCGCTGAACTGGCACTTCGCGTTGATGTGGGGGCTCTTCGGCGTCGGGCTGTTGTACTTGAGCTACATGGTGGCGAGCGGCGAGTGGCGCTCCCTGCTCTTCCGCCCGCGCGACGTGCGCGGCGCGATCGCGATGCAGCAGTACTACCTGCGCCTGCGCAAGGATCATCCTCCCCAGGGCAAGCACAACCCACTCCAGAAGCTCGCGTACACATTCATCGTGCTGCTGGGCGTGCTCTCGGTGCTCACGGGGTTCGCTATCTATAAGCCGCTGCAGTTCTCCTGGCTCACGTCCCTGTTCGGCGGGTTCCAAGCGGCGCGCTACTGGCACTTCTGGGCGGTCTGGATCTTCGTCGGCTTCACGATCGTGCACGTGGTGCTCGTGTTCGCCGTCGATCCGCCGTCGTTCCGAGCCATGATCACCGGGTGGTATCGCGGGAGGTTCCCCAGTCATGATTGATCGCCGTGGGTTCTTCCGCATCGCGGCCGGCGCGGGGACGGCGTCCCTCGCCGCCGCGTGCAAGTGGGACGGGGGTGACGCCGTGCGCCCCCGGCTCTTGGACATCAGTCGCGTGAACGACTGGGTGGGGGAGAAGCTGCTGTACTCTCCCAGCCGGCTCGCCCAGGAGTACGCCTCCACAGAACGAACGGCCAACGTCCCGAGCTACTTCATCTCGCGAACGGTGCCGATGCTGAAGAATCCTGCACTGTGGCGACTGCGGGTGGACGGCCTCGTGCGGAAGCCCCTCGACCTCTCGCTCGACGACTTGATGCGCATGCCGCGCACGACGTACACGGTGATGCACCACTGCGTGGAGGGATGGACGGCGATCTCGACCTGGCACGGCGTTCCCGTCTCGGCGGTCGCGGAGCGTTGCGAGCTGCTGCCGGCGGCCCGCTACGCGCGTTTCGTGTCGTTCGATGCCGACTACTCGAACGGCTGGGATCTGGCGAGCGCCATGCACCCGCAGACGGTCCTCGCCTACGGCATGAACGACAATCCGCTCGCCCCAGCGCACGGCGCACCGCTGCGCCTCTACGCGCCGACCAAGCTGGGCTACAAGATGACGAAGTACCTCGTGTCGCTGACGTTCACGGACAAACGGCCGGGGGGATTCTGGGAGGATCAGGGATATCCGTGGTTTGCGGGCATCTGATTAGCCCAGAGCCGCCAGTGCGTCGTGCATCGCCGTCGCGGCGCTGTACCGGTCGGCGGGCTCTTTCGCCATCGCTTTCAGAATCACCGCTGCCAGCCCCTCCGGCACCTCGCTATTCAGCGAGCGTGGATCGGGGGGCTGCTCCTCCAAGTGTTTGGCGACCAGCGCCCACGTTGTCTCCGCCTCGAACGGCACTCGGCCGGTGACGCACTCGAACAACACCACGCCGGCGGCGTAGAGGTCGGCGCGGGCATCGAGCTCGAGGCCCGACAGCTGCTCCGGCGACATGTAGTCGGGCGTGCCGATCGACATCCCGGCCTCCGTGAGCCCCTTCCCCTTGGGTGGGTTCGCGAGCCGTGCGATGCCGAAGTCCATCACCTTCAGGAATCCGTTCGGCTCGACGACCATGTTCTGCGGCTTGATGTCACGGTGGATGACGCCCTCAGCATGTGCAACCTCGAGCGCTCGGCACAGCTGTTTCCCGACGGTGATGAGCTGCTTCAGCGACGTGCCCTCGACGTATTCCATGGTGAGGAAGTACGTCCCGCCAACCTCACCGAGATCGTAGGTGCGGACCACGTTGCGATGCGCGATGCGGCGCGCCAGCCTGATCTCCTGCTTGAAGCGCTCCAGCGCGACGGTCCCGCCAGCCAGCGCCTCGGCCCGGAGGGTCTTGATCGCCACCGGCTCCTGCAGCTCACGGTCGAACGCGCGGTACACGACGCCCATCCCACCGGCGCCGAGAATCTCCTTGACCTCGTACCGGCCGGCGAACACCGCTCCGGGCCGCAGCTGGTCCCCTCCGCCTCCGGCTGCGCGCACAGCCGTCGGGACGGTGGCGATCGACTGCGTCGGAGCGGCCCCCGAGGCCTGCATCATATACTCGACGAGCGCGGCTTTCTCCTTCAGGTCCTCCACCAAGCTCTTGAACGCCTGCGACAGAATGCCGATCTCGTCGCGCGACCGCACCTCGATGTCCACGCTGTAGTCGCCGTCCTGCACCTTTCGCGTCGCGAGGGCGAGGCGGCGTACCGGGCCGGCGATCTGGCGGGCCACGATGGCAGCCGAACCGAGGGCCAGGAGGACGCCGAGCACGATGGCATAGAGCATCGTACGGCGCAGGGCCGCGAAGGCAGCAAGCTCGGCTTCCCTCGACCGGAGCGCGAGGAAGCCCCCGAACACGTCACCCCCGGCCGAGCGAATCGGTCCGGCGAGTCCGATCAGGTGCTCGCCGCCGAGCTGGGCGGTCATGCGAACCCCGACGGTGTCCGTGCCGAGGGAGTCGACGTGCAGGGCGCTCGCAAGCGCCGGTCCGACCTCCGCCGCGGAGAGCGTGCCGCCGACGACCATCGGCCGGGGCACGCTGTCGTGCGTCAAGGCGAAAAACACGACCTCGGAATTCGTGGCCTGCTTGATGGTCCGGGCGAGGGAATCGTCGAGTACGTACGCCGCGACGAGCACGCCCTGCGGGGCGGCGCCCCGCGACGCGAGCGGGGTCGCGACCGCCATGTACAGCCGTATCGCGCTGGTGTCGCGATCATCGATGAACGCGCCCGATGTTTGCTCGCCGGAGAGCGCGTTCGCGATCAACGCGCCGCGCGACACGTCGATGTCGTACTCCTCCGGGTAGTCGGTCCGCGCCAGCAGGATCCCATCGCGATTCGTGACCAGCACCCAGGCGGCACCGATCAGGTCGCGGTATTCCTGCGCCTGATCGAGCACGTTCTGACGGTCGCGGCTCGTGAGCAGGCGCTCGCGGAACTGCGGCACCTCGGCGCTCACCGCGCTCATGCCGGCGAAGGTGCGCGTGCGGGCGGCGAGATACGCGCCTACCGCCCCGCGCGTGTTGCTCAAGGCGCGCTGAATGGACGCGTCCGCGGTGCGGTTCGCCTGAATGGAGGTGACGCCGAAGGTGATGCCGAGCACGGCCACGACCAGCAGCGCCGCAGCCAAGAAAACCTTCGCGAACAGCCCGAACGCCGGCTTAGTAGCGCTCGTAGCCGGCATTGGTTGAATACTCTTGCCCGTCCTTGTTCTTGTGAGCGCGCCACTTGTAGCCGCGGGCGTCGAGGGCGACGCGGAAATCCGCTACGCCGGCAGCCGACACGGCCACCTCTTTGACGATTTCGGCGGCGATGCGTTCGTGCCAGACATGCATCCGGTACGTCCCGGGCGCGACGTTCGCGATCGAGAAGGATCCGTCCGCTCCCGGCTGCGCGTAGTAGCGGTTCGGCATGACCACGACGTACGCCACCATTCTGGGATGCACGTTGCAATAGACGCGCACCAGGCCCGGATGCGTGAACGTGTGCGTCTTCGCCGCGCCCCGCCCGTACAGCCCCAGGTCGAACTGGTTCGACTCGCTCACCGAGAACACGTTGTGGTCGAAGGGATCGGTGTTCGGAAAGCGCACGGTGGTGCCGGCGGGCACGACCACGACGCGCGGGCGGGACACCTTGTCGTTGATCGTGATGTCGAGTGTCGCGGGCGCGGCGGCCGGGCCGGTTCCCTCGAGGTAGATCACGGCCGAGCCGAGATCGGGAGACGGCCTGTTCCGCTTCTCCAGAATCGTGATGCGGCCGGTTACCCGTGCGCCGCCTTGCGCCTGGAGCGCGGACGCGCAACTCAACAGGACCAGGACCACCATCCAACGCATCGTCACTCCTTCAACTTGGGGCATTCAGTCCTCTATGCCAGGGTGCTTCGGCCGCCGCTTATACCCCTTCTTGGACCGATGCACCTTGTGCGACGGGGTCTTGAGCCGCCCCTTCACCGGGGCCTTGGGGTTCGGGACGCGCACCATGACCTTGTCTTTCGTCCTCTTACGGCTCATCCGGCGAGCCGGGCCCGTATTTGACGCGTGTGGTGACGCGAATGGACGATGTGGAATCGCCCCCACTCCTCGAGCGTCAGGTCACCTAGCCGCGGATGTTTGACAAACAGATCGTGGCGACGGGCGGGGAGCAAATCGCGCTCCACCCCCTCCCATGCGGCGACCGCGGCCCGGAAGTGGGCTTCGGCCGCGTGACCGTCGACCCGGGGGGGCGGCGTCGTCCGCTCGGGCGCCCTGAGACCCGGCGGAAACCGCCCGAGTCCAAACGTGAAAACCTTCCCGACCTTCTCCCGAAACGTCGTTCCCCGCCGCGCCATCGGCTCCTTGGCCCGCCGAGCGGCAAAGGTCGTAGCGCTCATCTCGAGCGCGAGGGCCAGGTGCTCGACGATCTGGGCCGGGGTCCATTTGCCCGGGGGCGCCTGCTGCCACGCGGCCTCGGGTCTGTTCGCGAGGGGACCAAGGACGAGCCCGGCGAGGTCGATCACGCCTCGAGAAACCTCCACTGAGGCTCAATCAGCATTAGCTTACGCCACCAGGCATGCCAGGAATCTGGGAGTGAACCTGCTCAGACGCCACCCAATCGCGTTCGCGCTGGTGGCCCTCCTCCTCGTTACGGCCTTCCACTCCCTGCCGCCACTCGTGGACGCCGTCACCGGATCTGTCCCCGGGGACGTCGAGCTGGAACGGCCGGTGCTGTACGTAGTGCTCGCCCCGCTTTCCAACGTGCTCGACGCCTTCACGTTCTTCAGTATGGGGCGCGCCTACTGGTTCCTGATCGTCTGGGCTGGGGCGCTCGCTGCCTGGGGCGCCACCCGTCCAGGCACCGTCCGCCACCGCGTCGGCTTAGCGCTCCTCGGCCCGATCGCGATCGTGCTGCTCGCGGGCGCCGCGGTTGTCCTCCCCCGCCCGGTCCCGCGCCTGGTGGCTGCCGATTCCACAACGACGATCATCGACTACCACGCCCACACCGAGGCATCACACGACGGCCGGCCCGGCTGGACCCTCGCCAAGCTGGCCAACTGGCACGCCCGTCAGGGGTTCGACGCCAGTTACGTCACCGACCACAACGCCATCTTCAACCTCCGGATCACGGATCCGATCCGCCTGCTTCCCGGAGTCGAGTGGAGCGTGTACCGCCAGCACATCGTGGCCCTTGGACCGGTGCGGCCCGTCGTGCGGGACAGCTTCGGCACCAGCACGCCCCAGATGCTGCGGTTGTTCGGCGAGCTGGAGCGCCAAGGCGCCTTGGGCATCGCGTCGCTGCCGGAGTACTGGCGTAACCACGTCGACGACCTGGCCGCCTTCGTCGCCGCCGGGGCTGACGGATTCGAGATCGTGAACTGCGCCCCCAAGGCCCTCGGATTCCCTGCCCCCCTGCGGCGCGACGTGGTCGCACTGGCCCAGCAGCATGACCTGCTCGTGGTGGGAGCAAGTGACAACCACGGATGGGGGCAGGTAACCTGCGTGTGGAACCTGTTCCAGGCGGGCGCCCACGGGTATCGGGCAAACCGTGTCGTGGCGCGTTCCCTGGCATTGGTCCAGGGAGAGTGGTTGCCCTGGACGGCGCCCGTGACCCAACCCTGGTTCATGTTCCGGTCGCTGTCGTGGGATGAACGCATGAGCTGGCTCACGTGGGTCCTCGTCATCCTCCTGTACCGCGCCATGCCCCGTCGCCAGGGTCAGGCCGCCGGGATCGGGATCCTCGCCCGGTCGCTCGGCGCACGGGAGGTTTGACTCGAGAGCCACGTCCAGAGTTATTTCAGATACTCCCTCTCCCTCGCAGGTCGTCGGTCATGTTGCTCGCTCGCGCTACTCTCGTCGTCCTCGCCGGCGCGTATGTCGCCGCTCCCACCGATCCGCTGCGCGTGATGCGCGCCGCACCGCAAGATGTCGCCGATCAGAATGCCATCGTGATGGTGACGTTCGACCGGCCCATCGCCGCCGGCGTCGAGTCGGCGGTCGATCCGCAAACCATTTTTCGCATCGAGCCGCGCGTCAACGGACGCGTCGATTGGCGCGACCCCGTGACGTTGCGTTTCCGGCCCGCAGTGGCGCTGCCCGTCGGCAGAACATTCACCGTGATCATCGCCAACACGTTCCAGGCGCTCGACGGCTCGCGGCTCGAGCAGCCCTACACGCTCACGTTCCGCGTGCAGGGCCCGCGTGTCGCGGACGCGTGGCCGGTGAATCAATGGGCGAATCCCAAGCATATCGCGCTCGACGCGCGTTTTCTGTTGCTCGTGGAGAATCCGGTGGACCTGCGTCTCGTCGAGACGCTGGTGACGATCAATGCGGTGGGCTGCGGCGCGGGCACCATTCCCGTGCGCGCCGAGCGCCAGCGCCGCATCCTCGAGCGCGACCCGCGCTGGGGATGGTACCGGCGGGTCGGCCCCGACACGCTGGCCGATCTGAAGCGCGTCGTCGAGCTCGTCCCGGCGCAGCCGTTGCCGCGCGACTGCGCCGCACGCCTCGAAGTGCCGGAGCGCATCGATGCGAGCGCGAAACCGCGCTCGTGGACCTTCCACACATACGGCCCGCCCGGAGTCGCCGCCGTGTCGTGCGGGGTTGGCGAACGCGGCCGCTGCCCGATCGGACCGGTCGTGGTGGATTTCGCGACGCCGGTGCGCGGCTCCCAGGTCCTCGGCCACGTGAGCCTCGTGCCGCCGGTGCCGCTCGCGGTGCGTGACACGGGCGATGAATCGGATCGCTGGGTGCTCGACGGTGAGCTCAAGCCGCGCGCGCGCTACCAAGTCGTGATCGACAGCACGCTGACCGACGTGTTCCGCCAGCGGCTCGGCACGCGCGTCGTCAGGGACCTGGCGACGACACCCTTCACGCCGACCGTGCGCTACCCCTACGGCCGCATGGTCGTCGAGCGGAATGGGCTCCACACGCTCGCGGCTCAGCACGTCAACATCGACACGCTCGAGTTGATCGTGGCGGGCGTTCCCGACTCGCTCGAGGGGCAGGCGCTCGCGCGCAGTTGGGGCTGGGAGGACTTGTGGAGCCGCCTGTTGCCGAACGCGACGCGGCAGCGGATCCCTGTGACTGGCACGCCCGACGTGCCCCGCGTCACCGCCGTGCGGCTGCCGCTGTCGAACGCGGCCCGGCCCGGCAACCCCACGCTGCTCGCGGTGAAGATCGCGAGCGGCCAATCCGACCCTGACGACTCGTTCAAGCCCGTCGCGCTCGTGCAGATCACGGATCTCGCCGTGCACGCGCGCATCGGCACCGAAGAAGGCGCCGTGTGGGTGACGGGCGTGGCCGACGGCAAAGCGCGCTCCGGCGCGACCGTCACACTGTACGATCCCAAGGGCAAGCAGCGCGCCACCGCCGTGACCGACGCCCGCGGCCTCGCCCACCTCACGGGCTTCGCGCCCGCCGACACGACGGCCGCAGGCCCGGCCGACGAGGAATGCGACGAGTGCGCTCGAGGCGACGGGTTCGAGGGCTACGTCGCCGTGAAGCTCGGGACCGACCGCGCGCTTTTGGGCATCAATCAGTACGACCCGGACCTCTCGCCGTGGCAGTTCAACGTGACGTCCGCCTGGGGCGAGCAGCGCCGCCCCGGCGCCGCCACCGTGTTCACCGAACGCGGCATCTACCGCCCCGGCGAACCCGTGCACGCCAAGGCGATCGTGCGTCGCGGGGCGCTCGGCGCGCTCGCCGTGCCGCGCGGAGACTCCTTGCGCTGGAGGTTCTTGGGCCGCGACGAAGCCGTCCTCAAGGACACCACCGTCGCCCTGAGCGCCTTCGGCACCGCCGCCTTGACGTTCCCGTTGGGGCCCGACTTGCCGCTCGGCGAGTATCGCGTCGTCGTGCAGACGAAGCGCGACGGCAGTTGGGCCCGCGCAGCCGATACGTGGTACCGCATCGCGGAGTACCGTCCCCCTGAGTTTCTCGTGTCCGTCAACGCGGACAAGGCGCCGCGGTTCGCGGGCGACTCGCTCGCCGCCACGGTCGAGGCGCGCTACCTCTTCGGCGCGCCGATGGCGCGGGCGAGCGTCAGCTGGTTCGCCCGCCAGCGCACTGCGTGGTGGTGGGACTTCGAGATCCCGAACACCGACGGGTTCACGCTCGGCGAGACCGGGTGGTGGTGGGAGGAAGACGAGAGCGCGAGCGGTACCTCCGCGGCGCAGGTGCTGCAAAGCGGCGCCGACACGCTGGACGGCGCCGGCCGGTTGCGCCTCACGCTCGTGGCGCCCCCTCCACCCAGGGGCCGGCCCGCCTGGACGACGTTCGAGGCCACCGTCACCGACGTGAATCGCCAGAATGTCGGCGCCTCCGCCCGAGTGCTCGTCCATCCAGCGGCGTTCTACGTCGGCGCGAAAGTGGAGGGGAACGAGTACTTCTGGCAATCGGCCAAGGCGCGCACCGTCGGCCTCATCGCCGTGACGCCCGAGGGCCGGCGCGTGCCCGGCGTGGCCATTCGCGGGACCCTCATTCGCCGCGAGTGGCACCAGGTGCGCCGCACGCGCGAAGGGTACGGGGAGGACGTGGGCGAATGGGTCGCCGACACCGTGGCGCGTTGCGCCGTCACGACGGGCGCGCAGCCGGCCCCCTGCACCTTCACCCCAACCGGTGGCGGCTCGTACACAGTCCTCTTCACCGCCACCGACGCCCGAGGCCGGCCCGCCGTGACGAGCTTCCACCGCTGGGTGGTCGGCAACGACCGGGTGCCGTGGAACGACGACAGCAAGTTCAAGATGGACGTCGTACCCGACAAGACGCGCTACACCGTCGGCGACACGGCCACCGTCTTGTTCGCCTCGCCGTTCGTCAACGCCGAGGCGTGGATCACGGTGGAGCGCGAGGGTGTGATCGACCAGCGCCGCCTGCGCCTCACATCGGGAACGACGACGCTGCGGCTGCCGATCACCGAGGCCTACGCACCGAACGCCTTCGTCTCGATCATCGTCGTGCGCGGACGCAGCGCGCCGCCGGCCGCGCCCGACGACCCCGGCCGGCCGACGCTGCGGGTGGGCTACGCCGAGCTGCGCGTCACGCCCGAGGTGAAGCGCTTGAAGGTCGAGGTGCAACCCGCCCAGCCCGAGTACCGGCCGGGCGACACGGCGCGCGTCCGGCTGCAGGTGCGCGACGCCCGCGGCGTCGGCCGCCGCGCGGAAGTGACGCTGTGGGCGGTCGACGAAGGCGTGCTCGCCCTCACGGGCTACAAGACTCCCGATCCCGTGGACCTGCTGTACCAGCGCCGCGGACTCGGGATGCGGCTCGCGAGCACGCTCGTCGCGGTGGCGGCGCAGGTGGTGGAAGGTGAGAAGGGCCAACGCGCGCCCGGTGGTGGCGGCGGGATGGACGTAGAGGGCAGCCTCCGTTCCCGCTTCCAGACAACCGCATTCTTCCTGGGCTCCGTCGTCACCGACAGCGCGGGTCGCGCCGTCGCGGCGGCGAAGCTCCCCGACAATCTCACGACGTTCCGCGTCATGGCGGTCGCCGTCACAGCGGGAGATCGATACGGCAGCGGCGAGTCGCCGCTGTTCGTCACGCGCCCCCTGCTCGCCCGCCCGGCCTTGCCGCGGTTCGTGCGCGAGGACGATCGCTTCAACGCGGGCGTCGTCGTGAATCAGCGCCTGGGCGGCACGCCGCGCGTGCTGGTCGAGGCGCGCGGCACCGGCATCACCCTCGCGGACTCCGCCGCGAAAACCGTCACGCTCGAGGCGGGGCGCGGCCGCGAAGTACGCTTCGCTTTCCGGGGCGTACCGGGCGACAGCGCGACGTACCGCTTCAAGGTGTCGAGCGGCACCGAGGCCGACGCCGTCGAAACGCGCGTTCCCATCCGGCCGGCCTACCACCCGCGCGCCTTCGCCGCCGCGGGGGTCCTCGCCGACACGGCCAGCGTCGAGTTTACCTTCCCCGAGGCACTGGACCCGGCGCGCTCGCGCGTCGAGCTGTCGTTCGGCACGTCCAGCCTCGCCATCGTGCGTGGGTACCAGCGCAACCTCGAGATCTATCCGTACTACTGCTCCGAGCAGATCTCGAGTGTCGCGCTGCCCCTGATCGCCCTCTACCAGGCGGAGAAGCAGCTCGGGGGCGCGCCCGTCCTGCGGGGCGATCCACGACGTCAGATCGATGACGCCGTGGCGATACTCAGCCGCCGCCAGCGCGACGACGGCGCCATCGGAATGTGGAGCAACCGCGATTGGAGCAACGCGTGGCTCTCGGCGCACGCGGGCCGCGCGCTCCTGGCGGCGCGTACCGCCGGCATCATCGTCAGCGACTCGGTCCTCAATCGCCTCGCCGGCTACCTGACGAACTACCTGCGCTCGGAGCCGGCGGTTTTCATCCCGGTGGCCTACTGGTATGATGACCCGCGCGTGCGCCTCTCGGACCGCCTGGCGGCGGCCGACTTCCTGAGCCGGCTGGGCCGCCCCGATGTCGCGACGGAGAACTCCCTGCTCGGGCTCTCCGCGCAGCTCGCGTGGGAGGATCGCGTCCTGCTCGCGGAGATCGTGATGCGCCGGCGCCAGCTCCACGCCGCCCGGGCGCTGCTCGAACCCGCGTGGCGCCAGGTCAAGGTCGAGGGACGGCGTGCCACGCTGCCGGACGACGCCAATCGGCGGTTCTACTTCTACTCGTCAGTCCGCGCCGCGGCGCGGCTGCTCAGCGCGACGCTCGCGGTGGACCCGAGCCACCCGCTGGTGGGCCCGCTCGTCGAAACGGTCGTCCAGCGCGGGCGCGTGGCCGCGCAGGACTGGTGGAACACACAGGACTACAGCGCCGCCGTCCAGGCACTGCTCGCGTACGAGCGGCGGCGGCGCCAGGCGGGGCCGCGCCCCGTGCGGCTCGTGCAGGCCGGTCGCACGCTGCTGGAAGCGACCGCGCGCGCAGCCTTCAGCGATACGAGCGTCGCGCTTACCGGCCTGCTCGAAAACCGCCCCGATGGCAAGCAGGGACTGCGGCTTGGCCTCGAAGCCACCGCGGCGGGCGACCCGGTCTTTTTCTATGTGACGGTGCGCGAGGTGCCGCGCGCCAAGCCCGTCACCCCCTTCGATCAGGGGATCCGCGTCGAGCGTTGGTACGAACGCTACGATACCGGGACGCCGGTGACGTCGGCCGCCGCGGGCGACCTCGTGCGCGTGCGTTTGCGGATCACGGTACCCGCGCAGCGCAGCTTTCTCGTGGTGGACGACGCGCTCCCGGCCGGCCTCGAGGCGGTCGATCTGTCGCTGCGAACGCAGGGCGCACTGCCGCCCAGCGAGCAAGCGGCGGAGGGGGAGCAGGAGGAGGAGCAACCGCACGGGTGGTTGTACGGCTATTGGGAATATGGCTGGTGGTCGCCGTTCGACTACCGCGAGCTGCGCGACGATCGGGTGGTGTACGTCGCGACCACCCTGTGGCCGGGCACGTACACGGCGACCTACGTCGCGCGGGCCACGACGCCTGGTGTGTTCATCCGTCCCCCGGCCCACGCTGAGGAGATGTACAATCCGGCGGTGAACGGCCGGTCCGATGGTGGTGTATTTACGGTGACCGCGCGTCCCTGACACGAACCCGACATGCCGATGTGCAACTCTGCGACGCCCGGAAGCGTCTTACTGTCTACTCGCTTGCGTTCTCCCCACCTCTTTGGAGGCCGTCCGATGAAGGTAGTCGTTCGCTTTGCAACGCTCGGCGCCCTGCTGGCCGCCGCGCAGCCGGCGCGGGCCCAGACCGCGCTGCCGCTGAAGCACGCGGCTGCAGCCACGAAGACCGCGATCACCGCCGCCGACCTGATGACCCGCCTGTATCTCTACGCCGACGATTCGATGATGGGCCGCGCCGCGGGCACCGAGTACAACCTCAAGGCGACCGCCTACATCGCTGCGGAAGCGCGGCGCATGGGCCTCCAGCCGGCCGGCGACTCGGGCGGGTTCTTCCAGAACGTGCCGCTCGTCAAGCGCGAGTACGATGCGCGTTCGAGCTTGGCGGTGGATGGCGCAACGCTCCGGCCCTGGGACGACTACGCTCCGCGCGATCCGCGACGCGCGACCAAGACCCTGAGCGCCACGCAGATCGTGTACGCCGGGATGTTGGGCGACAGCGCCCTGCTCACGCCCGACCAGGCGGCCGGCAAGTTCATCATCATCGGCGTCCGCTTCGGGCCCGATCTCCCGCCCGCCGCGCAGGTGAACCGCGGCGCACTGCTCGGCCGCTATCGCAACGCGGCCGGCATCGCGGTCGCGAGCCTGGACTCGATGCCTCCCGGCCTCCGTGCCTTTTTCCGTGATCCGCAGTACGCCCTGCGCGATGGCGCGCAGCCGGCCGACACGATCGTCCTCCCGCCGTACGTCTACGTCACCTTCGCCGTCGCCCAGAACATGCTGGGGGCGGCGCTCGAGGGCCTGCGGCCGGGAGCCGTGGGCAAGACGATCACCGGCTCGCTTGCGTTCGGCGAGTCCCCGGCGCCGGCGCGCAACGTCGTGGCGATCCTGCCCGGCAGTGATGCGGCGCTGCGCGGCGAGTACGTGGCGGTCGGCGCCCATAACGATCACGTGGGCTTCGATCACACGCCGGTGGACCACGATTCGATCCGCGCGTACAACGGCGCGGAGCGGCGCCTCGAGCTGGCGACGCCGGGTCAGCAGGTGACGATGGAGCAGCGCATGCAGATCCACGTCAACGTGGACAGCGTGCATCGTGGGCACGCCGCGCGGCCCGATTCGATTTTCAACGGCGCCGACGACGACGGGTCCGGCACCGTGGCCGTGCTCGAGATCGCGGAAAACTTCGCGGGCACGCGCGTGCGGCCGAAGCGCTCGCTGATCTTCGTGTGGCACACCGGTGAGGAGCTGGGGTTGTTCGGCTCGCAGTACTTCACCGATCACCCCACGGTGCCGCGCGACTCGATCGTGGCGCAGCTGAACATGGACATGGTGGGCCGCGGACGGGCCGAGGACGAGAACCTCGGCGGGCCGGGGTACCTGCAGCTGATCGGCACGCGGCGCCTCTCCACCGAGCTGGGCGACATGGTCGAGACGGTCAACAAGGCGCGGCGCCAGCCGTTCACGTTCGACTATCAGTTCGACGCAACGGGGCACCCGGAGCAGTACTACTGCCGCAGCGACCATTACATGTACGCGCGCTACGGCATTCCCATCGCGTTCTTCACGACCGGAGGTCACCGCGACTATCACCAGGTGACCGATGAGCCGCAGTACATCGACTACGACAAGCTGACCAATGTCTCGCAGTTCGTGCACGACGTGGCGGTGGCCGTGGCAAACCTGGATCACCGCGTGGTGGTGGATAAGCCGAAGCCGGACCCACGCGGCAACTGCGTGCAGTAGAGAGCTCGCAGGTTGGGAAGCACCAGGGGGCGCCGTGAGGCGCCCCCTTTTTGTCAGGGCTGTGGAGGAGGCGGCGGCGGCGGTGGACTGCCGGACGCGCCGAGGTACTCGACGGTCCCGTCAAAAGTGACGGCGAAATGGTAGGAGCGCCGATTGATGCAGCCGGCCGGACAGTCGCCGTAGCCGACGCTGTAGTCCAGCAGCAGGCGCGCGTCCGCCATCGATCCGCGAATGTCGTTGCCGTCGCCGACGTAGCCGTTCGGCTCGGCGAACCTGACACCCGTGATCCCGGCGAACAGCTTAGCGAGCCCCTCGAAGTTGAGTGGCTCCGGCGATGCGAGTGTCAGAAGCACGTTGCCGGTCGCGGAGGATCGGTACACGTTCCCGACCGACAAGGCGTAACGCGCCATCAGCGCATCCACGGTGGGTTCACCGGTCGGCACCTCGCCGCGCGCCAATCGCTGTACCCATGCTTCGCTGTCGAACAACTCGAGGATCATGCTGCCGGTTGCCGGCCACGGATACGCGTGGACGGCATACACGTCGACCACCGTGTCGCGAGCCGGCAGCGCCGTGGCGTTGTGAACCAGCACGAGCGCATCGTAATACGGTTGGACCGCGTCGTCGGGAATCGCGATCTCGGTGTACCCGCTTGCCAGCAGGTCGCGAAGCGCCAAGTGCGTGGCATCCTCGCGATATGCGGAACGCTGCAGTGCGGGTACCTGCGAGTCATCGATGGTCGACCTGAAGGAGCGCGGTGCCGTGGCGCTGTCGCAGGCGACGACCAGCACGGCGAGCGCCAGGACTGACGACCAAGTTTTCATGTGAGCCCTCCGGGGTTGGGACTCGTGTACCAGTCAACTAGGCGCCAAGGGGCCGTCGTCGTCAAGCGTCGCGCCAACGCAACAAGGCGTATCTTTGCGGGACCGTACTATGCCTGCCGGGTACTCGAAGCGCTCGCTCGTCGAAAAACTGGGCATCCCACCCGGCGCGCAGATCGCCATTCTCAACGCCCCGCGAGGGTATCGCGCCACGCTGGGGAAGCTGCCGCCAGGGGTGCGCGTGGCGGCGGCGGCCCGAGGGTCGCTTCCCTTCATTCACGTCTTCACGCGCAGCCGCGACGCGCTCGAGTCGGCGTGGCCACGCCTGATGAAGGCGCTCACGACCGACGGCGCGCTCTGGGTTTCGTGGCCCAAGAAGGCCTCAGGAGTCCTCACCGACATGACGGAGGACGTAGTGCGCGCTGTGGCGCTGGCCGGAGGCCTGGTGGACGTGAAAGTAGCGGCGATCGACGAGGTCTGGTCTGGGTTGAAACTGGTCCGGCGGCTCAAGAACAGGACCTGAATCAGGGGTCAGGAACCGGGAGTCGGGAGTCAGCCTTGCGCTGAGCAAGGCGCCGCCTGAGAGCGCGGATTAAGCCAGCCAGCATCCTAGCAAGCACCGCGGTCGATTCGAGCAGTCCCGTCTGTTGTTCCGCGGGGATGTACCCCAGGCGGGTCGCGATTTGCACCTGCGTCTCGATCTCCATCAGCGATCCGACGGCCACGGCCGCCCGGCGCAGCTGATCGACAAGTGCGTAGCGCTCTTCCTTCGGGAACTTGGCCGTCGTGCGATAGACCGTGACCACGAGGTCCATCGCGTCTTGCCATACGAGAAGGTCCCGATACCCGCGGACGTGGCCGGACGCACGTTCGGACGCACTCATGGAGTTGGAGCAATGTGAGGCCGGCCGGTCGCCGATCGGGTACCATTTGCGTGCCTCACGACGCCAATTCCCGCGGAGCGCCCTCCATCCCGACTCCGGGCTCCTACCTCCTTTATGCTACAAAGTACTTGACAACAACCCTTCCCCACGCCTATGTTGTGACGTCATGACGGCCCCGCGGCCTTTGCGCGACCGCGCGCTCGACAACCTCCAGTTCATCCGCTCCACCATGGAGCGGGCCGGCTCGTTCACGGCCGTCCCGGGGTGGGGCATGGTCGTCGTCGGCTGCACCGCCCTCGCCGCCACGTGGCTCGCGATGCGCCAACCGCGCGACGCCGAGTGGTTGGCGGTCTGGCTGGGGGAAGCGGTGCTCGGCGTCGTGGTCGGTGGGGCGGCGATGGTGCAGAAGGCGCGCGCCGCGAATGATCCCCTGCTCTCGGGACCAGGCCGGCGCTTTGGGCTCAGCTTCTTGCCCCCGATCGTCGTGGGCGCGTTGCTGACGATCGCGCTCCACCGGGCGGCGCTGTTTCCGTTGATGCCCGGGACCTGGTTGTTGCTGTACGGCACCGCGGTGGCGACGGCCGGGGCGGCTGGGGACGGCGGCACTGTTTGCGCCGCCGCGCCTGTGGCCCTGGTTCATGGCCGCGGGGTTCGGTGGCCTCAACATCGCATTCGGCATCCTTATCGCGCGGAGGCACGGTGGCTAAGAGCAACATGGCGCGGATCACGCGCGCGGAAGCGGAGCGTCCGGTGAAAGTCAAAGCACAACCCGCGCCCGCGGAGCTCGACCGGCTGATTCACGAACGCGTGCGGCTCGCGATCGTGAGCGCGCTGGCGGTGCGTGACCGTCTCACGTTCAACGAACTCAAGGCCCTGCTCAAGACCAGCGACGGCAACCTGAGCGTCCACGCCCGCAAGCTCGAGGATGCGGAGTACGTGGCGTGCGTCAAATCATTCGAGGGGCGCGTCCCCAAGACCGAGTACCGGCTCACCGCTCAGGGACGGCGCGCCTTGGAGCGCTATCTCGACCACATGGAGGCGTTGATCCGCGCCACCCGCGCGCGCTGACGCCGCCCTTTTTTTGAGGTTTGACTTTGTGAAACAAAGCACTTCTCTGCACGTCGCCATCATCATGGACGGCAACGGCCGCTGGGCCTCGCGCCGCGGCCTGCCGCGCGGCGCCGGCCACCGGGCCGGCGCCGAATCGGTGCGGCGCACCGTCCGTGCGGCGCCGGACCTGGGCGTCACCGCCCTCACGATGTACGCGTTCTCCGCCGACAACTGGAAGCGGCCCGCGGGCGAGGTGGCGATTCTGATGCGTCTGTTCGCCCGCTACCTGCACGGCGAGATCGCGGCGCTCGCGCAGCAAGGCGTCCGCCTCGCCGTGATCGGCCGGCGCGACCGCCTCCCCACCCCGCTCGTCGCGGCGATCGAAACCGCCGAGGCGGCCACCGCGCGCGGCACGCTGCTCGACTTGCGGCTGGCGGTCGACTATTCGGCGCGCGCGGCGATCCGCGCCGGCGCGCTCGTCCCCGACGTCGATCTCGTGATTCGCACCGGCGGCGAGCAGCGGCTCTCCGATTTCCTGCTCTGGGAGAGCGCGTACGCGGAGTTGTGGTTCACCGACCGGATGTGGCCCGATTTCAGCGCGGCCGACCTCTCAGCCGCGCTGACGGATTTCCAAACACGCGAGCGCCGCTTCGGCGCACTCCCTTCCCCCACGAGGGCGGCAGTATGATCGGTGCACGGACCAGAATGGGCCTCGAGATCCTCGCGGCCGGGCTCGTCTTGGGTGTCCTGGGTGATGCGCTCCTGCGCGCCGTCCCCTGGGGCCTGAATGTCACGATCTGCGCGCTGGCGCTCACCGCGGCGGGCGTCCTGCTCGTCCGGCGCCAGAACATCACGCCCGGCCCCGACGCACCCTGGCTGGCGCTGACGGTGGTACTCCTCGGAGCGGCGTTCATGCGGCGGGACGCCATGGTACTCGCGAATTTCGATATGATCGCGATGATCGTCGCGCTCGCGGCTGGCGCGGCCAGTCTCCAGGGCGCGTCCCTCGCAACGCTCCGCCCGATCGAGTACCTGCGCGATGGCGTTACGGCCGCCGCCGGGAGCGTGGCCGGCAGCCTCATGCTCGTCGGTCACGACATCGACTGGCGCGAGCTGCCCCAAGAGGGGCGGTTCCGCCATGCGCGCGCCATCGGGCTTGGTGTCCTGCTCGCCGCCCCGTTGCTCGTCGTCTTCGGGGCGCTGTTCGCGTCGGCGGATACCGTCTTCGCCAACGTCCTCCAGAATGTGTTTGCCTTCGACCTCGAGTCCGTGGCATCACACGTGATGTTGACCGGCTTCTGGGCCGCGCTCACGGCTGGGTACCTGCGCTGGAGCTTCATCGGCCGGCCGATCGCGCTTCCGGCGATTGCCGAAGCCAAGACGCCCAGCGCCATCGGCATCGGGCCGGTGGGCACGGCGCTCGCGCTCGTGAACCTGATGTTCCTGGTGTTCGTCGTCGTGCAGCTGCGCTACTTCTTCGGCGGCGCGTCGTTCATCGAAGCCACGACCGGCCTCACGTACGCCCAGTACGCCCGGAATGGCTTCTTCCAGCTGCTCACCGCGAGCGGCCTCGTCCTGCCCGTGCTGATGGGTGCGAACCATTTGGTACGCGGCGAGACACCCGCACATCTCGCGACGTTCCGCCGTCTCGCCGGTTTGCTGCTGGTGCTCCTCGCCGTGGTAATGGCGTCGGCGTTGCAGCGCATGCGCCTGTACGTCGGCGCGTACGGCCTCTCCGAGGATCGGCTCTACGCTACCGCGTTCATGGTGTACCTGCTCGGCACCTTCGCCTGGTTCGCTTGGACGGTGCTACGTGGACGCCGGGGCCCGTTCGCTTTCGGAGTGATGATTCAAGGGTTTGCAGTGCTCGCCGGGTTGCACGTGATCAACCCGGACGCCTTCATCGTACGCACCAACCTCAACCGTCCGGCCGCTGAGCGCCCCTTCGACGCCAAGTACGCGCTGACACTTGGGGCCGACGCGGTGCCGCCGCTGCTCGAGGCGCTGCCCAATCTCGATGCCCCCAGCCAGTGCGCGGTCGCGACGAAGCTCTTGCACCGCTGGGCGTCCAGGGCGGCGGGCACGACCGACTGGCGTACGTGGAACTGGAGCCGCAGCCGCGCGCGCCGGCTCGTGGCGGAGCGCGCTGACGCGCTGCGCGCGGTGCCGTGTGCCCCGAACAATTCTTCGTCGGAGTGACTATGGTGACCGATGGCCTGAACCCGCTTACAGTGCTCGCCTTTCTTGGCGGCGTCCTTGGGGGCGGCGCGCTAGCGCTGGCGTACGCCTTCGCACGTATCACGGGACGACAGCCGCTCGCCAAAGCGACGCTCGTCGTGGCGGGGGTCGGAGTAGGCGCGTACGCCCTCTTGTTTGGGATCGCTTCGGTCTCGAGCCGCAATCGCGTGCTCGCGCCCGGGGAGGAAAAGCACATCTGCGAGATTGATTGTCATCTCGCATACTCGGTGGCTGGAGCGAAGACGGAGCCGAGTCCCGCCGGCGGAACGCGGTACATCGTTACGGTGAAGGTGCGGTTCGACGAGGAGACGATCTCGCCTCGCCGTCCCAAGGACGCATCGCTGTCGCCAAACAGCCGCTTCGTGGCGCTGGTCGACGCGGCGGGGAATGTCTATTCGGGATCCACCGTCGCGTTCGACGTGCCCGCCGGCGCCGCCGACGTACGCCTCGTGCTGCGTAACGACGATTTCGAGACGCATTTCCTGATCGGGCATGAGAACAGCTTCCTCCACGGGAAGACGATGTTCGCATTACATCGGGAGACCTGACGTGACCAAGTGGCCGCTGGCGATCGCCTTTCTCGGTGGACTCGTGGGCGGGGACGCCATTAGCGCGGTCTTCGTGGCGCTGGGCGCGTTCGCTCAGAGCACGACGATGCCACGCACACCGTGGCGCGCAGCGATTCTGGTTGTGGCCGGCTGGGCGGCGGGCACAGGCGTGGCCGCGCTGCTCAACCTTGTTGGCGGAGCGCAGGGACTCGCACCGCCGAGCCAGCTCGGATCGGGACTGACGGTTATCGCCGCATATGCGAGTGCCGGCGCCGGCGCCGCTCTCACCTGGGTCTCGTTGCGGCTCAGTCGAAACCGCTGACGGCGACTAGATTGGTAGGCCATGGGCCTGCCGATCGTCCAAGTCGACGCCTTTACTGACCGCCCCTTTGCGGGTAACCCCGCCGCGGTCTGTCTGCTCCGCACCCCTGCCGATGCCAGTTGGATGCAGGACGTGGCGCGGGAGATGAACCTCGCGGAAACCGCCTTCCTCGTTCCCCAACCCGACGGCTTTGGCCTCCGCTGGTTCACGCCCGCCGTCGAGGTCGACTTGTGCGGCCACGCGACGCTCGCGAGCGCACACGTGCTGTGGGCCGACGGCCACGTGAAGCCCGGGACGCAAGCGCGATTCCACACACGCAGCGGCCTCCTCACCGCCGACCAGCACGGCGCCTGGATCGAGCTCGACTTCCCCGCGACACCCGCCGAGCCGATTGCGCCACCGACTGGGCTCACCGCCGCCGTCGGCGTCACGCCGCGGTTCGTGGGCCGGAGCCGGTTCGACTACCTCCTCGAAGTGGACGGGGAAGAGATCGTCCGGGCGTGCAAACCCAATTTCGACGCCCTCGCGCGGGTGGACGCGCGCGGGGTCATCGTCACGAGCCGCGCCGCCGCGTCGTCGTACGACTTTGTCTCGCGCTTCTTCGCGCCTCGCGCCGGCGTGCCTGAGGATCCCGTCACCGGCTCAGCCCACTGCGCCCTCGCGCCCTACTGGATCGCCAAACTCGGCCGGCCCGAGCTGGTCGGCTACCAGGCCTCGGCGCGCGGCGGCACCGTGCGTGTACGCCTCCAGAACGACCGTGTGATTCTCGGCGGCCAGGCGGTGACGGTGTTGCGCGGTGAGCTCACGGCGGGCAATATGGGCCACAAGGAGGCAGTGCAATGATGAAGGAGACCTCACGACCTACAAGGACTGGAACCCGTACATCACGCGTGCCGAGGGTGGGGTCGAAGTCGGAGGCACCCTCAGGCTGCGCCTCGAGCCGCCGGGTGGAACGGCGCTCAACGTGCAGCCGGTCGTCCTCGAAGCCGAAGCGCCGCGTGAGCTTCGCTGGCTGTGGGCCAAGGGCTTCAGTGGCATCTGCGACACCGAGCAATGCTTCACGCTCGTCCCCAAGGGCGAGGGCCGCACGCACGTGATCCATCGGATCACGTGCACGGGCCTCGCGCTGTCGGTGCCGGGCCTCGCCGCCGCTACCACCGCGCGGCTCGAAACCAACTTTCGCGAGGGGCTCGAGGCGATGAACCGCGCCCTCAAGTCCCGCGCGCAGGGGGGCAAGGGCCCGGGCTTGTGACCGAAGGCCGCCGGGTCCGCATGATCGGCTATCTCTGCGCCCTCGGCGCAGGCGCCACGTGGGGGACGACGGGTCCCCTCTCCACCGGACTCTACGGCTTGATGCCCGCGACCAGCATCGGCTTCTGGCGCGTGCTGATCGGCACGGTCGCGCTTGCCGTCTGGGGACTCCTGTTCCGTCGAGACTTGTTCCGAGTGGACGCCCGCGGTTGGCTGCTCGTCGGACTCGGCGGCGGCGCGCTCGTGGCGCTGTTCGAGATCGCGTACCAATTCGCGATCGCCGGAGCCGGTGTGGCGGGCGCCGCGGCGTTGCTCTACACCGCGCCCGTGATCGTCGCCGTCTTCGCGCGCATCATCCTGAAAGAGGCGTTGACTCCCCTGCGCATCGCGCTCGCCCTGATCGTGATGGTGGGCGTCGCACTGACCGTCACCGGCGGGAGCAACGCGGGCGCTGAAGCGGCGCGCACCGGCATCGCCGCCGGAATCGCCGGCGGCCTCCTGTCGGCGCTGAGTTATGCGTTCACGACCTTGATGGCGCGGTACGCGGTGCCTCGTTACGGCGTGGTCAAGGTGCTCTTCCTCGAAGCGGTGGGCGGCGTCCTGATCACCGGCGTGGCGCTCACGATTTGGGGACGGTCGCCGACCGTGCCTCCCTCGGCGGAAGCATGGCGTGGATTGCTCGGCCTCGCCGCCGGCTCCGTGCTCGCCGCGAACTTCTTGTTCTTCGCCGCCGTGAAGCGCATCGAGGCGGCGCCCGCCGCAGTCGCGGCGACGATCGAACCCGTCGTCGGCGCGCTGCTCGCGTTCCTGCTCTTCAGCCAGCACCTCACGACACTGGGCGTGCTCGGCCTCCTGATGGTGGTGGGTGGTGTGGCGACAGGCTACTTGAAGGAAGGCGCGGCGGAGCCGACGCCGGCCGCCTAGAAGGCCAGCTCGACCCCTAAGCGGAGCAGCCGCGGCGGACCATAGGCGAAGAGCGGCTGCGCGTAGTCCCGCGCGGCCGCGAGGAAGAGTGGAAACAGCTCGGCGCGACCCTCGATGAGCCCGTTCCCATCCGCGTCCGCGAACGCCCGGTAGCGCGGCGACTCGTAGGGAATCGCCTCCGGATGCGCCCGATAGGCGCGCTCGGCGAGCGAGTCGAGCCCCTGTGGGCCCAGGCCCGGCTCCCCCGTGTCGCGGCGCACCGCTTCGATGTTCCGACGGTTGAGCAGATTACGCGCGTCGAGGTAAACGCTCCCCCGCCACCGCCCTACTCGCACCGGCCGCCGCAGCAGCATGTCCACGGTCAGAAGCGGCGGCAGGCGATGGCTGTTCGGCAGACCGATCAGCGTGTCACCCGTCGCGTTCGTCATCGTGAACGGCAGGCCCGAGCTGAAGCGCACGATCGCCGCGGCCTCGAGACCCCGGAATGGGCGGGGGCCGAGGCTGTCAGGCACGCGTCCCTGGCCAATCACCGTCACGCTGTGGCGCCGGTCGTAGTCGAGGGGGAATTCGACGCGAGCGGGATTGATCGTGTCGCCCGTGGGGTCGATGCGGATGCGGCGCAACAACTCGAACGCGTTCGTCGCGGTTCCAGTCGCGGTCTGCAACGTGTATGCGAGTCGCACGCCCCAGAAGTCCACGAGCGGCCGGTCAAAGATGACCTCGGCCCCCTTGACGTTCCCAAAGTCCAGATTGCCGAAGATCGTCGAGTCGGCATCGACGCCGAGCGGCACCGAGGCCACGAGGCCGTCAAGCAGTTTGTTGAAGACGTTGAGACGCACGGACGTGTTCGGCGTGGGGCGCGCCCGCACCGAGAACTCGTACTGCGTGGCGTCCTCGAAACCGAGATTGGGATTGCCGCGGCGAAACCGTCCGGTGCGCAGCGTGTCGTCGAAAGCGGCATCGACCAGGTACTGGAAGTCGGGCGCTTGGGAGAAGCGGCCCCAGCTCACGACGACTGTGGCGCCCTTCAGCACGGTCGAGAACCCGAACCGCGGGTTGATGCTGCGCCGGGCGCCGAGCTGCGCGCCGGGAAGCTTCGCACCCGGATCGAACTGATCGTACCGCAGCCCCAACGTGAGCACGAAATCGCTTCCGTGCGCTTGCGCCTCGACGTAACCCGCCGCGGACGTGGGCGAGAAGTCCGAGGCCGCCGGCGGCGGCACGCTGTCGCCCACGGGCAGGTAGCCGAGGACGCGCTGGAAGGTCCGCACCCGTTGCCGCGACACTTCGCCGCCGAAGTACAGATCGGTATGGGGACCGCCGACGCTGAAATCGAGCTGGCCGCGCAGCTCCCGATAGCGGTTCCAGGCGAGGTCGCCGTTGGAGCCCGAGCCGAGGAAAAACGCCGGAACGCCCCATGGCGAACGGTCGGTGAAGTCCGGAGCCGGGAGCTCGCCGATCGGGCCCTGGGTGGTAATCGTGTCCTGGGCGCGTGCCAGTGACTCGCCGGCGAACCGGAACGTCCGGCCGGTAATCGCGCCGAACCGGTAGGGTGGCTGCTCGACGAGGGTGCCGCGGATGAACTCCCGCGTGAAATACCCGGCCCGCAGATCCGCTGTGACCTTGTTGGTCGCGCGCTGCAGGTGCACGCTGACCAGATCGCCAGTCACGCGCCGGGCCGGTGCCCAGCGCTCGTCGTACTTGTACGCCGGAGCGTACAGGAGTCGCTGGTCCGCCGACCGCAGCGCGAACACGCGCAGCGTGTGCGGCCCGCCCAGCGGTACGCGCAGCTTCAGCGCGGCATCGTAGCGCTCACCGCTGTTGTGGGGCAGGAGCGAGGGATTGCCGCTGCGAGGATCGCGCGCGTCCGGGGGCGGCGGGGCGTTCACGGGATCGGCGTCGAGGCGGCCTTCGGCGTCCAGCACGGCCACCAGGCCCGCCCCTCCACCCAACGGGCCATCGACACTCACGACACTGCGATCGAGACCGAGGTCTGCGGCACCCCACAACGGGCGGTCGCTCTCGAAGGCCGCGCGGCCGGTCCAACGGTCACCCCCATCCCGCGTGACGACGTTGATCAGACCCGACAGCGCCTGTCCGTATCGTGCCGAGAAGCCGTTGGTGACGAGCGACGCCTCGGTAAGCATGTCGGGCGGAATGCGCACGCCGAGCGGGCCCGTGGACGCGTCGAGCTGGTTCTTCACACCGAGGCCGTCGAGGACGAACGCCTGCTGGCCAAGCCGCCCGCCGCGATAGCTCTCGCCCACGGCGCCTGCCGAGAGGGCGACGGCCTCGTCCAGCGTCGTGACCGGGAACCGCCGTAGCTCCTCGCCGCTGATCCGCTGCACCGTTGCGACGAGCGCCGGGTCGAGGATCGAGTCGGCGTATGCCTCGACGACGACCGGCCGGTCGATGGTGTAGACGTCGACCGTGAAGTTGACGAGCGAGACCTGGCCGGCCCGCACCAACACGCTGTCGCGCCGCACCGTCTCGAAGCCGATGGCGCGCACCGTGACGAGGTGCCAGCCGCTGCGCACTTCCCGGACGCGATAGAACCCGGCGGAGTCGGTGACCGCGAGCCAGCGACCGTCCACGCCGAGCTCTGCACCCGCGATCGGAACGGCCCCGTCACGCTGGCGCACGTGGCCCGTGATCGAGCCGTTCGTCTGAGCGGCGGCGGGCACCGCCAGCACGGCGAGTACGACGACCAAGGCCGGCCGTGTCATGGAACGTCCAAGAGCCACAGGTCGGCACTGCCGTTTGCCCACAGCTCCGTGGCCAGGCGCGTTCCGTCGGGCGACAGGGCGGGCCGCCGGTAGCGGGACGTCGCGTCACCGATCACGGTCTCGGCACCGGTCGCGAGCGTTACGACGTGCAGCTCGCCGCCGTGGTCGACCTGGCTGGCACCGAGCACCGGATCCACCGTGTACGTCACATCACCACCCACGACCGCCACCAGGCGTCCGTTCGCGAGGCCGACATCCCGCGCAATGCCCGCGGCGCCGAAGTCGTGGACGGTATCCGTCTGGCCGCTCGAAAACACGTAGCGATAGACGCGGGGCTCGCCGTTACGCGTGAAATAGATCGTGTCGCCCGTGACCCCGACCGCGACGGATGACGCGCTGTCGGTCGTGGGAACGAGGCTCACAACCGGTGTCGCCCCGGCGAAGTCCAGTGTGACGACTTCGATGCCCGTTCGCACCGTGTCCGGCGAGCAGCTGCCGCAGGCCCGCGGGTAAGTGACGCGCTCCCCGAGATAGACGAGCCGGCTCGGGGCCAGCCAGCCGATGTGCGAGATCGCTTGGTGGATCTGACCGGACGGCGCCGTGTAGGCGAGCGGGCGGAGCACGCGCACGGCGTTCGGGTCCGCGAACGGGTGCGAACGCGCGCGGACGTAGGCGATCTGCCCGCTGGAATCGAGCGCGGCGCCCTCGAAGACGTCCACCGAGTCGTCGGCCGCGCTCGTGCGGCACGCGTAGCCCGAGATCGATCCGCCGGCGGCTGGTAGGACGGCAAAGCAGCGGTCCCGGTCCGCGCGATCGAGGCGCTCGGCGCTGAACAGGATGCCGGCGCCACCGGGGAGCCATGTCGGGGCGACGTCGGTACCCGGGTTATAGGTGAGTCGCACGCTGGCGCCGGTCCCCCGAGGGCCGTTCGGCGTGTAGGCGCCAGGCCTAAACGGCGCGGTGTGCTCGCATGCCACGACTAGAGCGGCGAGCCAGACGGCGGCGAGGATGGTGGAGCGCGCGCTCATGGCGATGTGCCTCGAATCTACCCCGGGCAGAGGCGCGGCAGTAAGGTTTCAGCATGTCACAGCGCGTTCGCATTGCGTGCATTACCGTGGCGCTCGCGGTGGGCGCCTGGGCCGCGCTCGCGCTCTGGATCGCCGCGCCGCTTCCTCCCGAGCTCGCCACGCCGGGCGCGATTCCCTCCGTCACACTACTCGACCGTTCCGGCGTCCTGCTGCGCACGACGCGCGCGCCCGACGGTACCCGCGGCGGATTCATCCCTCTGGGGGACATCGACCCCAAGGTGTTACAGGCGTTCCTGGCGATGGAGGATCGTAGGTTCTACGAGCATTCCGGCGTCGAGGTCCGCGCGCTGGCGCGCGCGATGCGCGACGACATCCGCGCCGGCCACGTGGTCGCGGGCGGTTCCACCATCACGATGCAGTTGGCGCGCCTGCTGCGGGGCACCGCACGCAGCGCCGCGGGCAAGGTGAGCCAGATTCTCTGGGCCCGGCGGCTCGAGGCGCACCTCAGCAAGGAGCGCATCCTCGAGCTGTACTTGAATCGCGTCCCGCTGGGGCAAGGCGCCTCCGGTGTGGCCGCGGGGGCAGCCCTCTACTTCGACGCCGATGCGCGGGAGCTGAGTCTCGGGCAAGCGGCGATGCTGGGCGCCCTGGCACGCGCTCCCTCGCGCGACAATCCGCTCGCCGCCCCCGAGCGGGCGCGCGCGCGCCGTGCGCTGACGCTGCGCCGCATGGTCGAGCTGGGCTTCGCTCGCCCTGCCGACGCCGACCGCGCCGCCACAGAACCCCTCATCGCCCGCGATCGCCGTGCGGGATCGTTCGCCGCTCCGCATTTTACGACGCGCGTACTCCAGGAGAACCGCGCCGCGGACGGGACGTGGCGTACGACGCTCGACCTCGGCCTCCAGACGGCGCTCGAGTCGGAAGTCCGCCACACGGTCGCCGTGCTGCATGATCGCATCGTCGCGCACGCCGCCGTGGTGGTGCTGGACAACCCGACGGGCGACGTGCTCGCCTGGGTCGGTTCCCCGGATTTCTGGGCCGACACGGCCGGCCAGGTGGACATGGTCGTCTCACCGCGGCAGCCGGGCTCGGCACTCAAGCCGTTCCTGTACGGGCTGGCACTCGATCGCGGCTACACGCCGGCATCGGTGTTGCCCGACCTGCCGCACACTTACCGGACGACGCTCGGCCCCTATCGCCCGCGCAACTACGACCGCCGGTTTCACGGCCCGGTGCGCGCGCGCGAAGCGCTCGCCAGCTCGTACAACATTCCCGCCGTCGAGCTGGCCGAACGCCTCGGCATCGGCAGTTTGTACCGCACGCTGCACCTCGCCGGCTTCTCGAGCCTCGACCACGGTGCCGAGTACTATGGCCTTGGGCTGGCGCTCGGCAACGGCGATGTCACCCTCCTCGAGCTGGCGAACGGCTACCGCGCCCTGGCCAACGGGGGCCTGTGGACGCCGGTGCGGTGGACCGCCGAGGCAGGCGGTGAAACGCCCGGGGCGACGCGGCGGGTCATGTCGACCGGCGCCGCGGCCCTGGTGCTCGACATGCTCAGTGATCCGGTCGCTCGCGTGCCGGCGTTCGGTCTCGAGACGCCCCTCGATTTCGCGTTCCCCACGGCGGCGAAGACCGGTACCAGCCGCCACTTCACGGACAACTGGGCGGTCGCGACGACGGGGCGGTTCACCGTGGCGGTGTGGGTCGGGAACTTCAACGGCCGGCCGATGCAAGGTGTGGGCGGCATCACGGGCGCGGGACCGCTGCTGCATCGCGCCGTGCTCCTGACGGCGCGGGCGTATCCGCCCGGCGTCCTGCCGACGCCGCGAGAGGCCGGCGCTGTGTCGTTGCGGATTTGCCGGCTCTCGGGGCTGCGGGCGACTCCCGATTGTCCTCAGATGGTCGAGTGGTTCGTTTCCGGCACGGAGCCCGACCGGGACTGCGACTGGCACCGGGGCGGCAGCGTGGTGCTGCCCGCCGAGTATGCCGAGTGGCGAGTCAGCGTCGGCGAGGCGGCGAACCCCGCGGCCACGCCGCGGGGAGGCGCGGACCTCTTCCGCATCACCAGTCCTCAAGACGGCGACAACTACGAGGTGCCCGTCGGCGTGGACGGGCGCTACGCCACGCTCGCGCTACGGGCGGCCGGCGGCAGCAGCGAACTCGGCGTCCGCTGGTTCGTGGACGGGCGGGAAACGCGGGAGGCGCGGTGGCAGCTCACACCGGGCACTCACACGATTCGGGCCGAAACGCCTCGGGGGGAGCGGGCCGAGGTCCACATCGACGTGCAGTGAGACTAGACCGCGGGTCTGGGCTTCAACACGTGCAAGACGAGCTGAATGGCGATGAACCAGAACCCTCCGTAGATCAGCGGCGGCAGGACCGAGGTGTTGCGGCCATACGCCAACAGTGCCCAGCGCCCCAATTCGTAGCACCACAGGCCACCCGCGAACCAGCCCAGCAGCCGGACCATGAACCCCGAGCCGGTTTCGATTCCCGGCAGCTTGCGCAGCAGCACCTCGACCCAGTACCCGACGTACGTAAACGAGAACGCCACGGTGAAGGCGTCGAGGAGGTCCCACCACAGCATGCCCTGCCGAGGCAACGTGATGAAGAAGATCAGCGCGAGCGGGATCGCCAACAGCGTATTCCGGGTCAGCGCTTTCACTTGAGGTAGCCCTCCAGCCAGTCGAGGACGGTGCCCCACCAAATGCGCCGGTTGCGCGGGCGGAGCACCCAATGCCCCTCGTCGGGGAAGTACAGGAACTTCGAGGCGACGCCCATCCGCTTCGCCGCGGTGAACGCCTGGTAGCCCTCCGACAGATCCACGCGGTAGTCAAGCTGCGAATGCACGATGAGCATCGGGGTCTTCCAATGTTCCACGAAGTTCAATGGATTCCACTGGCGATAGAGATCCCGGTTCGCATATGGGTTGCCCCCGAACTCCCAATCGGTGAACCACAGCTCTTCGGTGGTGCCGGCCATGCTCACGGTGTTGAACACACCGTCGTGATCCACCAGCACTTTGAACCGGTCGGTGTGGCCGGCGATCCAGTACACCATGTAGCCGCCGTAGGAGGCACCCGCCGCACCCATCCGCGTCGAGTCGACGTACGGCAGGCGCGCGACGGCGTCGAGACCTTTCATCAGGTCTTCGTAGGGGTAATCGCCCCAGTGGCGCGAGATGGCGTCGGTGAACTTCTGTCCGTAGCCGGTCGAGCCGTGGAAGTTCACCGCGGCGACGACGAACCCGCGCGACGCGAACATCTGGAAGTTCCAGCGAGCGCCCCACGAGTCGGTCCACGCGCCCTGCGGACCGCCATGAATCAGATATACGAGCGGGTACCGTTTCCCCATGGTGAAGCCGGGCGGCTTCTGCAGCCAGCCGAACACCGAGTCGCCGAGCGCGCCGACGAATCCGAACTCCTCGAGCGCGGGCAGATCGAGCGTCGCGACCGCGGAGTCCGTGTGATGCGTCAGCGCCTTTCCCGAGACCCAGACTTCGGGGGGCTGCGTGTTGCTCTGATGCAAGTAGACCATGGTCCGACCGTCGGGACCGACCTGGGCGTTCGTGTTGACGCCGCCGGTCACGACGCGCGTGCGTTTGAATCCCGGAATGTCGATTCGATAGATGTTGTCGCCACCGCGCTCCTCGACGACCCCGTAGATGCACTTTGAGTCCGGGCACCAGGTGTACGACCCGACGGACAGGTTCCATCCCGCGGTCGCTTCGGCCGGTTGCCCCGCCGCGGCACCCGTCCGCGGGTCCGGCAAGCCGACCAGCATTAACCGTAGCCGGTCGGCCTCGAATCCCGCTCGCTCCATCGAGAGAAAGGCGACCCACTTCCCGTCGGGTGAGAATCGCGGTGTATTGTCCGCGCCCCGGTTGGTCGTGATGGGCCGCAACATCGCCGAGCCCGGCCCGATCATGTAGAGATTGACGTTCGTGTTGTCGGCGACGATCGAGTCCCCATGCATAGCCACAATTGTCATTTGACCGTCGGGCGAAACGGCGACGTCCCCGTCCCCGCCGGTCGCAATCGTCGGAACGTCATGATCCACGGGCGCCAGGTCGGTCGCCTGTCCCGTGGCGACGTCTACGCGAAGCAAGTGCTGCCGCTTCCCCGCGCGGAAATCGTCCCAATGGCGCCACATGAGACCGGTCCAGATGCGCGCGTCTGTGGGATAGGCGCCGTTACGGCGATCGATCTCCTGGTCCGCGGGCCACTTGATGTCGCTCACGACCAACAACCCCGAACCATTGGGAAGCCAGATCGGATCGGAGGCGCCGTCCGGTAGGCTCGAGAGTTTGCGCGCGTCACCGCCGCCGATCGGCAGGAGCCACACCTGGGCGCCGCTGTCGCGCGTCGCAATGAATGCCAGCGTCTTGCCGTCGGGCGACCAACGCGGCTGCCGGTCGGAGCCGGGGCCGCCCGTGACCTGCCGCGAGCGGCCCGTCGCCACTTCCGCGATCCAGATGCGCGATACACCGCGGTTGTCTTGCAGGGACGGCACACCCACCGTGTACGCCACCCACTTCCCGTCGGGGGACAGCTGCGGGTCGCCGACGCCCTTAAGAGCGATGAAATCTTCGAAAGCGATCGCTCGTTTTTGCGCCGTGAGGAGGGACGGGGAAAGGAGAAGACACGCGAGCAGCGAGACAGGAATGCGCATTAGAACTCCGGGTGAGTCATGATGGCGCGGACCAGGTCGTCGTACACCCTGGAGGCGGGCGTGACGGCTCCGCTCTCATCGGTGTGGACGTTCCAAGAGCACAGCTCATTCAGCGCCGTCGCCTCTTCGTACGTCAGGTGCAACGTGTGGCCGTTGCCGTCCCGCTTCGCGCCGTCGAGGACCTTCTTCAAGACGTCGGGGAGATGCTTCGCGCTGCGGATGGCATCGTACTGCTGTCTGGTGACGTTGAGATCCATGCGCTAATGTTGGTAGCTTCGCCGCCGCCCGCAACCGGCCGCACGCCCCCATAGTCAGGAGTCCGATGCCCCGCACCGCGTTTCTCTCCACCGGTTTCCACGTGCCGGCCCGCGTCGTCACCAATGACGACCTCGCCAAGATCATGGACACGTCGGACGAGTGGATCGTGCAGCGCAGCGGCATCAAGACGCGTTACTGGGTTTCGGATGGCGACACGGGTGCCTCGCTGGCGCGCGAAGCCTCGTTCAAAGCGCTCGCCAAGGCCGGGCTCACGCCCGCCGACATCGATTGCATCATCTACTGCACGTGTACGCCCGATCACTTCGAGCCGGGCAACGGCGTCTTTCTGCAACGCGAGCTGGGAGTCACCGACATTCCTGCCGTGGACGTGCGCAACCAATGCAGCGGCTTCATCTACGGCCTCTCGATCGCGGACGCCTGGATTCGCACCGGTCAGTACACGCGCATCCTGCTCGTCGGCGCCGAGGTCCACTCGCGCGGGCTCGACCGGACGACCCGCGGGCGCGACACGGCGGTACTGTTCGGCGACGGCGCGGGGGCCGTCATCCTCGGCCCGACGGAGGACGCGGGCCGAGGCGTGCTCTCGACGCACATTTTCGCCGACGGCCGTCAGGCCGAGAAGCTGTGGGTGGACGGCCCGGGCCTGGCGCACGATCCGTATGTGAGCGTGGAGATGCTGGAGCGCGGCCTGCATCGCGCGGTGATGGAGGGACGCGAGGTCTTCAAGTTCGCGTCCGTGAAGATGCCGGAATCGGTCGCGATCGCCCTGAAGGCCAATGGGTTCACGCCCGCGGACGTCAAGCTGCTCATTCCCCACCAGGCCAATCTGCGAATCATCGAGATGGTGCAAAAGGCGACTGGTCTGCGCGACGATCAGGTGTACGCCAACATCCAGCGTTACGGCAACACCACCGCCGCCTCGATCCCCATCGCGCTCGACGAAGCGTTGACCGAGAAGCGCCTCGGGCGTGGCGACTTGCTCGTCCTCACCGCATTCGGCTCAGGATTCACCTGGGGGAGCGCCGCGATTCGCTGGTAGCCTCTAACCGCCACTCCGGGCTGCTGGTACCTTAGCCGCAGCAGTCTTAAGGATGGTGGATGCGAGCCGTAGAGTGTCGCCGGCGGATGGTGGTCGCGTGGTCGGTCGTGCTGGGCGCTGCCTGGTGGGGAAGCTCCGCGTGCGACCGACGCCCCGCCATCGTCGGGACCACCTACTGGGACCCACCCCCTAGTGTGATTGACGTCGTGCGCGCGGAAGTCGGCCGCTGGCCCGGCGGCGCCCCCGCGGAGATCCGTCAACCCTCGTCGTACCTGGAAACGCATGCCGAGCGGGAGGTGGACGGCGCCGGCCAGCTCACCAAGCTGCCGGGGGTCGTGGCGGTCGTTGGGCACCAGGACAGTCGTAGCACGCTCCTCGCGGCACCCGTGTACCCCTGGGTATTCCCGCTCGCCCCGAACGATTCCCAAGAAGGAGCCTTCATCGCCGACTTCGCCACTCGACAGCTGGGCGCGCGCACCATCGCCCTCCTGTACGACAATGACGACTACGGACGCGGCCTGCGGGATGGGGTCCAGGCGGCGCTCACTGCCGCCGGCAGGTCGCTCGGCGCCGAGGCACCGATCGGCGCGATCTGCGAGCCCGGCGGTGGGAGTGACGCGTCGCTCGCGCTCGTGACGTCGAGCCGGCCCACTCCCGATCTCCTCGTGATCGCCAGCCGCCCGCAAGACGCCGGCTGCATCGTCCGGCAGGCGCGCCGGCGCATCCCCGCGCTTCGCTTCATCGCCGGCGATGCCGTGGAGATCAGCGATGACCTGCTCGCCGCAATGGGCGCCGGAGCGGAAGCGACGTACTTCGTCGCGTTCTGGTTCAACGGCCTCACGGACGAGCGTTCGGCGGCGTTCACGAGCGCCTATCAGCGAATCGTGGGCACGGCACCGAAGCCCGGCGCCGCGATGCATTACGACGCGCTCATGCTCGTGATGCACGCGGTGCGTGACGTGGGGGCCAGCCCAAAGGCGATCCAGGCCTATCTCACGGAACTGGGGAAATCCCGGCCCGCGTACCAGGGCGTGACCGGGCCGATTGCGTTCGGCCCCGAACGGCGCCGTCCCTTCTACATGCTGCGGATCCGCTCAGGCGCGGCCGTCGCGGTCGCGGTCCCGTGAGAAGGGCGCTCACCCTTCGGGGATCCCTGCGCCTGCTCGGCCTGGGGGCGATGGCGTACGTGGCGATCATCGCGGTCGTGATCGCGCTGCGCCTCGGCCCCACGGCCGTCGGGTTGCGCCGCTACAGCGAGCGCATGCTCGAAGGGTATAGCGGGATGCAGATGCGCACGTCGGCGTTCCACACGATCATCGAGGACATCCACCCGCTGCTCATCGCCATCAGCCGTGGCGCGTCGCCCGACGCGTCCCGACCGCGTCTGATCGCGTTACGCGCGCGTGTCGATTCCCTATCGGGCGCGGCGAGCCGTGTCCCGGAGATCGCCTCCGTGCCCAACGAGATGCGCATCGAGTTTGCGGCGGGCAGTGTGGAGCAATCCGGCCTCGAGGTGGCCCTCACGGAAACGCTGGCGAACCTCGAGCTGGGACGCGCGGCCGTCGCGGCGCGCCAGCTCGAGGCGGCGGACTCGATCGCCGGCCTCCTCGACCGCCACGTCGCCGAGGCGCAGCGACTCGGGCTCGTGGACCTGATCCGGCGCGAAGGCGCCTTGGCCGACGCGACCACGGCGAGTCTCCGCGCCATCGGAGGATGGCTCGGGCTCGGCATCATTCTGGCGCCGTTCTTCGTCATGTTCCTGCGGCGTCGCTTCTACGATCCGCTGTCCGAGCTGGACCGCGCCCTCGTCCGGGTCGCGCGCGGCGATCTCGAGGGCATGATCCCCGTGCTCCGCCAGGACGAGCTGGGGCGGCTGAGCGGCCACTTCAACGAGACGACGGCCCTGTTACGCCGCCGCGCCGAGGAGACCCGGCGCCACGCGCAGGCAGCCCTGCGTGAGAGCGAGGAGCGCTACGAGGCGATCGTCGACTTCGCGCCGCTCGGCATCGCCGTAGTGGACGCCGACGGACGCTACGTGCACGCCAACCCCGCGCTGGAGCGCTTCCTGGGCTACACGGAGACCGAGCTTCGCGCCATGCGTTTCACCGACGTTACGCTGCCGTCGGATGTGGCGCTGACCAGGGATCTCTTCCAGGAAATGCAGCAGGGCGTTCGTGACCGCTTCCACATCGAGAAGCGGTACAAGCGAAAGGACGGCGCCGTCGTGTGGGGCCGGCTGATGGTGGCCGCGGTACGGGATGACACCGGGAAGCTGATACACACGGTGTCGCTCACGGAGGACGTGACGGAGGAACGGCAACGCGACGCCGGGGCGCGCCAGGTGGAGGAGCGCCTCCGACAGGAACAGGCGGCACTCGTCGAGCTGGCGCGGCATAAAGCGTTCACGACGGGCGACGTGCACGCCGCGTGGCAGGAGCTCACGGAGGCGGCGGCTCGCACGCTGGACGTGGAGCGGGTCGGCATCTGGCTGCTCGACGTGGAGCGCACGGCGCTGCGCTGCGACGACCTCTACCACTTGCAGCGGGATCGGCATTCCGAAGGCGTCTCGCTCGCGCTCGACCGCATTCCCACCTACGTCCGCGCCTTGGAGAATAACCGCGTGATCGCGGCCCCCGACGCCCGCGTCGAGCCCCGCATCGGGGAGCTGAACGCGGTGTACCTGGCCCCGCTGAGCATTACCTCGCTCCTTGCCGCGCCGATCCGGGTCGGGGGGCGGGTGACGGGCATGGTTGCGCTCGAGCACATCGGGGCGCCGCGCGACTGGAGTCCGGCCGCGCAGAGCTTCGCCGGGTCGATCGCGGATTTGGCCGCCCTCGCGCTCGAAGCGGCCGAGCGCGCGCGCACCGGTGTCGCGCTGCACAAATCGGAGGAGAAGTTCGCGACGGCGTTCCGCCTGAGCCCGAATCCGAGTGTCATCGCGCGCGTCGCTGACGGCCTGTTGGTCGACGTGAACACCGCCTATTTGGAGGTGACCGGGTTCACGCGCGAAGACGTGATCGGAAAGGCCGCGAAGGACGTGCTCTGGCCCGTCCCGGAGTTGCGCGACGCAATGATGCGCGAGCTGAAGAAACACGGTCGCCTCCGCCACATGGACCTGAAGATGCGCACCAAGCGCGGGCCCCTTCTCGACGTGCTGGTCTCGGTCGAGGTCATCGAGATCGAAGGGATCTCCCATACGCTCGGCTCCGCGATCGACATTACGGAGCGCAACCGCGTCGCCGACGCCCTGCGCGAGAGCGAGGAGCGGTTCCGGCGCATGGTCCAGGATCTGAGCGTCGGTGTGGCCCTGCTCGACGGGTCGGGACGAGTCTTGCTGTGCAACCCCGCGGGGCTCGAGATGTTGGGCGTGACGGCCGAAGAGATGGGGAAGGACGGCTTCTGGCAGCGCGAGCTGATCGCCATCCACGAGGACGGCACGCCCTACGCGCAGCACGAGCGCCCCGTCCTGAACTCCGTGCGGACCGGGAATCCGCTGCGCAACGCCGTGCTGGGCCATCGGCCCCCCGGCAAAGGCGAGCTGCAATGGGCCAGCTTCAACGTGGACCCGCAGCGGGATGCGCAGGGGGCGGTGCGCAATGTGATCGTGTCGTTCTCCGACATCACAGAACGCAAGCGCGCCGTCGAAGCGCTGCGCGAGAGTGAGGAGCGATACCGGCGCTTGGTCGAGACGAGTCCCGATGCGGTCTCGGTGATCGAGGACGGCCGCGTGCGCTACGCCAATCCCGCTGCGATCCATCTCATGGGGGCGCGGGAACCCGTCGACGTGATCGGGCGGATGGCGTTCGATTTCGTCGCGGAGGAGTCGCTGCCCATCGCCAGGCGCCGGATCGAGAACGTCTTGCAGGGTCAGCCCGACGCCGTCGGCGAGGTGCGGCTCAAGAGGGTCGACGGGTCCCTGGTGGACGTAGAGGCCGTCGGCATTCGCATGCCGTACGAGGGCCGCGACGCGGTGTTGGTGATCCACCGCGACATCACGGCGCGCAAGCGGGCGGAGCAGCAGCTCCGGCTGTTGGCCCAGGCCGTCAAGAGTACCACCGAGGGCATCAGCATCACGGATTTGGACGGCCGCTTTACGTTCGCCAACCCCGCGTTCCTCGCTTCCGTCGGATATGCCGAAGCGGAGGTTCTGGGACAGCACGTGTCCATCGTTAACTCCCCCAGGAATCCGGCCACCATCCAGGACGAGCTGCGCGCCGCGACCGCGCGCGGCGGATGGGCCGGTGAGCTGTACAACCGCCGCAAGAACGGCACGGACTTTCTGCTCGCCCTCACGACCGCTCCGGTGCGCGATTCCGAGGGGCGGGTCATCGCCCTGATGGGGGTCTCGAGCGACATCACCGAGCGGCGGCGGGTGGAGGAGCACACGCGCCAACTCCAGGAGACCCTGCGCCGCGCCGAGACGATGTCCGCCCTGGGCGCCGTGGTCGCCGGCGTCGCGCACGAGGTCCGCAATCCGTTGTTTGCCATCTCGGCGACCGTGGATGCTTTGGAGGCGCGTTTCGGCCCCCAGCCGGCCTACGCGCGGTACGCCGAGACGCTGCGCCAGGAGGTCAACCGCCTCAGCCGCCTCATGAGCGATCTGCTCGACTACGGCCGGCCCCCCCGCCTCGATCTGACCGACGCCGCCATCGGGCCGGTCGTGACGCGAGCGATCGCCGCCTGCGCGCCGCTCGCGGAGCAGACCGGAGTCAGTCTCGTCGCCGAGGTCGCCGACGATGTGCCGCTCTTCCCGCTCGACCCGGCGCGCATGCTCCAGGTGCTCCAAAACCTGATCGACAATGCGATCCAGCACTCCCCACGTGGGAGCCAGGTGGTCGTGAAAGCCGCCGCGGTCCTGGCCCCGAACGCCGTGGGACTCGACCTTTCGGTAGGCGACCAGGGACCCGGAATCCGCGGGGAAGACATGGCCAACATTTTCGAGCCGTTCTTCACCCGGCGGCGCGGCGGTACGGGACTGGGGCTCTCCATCGTCCACCGGATCGTCGAGCAGCACGGTGGGGAGGTCGAGGCAAAAAACCGAGAGACCGGCGGCGCCCTGATCACGGTGCGGCTGTGCCGGGCGGTAGAGGTCACCGCGTGACGAAACCCAAGATCCTCATTGTTGACGACGAGGAGCGAATACGCTTTGCCGTTCGCGACTTCCTCGAGCTGCAGGATTATGAAGTCGTGGAAGCCGACGGCTGCGCGTCGGCGGAGGAGGTCTGCCGCGACGCCCGCCCCGACGCCGCGGTGCTCGACTACGGGCTCCCCGACGGCAATGCGCTCGAGCTGTTGCCCCGCCTCAAGACGATCGATCCCGATCTTCCCGTCGTCATTCTCACCGGCCAGGGGACGATCGACCTGGCCGTCCGCGCCATCAAGGAAGGTGCCGATCACTTCCTGATGAAGCCGGTCGAGCTCCCTGCCCTGCTCGTCCTGCTGCAGCGGCTGATCGAGCGCGAGCGGACGCACCGGCGCGACCTGGCGGGTGAAGCCCGACGCGGCCGCGCGGAGCTGAATCCCTTCCTCGGCGCGAGCGCGGTCATGCGGCGCCTCGCCGAGCAGGCGGAGAAAATGGCTGACGCGGACAGCCCCGTGCTGATCCTGGGCGAGACGGGCGCCGGGAAGGGCGTGCTGGCGCGCTGGTTGCACGAGCACTCCGCCCGGGGCCGACAGGCGTTCGTCGACCTGAATTGCGCGGGGCTGTCACGCGAGCTGCTCGAATCCGAGCTGTTCGGGTACGCCAAGGGCGCGTTTACAGGCGCCGCCACCAACAAGCTCGGCCTGCTCGAGGTCGCACATCGCGGTACCGTGTTTCTCGACGAGATCGGGGACGTCGATCCCCTGATCCAGCCGAAACTCCTCACGGTGCTCGAAGACAAGCGTTTCCGCCGCCTCGGCGACGTGCGCGACCGGACCGTGGACCTACGGCTCATCGCGGCGACATCGCACGACCTCGCCCGCCTTTCCCAGGAGCAGAAGTTCCGGAGCGACCTGTACTTCCGCATCAGCACGCTGGTGTTGCGGGTGCCGCCGCTGCGTGAGCGCCGCGAGGATACCCCGCTCCTCGCCGCCGATTTGCTGGAGCGCCTGTCGGCACCGCGGGGCCGCCGTTCCAGCCTCAGCGCCGCGGCGCTCACGGCCCTGCAGGCGTATCCGTGGCCGGGAAATATCCGCGAGCTACGCAACGTGCTGGAGCGCGCGGTGTTGCTCGCGACCGACTCCGTGCTCGGACCCGGCGACCTGCACTTCGACCCCCTGCCGGCCGGCGCCGCCGCCGCACCGGCTACCGACGGCACGCTCACACTCGCCGAGCTGGAGCGGCGCCACATCGAACACGTGCTCCAGGACGTGAGCGGCCGAGTGGCGGAGGCCGCCACGCGGCTCGGCATTCCGCGCAGCACTCTCTACCAGAAGATCAAAGCGCTGCGCATCGACGTGTCTAAGTCCTAGAAGGCGCGGTTCTCAAATCCAGAATCGGTCCCACCCGCCGCCAGACCTCCACTCACAACTCCCATAGCTGCAGCGTCTTAGCGTCCGCGCCTTATTGGGCACGGCGCTTGCCTTAGCACGTCTCCGGAAGCAGTCGATTCACCCCGTTCCGCTGGAGATTGAGTGCCTCACTTCCTGGTCGTTGACGACGAAGAATCGATCCTGTTCGCGCTGGAGCAGTACATCATCGCGCAGGACTGCACGGTGGACTGCGCGCGTGAAATCGAAGAAGCGCAGGCCCTGCTGGACAACATCCGTTATGACCTCGTGATCGCCGATCTCCGCCTGAGCGGGATCCACGGCGCCGAGGGCCTCGATCTGGTGAGCATGGTCCGCGCGTGCTGCCCCAAGACGCGCATCATCGTCCTCACGGCCTACAGCTCCGCCGACGTCGCGCAGGAAGCGCTGCGCCGTGGGGCCGACGCCTTCCTTCACAAGTCCACCGCACTCTCCGATGTCGCGCGCGTCGCGATGCAAGTGCTGGGGTGCGCGGCCTAATGCATCTCATCGACAAGATTCTCGCCACCGACGGCCTCACGGTCATGTTTCAGCCGATCGTGGAGCTCGAAGGCGAGACCCTTCAGTTGCACACGCTCGAATGTCTGACCCGTGGCCCGCGTGACAGTAACGCCGCCCGGGCGGATGTGATGTTCGAGTACGTCCGCCGCAAGCGGGTCGAGCCGATTGTCGACCGCGCCTGCATCACGGCCGCGCTGCACGCAGCGGCGGCCCTCCCCGGAACGCCGCGGCTGTCGCTGAACGTGCACGCCTCGACGCTGGGCCGGGATGTGGACTTTCCATCGTTCTTGGACGCCGTTACCGACCGCCAGGGCATTCACCCATCTCGTCTCACGATCGAAATCGTTGAGCACGCGCGGGCCTGGGACGGCGTCACATTTTCGCGGGCGCTGCAAGCGCTCCGCACGCTCGGCGCGCGCATCGCGCTCGACGACGTTGGGCTCGGGCACTCCAACTACGGGATGATGCTCGACACCCAGCCGGAATACCTGAAGATCGACCGGTACTTCGTCCACGGCGCGCTCGGCGATCTGCATCGCCGGGCGGTCCTGGACTCCATCGCCCAGCTGGGCTTGAAGCTCGGCGCCCGTGTCGTCGGCGAGGGCGTGGAAGAAGCGACGGATCTCCTGTCCCTGCGGGACTTCGGGATCGACCTGGCCCAGGGCTACCTCTTCGCTGCGCCGCTGTCCGCCTCCGACTTGGTCGGAAGTGGCTGGCTGCAGAGCCTGATTCCTCAGCCGCAGCCTGCGGCCTGATCACTCACGAGCAAGGATCGACCATGCCGAGCAAGCGAATTCTGTTGGCCGACGACTCCGTTACTGCGCTGACCATGCACCGCATGATCCTCGCAGGCGCCGGCTACGACCTGCTGACTGCCCAGGACGGGCAGGAAGCCATCGACCTCGCCACGGCGGAGCGGCCGGACCTCATCCTGATGGATGTGGTCATGCCGCGGAAGACCGGGTTCGAGGCGACGCGGATCCTGCGCAAACAGGAGACCACCAAGAGCATCCCGGTGATCATGGTCACCACGCGGGCGGAGCCGAAGATCCTCGAGATCTGCTTCCAGTGCGGGTGCAACGATTACATCAACAAGCCGGTCGACGGCGCGGTGCTGCTCGCGAAGGTGCGCAGCATCCTGGGGAACTGAGGCCATCATGGGCATGCGCGTAGAATCCGCGGAAGAGCGCCTCGAGCGGCTCGAGGAGCAAGTCGAGCTGTGGCGCACGGAGCACGATCACCAGACCGAGCGCGAGCAGCTGCTGCGCCAGCGGCTCGACGAACAGGTCGCGGGGAACCGCCGCTGCGTCGAGCAACTGGCGGCGGCAGAGCAGCGCATCGGCCACCTGGCAAAGCTCCAGGCGGCCGTGCGGGAGCTGCACGAAGCGGCGATGCCGGCCGACGTCCTCACGACGATCAAGGAGATCGTCGCGAATCTGGTCGGCTGTGAAGAGATGGGCATCTATGCGCGCCGGCCCGACGGCGGGCTCGCGCTGCTCGACGGCATCGGCGTCGACGCCGGCCACGAGGGCACAGAAGCAACCGCGATCGTCTCGGTCCCGCTGCATCTGAACGGCCGCGTCGTGGGCGTCATCGCCTTGTTCAAGCTGTTGCCGCAGAAGACCGGCATCGAGCCGGTGGACCAGGAGCTTTTCTCGATCCTGTCGTCGCACGCCGCGCGCGCGCTTCATCACGCCGGCCTCCGCGCCTGGGCGCGGTCACAAGGGGTGTGTCTGTGAGCCGCGAAGTCCTGTTCGGCCTGGGAAACCTCGCCGAGCGCATGGCCGCGCTCGTCGGCGAGGATCCGTCGCAGGAGACGGTCGAAGCCGCTCCGGACGCGTCGACGGCCTACGTCCACGTGGGACAGCTGTTCACGTCTCCCGCGGCGTGCTCCGTCACGACGATCCTCGGCTCGTGCGTCTCCGTCTGCCTGTGGGATCCCACGACCGGCGCCGGCGGGCTCAATCACTTCCTGCTGCCGCAGTGCGTGGAGAACGGCATCTCCTCGCCCCGCTTCGGCAATGTCGCGATTCGCCGCCTGCTGGACGACCTGGCCGGTATGGGAAGCCCGCGCCAGCGGCTCAAAGCCAAGATCTTCGGCGGCGCCAGCGTCATCGATGCCTTCCAGACGGCGAACGAGTCACTCGGCATGAAGAACGTCGACCTCGCCCGACGGTTGCTCGCCGACGCAGGCGTGCCGATTGTCGCCGAGGACGTCGGCGGCGCGCAGGGCCGCAAGCTGGTCTTCCAGACCGGCGACGGCAGCGCGTGGGTCAGAAAGATCTGACGATGACCCTCACCGATCGCGACCGCGACCTGCTGCTCCAGACGTTCCTCACCGAGGCCGGCGAGCATCTCCGCGCCCTCGAAGAGGCCCTGGTGGCCCTCGAGGCCCGGCCCGAAGACGCCGAGCTCCTGAACGGGATTTTCCGCGTGGCGCATAGCCTCAAGGGCGATGCCCTGATGGTGGGCTTCCCGCGCATCGCGGAGTTCGCGCATGGGCTGGAAGATCTGCTCGAGCGCTTGCGCGATGGCGCGCTGGCGGCCGATGCGGACCTCATCTCGCTGCTGCTGCGCGCAGTCGACGTGTTGCGGGCGCTCCTCGCCGCGGCCGCCGCAGGGCAGGACACACTCCCGCCTGACTTCGCAGCCGCGCAAGCCGCGCTCGCCGCTGCCTGCGCCGGCCCGGCCGGTGATGCCGCCGTCCCGGCCGAGCACGGGGCCGCCCCGAGCGCCGCGGTCCCCGCGGAAGCGGGCACGCTGCGCGTCGACGTCGCGAAGCTCGATCGGATGCTCAATCTGACGGGCGAAATCGCGATTGCCCGCGGCCGCGTGGCCCAAATGATGGCCTCGCTCCCCGCGGACGTCGGTGCGGAGATCCTCGAGGCCCACCGCGACGCCGATCGCCTGCAGCTCGAGCTGCAAGAGCAGGTGATGAAGGCCCGGATGGTGCCGGTCGGCCCCTTCTTCCGGCAGTACGCCCGCACGGTGCGGGACGTGGCCCGCGCGCACGGCAAGGCCGTGCGGCTGGTCATCGAGGGGGACGACGTCGAGATGGACACGCGCGTCGTGGAGCGACTGCGCGATCCGCTCACGCACATGATCCGCAATTCCATCGACCACGGCATTGAGTCCCCCGAGCTGCGGGCCGCCTTGGGCAAGGCGCCCGAGGGGTGCCTGACCCTACGCGCCGCCCACGAGGGCGGGCTCATCGTGATCGAAGTGCACGACGACGGCGCCGGCTTCAACCGCCAGCGCATCGCCGAGCGCGCCCGGGAAACGGGGCTCGCCGCGGACCCGCAGCAGCTGCCTGACGCGGACCTGTTGGCGCTCGTGTTCGCGCCCGGGTTCTCGACGGCCGAGACGGTCACCGACCTCTCCGGCCGCGGCGTGGGCATGGACGTCGTGCGTCGCAACATCGAAGGACTGCGCGGCACGCTCGCCATCGAGAGCGCGGACGGCGAAGGGGCGACCATCACGATCCGGTTGCCACTGACGCTCGCGATCATCGACGGCTTCGGGGTCGGCGTCGGCGACGAGACGTATGTCGTCCCGCTCGACGCGGTGCTGGAATGCCTGTCGTTGCCGCTCGATCCCCACCGCGATGGGAATGGCCGCGGCGTGATCAATCTGCGGGGCGAACCCCTGCCCTACCTCCGCCTGCGCGACCGGTTCAAGGCCGGTGGCGCGGCGCCGCAGCGCGAGCACGTGTTGGTGGTGCAGCACGCGGGCGGCAGGGCGGGGATCGCGGTGGATGCGTTGTACGGCGAACGCCAGGCGGTCATCAAGTCGCTGGGCGCGGGTCTCGACGGCCTCTCCGGCCTCTCGGGCTCCACGATTCTCGGCGATGGACGCGTAGCACTGATTCTCGATGTCCCGGCCCTGCTGCGCGAAGCAGTGGGCCGCACGATCAGTACCTCCTCTACACTCTCATAAAGAAGGGAAAGGAAGCATCCAATGTTGAAGAACATGACGATCGGCAAGCGCCTCGCACTGGGCTTCGGCCTGTTGCTCGCGCTCGTCGCGCTGGTGGCGGGTTCCGGGTACCGGAGCACCCGCCTTGCCTCGAGCATGGCGATGCACGTCCTCAAAGTCGAGTCCCCGCTCGTGGAGCACTCGCAGCGCGTGCGGGCCAACACCCTCGGCCTGCGCCGCTTCGAGAAAGACGTGTTCCTGAACGTCGACAACTCGGAGAAGGTGGCGGAGTACGTCACCAAGTGGAAAGACCAGCGCGACCGGCTGCTCGACCGCATCGCCGTGCTCGACAGCTTGGAGACCGAAGATTCCGGCAAGGCCGCGATTCGCTCCATGCGCGCCGACGCCTCGACGTACGAGCAGGGCTTCAACCACGTGTTGGCGCTGATCGAGCAGGGGAAGATCAAGACCCCCGCCGAGGGCAACGCCGCCATGGCGGAGGTGAAGGACGAGATCCATCGCCTCGAGCAGTCGGCGTACGACTACGCCGTGCACCACTCGGAGAAAATGGCTGCCCGCGCGCCGATCGTGACCGCGCAGATCAGCCGTGCCCTCACCATCACGCTGCTCGCGCTCGGTCTGGCGCTGCTCGTGGGCATCGCGCTCAGCATGTTGATCGCCCGTTCCATCACCACGCCGCTGCTCGCAGCGGTCGCGGCGGCCAATCAAGTCGCCGAAGGAGACGTCGACGTGCGCGTGGATTCCACAACGCGCGACGAGACGGGTCAGTTGCTTCAGGCCATGGGCCGCATGATCGCGTCGACCAAGGAGAAAGTGGACGCCGCCGTACAGATCGCCAAGGGCGACCTGACGATCGCGGTCACACCGCAGTCGGCCAAGGACGCGCTCGGCACGGCCCTCCAGGGCATGATCGCCAAGCTGTCCCAGGTGATCGGCGAGGTGCGGGCAGGCGCCAACGCGCTCAGCTCCGCCGCCACGCAAGTGTCGTCTACCTCGCAGGGCTTGTCGCAGGGCACGAGCGAGCAGGCCGCGTCGGTCGAAGAGACCACGTCGAGCCTCGAGCAGATGAGCGCCTCGATCGCGAAGAACGCCGACAACAGCCGGCAGCTCGAACAGACCGCCGTGAAGGCGGCGCGCGATGGCGAAGAGAGCGGCAAGGCCGTGCTCGACACCGTGCGGGCCATGGCTGCCATCGCCGAAAAGATCACGATCGTCGAAGAGATCGCGTATCAGACGAACCTGCTCGCCTTGAACGCCGCGATCGAAGCGGCGCGCGCCGGCGAGCACGGCAAGGGTTTCGCCGTCGTCGCCACGGAAGTACGCAAGCTCGCCGAGCGCAGCCAGACGGCTGCCAAGGAAATCGGCGGACTGGCGAGCTCGAGCGTGAAGGTCGCCGAGCGTTCCGGCCAGCTGCTCACCGAGCTGGTGCCGTCGATTCGCAAGTCGGCCGACACGGTGCAGGAAGTGGCCGCGGCCACGGCCGAGCAGGCTGCCGGCGTCTCACAGATCAACCGCGCCTTGACCGGCGTGGATCAGGTCACGCAGCGCAACGCGTCCGCGTCCGAGGAGCTCGCCTCCACGGCCGAGGAGATGGCCAGCCAGGCCGAAAGCCTGCAGCAGCTC
>WNFK01184761.1_pt2 | contig 62007 bp, 65 predicted proteins | sample 5400281 | NCBI WGS metagenome assembly WNFK01 (sample SAMN13153350, study PRJNA577476) | soil metagenome | isolation source: 20 cm soil on Douglas fir-dominated hillslope | place: USA:California | collected 2013-09-17
CGATTTCCCCCGCCGCGGCTTCGATTCGCAGAACCTCCATCGCAACAAGCGCTCGCTCACGCTCGACCTGAAGTCGCCGCGCGGCATCGAGATCATCCACAAGCTCGTGCAGAAGGCCGACGTGGTGGTCGAGAACTTCCGGCCCGACGTCAAGACGCGCCTCGGCATCGACTACGAGACGCTCTCCAAGATCAACCCGCGCCTCGTCTACGGCAGCATCTCGGGCTTCGGTCAGGACGGCCCCTACCGCGACCGACCCGGCTACGACCAGATCGCCCAGGGCATGGGCGGGCTCATGTCCATCACCGGCCTGCCCGGCCAGGGCCCGGTGCGCGTGGGCATCCCGGTCGCCGACCTCACCGCGGGCATCTTCCTGGCCCAGGGCATCCTGGTCGCGCTGCTCGAGCGCGAGCGCTCGGGCCGCGGCCAGTGGGTGCACACCTCCCTGCTCCAGGCCATGGTGACGATGCTGGACTTCCAGGCCTCGCGCTGGCTCATCGGCCAGGAGATTCCCCCGCAGGCGGGCAACGACCATCCCACCGCGATCCCCACCGGCGTGTTCAAGACCGCGGACGGGCACCTCAACATCGCGGCCTCCGGCCAGCACATGTTCCGGCGGCTCTCCGCGCCGGAGCGCTCCAAGAACCGCCAGGCGCTCGCGGCGGAGCTCGAGAAGGCGTTCGCCCGGCGCACCACCCAGGAGTGGGTCGAGCTGCTCAACACCAAGGGCGTGCCCTCCGGCCCCATCCTCGACGTCAAGCAGGTCTACGAGAACGAGCAGATCCGGCATCTCAAGATGGCGGTCCCGGTGAAGCACCCGGCGCTCGGCGAGCTGTTCGTGCAGGCGCCCCCGGTGACGCTCTCGCGCACCCCGGGCGGGGTGCGCACCCCCGCTCCCGACACCGGCGAGCACAACGACCAGATCCTGGCCGAGTTGGGCTACTCCCCGGCCGACATCGCATCCCTTCGCAACGACAAGGTCATCTAGGAGATCGCCGTGAGAGAGAACACGCTGAAGAAGATCTGGGCCAAGGGCGACGCGGTGATCAACGGGTGGCTGTCCATCCCGAGCGGCTTCTCGGCCGAGGTGATGGCCCACCAGGGCTTCGACTCGCTCACCATCGACATGCAGCACGGGGTGGTGGACTACCAGGTCGCGGTGAGCATGCTCCAGGGCATCTCGACGCTGGGGGTGGTGCCGCTGGCCCGCGTGCCGTGGAACGATCCGGCGCGGCTCATGAAGATCCTCGACGCGGGCGCCTACGGGGTCATCTGCCCGATGATCAACACCGCGCAGGAGGCGGAGGCGATGGTGCGCGCGTGCAAGTACCCGCCGCGCGGCTTCCGGAGCTGGGGCCCGGTGCGCGCCTCGCTCTACGCGGGAACCGACTACGGCGACCACGCCAACGTCGAGACCATCGTGATGCCGATGATCGAGACCGCGGAGGCCCTCAAGAACCTGGACGAGATCCTGAGCGTGGACGGGGTCGACGCGATCTACGTGGGCCCTTCCGACCTCAGCCTGGCCATGGGCCTCAAGCCCCGCCTCGACCAGACCGACCCGCCGGTGGTGGACGCCCAGAAGAAGATCGTGGCGGCCTGCAAGCGCCACAACGTGGTCGCGGGGATCCACAACGCCACCGCGGCCTACTCGCTCAAGATGATCGCGGAGGGCTACCAGTTCGTCACGCTCGCGAGCGACAGCCGGCACATGGCCGCCAAGGCCGCCGAGGAAGTCGGCATCGTGCGCAAGACCGGCACCAAGGTCGGGAAGCTGCCGGCATACTAGTGCCGGCGCGGCTCAGCGGCGCGCTGCTCGAGCGGGCGCGCGCCAACCTGGCGTCCTTCGAGCGGCAGGCCCTGCCCGACGACGGGCGGGGGCGGGCCGCGGTGGCCCAGGTGCTGCTGCCCGACGCGGAAGGACGGCCCTGCTTCCTCATCACCCGGCGGGCCGCGACGCTGCGCAAGCACACCGGCCAGTGGGCGCTGCCGGGCGGCCGCATCGACGCGGGCGAGACCGCGGAGCGCGCGGCGCTGCGCGAGCTGAAGGAGGAAGTGGGCCTGACCCTCGACGAGAGCACCGTGCTGGGCACGCTGGACGACTACGGCACCCGCTCGGGCTTCATCATCACCCCGGTGGTGGTATGGGCCGAGCCCGACCACGAGCTCGTGCCGAACCCGGCGGAGGTGGCCAAGATCTTCTGGGTGCCGCTCGACGATCTGGAGGGGCCGGACGTGCCAAGGCTCGTGAGCATCCCGGAGAGCGACCGGCCGGTGATCCAGCTTCCCCTGCTCGGCACCCTGATCCACGCGCCGACCGCGGCGGTGCTCTACCAGATGCGCGAGGTGGTCGTCCACGGACGGCCCACGCGCGTGAACCATTTCGAACAGCCCGTGTGGGCCTGGCGCTGAGCCGGGACCCGCGGACCGGAGGACACGCCATGGGAGTGCTGGATGGACAGGTCGCGATCATGACCGGCGGCGGCACCGGCATCGGCCGGGCGGCGGCGCTGATGCTCGCGGCCGAGGGCGCGCAGGTGGTGGTGGCGGGGCGGCGCAAGGCGCCGATCGAGGCGGTGGCCGGCGAGATCGCCAAGGCGGGCGGCCGGGCGGTGGCGCGGGCCTGCGACGTGGCCAAGCCGGCGGAGGCGCGCGCGCTCGCGGAGTGGACGGTGGCCCAGTACGGCCGCGTCGACGTGCTCGTCAACAACGCGGGGCATTCCAGCAAGCGGCGCAACGTCCGGTGGGTCGAGCAGGACGACTGGGACGGGGTGATCGCGGTGAATCTCACCGGGGTCTACGCGCTCACCCAGGCGGTGCTGCCGAGCATGATCGAGCGGGGCGGCGGCACCATCATCACGGTGAGCTCGCTCGCCGCGCTCAAGCCGGGCCTGATCGGGGGGGCGCCCTACGGCGCGGCCAAGGCGGGCGTCCGCAACCTGATGGGCCACGTCCACACCGTGCTGCGCGAGAAGGGCATCCGCGCGACCACCATCATGCCCGCCGAGGTGGACACCCCGATCCTCGACAACCGCCCGCTCGTTCCGGACAGGCAGGCCCGGGCCAGCATGATGCAGGCCGAGGACGTGGCCCGCGCGATCATGCTCTGCGTGACGCTGCCCGCGCGCACCGTGATCGAGGAGATGGTGATGAGCCCGACGATCCTGCGCGACCAGAGCGCCGATCTCCGGACCGCGCGCGACCTCGGGGCGACCCCGGGCGCCCGCTAGCCCTCAGGCGCCGGTCGAGCCGCCCGCCGATCCGATCGACGCCTGCTGGACGTGATTGCGGAAGCCGATCGGATCGCGCACCCGCCGGAAGACCTCGCGGGCCCCGCCGGTGCCGGTGACCGTGAGGTCGCCGTAGTTGAGCACGCGGCCGACCAGGCCCTGCTGCACGCCGATCGACTCCACCTTGGCCAGGAGCAGCTCGGTGGTGTAGCGCGAGATCAGCCCCACCTTGAAGATCAGCCGCGAGGTGGTGACCGCGAACTCGGACGTCATCACCTCCACGTAGTGGACGAAGCCCCATCCGAGCCCGATCAGCGCGACCGCCCCGCCGACCATCCAGAGCCATCGCGGATCCCGCACCGGGCGGAGCAGCGCCATGAGGGCCACCCCGGCCAGGACGAGCAGGGCCGGCTTGATGAAGACGGCCCAGTGCAGCCGCGTCTTGTACAGCACGCGCTCGCCCGGCAGGAGGTGCCGCTCGACGTAGCCCACCGCGGCGGCCTAGGTCACGCCGGGCGGCGGCCGTAGAGGTCGCGGTAGTCGCGGTGCCACAGCTCGACGTAGTCCGTCGCGTTGCGCAGGATGTCGTCCAGCTCCTCCGGGCTCATCCGGCGCACCGGCTTGGCCGGCACCCCCATGACGAGCCAGCCCGCGGGCACCACCTTGCCGGGCGGCACCAGGGCGCCCGCGCCCACCTGCGCCCCCTCCTCCACCACCGCCCCGTCCAGTACCACCGCGCCGATGCCGATGCGCGAGTTGTTCATGATCAGGCAGGCGTGCACCACCGCGCGATGGCCGATCGTCACGTTGTCGCCGACGATGCACGGGAACTGGGGCGTCACGTGGAGCACCGAGTTGTCCTGCACGTTGGAGTTGCGCCCGAGCTTGACGTAGTTGTCCTGATCGCCGCGCAGCACCGTGCCCGGCCACACGCTGGCTCCCGCCTCGATGGTCACGTCCCCGATCACCTGGGCCGCCGGGTCCACGTAGGCCTCCCCGTGCACCCGCGGGGCGCGGCCCGGCACCGCGCGGATCACTTGCCGCTCCAGCGGGGCTTGCGCTTGTCGAGGAAGGCGCGCACCCCTTCCCGGAAGTCGGCGCTCATGTAGGTCGCCGCGATCAGGTCCTCGTCGTCCGGGAGCGCCCGGCTCGCGGACAGGCGCCGGATCGACTCCTTGGTGACCCGGAGCGTGATCGGCGCATACTCGGCGATCTGGTGGGCCAGCGCGGTCACCCGCGCCGCGATGGTCTCCGCGGGCACGATCTCGTGCACGTAGCCCGCCGCGTGCCCTTCCTGGGCGGTGAGGAGCCGCGCGGTGAAGATCAGCTCCTTGAGCCGCGAGGGCCCGAACACGTCCAGGAAGCTCGCGTAGGCGGCCATCGAGAGGCAGTTCCCCAGCGTGCGCGCGATCGGCGCGCCGAAGCGCGCGTCCGGGGTGGCGATGCGCAGGTCGCAGGCGGTGGCGATCCGGAAGCCGCCGCCGACCGCGAAGCCCTCGATCTGGGCGATGACCGGCTTGCGCACCGACTCGAGCCGGGCCATGCGCGCGTCCCCGTCGCGCTCGTAGGCGATGCCGTCCTCGGCCCGGTCGAAGACCTTGAACTGGCTGATGTCGGTGCCCGCCACGAAGGCCTTGCCGCCGGCCCCGCGCAGAACCAGTACGCGCACCGAGTCGTCGGCGTCCACCTCCTCGCACACCTGGACGAGGCGATCGTACATGCCCCAGGTCATGGCGTTGCGCGACTCGGGCCGGTTGAAGGTCAGGGTCATCACCGGCCCCTCGCGGGTCACCACCGTTTCGTCCTGCGTCGCCACCGCGCGCGCCTCCCTCTCCGGCTCGTGATGAATCGCCGCATCGTAACACGCCGGCTCCGCTTTGTCGGAGCGCCCGGGTCGCGTAGCATCGAGCGCATGGCCCGGCCCGCCGGCCTCATCCTCGACTACGGCAACGTGCTGACCCACCCTCAGGATCAGACGTGGATGGACGGGGCGGCGCGTCGCCTCGGCGCCGATCCCGCCGCCTTCCGGGCGGCCTACTGGCAGCACCGGCACGCCTACGACGCCGATCTCTCCGCCGCGACGTACTGGGGCCGCGTGGCGGCCGCGTCCCGGCCCGGCGCCCCCGGGCTGGATGCGGGCGATCTCACGTGGCTGATCGAGACCGACGTCGCCTCGTGGAGCGTCTACAACGACCCGGTCTGGACGCTCGCTGCGGAGTTCCGCCGCGCCGGGGGCCGCACCGCCTTCCTCTCGAACAGCGGCCCCGAGGTGATGGCGCGGGTGCGGACGCGCTGGCCGCTCGAGGCGCGCTTCGACGCGGTGGTCATCTCCTGCGAGGTCGGCCTCTCCAAGCCGGATCCGCGCATCTACGAGCTGTGCCTGGAGCGGCTCGTCCTCCCCGCGGCCAGCACCCTCTTCGTCGACGACCGCGCGGACAACGTGGAGGGCGCCGCGCGGATCGGGCTGCGCACGCTGCAGTTCGAGGGCCCCGACGCGCTCGAGCGCCTGCGGGCCGTGATCCGCTGAGCGGCGCGCCGGGCCCGTCGTGGGGCCCAACCTGGGAAATTCTCTTCCGGCCCTGGGGGAATCGGTCCAGACGCAATCCTTGCGGGCCGCGCCCTAACGCCGCGATTCGCCGACGCTGATGGGGTGGCTTGGCTCTTGCGTTGTCGCTCGTGTGGTTCACACGACTCGACAGGAGATATCCATGACACGGTTTGCGATGGCGGTTGGGCTCGGCGCCGGCTTGCTGCTCCTGGCCGGCCAGGCGGACGCGCAGTGGCGGTACACCGACGACAAGGGCGCGAGCAAGGTCACCCAGTACCGGATCGACGTGCCCGCGCCGCAGCGCGACGCGGCCGAGTGGATCGGGCCCGTCGGGATCGGCAACCCCGCGCTCAGCGAAGACCAGCTCCGCGCCGCCCGGCACTGGGAGGCCGTCCAGCGGCTGATCGCCGCCGAGACCGCGCTCATGCAGATCAAGCCGGTGCCCAGCCCGGCGCCCCTGCGCGTGGATTCGAGCGCCGGCGGCCGGCCCATGCCCTCCATGTGCATCGCGGGCGAGCTGCGGGTCATGACCTCGCCGGGCATCTGGAGGATCGTCGGCGCCTGCCCGACCGGCCCCTCCGGCTTCTCATCGGGCTACGGAACCGACGGCTACGGATCCTTCGGCGGCATCATGGTCCGGTAGCGGACGGGCCGGACGCGCGGCGCGTCGGCGCTAGAGCCGGAAGCGGGCGCGGATCTCGTCGGGCCGCTCGGAGTAGGGCGGGATCGCCTCGGCGGGATCGAACGCGACCTCGACCACGACGAGCGCCGGCGCCCCCGCCCCCCGCGCGCGCGTGAAGGCCTCGCGGAGCCCCGCGACGTCGCCGGCCGAGGCCACGTGGCCGATGCCGGCCGCCCGGGCCAGCGCGGCCCAGTCCACCGCCACCGCGGGCAGCGCCTGCCCGCCGGAGGACTCGTAGCGCCCGTTCACCCAGAGCAGCATCGTGAGGTTCGGCGGCGCCGCCGCGGCCACGGTGGCGAGCACGTTCGGGCTCATGAGGAGCGAGCCGTCGCCCTCGAGCGCGACCACGTGGCGATCGGGACGCTGGAGCGCCACGCCGAGGGCGAGCGGGATCGCCGCGCTCATCGAGTCGCATAGCGCGAAGACCGGACAGGGCACGGTCATGTGGGGCAGGTAGCGCGCGTTGGCCCCCAGGCAGGAGACGAGCGCGTCGCGCGGCGTCAGCATCGCCACCAGCGCGTCCAGCAGCGGCTTGCGCGCGGTCACGCGAGATCCTCCCCGCTGATCAGCAGCACGAAGGGCCCGCGCGACTCCACGCAGAACTCGACGCCCTGCTTGACCTGCGCGGCCAGGTCTCCGCGGCGGTCCGCGCGCGCGTGGGGCAGCCGCCAGGCCCGCAGCGTCTCCTCGGTCACGCGGCCCTTGGGCGCGTGGTAGTAAACCGGATCGCGATGATCGCCCCGCAGCGATACGATGAAGAAGCACGGAAGATGGTAGAGCTCGACCAGCCCGGCCAGGATGCCGCCGCAGTTGAGCAGCCCCGCGTTCTGGATCAGCACCGCGCCGCGGCCGCCCGCCAGGTTGGCGCCGCAGGCCACCGCCACCGCCTCCTCCTCGCGGGCCACGTCCACCGCGCGCAGGCGCGGCGAGCGGCGCACGCCCGCCATGAGCCGCCCGATCCAGGTGTCCGGCACCGACGCCACGAGCGAGACCTGGGCCGCCTCGAGCCCCGCCACGATCTGCTCGAGCCCGGTCACCGGCCCGCCTCCCCGCCCGCGCCATGAAGGCGCATGAACGCTCCCGGCGGCAGCTGCAGGCGCACCACCTGCCCGGGCGCGCGCGCGGCGGGGGCGGGCTCGGCCACGAAGACGAGCAGGCGCTGGCCCCCGCCGATCTCGACGGTGAGGTCGGTCTGCACCCCCTGGTACACCACGCCGTTCACGCGTCCGTCCATCACGTTCTCCCTGTCTTTCCTCGCCAGCCGGATCCGCTCCGGCCGGATGGCCAGCTCGACCGCGTCGCCCGCCGACAGTCCGGACAGCCCGAGCACCCGCACCGCTTCCCCGCCCGCGAGGGTCACTCGATCCGCGGCGGTCGCGCGCCCTCGCAGCACGCGGGAGGCGCCGATGAACTCGGCCACGAAGCGGGTCGCGGGCCGCTCGTCGATCTCGCGCGGGGCTGGTCGTGGGTGACGAAGATCGTGGTGATGCCGACCGAGCGCTGGATCTCGCGCAGCTCGCTCCGCTCTCCTAGGGCGTGCGGGTGGGAGGCGGCTCAAGCGCCCGGGCGGCCGCCTCGATGGCCTCGACGATGAAGTGATAGCCGGTGCAGCGGCAGAGATGCCCGGCGAGCATCTCGCGAATCTCCTCGCGCGACGGCGCGGGCCGATCGCGGAGAAACGCGCAGGCGCTCATGATGATACCCGGAGTGCAGTAACCACATTGCAGCCCGTGCTTGGCCCAGAAGGCTTCCTGGATCGGGTGGAGGCCGTCGGCGGGCGCCACCCCTTCGATCGTGGCGATGCGGTGGCCGTCGGCCTGCACCGCCAGCATCAGGCACGAGCGCACCGGCTCCCCGTCGAGCAGCACCGTGCAGGCCCCGCACACCCCGTGCTCGCAGCCCACGTGGGTGCCGGTGAGATCGAGGTCTTCCCTCAGGAAATCGGCCAGCGTCGAACGCACCTCGACCGTGCGCTCGTGCTCCTGGCCGTTCACGGTCACCCGGATCGTCGCCTTGTTCACTGGGCCCCTCCGCATCGGTCGAGCGCCGCGGTCAACGTGCGCTCGGCCAGCGTGGCCGCCACCCGGCGCCGGTAGGCCGCGGTCGCGTGGATGTCGCCGTCGGGCGAGAGGGCGGCCGCGGCGGCCCGGGCCGCCTCGGCGATCAGCGCCGGCGTCGGCGCGCGGCCCTCCAGCGCCCGCTCCGCGGCGGTGCCCCGGACCGGCGTTCCTCCGGCGCCGAAGAAGGCCAGCCGCGCCCGGGCCACCGTGCCGTCGGCCGCCCGGGTGAGCACGGCCACCGCGCCGACCAGCGCGAAGTCGCCGTGACGCCGCGAGACCTCGGCGAAACCCCAGCCCGATCCGGCCGCCGGCAGCGTGAAGCGCACCGCGGTGGCCAGCTCCTGGCCATCGAGCGCGGTGGTCAGCGGGGCGCGATAGAACCGGTCCGCCGGGATCATGCGCTCGCCCCGGGGTCCCCGCGCGATGACCACGCCCTCGAGGCAGAGGAGCAGCGCGGGCAGCTCCGACGCGGGATCCGCGTGGATGATATTGCCCACCACCGTGCCGCGATTCCGAATGGGCGGGTGCGCGACCGCGTGCAGCACCTCGGTGAACAGCGGCGAGCGGCCGGCCGCCCAGCGCTCGAGGCCCCCCTGGCGGACGAGGGCGCCGACCTCGAGGATGCCCGAGGCCTCGCGGATGCCGTCGAGCCCGCGCAGCCGGTTGATGTCCACCAGCACGGCCGGCCGGGCCAGCCGCAGCGCCAGCATCGGGATAAGGCTCTGGCCGCCCGCCAGGATCTTCGCGTCGTCCCCCGCGGTGACCAGCGCGCCGATCGCGTCGTCGAGCGTGGCCGGCGCCACGTAGTCGAACGGGGCCGGCTTCATGCCGGCTTCATGCCCGTTTTCCCCCGGCGGGCCGCCGCTTCGTCGAGAAGGCCGAGAACCACCGACGGCCCCAGCGGCGTGCGGGTCACCCGCACCCCGAACGGGGCGAGCGCGTCCTCCACCGCGTTGGCCAGGGCCGCGGGCGGTGAGATCGCCCCGCCCTCGCCGATGCCCTTGAGGCCGAGCGGATTGCGCGGCGACGGGTACTCGAGGTGCACGGTCTCGATCGCCGGCAGCTCCATCGCGGTCGGCACCAGGTAGTCCATGAACGTCCCGGTGAGGAGCTGCGCCTGCTCGTCGTACACCATCTCCTCCAGGAGCCCGCCGCCCACGCCCTGCGCCACGCCGCCGTGGATCTGGCCCTCCACGATCACCGGGTTGATGATCGTCCCGCAATCGTGCGCCACCAGATAGCGGAGCAGCTTCACCGCCCCGGTGCCGGTGTCCACGTCCACCACCGCGACGTGGGTGGCGCTGGTGTAGGTCACGGTCGGCTGATGATGATAGACCGTCGCCTCGAAATCGGGTGAGGCGACCCCCGGCTTCGCGAAAGTGGGGATCGCGGCCTGGATCACCTTCGAGATCGGGATCGCGGAAGCCGGGGCGCCGCGCACCGAGACCATGCCGTCCGCCAGATCGATGTCGGCGGGCGCGGCCTCGAGCAGCGCGGCCGCCGCCGCGACCAGCTTGTCCTTCACGCGGCCCGAGGCCTCGTGGATGGAGCTGCCCGCGTTGACCGCGCTGCGGGAGGCGAAGGTCCCGACCCCGAACGGGATCGCGGCGGTGTCGCCGCCCACGATGGTCACCGCCTCGAGGGGGAGACCGAGCGCGTCGGCCGCGATCTGGGCGAACGAGGTCTCGTGCCCCTGCCCCTGGCAGCACGCGCCGGTGGCGACCACCGCGTGGCCCGAGGCGTCGAGGCGGACCGTCGCGCCTTCATAGGGGCCGATCGCGGTGCCCTCGACGTAGCTCGAGATCCCGATGCCGCGGTGGATGCCCTGCCCGCGCAGCCGCGCCTGCTCGGCGCGCAGGGCCTCGTAGCCCACCGCCCGCAGCGCCGCCTCGAGCCCGGCCTTGAAGTCGCCGCTGTCGTAGACGAGCGGGTTGCCGTCGCGATACGGGATGTGCAGCTCGTAGGGGAGATCGGCCGCGCCCAGGAAGTTGCGCCGCCGCAGCTCGGCGGGATCCATGGCGAGCTCCCGCGCCAGACAGTCCACGATGCGGTCCATCGCGAACACGGTCTCGGGGCGCCCCGCGCCGCGGTACGGCGCGTTGGGCGTCTTGGTGGTCACGACGCCCCGGCACTCGACGTCGAGGCTGGGCACGCGATGCGGGCCCAGCAGGTGCGCCACCGTGTTGTAGGGCAGCACGATGCCCCAGGAGTTGTAGGCGCCCAGGTCCACCCAGATGCGATCGCGCACCGCCAGCATGGTGCCGTCCCGCCGGGCCGCGATCTCGATGTCGTGCACCTGCGCCCGCGCGTGGGCCGAGCCCATCATGTGCTCGCGGCGGTCTTCGGTCCACTTCACCGGCCGGCGGGACACGATGGCGGCGGCGGGGATCAGCAGGTCCTCCGCGTAGCCGTTGGCCTTGGTCCCGAACCCGCCGCCCACGTCCGGGGCGATGACCCGGATCTTGTGAGGCGGCAGCCCGAGCGCGGCGACGAGCCCCTGCTGGACGAAATGGACGACCTGCGTGCCGTTCCACGTGGTGAGCGCGCCGTCACGGGCGTCCCACTGGGCGACCACCCCGCGGGTCTCGATCGGCATGCCCACGTAGCGCGGGATCACGAAGCGCTCGCGCACCCGGGCGTCGGCCTGACGGAACGCCGCCTCGACGTCGCCGAAGCCGGTCTTGAAGGAGAGCGCGATGTTGTCGCCCCACGCCGGATACAGCACGGGTGCGTCGGGGCGGGCGGCCGCCTCCACGTCGGCCAGGGCGGGCAGCGGCTCGTAGTCCACCTCGACCAGCTCGCAGCCGTCCTCGGCCACCGCGCGGCTACTCGCCAGCACCATCGCCACGATCTCGCCCACGTGCCGGGCTTCGTCGCGGCAGAGCGCGAGCTGGTGCGGCTGCTTCATGGTGACCGCCACCCGCGCGGACAGGCCGGGCGGGATGGCGCCGAAGAGGGGCAGCGGCTTCATCCAGCGCTCGAGATCGGCGAAGGTGAGCACGTGGGCCACCCCGGGCAGCCGCCTGGCCGCGTCGGTGCGGATGGCCGTGATGCGCGCGTGGGCGTACGGGCTCCGGACGAAGGCGGCGTGGAGCATGCCCGGCAGCTTGATGTCGTCTACGAAGCGGCCCTCGCCGCGCAGGTAGCGCGGGTCCTCCTTGCGCTTGACCGATGCTCCGAAGTACTTGGCTCCCATATCTCCGTTTCCTGCGTTTACTTCTTCAAGCTCTCCATATGCGGGGGCCCAGACATAGCCCCCGCACTCCCCCAGTTCGCGGACTACCGTTTCGGCGCTTGGACTTGTTGGCGCTCGGACTCGGCTAGCCGCCCAAGTATGCCTTCTTCACGTGATCGTTCTGCATCAGGTCCTTCGCTGGGCCTTCGAGGGTGATGCGGCCGGTTTCCATGACGTAGGCGCGGGTGGCGAGCTGGAGCGCCATGTAGGCGTTCTGCTCGACCATCAGCACGGTGGTGCCCTCGCGCTGGATGCCCGCGATGATCTGGAACACCGTCTCGGTGACGGTGGGGGCGAGGCCGAGCGAGGGCTCGTCGAACAGGATGAGCCGCGGGCGGGCCATGAGGCAGCGGCCGATGGCGAGCATCTGCTGCTCGCCGCCCGAGAGTGTGCCCGCGGGCTGCCGTCGCCGCTCGGCCAGGATCGGGAAGTGGCCGAACACGCGGTCCCGGTCCCCGGTGACCCCCGCCGCGTCGGTGCGCACGTAGGCCCCCATCTGGAGGTTCTCCTCCACCGTCATGTGCGGGAACACCCGCCGGCCCTCCGGGCAGTGCGCGATGCCCCGGCGCAAGATCTCCTGGGGGGCCAGCTGCTGGATCTCCTGCCCATCGAAGACGATGCGGCCGGCGGCGGCCCGCACGAGCCCCGAGATGGTCTTGAGCGTGGTGGTCTTGCCCGCCCCGTTGGCGCCGATGAGGCACACGAACTCGGCGGCGCCCACCGTGAGCGACACCGAGTGGAGCGCGGCGATCCGGCCGTAGCCCGCGGAGAGGCCCTCAAGGGTGAGCATGGGCTCCCGCTCCCAGGTAGGCGCGGATCACCTCGGGGTCCGAGATGCCCATCACGAGGCGCATGTCGTGCTCGACCAGGAAGACCGTGATGCCCTCGTCGCGGATGCGGCTGATCAGCGCGGCCACCGCGACCTTCTCGGAGGCGCTCATGCCCGAAGCCGGCTCGTCGAGCAGCAGCAGCCGGGGCCGCGCGGCGAGGCCCACCGCCAGCTCGAGCAGCCGCTGCTCGCCGTAGGAGAGCGCGGCGGCCGCCTCGGCGCGGCGCGCGCCCAGCCCCACGAAGTCCATCACGCGATCCGCCTCCACGCCGAGCCGGCGCTCCTCGTCGCGCACGCGCCCGCGGGCCAGCAGGGCCGCGGTTACGCCCACGCGCCCGCGCAGGTGCAGCCCGGTCAGCACGTTCTCCCGCACGCTCAACCCGGGGAAGAGGCTCGTCTTCTGGAACGTGCGCACGAGGCCGCGCGCCGCGATGCGATGCGGCCGCCAACCGGTGATCGGCAGGCCGTCGTGATGCACGGTGCCCTCGGTCGGGCGCTGGAACCCGGTGATCACGTTGAAGGCGGTGGTCTTGCCCGCGCCGTTGGGGCCGATCAGGCTCGTCACCGTGCCCGGGGCGACCGCGAAGCTCACCCCGGTCAGCGCGGCCACCCCGCCGAACCGCACCGTGAGATCCCGGGCCTCGAGCGTCACGACGGCCGCCACCGCCGGCGTAGCGCGGGCCAAGCCGCCCGCAGGGCCGGGACAACCCCTTCCGGCATGAAGAACAGCACCGCGACGAGCAGGACGCCGTAGAGCAGCATCTGCCACTGATAGGACGTCAGCTCGCGCAGCGCCTCCGGCAGCACCGTGAAGAGCACGGCGCCTACCACGGGGCCCGCCAGCGTCCCCTTCCCGCCCGCCACCACCATGATCACCATCGTGACCGTGTAGGTGAAGAGGAACACCTCCGGGCTCACGAAGCGCGTGTAGTGCGCGTAGAGGCCGCCCGCGAAGCCGGCCATCGCGGCGCTCGTCACCGCGGCCAGGACCAGGTAGTGGGTCGCGTCGATGCCCACCGAGGCCGCGAGGGTCTCGTTCTCCCGGAGCGCCACCAGCGCGCGGCCGACCCGTGAGCGGATGAGCGCCAGGCAGAGCAGATAGGCGCCCACCACCGCGGCCAGCACGAGGTAGTAGTACGCGCTCTTGGTCCGCAGCGAGAGCGGGGGGAGCCCGGGCAGCGCGATCTCGACCGGGGGCACGCCCGGGATGCCCAGCGGGCCATTGGTCAGGTCCATCCAGTTCACGCTGACCAGCGAGACGCAGCCCGCGAACGAGATGGTCAGCAGCACGAAGTAGGCGCCGCGCAGCTTCAGGGCCAGCCGGCCGATGACGTAGCCGGCCAGGCCGGGCAGCACGATCGCGGCGAGCAGGCCGAGCCACGGCGACCACTCGAGCTTGACGGTGAGCAGGGCGGACGCGTAGGCGCCGATGCCGAAGAAGGCGGCGTGGCCGAGCGAGAGCTGCCCGGTGTAGCCCAGGAGGAGATTCAGGCTCAGCGCCAGCACCGCGAAGATGCCGGCCATGATGAGGGTGTGCAGGTGATACGGGTTCCACACCCAGGCGGGCGCGGTCAGGGCCACGGCCACGCCGATCGCGGGGGCGAGCCGCCTCATCCGACGCGCTCGGCGCGGGCGAAGAGGCCCGAGGGGCGCAGCAGCAGCACCCCCACGATCATCAGGAAGCCGACCGCGTCGCGGTAGCCGGAGGAGATGTAGCCGGCGCCCATTGAGCGAGGCCAGGTCGCCCATGGACGGGTAGAGCAGGAAGACCGGGCCCAGCAGCGCCCCCGCCGCCGCGGCCAGCCCCGCCCCGAAGGCGAAGGTCACGGTGTGGATGCGCTCGATGCTCACGCCCATGAGGGCCGCGGTCTCCCGGTCCTGGAAGGTCGCGCGCATCGCGCGGCCGAGCTTGGTGCGGCTCAGGAGCAGGTGCGCCCCCAGGATCAGGAGGCCCGAGACCACGAACACGAAGATGCGGAGCGGCGCCACCGACACCGCGCCGAGCACCACCGGATGCGTCGGAAACGGAGTAGGCACGCTCTTGGCCACTCCGCCCCAGCCGAGCAGCTCCGCGTTCTGCATGGCGATCCAGAGACCGATCATGACCAGCATGACCGTGTCGATGGATTGCCCCCGCAGGGGCCGCAGGAGCACCCGCTCGCAGACCGCGCCGGCGAGAGCGCCGGCCACGATGGCGAGCGGGATCGCCAGGAAGAAGTGGACCGAGGCGAGCGCGAGCGCGGCGAACGCGGCGTAGGCCCCGAGCGTGTAGAACTCGCCGTGGGCGAAGTTCACCACGTTCATCAGCCCGAAGACCAGCGTGAGGCCGATCCCGAGCAGGCTGTAGGTGGCGCCCAGCAGCAGGGTCGCGCTACTTCTTCGCCGAGAACGCGGGCAGCGCGATCTTGCCGTCCTTCACCTGGACGATGAAGATGCTGGGCTTGCTCTGCCCGCTCTCCTTGCCCGCCGGACCGTCCTTCTCGAACTTGATCGGCCCGTTGAGGCCCATCACGCTCACCTGCCAGAGGGCGGCCTGCACCGCCTTCGGCTCCGCCTTGCCCGCCAAGCGGATGGCTTCCACCGCGGTGAGCACGCCGTCGTGGCCCCGGAAGCCCTCGGTCAGCCCCTCGAAGGGGTGCCCACGCTTGGCCCACTCGTCCACGAAGGCCTTCGCCAGCTTGCCGTCCGGCATGGCCTCCGGGAACCACGGCAGGAAGAAGAGGATGTGGTACGTCCCCTCCGCCGCCGCGCCCGCCTGCTTGATGAGCTGCGACGGCGACGAGCTGCCCCCGGTGGTGATCACGCGCCGGACCAGGCGCTGCTCCTGCGCCTGCTTGAGCACCAGGGTGATCTGCTCCACGCTCGTGGTGAGGAAGAGCGTGTCGCCACCGCCCGCCTTCACCTTGGTGATCTGCGCGTTCATGTCGGTGGCCGCCTGCTCCATGAACTCCGCGCTGCCCACCTGCGCGCCGGAGCGCTTGAGCAGGTCCCCGAAGGCGCCGACCGCCCCGCGACCCCAGTCCGTGTTCACCGCGAGAAAGTCGGCCTGCTTGATCCCCAGGTCCTTCATGTACTTCTCGAGGCCGAGCGCTTCCATCTCGCTGGGCGGGCTGATGCGGAAGATCCACGGATTCCCGCGCTTGGTGATGGTCGAGGCGCTGGACGTCTCCACGATCATCGGCACGCCGTACTCCTCGAGCTTCGGCATCGCCGCGAGGGTCATCGAGCTGCCCCAGGCGCCGACGATCACCGGCACCTTGTCGCGCACGATCAGCTTCTCGGCCGCGGTGGCGGCTTCCTTCGGGTCGGACTTGTTGTCCTCGATCAGCAGCTCGACCTTGCGCCCCAGCACGCCGCCCTTGGCGTTGATCCAGTCCCGCTCGATCTCGGCGCCCATCCGGACGTAGTTGCCGGACGCGGCGACCGAGCCCGAGAGCGGCTGGATGACGCCGACCTTCACGGCCTCCTGGGCGGGCGCCGGCGCCGCGAGCGCGGCGACGACGGTCAGCGCGACGAAAAGGGCTCGGATTGCCTGCTTCATGACGACCTCCTCTGACCCTTACCTGGTTAAGGTGCGTCCGCCACGCTGCGGAACCTGGAATCGCGTACTTATCCTACGTTTCATGTCTCATGTCAAACGAAGACCCGATTGACATTGGCCCGGCCCGCCCCAAGAATACGGCACCATGCCACCCGCGAGATCCTCTGCGCCCCGCGCCCCGATCGCCCCCCTGCTGCACGAGAGCCTCGGCGAGCGGGTCTACCGGACCGTTCGCGACCTGATCCTGAGCCAGGTCTTCCCCCCCGGCTCCAAGCTGAACGTCGAGCAGATCTGCCGCGACCTGGGCGTGAGCCGCACCCCGGTCTGGGACACGATGCGCCGGCTGGAGAGCGAAGGCCTGGTCAACACCGTGCCGCGCCACGGCGTCTTCGTGCTCAACTACGGGGCCGACCAGATCCGCGATCTCTTCGCGGTACGCGGCGCGCTGGAGGCGCTCGCGGTCCGCCAGGCCGCGCAGAACCTCGAGGACGACACGCGGGCCGGGCTCGAGGCGACCATGAAGGAGCTGGAGCGCGCCGCGGGAGCCGGCCTGATGGAGCCGTACTCGCGGGCGGCCATCGACTTCCACGACCAGGTCCTGGTCGCGGCGCGGAACCCGGTCCTGAGCCGGCTCCTCGAGAACGTCTACGCCCAGATCCTGGTGCTACGCCTCCGGTCCCTGTACCTGCCCGAGCGGGTCGAGTCGAGCGTGGCCGAGCACCGCGAGATCTTCCAGGCGGTGCTGGCCGGCGACGCCGAGCGCGGCGAGCGGCTGGCCCGCGCGCACGCCGAGCACGTGCTGCAGGACGCGCTCGAGTTCACGCGCCGGCGCCCCGAGCACGCGGGGCCCACGTCATGAGCGCGGAGGCCCGCACTCCCTGGGATCGCTACGCGGCGGCGCTGCCGGGCATCGCGGCCGCGGTGGGCCGCACCCCGCTCGTGCGCCTGAACCGCATCACCCGCGACGTGACGCCCGCGATCTACGTGAAGGTGGAGTGGTACGGGGCGACCGGCAGCCTCAAGGACCGCATCTACCTGCACATGTTCGAGCGGGCGGAGGCCCGGGACGATCTCAAGGCGGGCATGCAGGTGCTCGAGTGCTCGACCGGCAACGCGGGGATCGCCTGCGCCTGGGTCGCGGCGGTCAAGGGCTACCCCTGCACGATCGTGATGCCGGAGGGCATGAGCGACGAGCGCAAGAAGATCATGCGCGCCTACGGGGCCGAGCTGGTCTTCACCCCCGGCGGCGAGAGCGACGTGGATCTCTCGCTCGACCGGCTGCGCCAGATCCGCGACGCGGCGCCGGGCCGCTACTGGGTGCCCGGGCAGTTCGACAACCCGGACAACGTCGAGGCCCACATCCTCACCACCGGCCCCGAGCTGTGGGAGCAGTCGGGCGGCCGCATCGGCGCCTTCGTGGATTCGCAAGGCTCGGGCGGCCTCCTGACCGGGGTCGGCCGCTACCTCCGGAGCCGCGACCCCCAGGTGAAGCTCTACGCGGTCGAGCCCGCGGAGTGCGCGCTGCTCTCGCGCCGGGCGTGGGGCCACCACGGCATCGAGGGCATCGGCGACGGCTTCGTCCCCCGCAACCTGGACGTCTCGCTGCTCACCGGGGTGATCACCACCACCACCGAGGAGAGCGTGGACATCGCCCGGCGGCTGGCGCGGGAAGAAGGCCTCTTCTGCGGGATCTCGAGCGGCTGCAACGTGGCCGCCGCGCTCAAGCTGGCCCGCCGCCACCCCGAGCTGCCGTCGGTGGTGACGATCCTGAACGACACCGGCCAGCGCTACTTCACCACCCCGCTCTGCGGGGAGGCCAAGCACGTGGACATCCCGGAGCGGGAGCATCCGCTCGATCCCTACACCGTCGAGCAGCTCGACCGGTACCAGAAAACCTGGGAGGTGCTGGCGTGACCATCAGGCCGCGCGAGTACGACTTCGTCGCCGCGCGCGAGCGCCTCGAGGCCAAGCCCAAGTCCCCCGGCCCGAAGCTCGGCTCCCTCGAAGACGCGGTCGCGCGGGTCAAGGACGGCGATCACCTGGCCATCGGCGGCTGCCTCTACTCGCGCACCCCGCTGGCGCTCGTGTGGGCGCTGCTGCGCCGCCGGCCGACGAACCTCACCCTCTCGCGCAACCTCATGTGCTACGAGGGCGAGTGGGGCATGGTGTCGGGCGCGGTGAGCAAGGTCGTGACGTCGTGGATGGGCATCGGCCTGCCCTGGGGCCTCTCGCGCATCCAGCGCGAGTTCGTCGAAGCCGGGCGCGTGGAGTTCGAGGAGTGGAGCCACCTTGGGCTCGGCCTGCGCTACCGCGCCGCCGCCATGGGCGTGCCCTTCCTGCCCGCGCTCACGATGCTGGGCTCGGACCTGATGGGCGTGGGCGGCTCGAAGACGATCGAGTGTCCGTACACCGGGGAGACCCTCCACGCGGTGCCCGCCCTGTTCCCCGAGGTGGCGCTCCTCCACGTGCAGAGGGCCGACCGCCTCGGCAACTGCCAGATCGACGGCTACCCGCACATGGACGGAGACATCGCCCGCGCCGCCGCGACCGTGCTCGTGACCGCCGAGGAGATCGTCTCCGAGGACGAGATCCGGCGCCACCCGGACCGGACGGTGATCCCCGGCTTCCTGGTGGACGCCCTCGCCCACGTCCCCTACGGATCCTACCCGCACGAGTGCTACGGCGTCTACGACTCCGAGCCCGAGCACTTCACGACCTACGTGGACGGCATCCTGGCCCGCGGCGCGGCCGGGGTGGCCGATTATCTCGAGCGCTACGTCTACGCCCCGGCGAGCCACGCGGAGTACCTCGGCCTCTTCGGCGAGCCGCGCCGGGCGGACGCGGCCACCCGCGCCCGGATGCTGACGACGTGACGGTCAGCGCGAACGAGCTGCTCGCGGTGATGGGGGCCCGGGAGCTCCGGAACGACACCACCGTCTTCACCGGCGTCGGCGCCCCCATGATGGCCTCGGTGCTGGCCCAGCGGACCCACGCCCCGCGCCTGACCATGATGGTCGAGGGCGGCATCATCGGGCCCACCTGGAAGCCGGGGGAGCTGCCGATCTCCACCAACGAGATGCGCGCGGCCTACCGCGCCCAGATGCTCCCCGCCATCACCGACGCGTTCCTGCTCGCCCAGCGCGGCTTCTTCGACGTGGGCTTCATCGGGGGCGCCCAGATCGACCGGCACGGCAACCTCAACACCGGCCAACGACATCATCTCCCTCTGCCGCGAGGTGATGATCCTCACCGTCCACGAGAAGCGGCGCTTCACCGAGCGCGTGGACTTCATCACCAGCCCCGGCTATCTCGAGGGCGGCGACGCGCGGCGGCGCGCCGGCCTGCGGTTCGGCGGCGTCTCTCGCGTGGTCACCACGCTCGGCATCTTCGGCTTCCACCCCGAGAGCCGCCGCATGCAGCTCCTGGCCCTGCACCCCGGGACCTCCGTCGAGCAGGTTCGCGAGCACACCGGCTTCGAGGTGCTGGTGAGCCCCGAGCTGACGACCACGAAGCCGCCCACCGACGAGGAGCTGTCCATCCTCCGCATGCTCGACCCCAAACGACAGTTCATCGGCTAGAGGCCCCATGACCGACTTCGGCCTGGCGATTCGCAACTTCGTGGGACCCGGCGAGGTGCCGGACATCCAGGGCGTGTATGCCTACTCGGAGCGGGCGGAGACGCTCGGCTTCGAGTCGCTCTGGGCCTGGGATCACGTGCTCCTGGGTGTCGAACCCTCGTTCCCGATCGTGGACTCCGTCACCATGCTGGGCGCGGTGGCCGCCCGCACGCGGACGATCAAGCTCGGGACCGGGGTGCTGGTGCTGCCGCTGCGCAACCCGGTGGTGGCGGCCAAGGCCCTCGGCAGCCTCGACGTGATCTCGGGCGGCCGCCTGGTCCTGGGCGTGGCCGCGGGCTGGTACGCGCGCGAGTTCGACGCGGTCGGGGTGCCGTTCAAGCAGCGCGGCCGTCAGTTCGAGCGCAACCTCGACATCCTGATGCGCCTGTGGACGCAGGACCGGGTGACGCTCAAGGTGGACGAGTTCAACCTGCGCGAGGCGGTGATGGTGCCCCGCCCCGCGCAGCGGCCACGCCCGCCCGTGCTCATCGGCGGCTACGTGGACGCGGTGCTGAAGCGGGCGGGCACGGTCGGCGACGGCTGGCTCACTTACTTCTACACCCCGGAGAGCTTCACCAAGTCATGGGAGAAGGTGAAGGCCTTCGCCCGCGAGGCCGGCCGCGACCCCGCGACGCTCACCGCGACCAACCAGCTCGCGGTTTACGTGGGACGCTCGCGCGAGGAGACCACCGCGGACATGCGGCAGTGGCTCTCCACCGAATGGGACACCGCGGCCTGGAGCGAATCCACCATCGACCACGCCATCCACGGGTCGGTGGCCCAGTGCATCGAGCAGCTGCGCGCCCACGTGAAAACCGGCGTGCACCGGATTATCCTGATCCCGTACCGCTACCGGCCCGAGCAGGTGGAGCGGATCGCCAAGGAGGTCTTGCCCAAGCTATGAGCCAGCCCATCCACATCGACATCAACTGCGACATGGGAGAGAGCTACGGCCGCTGGACGCTCGGTCACGACGAGGAGGTGATGCCCAACATCACCTCCGCCAACATCGCGTGCGGCTTCCACGGCGGGGATCCGCACGTGATGCGCCGGACCGTCGAGCTGGCCATCCAGCACGGCGTCGCGGTGGGGGCGCACCCGGGGCTGCCCGACCTGATGGGCTTCGGCCGGCGCCGGATGGACGTCTCCCCGGCCGAGCTGAAGGACATCCACCGCTACCAGGTCGGCGCGCTCGCCGCCTTCGCCCAGGCCGCGGGCACCCGAATCCAGCACGTCAAGGCCCACGGCATCCAGTACCACATGTTCGAGGAGAACCTGCCGCTCGGGCGCGCCAGCGCCGAGCAGGTCCTCGAGCTGGATCCCCAGATCATCCTGATGACCATGGCCATGACGAAGTACGACGCGGAGGCCCGCAAGGTGAAGGGCGTCCGCATCGCCGCCGAGGGCTTCGCGGACCGGGTCTACGCCGACGACGGCCAGCTCGTCACCCGCAAGCTCGGCAAGGACGCGCTGATCACCGACCCCGCCCGGGCCGCGGAGCAGGCCGTCCGCATGGCCATGGAGGGCAAGGTGCGCACGATCACCGGCAAGGTGATCGACGCCAAGGTCGAGACCATCTGCATCCACGGCGACAGCCCGGGCTCGGACAAGATCGTGGCCGCGGTGCGCGAAGGCCTGGTAAAGGCCGGCGCCATCGTGAAACCGCTCAGAGACTGGCTGCCCCGGTAGCATTTTCCGACGCAGATCCTGCGGGGCGGGGTCGGACCGTCCGAAATGGGTACACTGTATTCCGTTAGTCGTCACCCGCCTCCGGCGGCCCCGCCGGGCGGTGTTCCGTAACTCATCATCGCAGCGAGCCTTTCTCCCCTCCCCGAAATGGCACCGAGTTTGCCCTAGGGTAGATCGGCGCAACCATGGCGGACTACGCGGACGGCAGCAGCGTGAAGGGCGAGAGGCACGGCGGATGCCGGCCCGGCGAAATCAAGTCGGGCGCGGGCTCCCGCGGGCATCGTCTCTCGAACGCTCACGGCCCCCGCGGAACCTTCCGGGAGCGCCATATCGGCCAGATCGCGCGGGCTCACCGGCTCCCGCATCACCAGCGTGGTCTGGACCGATGAGTCAGGCGGAAGCCGGGAACGCCATAGGGGAGGAAATCATGTCAACCACCACGCTGAGACTGCTGAGCGGATCGGGTTACCGGCGCGAGCCGAGCGCGATGCCTTCGGACTCGCAGATCGCGCATGCCCTGTATGACGCGCAGAGTGCCCAAACGCAGCGAAGCCTCGACGAGATCCTGGCCATGGCGCAGCAGAGCTCCGGCTGGACGCAGGTCTTCAAGCAGCTCAAGACGGAAGGCCTGATCGAGGAGCAGACGCTCGGCCACGTGGTGGCCCGCTGGACCAATCGCACGATCCGTACCCGGCGGCCCTCGCTGGCGCCGGTCGAAAACATCTCCGCCTAGCTTCCCGCATCAACCGCTACCGCGCGGCCAGGATCGACTCCAGCCGCGCGGTAGCGCGTTCCCAGTCGAACTGAGTCCCCACGAAGTTCTGCCCCTGCCGCGCGATCCGGGTTCGAAGCTCCTCATCCTCCACCAGCCGGGTGAGCCCCCAGGCCAGCGCGTCCAGATCGCGCCGGGGCGACACCACCGCGGTGCGGCCGTCGATCGCGTAGTCGCGGCAGCCCCCGTTGTCGTAGGTGCACAGCGCGGCCCCGCAGGCCATCGCCTCCATCGCGGGCATGCCGAGCCCCTCGTCCCATGAGGGGCACAGGTAGATCGGGCAGCGGCTGTACAGCCACGCCAGGCGCTCCTGGGCCAGGTTCTCGTGGAACTCGGCGAAGGGCAGCTTGCGCGGCGGCGCCTTCACGCCGAAGCCCACCAGGGTGAGCTCGGGGTGGCGCGCCCGCACGCGGGCGAAGGCCTCGAGACCGTCGGCCACGCCCTTCCAGGGGTACTCGTGGAAGAGCATCAGCACGCGGAGGCGTCCGTCGTCCTCGACCGGCACCGGGCGGAAGAGCGCGCCGTCCACCGGGGTGACCACCACCGCGGCCGGGGTGTCGAAGCGCTCGGCCATGATGTCGGCGAGCCACGTGGAGATCACGATCTTCCGCAGCGGGACCCGATAGGTCGCGTCCACCCGCGCGGCCTCCCCGTGATAGAGGCTCTCGTAGTGCTGGATGAAGTAGAACTTGCGCCCGCAGCGGGTCGGCGCCGCCGCCACCGGCTCCACCGACTGCCAGGAGGTGGCGATGACCGCATCGCCGTCGGGCAGCGCCGCTGCGCTCCACTCCGTGACCCACTGGACGCGGGCCTCGAGGACCGGCATCCAGTCCGGGGCGCGCTGGAAACGATTGCGCCACCACGCGGTCACCGCACCGCGGGCCGGGACGACCAGGGTCACCTCGTGGCCGCCCCGGGCGAGGCGATCGGCGTGGATGAGGATCGCCCGCACCCCGCCCGCGATCCGCAGATGCGGGCAGAGGAACGTGATCTTCATATCGCCATGCTGACCTGTCCGGTGCGCCGGTAGGCGGCCGGGTCCAGTACCACGTTCACGCAGTAGACCTCCCCCGAGCCCAGCGCGCGCTCGAGCGCGGGCCGGAGCTGGCCCGGCTCGGTCACGTGGAGCCCCTTGCCGCCCAGCGCCTCCACCATCCGCTCGAAGCGCGTGAACGGCAGCGAGGTGCCCACCGCCCGCTCGGCCCCGAAGAAGGAGAGCTGTGGGTTGCGGATCTGCCCCCAGCCGCCGTCGTTGCCGATCACCACGGTCATGGGCAGGCCGAAGCGCACCGCGGTCTCCATCTCCATGCCGTTGAGCCCGAAGGCGCCGTCACCCGCGACGAGCAGCACCCGCTGGGCCGGCCGCAGCAGCTTGGCCGCGATCGCGAACGAGGGCCCGACGCCCAGGCACCCGAACGGCCCGGGGTCGAGCCACTGCCCCGGGCGCGACAGCGGCACGATCTTGGACGCGCAGCCCACCACGTCGCCCCCGTCGCCCACCACCGTGGTCTCCGCGTCCACCACCGCGGCGATCTCGTGCGCCAGGCGATAGTGGCTGATCGGCACGTCCTCCGAGCGCCGCTCGGCCATGAGCCGGGCCTGCGCGTCGGCCTCCTTCTTCCGCACCGCGGCCTGCCAGGGCTCGAACCGCGGAGCCAGCGCGCGCGGCAGCGCATCGGCGAGCACCCGCAGCGTGAGCCCGATGTGGCTCGCGAGGCCCATCGCCAGGGGACGGTTGCGGCCTAGCTCCACCGGGTCGCAATCCACCATCGCCACCTGGACGTTCTCCGCGAAGGACGGCGGGCGGCCGTAGCCGAGGCGGAAGTCGAGCGGCGTGCCCAGCACGAGCGCGACGTCGGCCTGGCCCAGCGCGAAGCCGCGGGCCTGCGCGAAGGCCTGCGGGTGATCGTGCGCCAGGCTGCCGCGCCCCGCGCCGTTCATGAACACGGGCACACCCGCCCGCTCGGCCAGGGCCGCGAGGTCCTTGGCCGCGTCGTCCCAGTAGACGCCGCTGCCCGCCACGATCACGGGCCGCTCCGCGCGGGCCAGCAGCGCGGCGAGCTCCTGGACGGACTCGGCATCGGGCGCGGTCGGGCGCCGGTGCGCGTAGGCGGTGGGGATCGGCGCCATGCGGTCCTCCACCACCGTCAGCAGCAGGTCCACCGGGATCTCGACGAAGACCGGGCCCGGCCGCCCGGTCAACGCGTGCCGGATCGCGGTGGTGAGCACCTCCGGGATCTGACGGGTCTCGCTCACCGTCCACGAGCCCTTGGTGATGGGCCGCAGCAGGTCCACCTGCTCCACCTCCTGCAGCGAGCCCAGCCCGCGCAGCCCGAGCGGGGCGGCCCCGCCGATCAGGAGCACCGGGCTGCGCGCGGAGTACGCGTTCGCGATCCCGGTGACCGCGTCGGTGACGCCGGGACCGGCCGTCACCACCGCCACGCCGATATTGCGGGTGAGCCGCGCGTAGGCATCGGCGGCGTGCGCGCAGGCCTGCTCGTGGCGCATGTCCACCACCTGGACGTCCTCGGTGATGCAGCCGTCGTAGATCGGGAGGATGTGGCCGCCGCACAGCGTGAAGACGTGGCCCACGCCCGCCTGCTTGAGCGTGCGCGCGACGAGGTGCCCCCCATTCAGCTCTGACATGCTAGGCGAGATCCGCCATCGCTAGGCCGGCGACGCGGTCGGGAAGTGCACGATCTCGAGCTTCAGCCGGTCCGGGTCCTCGAAGAACACCGCGTAGTAGCCGGGCCGGTACTCGGGGAATTCGCGCGGGGTACCGTAGAGCGCGGCGAGCTTGCGCGGGGCCATGAACTCGGCCTGGAAGCGATCCACGTCCTCGCGCCGGTCCACGCGGAAGGCCAGGTGGTTGAGACCGGCCCGCTTGCGGTGAAAGCCAGGGCCGGTGTGCTCATGGGCCGCCGCGCCCACCCAGATGTCGGTCCCCCGGCCGGAGAAGCCGGCCATCGCGTCGGCCTCATAGACCGTCCGATACTCGAGATAGGCCAGGAGCGCCTTGTAGAACGGCAGCGACCGCGCCGCGTCGGCCACGTTGACCTGCAAGTGGTAGAGCTGGGCCTTCACCAGAACTTCTCCCACTTGACGCTCTTGCGATCCATGCCCTTCTTCACGAGGACATCGCGCACCTTGTTGATGGTCTCCCCGCCCCCGCACACGTAGACGACCAGCTTGTCCACGCCGTACACGAGGCGCTCCACCGCCTCGGCGGGCTCGCCCTTCTCCCCCCGCCAGGTCGCGGGCGGCTCGCGCAGCACCGGCAGGTAGGAGAAGCCCGGGTAGCGGCGCGCGAGCGAGCGGAAGTCCGCGTCGTAGACGAGCCAGCCGGGGTTGCGCGCCCAGTAGATCAGCGCGGTGGCCCGGCCGTAGCCCGTCTCGTAGAGGTGACTCAGGATCGAGCGGATCGGGACGATCCCGATCTCCTCGGCCACGAAGACCGCGCGGCGCGGGTCGGCGCGGGTGAAGACGAAGCCGCCGGTCGGGCCCTTGAACTGTACCGGGTCCCCCGGCTTGAGGTCGCGCGCCCACTGCGAGCCGATCCCGCCGGGGGCCACGTCGATCGAGAGCGTGAATCCACCCCGGCGGGTGGGGGGCGAGACCATGCTCCACGCGCGCACGATCTTGGGGCCGAAGGGCACCGAGATCCACTGTCCCGCGTCGAAGGTGAACTCGGCGGGCTCGAGCACCCGCAGGTCCACCTCCATGATCTCGGGCGTCACCGCGCGCACCGCGGCGACCTCCGCCTTGCACTCGCGCGGCTTCATGCCACCGTCTGGAAGCGCGGGATGACCTCGCTCGCGATGGCCTCGAGCTGCTCCCGCTCGTCCTGGGGATCGCCGATGGGGTTCATCACGAAGTAGTGGCAGCCCGCGCGCGCGAAGCGGTCGAGCTGCTCGGCGCACTGCTCGGGCGTGCCGATCACCCCGTACTTGCGGGCGAGCGGCCCGAAGTCCTGCGCGTAGCGCCGCGAGAGGATCCGCACCCAGCTCCGCTCCGCGCTCTCGTAGTCCCGGCCCACCGTGATGAACGTGAGGTGGGCGGCCACGAAGCCGTCCAGGCGACGGCCCGCCTGCTCCGCGGCTTCGCGGATCTTGGCCAGGCTCTGGGCAAACCGCTCGGGCTGGACGACGTAGGACACCCAGCCGTCGCCCTGGCGCCCGGCCCGCTTCAGCGCCGCGTCGGAGCGGCCCCCGACCCAGATCGGCGGCCCCGGCCGCTGCACCGGCTTGGGATCGATGCTCACGCCCTCGAACTCGGTGAAGCGGCCCTTGAACGAGGCCGGGGTGTCCCGCCAGAGCGCCCGCACCACCTCGATGCCCTCGGTGACGCGGGCCCCGCGCTCGGTGTGGGGAATGCCGCAGGCCTCGAACTCCTTCGGGTTCTCGCCGCCCACCCCGACCCCGAAGATCAGCCGGCCGCCGGAGAGCGCGTCGAGCGTGGAGGTGATCTTGGCGACCATCGCGGGCTGGCGGAGGGCGAGCAGGTAGACGCCGCTGCCCAGCTTGATGCGCGTGGTGATCCCCGCGTAGGCGGCCAGCAGCGTCAGCGACTCGTAGATCGGGCCATGGAACGACACGTGGTCGCCCGTCCACAACGAGTCGAGGCCCAGCTCCTCGCAGCGCCGGGCGAGCGCGAGCTGCTCCTCCGGCGGGTGGAGCGAGAGGAACGCGCCGAAGGTGGCTTTGCGAGGTGCAGCCGAAGGCGAGCCGAGCGGATTCGTGGCTCTGCGATGTGCAGTCGAAGGTGAGCCGAGCGGATCCATGCTCCGGCTAGCGGGGGAAGGCATCCTTCACGCCGCCGTCCACCGTGATCGTGCAGCCCGTGGTCTTGGCCGAGCGGTCCGAGGCCAGGAAGAGCACCGCCTCCGCGACGTCCTCCGGCAGGATCGGCCGCGCGAGGATATTGCGCTTGCGGTAGAAGTCCTCGAGGTCATCCACCGAGATGCCCTGGGCCCGCGCGCGCTCACGCCGCACGTCCTCGGACCAGAGCTTGGAGTCGCGAAAGACCGCGTCCGGGTTCACGATGTTCGACCGGATCCCGTGGGGCCCGCCTTCGAGCGCCAGGACCTTGGCCAGCTGGGCCTCGGCCGCCTTGGACGCGGAGTAGGCCGAGAAGTCCTTGCCGGGCGACATCACGTTCTTGGTGGCCACGAAGACGAACGCCCCGCCCAGGCCCTGGGCCTTCAGCACCCGCATCCCCTCGCGCGCCACCAGGAAGTGCCCGGTGGAGTTCACCGCGAAGGAGCGCTCCCAGTCGGCGAGCGCCATGCGGTCGACCGGGGAGGAGTGCGCGGTCCCCGCGTTGGAGACCACGATGTCCACGCCGCCGTAGGTCAGCACCGCGGTCTCGAAGGCGTCGCGCACCGAGGCCTCGCTGGTCACGTCGAGGCCGAGCCCCACCGCCCGTCCGGAGCCCACCGCGCCGACGATCTCCTCGGCCGCCTTGCGCGCGCCCGCCGCGTCCAGATCGGTCACCACCACGTGCGCACCCTCGGCGGCCAGCCGCTGGGCCGCCGCGCGCCCGATGCCGCTGGCCCCGCCGGTGACCAGCGCGATGCGGCGGGCCAGCTCCTTCTCGGGCGGGGCCAGCGAGAGCTTGTAGAGCTCGAGCGGCCAGTACTCGACGTCGAAGGCGTCCCGGGCGGTGAGCGAGACGTAGCCGCCGAACGAGGTGGCCGCCCCCAGGACCGAGATCGTGTGGTGGTAGATGTCGTTGACGATCCCGGCGGTGCGCCGGTCCTTGCCGGTGGCGAAGAGACCGAGCCCGCCCACCACGACGACCCGCGGGAACGGGTCCGTGAGCTTCGCCCCGCCGGTGTTGTGCGCCTCGAAGTAGGCGGTGTAGTCGGCGACGAAGCGCTCCACCGCGGCGGTGACGCCGGCGCGCACCGACTCCGGATCCGCCGGGTTCTCGACCGGCGCGAAGCAGGGCAGCCGCTTGGTGAAGATCGTGTGGTCCGGCGTGGCCGGCCCGATCCGGCAGAGGGCCTCCGCCTCCCGCGAGCCTGCGAACTCCAGCAGGTCCGGCGCGTCGTCGAAGAAGAGGACCTGGCGCCGGTCCCGCCCGACCAGCCCGCGCAGGTGCGGGGCCACCGCGAGGGCGACTCGGCGCCGCTCCTCGGCCGGCGGGCTCGCGAGCGCGGCGCCGCCGAAGCGCGCCCGGCCCCGCGCCCGATGGGCGATCGCCTCCTCGGCGCGGCTGATCAGCTCGATGGTGGCGAGGTAGGCCTCCTTGACGGTGGCGCCCCAGCAGATCGTCCCGTGCTTCTCGAGCAGCAGGGCGCGCGCCTTCGGGTTCGCCGCGAAGGTCTGGGCGACCTCGCGCGAGATCAGGAACCCGGGCCGGCGGTACGCGAGCGGGATCACCTCGTCACCGTAGACCTCGCGGAGCACGTCGCGGCTGCGGTCGTTGTTGGTGAGCGAGACGACCGCGTCCGCGTGGGTGTGGATCACCGCGGTCGCGGGCAGGAAGCCGTGGAGCAGGGTCTCGATGGACGGACGCGGGCTCGAGGGCTCCTGCAACGCGTGGGCGAGATAGTCCACCATCTCCTGGTCGCCCATGTCCTGCCGCTCGAGGAGGGCCAGCACGTCGTCCATCCGGACGCCGGGGAAATCCTTCGTCGCGATGGACTTGAGGTCGGAGCCGCTCCCCTTCACGCGCAGCACCCGCGTCGGCCGGTTCCGGTGATCCCGCTCGTCCTGCTTGACCGAGGTATTGCCCCCGCCCCACACCACGAGCGTGGTCTCGGCCCCGATCAGGCGGGACGCGTAGACGAGGAGATCGAGCTCGCTCCTGCCCTGCGCGTCCGCATCGCTCCATCGGGAGTTCATGGCGCCATCACCATACCCGAAACTTCCCGGCAAATCACCTGGCGCCGCGCCGAGGGGCGGAGCGCGGATTGACACCCCCGCGCGCGCCTCCTATCGTAGCCGCGTGACCGCGTGGACGCGGCGGGGCCTCGCGCTGGGCGCCACGCTGATCTTGATCGGGCCCGGCGCGCCCGCGCCCCGGACCGCCCGCGCCGACGGGGTCATGCTCATCCAGGCCGGCGCGTTCTGGATGGGCCGCGACGACGGCGCCCCCGACGAGGGGCCGCTCCACCGCGTGTTCGTCCGCGACTTCTGGCTGGATCGGCACAAGGTCACGAACCGGGAGGTCGCGCTCTTCCTCGAGGCGCGCGGGCTCCGGAGCGCCGAGGGGGCGGACTACTTCGACGCCGGCGACCCCGACGCCCGCATCCACCGCCGCGACGGCCGCTTCATTGCCGACCCCGGTTTCGAGGACCACCCGGCCGTGGAGGTCTCCTGGTACGGAGCCCGCGACTACTGCCTCTGGCGCGGCCGGCGGCTGCCCACCGAGGCGGAGTGGGAGAAGGCGGCGCGGGGGCCGGACCGGCGCCGCTATCCCTGGGGCGAGGACCCGCCCGGACCGGAGCACGCGGTGTTCGGACGTCCCTACAACGCGACCGAGCGGGGCGACCAGCGCCCGGCGGGCACCGGACCGACGGGGGTCCAGGACCTCCTCGGCAACCTGCGGGAGTGGACGGCCAGCGAGTATCGCCCCTACCCCTACCGCCCGGATGACGGCCGCGAGACGGCCGAGCCCGGTGCGAGGCGGGTGGTACGCGGGGCCAGCCACGACGATCCCGAGGAGACGTTGCGGGTGACGATCCGGCGCTTCTACTCGTATGATGGACCCCATCGCGGCCTGGCCCGTGGGCACCACCACGTCGGGTTCCGCTGCGCGACTTCGGAAGACCTGGGAGGATACTGACGCGATGAAAGGCCTGATGATGGACTACCCGCTCACCCTCACCCAGTTCTTCGAGCGCACCCGCCGCCTCTTCCACCGGAAGACCATGGCGACGCGGGTGCCCGGGGTGGGGCTGCAGTGGTACAGCTACGGCGACTACGCGGACCGGGTCTGCCGGCTGGCGGGAGCCCTCAAGGGCCTGGGTCTGGCCAAGGGCGCGCGCGTCGGCACCTTCGCGTGGAACTCGCACCGGCACATGGAGGTGTACTTCGCGGCGCCGCTCATGGGCATGGTGCTGCACACCGTGAACATCCGGCTCTCCGCCCAGGACATCACCTACATCGTCAACCACGCGGGCGACGAGAGGATCTCACCACGGTCAAGCACGTGATCATCATGAAGGACACCCCGGACGCGACGATGCCCCCGGGCGCGATCGACTACGAGCAGCTCGTGATGGCCACCGCGCCGGTCACCGAGTGGCCGCGCGTCGAGGAGACCGACGCGGCCGGCATCTGCTACACGTCCGGGACCACCGGGCACCCGAAGGGGGTGCTCTACACCCACCGGGCGATCTACCTGCACTGCTTCGCCTCGTCCACCGTGGACGTGCTCGGCATCTGCGAGCGCGACGTGATCCTCCACATCGTGCCGATGTTCCACGCCAACGCCTGGTGCGTGCCGTTCGCGGGCGTCATGAACGGGTCCACCCAGATCTTCGGGGGGCCCAACCCGCAGCCGCGCGACATCATCGAGATCGTCCACCACGAGCGGGTCACGGTGGTGGGCGCGGTGCCCACCGTCTGGATCGCCATCCAGGGCATCCTCGAGAAGGAGCCGCAGTGGGACATCTCCTCGATCCGCTGCATCCCGATCGGGGGCTCGGCGGCGCCCCGGAGCCTGATCGAGCTGTTCGACAAGAAGTACGGGGCCTACATGCTCCACGCCTGGGGCATGACCGAGATGACCCCGCTCGGCAGCGTGTGCCGGCCGCGCTCCTACATGGACGCGCTGCCCGAGGACGAGCGCTACGCGGTGCGGGCCAAGCAGGGCGCGCCGGTCGCCGGCGTCGATATGAGAATCGTCGACGACGCGGGCACCGTGCTGCCGTGGGACGGCAAGAGCGCGGGCGAGATCCAGGTGCGGGGGCCGTGGGTGACCAGCGGCTACTACAACAACGCGGAGGGGGCCACCCAGTTCACCGAGGACGGGTGGTTCCGCACCGGCGACGTGGCCTCGCTCGACCCCGACGGCTACATCCAGATCACCGACCGGACCAAGGACCTCATCAAGTCGGGCGGCGAGTGGATCTCGAGCGTGGACATGGAGACCACCATCATGGACCACCCCAAGGTGCTGGAGGCCGCGGTCATCGCGGTGCCGCACGAGCGCTGGGTGGAGCGGCCGCTCGCCTGCATCGTCCCCAAGCCCGAGTTCAAGGACGCCCTCACCGCCGCCGAGATCATGGAGTACCTCAAGCCCCGCGTGGCCAAGTGGTGGCTCCCCGACGGGGTCGTCTTCATCGACGCGGTCCCCAAGACGAGCGTCGGCAAGTTCGACAAGAAAGTCCTCCGCGAGCGCTTCAAGACCTGGCCGCCGAAGTAGGAGGCCTAGCAGCGCCTGGTGAGGGCGGGCCAGTCTTCTCCGCGGAGAAGCGGCTCCGGGGGGCCGCTCGCGGTCGCCGTGAGGGACTTGAGGCGGGCGATGCGCTCCTCGGGCATCGGGTGCGAGGAGAGATACGTCAGCGCCTTGGGCTGGGTGCCCTCCTCCTTCTGGATCTTCTCGAAGAAGGCGATCATTCCCGCGGGGTCCACCCGGGCGTCCAGCAGCATCTTCATGCCCTCGACGTCGGCCTCTTCCTCCGCGCGCCGCGAGTAGCGCAGCTCGCCGAGCGTGCGGGCGGTCTGGAGCCCGTACGCGAGCGGGCCCGTCACGTCGCCGGTCAGCGCCATCAGCAGGAGCCCGGTGCCCACGTCCTGGATCACCGCGCGCGTGGTGTGGCGCCGCAGGATGTGCTGGAGCTCGTGGGCCACGACGCCCGCCAGCTCCTCGGGCGTGCTCGTTCGCTCGAGGAGCCCGTGGAAGATCACCACGTGGCCTCCGGGCGCGGCCAGCGCGTTCACCACCGGCCGGTTCACCACGTAGACCCGCATCGTGTAGGGCGACGGCGGCCCCGCGGCCAGGAGGCGCGCCACGATCGCGTCCATCGCCGCGCCCAGCGCCGCGTCGCCGCAACGACGCTCGGACGGCGCCAGGTAGGTCACCGCGGACCGGCCGAGGGTCTCCTCCCAGGCCACCGGCACGCGGGGCGTGACGAGCGCGGCCAGCAGGGGAATGCCCCATAGGTAGATCGCGACGGTCGCCGCGAGCACGCCGCCCGCCGCCACGATCGTCCATCGCAGGCGGGCGGCGCGTCGCCGCGGGTCGTGGAAGCGCGGGCCCACGTGCGGCGCGACCTCGTGCAGGCTCTGGAGGAACGCGGCGTCGGCGATCAGCAAGGTCTCGGGCAGCTCCCCACCCCGCTCGAGACGCACCTCTTCGCCCGCGTAGGCGCCCTGGGTCTGGCGCAGCTCGCGATAGGGCCAGAGACGCGTCCCGCCCTCCGCGGTGGTGATCTCGAGGCCCTCCCGCATGAGGCGGACGCGGGCGGGCTGGCGCGCCGCGGTCCGGCCGTCGAGGTAGCGGCCCGGCCAGTCGGTGCGCATCAGGACGGAGGCGGCCCGTGGATCAGGCGAGGTCGAAACCGGAGTCGAAGAAGCCGGAAAGCCCCTCGCCCATGGCCGAGACGTGCTGCGCCTCCTGCTGGATGGTCGCGAGATCGAGAATCCCCAGCAGGGCGAGGTTGCGGAAGGCGAAGTGGATGTTCCGCACGCGCACCCACGGCCAGGCGATGCCGACCGTGCCCACGAGCAGCAGCGCGTTCACCGCCCAGAGGCCCAGCAGGGCGCGGCCGGTCACCGTGCAGGCGAAGCGCGCCGCACCGAACGTGGTGTGATTCCAGAAGTACCGTCGCTTGCGCGCGACGTACCACACCCAGGACAGCCCGAGCGTCGGCACCGTGAGCAGCGCGGCCTGCACGTAGACCCAGAAGAGATCCCGCCCGCGTCCCGCGAAGCCGAAGCGCTCGCTCCCGAAGTACGAGTTCGAGATCATGAACGCCTGCCGCTTCACCAGGAGCACCGGGTAGTAGAGCCCGAGCGTGATCCCGGTGAGGAAGGTACCGACGAGGACGATCTTGATCAGGTCCCACACGCGCCCGCGGAACGAGAAGCGGATGCCGCGCCAGGAGGTCCGGCCGAGCCGGTAGCGGCGCGCGCCCACCATCGCGACCGGGAACAGCACGAACAGCAGGCTCCCGGAGAGCACCCCGGCCGCGAGCTTCACCAGCACGGGCGCGTCCAGCACGTCGCGGATGATATTGAGCAGGCTGATCGGCACGCCGAAGACGAGCGCCGCCTTGAGCGTGCCCAGAAGCAGCTCTCGGCCCGTGCCGTGATAGGCAAAGCGGTCACCCTCGATCTCGGCCTGGCCGAAGAGGTACAGCCGCAGGCGCGTCTTGGCCCAGAAGTAGTAGATCCCGACCGTGACGATCGTCAGCAGCGTGTTGACGACGTGGATACCGAAGAGCGTGCCACCGGAGCCGTGGAAGGTCGGGCGCCGCAGCGGCTCGGCCGGCGGCACGAGTGAACTCTCGAGCGGCTCCGGAGGGATCGGAGGAGCCGGCGGAGGCGGCACGACCGGTGGGGGCGGCGGAGGCGGAGGTGGCGGTGTGACCGGCCGGCCGGGAGCGCGGCTCCCAGCGGGCCCGGGCTTGCGGAAGAACGACGGCCGCCCGGGATCTTGCCCGTCCACCATACGCCCCGACTATGGGCGGAAGCAGCGCGGCGAGTCAACTTTTGAGGGTCAGGTGAGGATCAGGCACCCCCGCGGTCGCTGGCGGCGAAGCGCTCCAGGTGGTGCTCGGCGTCGCCGAAGAGCTGGCCGATCATCGTGAGCCGCCGGAACGTGTGGCTGATCTTCAGCTCCTCGGTCATGCCCATGCCGCCGTGGAGCTGGACCGCCTCCTGGCTGACGTGCCGGCAGGCGTCCGGCGGGCGGCGCGCTGTCCACCTTCACGCACGCCAGACAGGCCATGGACCGCGCCTGCTCGTAGCTGATCACCATGTCCACCATGCGGTGCTGCAGGGCCTGGAAGCTGCCGATCGGCACCCCGAACTGCCGCCGCGTCTTCAGGTACTCGAGCGTGGCCTCGTTGGCGTAGCGGATGGCGCCCACCGCCTCCGCGCAGAGCAGCGCGGTGGCGTAGTCGGCCGCGTCCTCGATCAGGGGCAGCGCGCGGCCCTCCTGGCCCAGGAGGGCGTCGGCGGGCACCGCCACGTCGGCGAGCCAGACGTCGGCGGCCCGCAGCTCGTCGATCGTGCGGTACTCCTTGAGGGTCACGCCCTTGGCCCCGCGGTCCACCAGGAACAGGCCGATGCCCGCGGCGTCGGGGTCCTTGCCCGTGGTGCGGGCGGAGACGATGAGGGTGTCGGCGGAGCCGCCATGCAGCACCGCGCGCTTCTCGCCGTTCAGGGTGTAGCCGCCGCCCGCGGGCTTGGCCCGCGTGCCCACGTGGGCCAGGTCGTAGCGGGCGGAGCGCTCGGTGTGGGCGAAGGCCAGGCGGTGCTTGCCCTGGATCAGCGCGGGCAGGATGCGCTTCTGCTGGGCCTCCGACCCGGCGCGGGCGATCAGGCGGCCGCCCAGGCCCACGTTGACCCAGTAGGGCTCGACCACGAGGCCTTCGCCGAGCGCCTCCATGACCAGCATCACGTCCACCGCGGTGCCGCCGAAGCCGCCGTGCTCCTCCGCGAAGGGCACGCCCAGCAGCCCCATCTCCGCGAAGGCCGCCCACACCGTCTCGCTCCACCCGCTGGGCGAATCGACGATCTTGGCCCGCGCGTCGATCGAGTACTCGTTCGTCAAGTACCGCTTGAGACTATCGGCGAGGAGCTGCTGCTCCTCGCTCAGGTCGAAGTTCATAGCCCCAGTGTTGCCTTCGCGATGATGTTGCGCTGGATCTCGTTGGAGCCCGCGTAGATCGTGGCCTTGCGGAGATTGCAGTACCGCGGGGCCAGCCGCGCGGTGAAGTGGTCGAAGTCCATCGCGTCCACCGGCCGGAAGGCCTGGGCCAGCGGCCCCGCGGCCTGCATCATCAGCTCGGTGATGGCCTGCTGGATCTCGGTGCCCTTGATCTTGAGCATGGAGACGTCGGCGCCGGGCGGCCGGCCGCTCCACCTCCACGCGCGTGAGCCGGTCGCGGAAGCGCGCGTCCTCCATGAGCGGGCGTCCGTCCTTCATCTGCTCGCCCGCCAGCTCCTTCAGCTTGGCCAGCTCGCGCTTGGACGCTCCGATGCGCCCGGTGCCCATGCGCTCGTAGCCCAGCAGGTACTTGGCCACCGTCCAGCCCTTGCCCTCCTCGTGCACGAGGTTCTCGGCCGGGACCTTGACCTCGTCGAAGAAGACCTCGTTGACCTCCTTGCTGCCGTCCATCAGGACGATCGGGCGCACGCTGATGCCCGGGCTCTTCATGTCGATCAGCAGGAACGAGATGCCGTCCTGGCGCTTGCCGGTGCCGTCGGTCCGCACGAGGCAGAAGATCCAGTCCGCGTGCTGGGCCATGGTCGTCCAGATCTTCTGGCCGGTGACCACGTAGTGATCGTCCTGGCGTACCGCGCGCGTCTTGAGCGAGGCCAGGTCCGAGCCCGAGCCGGGCTCCGAGTAGCCCTGGCACCAGAAGTCCTCGCCCTGGAAGATGCGGGGCAAGTACTTCTTCTTCTGGGCGTCGGTGCCGAACTGCAGCAGGACCGGCGCGCACATCCGGAGCCCGAACGGGATGAGCGGCGGGGTGGCCGCGAATCCGCACTCCTCTTCCCAGATGTAGCGCTGCACGAGGTTCCAGTCGGTGCCCCCCCACTCCTTCGGCCAGTCGGGGGCGACCCAGCCCTTCTTCGCCAGGGTCCGGTGCCAGCGCAGGAGATCGTCCTTCGACAGCTCCTGGTAGCCCTCCATCTTGGCGCGCAGGTCGTCCGGCAGGTTGCTCTTCAACCAGCCACGCACCTCGTCGCGGAAGGTCAGCTCGTCGGGTGAGTAGTTCAGATCCATGTCAGGGCTCCTCGGGAATCGTCGTTGATCGGTCGGCTCGACCGATCGCCATGCTATCGCAGGGCGCGAACGAGGTCCAGCAACCGGCCCAGCGTGGCGAGCCGGGCCGCGAGCCCCTCGCCGCCGGGCTCGACCCGCAGCGTGGTGATGCCGGCGCGCCGGTAGGCCTCGAGGCGCGCGCGCACCATCGCGTCCGTGCCGAGCAGGTTGGTCTGGAGCACCAGCTCGTCGGGCACGCGGGCGGTCGCCTCCTCGCGCCGGCCGTCGAGCCACAGACGCTGCACCTCGGTGGCCGCGTCCACGTAGCCCGCCCGGCGGTAGGCGTCGTTGTAGAAGTTGTGCTGGCGCGAGCCCATCGCCCCCAGGCTGAAGGCCAGGCCCGGCTTGCGGGGCGGGATCAGCCGCTCCACGTCGTCGCCGAAGGCCACGTAGCCGCCCGCCTGCAGGTCGAGCTGGGCGAGCGACCGGCCCGCGCGGGCCGCTCCCGCCGCGAGGGAGGCGGTGAAGACGTGCCCGTGCTCGGGCATGAACGAGGTGCCGAGCCAGCCGTCCGCGATCTCCCCGGTCATCTCGAGGCTCTTCGGCGAGAGCGTGGCCAGGTAGACCGGCAGGCTCGGCTGGGGCGGGGCCGCGGAGCGGAGGGCCTTGCCCTCGCCGCCGGGGAGCGGCAGCTCGTAGACCTCGCCCTTGTACTCGAGGCGCTCGCCCTTGATCGCGCGCCGGACGATCTCCACGGTCTCGCGCATGCGCTGGACCGGGCGGTCGAAGCGGATGCCGTGCCAGCCCTCGATCACCTGCGGCCCGCTGACGCCCAGGCCCAGCAGGAAGCGGCCGTTGGACATGCCCTGCATGCTCATCGCGGTCATGGCCAGCAGCGCGGGCGTGCGCGTGCCCGTTTGCAAGATCCCGGTGCCGAGGCGGATGCGCGAGGTGCGCGCGGCCATGAACGCGAGCGGGGTGACGCCGTCGTGGCCCCAGGCCTCCGCGGACCAGACGTCGTCCACGCCCAGGCGCTCGGCCTCGGTCACGTAGGCGCTCGCCTCCGCCCAGTCGGTCTGGGCGAGCCGCAGCGAGATCGAGACGCGCATCAGGCGGGGCGCGACGCCCCGAAGGCCGTCGCGATCTTCTGGAGCTGGCCGGCGTGATCGAGATCGTGGAGCCGGGTGAAGAGCAGCGTCTCTCGCCAGGTCAGCGGGCCGAACATCGGATGCTCGATGCGCGCGTCCGGGCTCGCGGTGGGATCGGCGGCGAGCACCTTCGCGAACAGAGCGCCGCGCTGCTCGGCGAGGAGACGACACCACGCCTCGGCCGAACGCGCCGGTGCGCCCTCGATCCCGCGACCCCCCGTTCGCGGGAGCGGCGGCCCGCCGTCGACCACGCTCACGATGCTGCCGGCGAAGTAGAGGTCGGCCGCCAGCACGTGGGCCATCACCTCGTTGCCGCTCCACTCCTCGGGCGCCGGGCGCTCGCCGAAGCGCGCCGCCGGCACCCCCGCGGCGGCCGCTTTCAGATCGGCCATCGCCTGCTGCACCTTCTCGACGATGGCCGCGGGGCTCAGCTTGGCCCCTTGAGCGACCAGATACCCCCGGATCCGCGCCCGCTCCTCATTCATGGCGCCTCGGACTCTATCCCGCCCCCGCGCCCCCCGCAATGGGGTCAGGTCTTGAAATACGACATTCCGCGCGAGCAGCCTTCGCCGAGTTGCGGCCAAATGTCGTATTTCAAGACCTGACCCCGATCTAGACGCCGAGGGTGAAGAGGAAGGCGGCGATCACACCTTGGACTTCGAGGCGGTGGGTGCGGTTGGGGAAGTGGGGGCCGCCCTGGACCACGTGCAGGCGGGCACCCGGGATGGCGGCGGCCACGCGCTCGGACATGGCCACGGTCGGGAAGCTGTCCTCCGAGCCCGCGATCACCTGGACCGGGCAGCGGATGCGCGTGCAGTCCTCCAGCCACCCGCTCCGGCTATAGGTCTCGTCGAGCAGCGCGAGCAGCGAGGGCACCGAGTGCCGGCGCAACGCGCCGGTCAGCCCCGCGTATCGATCGGGGCGCGCCTTGAGCCGGGCCAGCGCGTCCTCGCCCATGCGCAGGCGCACGTTGGCGTCGAAGTACTCCTCGAAGCGCCCCGCCTCCACGAGCGGCCGCTGCCGCGCCCACCAGGCCTTGTCCTCGTCGGTCGGGACGAAGGGCGGCCCGCTGATGGAGATGACCGCCCGCGCGCGCTCCGGCATGTGCGCCGCGATCCACAGCGAGAGCGCCCCGCCCATGGACGCCCCGCCCCACACCGCCTCGCGAATCCCGAGCCCGTCGAGCCACCCCAGCAGGTCCTCGGCCTTGCGCGCGTAGGTGTAGTCCTCGACCCGCTCGAAGCGCGAGGAGAGCCCGTGGCCGCGCGTGTCCGGGAAGAGCGCGCGCACGCGGCCGAAGAAGGGCTCGAGATCCGCCACCATCACCGAGGAGTCTTCCACCGAGCCGCCGTGGATCCACACGATGACTGGAGTGGAAGCGGACGGGCCCGCGCCGAGTCCGGCCTCCCGCCAGTGCAGGCGGACACCGGTGGGCAGGACGACTTCAGGCAGGACCGATCCTCTTCTCCAGGTAGCGCGCGTAGCGGGACATGGAGTAGGTGCAGATCCAGTAGACCCCCGCGATGAAGAGATAAATTGGGAACGGGCGGATCTCGCGGTTGTTCACGACCTGGGCCGCCTTGGTCAGGTCCATGAAGCCGATGATGGAGGCGAGCGAGGTGTCCTTGAAGAGCACGATGAACTGGGTGACCAGCGACGGGATCATGTTCTTGAGCGCCTGGGGCAGGATCACATAGCGCATCCCCTGCGACCCGCTGAGCCCGAGCGCGGTGCCCGCCTCGACCTGGCCGCGGGCCACCGACTGGATGCCCGCGCGCACGATCTCCCCCAGGTAGGCCGCCTCGAAGACCACGAACGCGGTCAGCGCGACCCCGAACTCGGGGATCGACGTCTTGAGCACGATCGGCATGATGAACCACATCCAGAAGATCACCATGACCAGCGGGACGCCCCGGAAGAACTCCACGTACACCGTGGCCGGCACGCGGATCCACCACCGCGGAGCCAGGCGGGCGATGCCGATGAAGATCCCGAGGAGGAACCCCAGGATGATGGACGGGATGGCCAGGCGCAGGGTGCCGCCCACGAAGTTGCCGATGCCCAGGAACCCCTGGAGCATCAGGAACGGCAGGTTCCGCCAGATGACGTCGAGATCGAGCATGGCTAGCGCCGTTGCCGCCCGCCCACGATGAGGCCGGGGATCGCGGTGCGCCGCTCCACCCACGACATGATCGAGGCGAGGGAGACGCATAGGACCAGGTAGATGAGCGTGCCCGCGGTGAGCGCCTCGATCGCCTTCGCGGTGTAGGTCTCGATCTGGCGGGTCTGGAACGTGAGCTCGGCCACGCTGATGGTGAGCGCGACCGACGAGTTCTTGAGCAGGTTCAACGACTCGTTGGTGCCCGGCGGAATGATGAGCCGCAGCGCCACCGGCAGGATCACGTAGCGGTAGGCCTGGAAGGTGGTGAGCCCGGAGGCCACCGACGCCTCGAGCTGGGTGCGCGGGATCGACTGGATGCCCGAGCGGAGGACCTCGGAGAAGCGCGCCCCGCTGTAGACGCCGAGCGCGCACACCGCGGCCCAGAACTCGAGCCCGTTGGCGAAGAGCCACTGCTGGACGGCGTCGGGGAGCAGCGGCGGGACCGCGAAGTACCAGAAGAACATCCAGACCAGCAGCGGGACGTTGCGGAAGAACTCCACGTAGAAGGTGGCCGCCGCGCGCAGGGGCCAGAAGCGCACGGTGCGGAGCGAGCCGGAGAGGATCCCGAGCGCGACCGCGATCAGCCACGCGACGATGGACAGCTCGAGCGTCATGATGAGGCCGCTCAGCAGCCACTGGCCGGACTCGCCGGTCCACAGCACCGACCACTTGAACTGGTAGTTCACCCTGCGCCTGGAGCCTCCGACCCCCTCACCCTGAAGCTGCGGGCCTGGGGCGCCATCGGGTACGGCAGCTCGCCCTTGACCCCGAACCACTTCTCATAGATCTCGAAGAACTTGCCGGACTCGATGCCATCCATCAGCCCGCCGTTGACGACATTGCGAAAATCCGCGTCGCCTTTTCTCAAGGCCATGCCGTAGGGCTCGTAAGAGTAGAAGTCGCCGACGATCTCCCACTGCGCCGGGTCGGGTGACTTGGCCTTGAGCCCGGCGAGCTGGATGCCGTCGTTCGTGTAGGCATCCACCTGTCCCTGCACCAGCGCCTGGAAGGCGGCCGGCTGATCCGGGAACTCACGCAGGATCGCCTTGGGCGCCTTCTCCCGGATGATGCGCGCGTTCGTCGAGCCCTGCTGGGCGGCGACGCGCTTGCCGTCGATGTTCTTGATGCCCTTGATCGGGCTGCCCTTCTTCACCAGGAACTGGGCGCCGGTGACGAAGAACGTGATCGAGAAGTCCACGCTGTCGCGCCGCGTCCGCGTATCGGTCATCGTCTCGGCGACCAGGTCGACCGCGCCCGAGGACAGGAGCGGGATCCGCGTCGGCGGGGTGCTCTCCTTCTTCTCGACCTTGACCGGCTTCCCGACCTTCTTCTCGACCGCGGGGCGGATCAGCTCCTCGACCAGGTCGATGGAGAAGCCCACCCACTCGTTCCGGGCATTGACGTACCCGAACGGAGGCGACCCGGTCCGGGTGCCGATCGTCAGCGTGCCCGTCTCGCTGATCTTGTCGAGGGTCATCTTCTGCTGCGCCGCCGCCGACGTGACCGACGCCGCCAGCAGCGCCAGCACCATCACCACTCCAATGAATCTCCGCATGCACATCCTCCTTGAATGAAGTCTCAGTGCGACAGGATCTTGGACAGGAAGTCCTTGGCGCGATCCGACTGCGGGGCCGCGAAGAAGGCCTCCGGCTTCTGCACCTCCACGATCCGTCCGTAGTCCATGAACACGACGCGGCTCGCCACGCGACGGGCGAAGCCCATCTCGTGGGTCACCACCATCATGGTCATGCCCTCCTTGGCCAGATCGGTCATGACGTCCAGCACCTCGTTGATCATCTCGGGGTCGAGCGGCGATGGCCACCCGCTGCTGCTGGCCGCCCGAGAGATTGGCCGGGTAGTAGTCGGCCCGATCCGGGATGCGCACCCGCTCGAGCAGGACGCGCGCGATCTTCTCCGCCTCGGCCGCGGGCAGCCCCTTCACCTTGCGGGGCGCCAGCATGATGTTCTGCAGCACCGTCATGTGAGGGAAGAGGTTGAAGGACTGGAACACCATCCCCACCTCGGTGCGCAGCTTGACCAGGTTGACCCCGCCGGAGCCGCCGATGGACTGGCCGTGCACGAGGATGTCGCCCCTCTGGATCGGCTCCAGGCGGTTGACGCAGCGGATGAGCGTGCTCTTGCCGGAGCCGGAGGGGCCGCAGACCACGATGACCTCGCCCGCGTCCACGCTCAGGTCCACGTCCACCAGGACGTGGTGCTGGCCGAACCACTTGTTGACGCCCTTGAACTCGATCGCGAGCGCCATGGGATCTCCTTGACGGTTCCCGCCACCTGCGCCTTGAACTCGTTCTCCATCTTCATGGCCTCCAGCACGATGAGCCCGTCGCCGGGGACGACCGCCTGGCCCACCGCGACCTCGATCAGCGTCACCTTGCCCGGCATGGGCGCCTTCAGCACCTGGCCCAGCACCTGGCCCTGGGCGCCCCGGGTGCGGATGATGTAGCGCGACTCCTCCTCGACCCGGATCGCGTACCGCTCGCCCTCCACGTCCACCAGGTAGACGCCGTCCTGCTCGGTGACGTCGGCCACGTGGGAGGCGCCGTCGAGCAGGATGGACCAGATGCCCTCCCCGTTCGCGCGCGCGTCCACCGCGAGGCGCTCACCGCCCATGGTGACGGTGAAGCGGCCGTCGGCGCCCACGACCTCGACCGGGATCGTCTCCGCGCCGGCCTGCGCCTCGAACTTCACCGGCTCCTCCAGCCCGGGCGCAGCGCCTGCCGCCAGGCGCCGGGCGTCGCGGCGGGCGACCCGCCCGCGGGCCCCAGGCGACCGGCCCGCTCGTAGGCGGTCAGCGCCGCCGCGATCAGGGCGATCTTGCGGTGCCGGCCCGCCGCCTCCGGCTTGTCGGCCGCGAGCAGGCGATCCATGAAACCGGTGGAGAGGCGGCCCGCCGCGAAGTCCGGGTGCGCGATGATGCGCTGGAGGATCGGGATCGTGGTCTGCACGCCCGCCACCCTGTACTCGCCGAGCGCGCGGCTCATGCGCGCGATTGCCGCGTCGCGGTCGGTGCCCCAGACGATCAGCTTGGCCATCAGCGTGTCGTAGAAGCGCGGGATCGTGTAGCCCGCGTAGACGCCGGTGTCGTCGCGCACCCAGGGCCCCCCGGGCGCCCGCAGCCCCAGCACCTTGCCGGGCGACGGGATGAACGAGGCGAACGGGTCCTCCGCGTTGACGCGGCACTCGATGGCCCATCCGTCGAGCGTCACGTCGTCCTGGCCGAAGCCGAGCTTCTCCCCCGCCGCGATGCGGAGCTGGTCGCGCACCAGATCGCGCCCGGTCACCAGCTCGGTCACCGGGTGCTCCACCTGCAGGCGGGTGTTCATCTCGAGGAAGTAGAAGTTGCGCTCGCGGTCCACCAGGAACTCCACGGTGCCCGCGTTGACGTAGCCGACCGCGGCGGCCACCCGGCACGCGGCCTCGCCCATCCGGCGCCGCATCTCCGGCGTGACGAAGGACGACGGGCTCTCCTCCACCAGCTTCTGGTGGCGCCGCTGGATCGAGCACTCGCGCTCGCCCAGGTACACCACCCCGCCGTGGGCATCGGCCAGCACCTGGATCTCGATGTGGCGCGGCTCCTCGACGTAGCGCTCGATGTAGACCGCGGCGTCGCCGAACGCGGCGCCCGCCTCCGAGCGCGCGGCGCGCAAGGCCCCCGTCAGCTCGCCGGGCGCGCGCACCAGGCGCATGCCCTTGCCGCCGCCGCCCATCGCCGCCTTCAGCATGACCGGGTAGCCCACCCGCTCGGCCACCCGCGCGGCCTCCGCGTCGTCCGACACCGGCTGCTCGGTGCCGGGCACCACCGGCACGCCCATCTTGATCGCCACGCGGCGGGCGGCCATCTTGTCGCCCATCGCGCGGATGGCGGCGGGCGGCGGCCCGATGAAGGTCAGCTTGGCGTCCAGGCAGGCCTGGGCGAACGTCGCGTTCTCGGCCAGGAAGCCGTAGCCCGGGTGCACCGCCTGGGCCCCGGTCGCGCGGGCCGCGGAGATCAGCTTGTCGATGACGAGGTAGCTCTCGCTGGCCGGCGGCGGTCCGATCGGCACCGCCTCGTCCGCGAGCAGCACGTGGAGGGACTCGCGATCGGCCTCGGAGAAGACGGCGACGGTCTTGATGCCGAGCTCGCGGCACGCCCGGATGACCCGGACGGCGATCTCGCCGCGATTCGCGATGAGGACCTTCTCGAACGGGACGCTCACGTTGCGAGCATGATAGCAGCTAAACCCGCGCCCTGGCTGACTTATTTTACCTATCGAGCGCCTTCACCGCCTCCTCCACGAAGGACGTGTCCACGATGGACCGGAGCGGCAGCGTCTTCTTCATGAACCCGCCGGCCGTCCACCAGGCCATCTGCCGCTCGATGTCGGTCACGAGCAGCCGGCCGTTGCGGTCCTGGAACGGAAACCCGAGCCGGATCACCTCGGGCCGCGCCCCCGTGTACTTGGCGGTGATCTGCACGACCTCCTCGTACCCGGCCCCGGGCACCAGCCGGCCGTCCTTCTGGATGAGCGCGGCGTCGTGGTAGTGGCGCGACGCCTTCACGTAGCCCTTCATGAAGGCCACCGCGCGGGCGCGATCGGTCGCGAACTTGCCGGAGTAGAAGATGGTCGCGATCTGCCAGGGGTAGAGATCCCCCGCCCACGCCATGATCTTGCCGAAGCCCTGGGCCTCCGCGGCGCCCGGGAAGGGCTGCGGCACCAGGATGGCGTCCACCTGCTTGCCCTTCAGCGCCTCCATGGTGGCCGGCATGGCCTGGAGCGGCACGATCTTCACGTCGGCCAGGGTGAGCCCGTCCTTCTCGAGGATGTTGCCGATGTGGTAGTGGAAGGTGGAACCGATCTGGGTGACGCCGATCCGCTTGCCCTTGAGATCCCGGATGGACCGCAGCCCGCCGCTGTCCCACAGCTCCTTCTGCACCACGATGGCCACCAGCGGGTACCCCGGCCACTCGCGGCCCTTGTCGGCCACGATCCACAGCTTCTCGCCGCCCAGCACGATGTTGTAGAGCGCGGCGGTGAGGCCGGTGGCGCCCACGTCGAGCTGGCCCGCGGCCAGGGCGGTGGCGATGGGTGCCGCGGCCTGGAAGTAGACCAGCTCGGGCTCGACGCCGAACTCCTTGAAGTAGCCCTTCTCGACGCCCACGAAGATGGGCGCCGACGAGGTGAGCTTGAGCACGCCGACCTTGAGTGACGCGGGGAGCGGCGCGGGCGCTTGCGCCTCCGCCCCGGGCGACAGCGCGATGCCGCTCGCGATCGCCGCGAGGACACCGAACAACCGGACGAGTCGTCGCATCGTGAGGCCTCCGATCAGGTGTGACGCCAGCGGATCACCGCGCGCTCGAGCCCGCTCAGCGCCCAATGCGAGAGCACCCCGAGCAGCGAGAGCACGACGATGCCGACCATGAGCTTGGTGGTTTCCATCAGGTTGCCGGACTGGAGAATCAGGAAGCCGATGCCCGCGTCGGCCGCGATCTGCTCCGCGGCCACCAGGAGGAGCAGCGCGATGCCCGCCCCCAGCCGGAGGCCGGCGAAGACCATCGGCAGCGCCGACGGCAGGATCACCTTGCGGATCACGCTCCACCGCCCCGCCCCGAAGGACACCGCGGCGCGGATCAGGAGCGGATCGGCCTGGCGAACGCCCGAGTAGGTGTTGATCGCCATCGGGAAGAACACGCCGAGCGCCACCACCGCCACCTTGGACGCCTCGCCGATGCCGAGCCACAGGATCAGCAGCGGCAGCAACGCGATCTTGGGGATCGGGAACGTGGCCGCGATGATCGGCTGCACCACCGCGTCGGCCAGCGAGAAGAAGCCCACCGCCACGCCCACGCTGATGCCGGCCAGCGCGCCGATCGCGAAGCCCCAGGCCAGGCGCTCGAGGCTGGTGAGCAGGTGCACGTGGAGCTGGCCGGAGACCGCCATGTCCCAGCCCTCCACGAGCACGCCGATCGGCGACGGCAGGAACAGCGACGACACGAGGCCGGTGCGCGTGATGAGCTCCCAGAGCACGACCAGGCCCGCCAGCGCGAGGACCCGCACTGTCCGGTGATCCGGCCGCCGCAGAAAGGCGGTGCGGTCGTCCACGATGACGCGCTCCACCCCCATCAGCCGCGCTCCGCTACCGCATCGCCCTCGAGCAGCGCGGCCTGGGCCTGCGACTTGATCAGCCCCCAGATGCGGTCGCTGGCCTGGATGAAGGCGGGATCGCCCTGCTGGTGCTCCTCGCGCGGGCGGGCGAGGCGGATCGGCACCGTGTCGAGCACCTCCCCGGGCCGCCGCGAGAGCACGATCACCCGGTCGGCCATGAATACCGCCTCCTGGATATTGTGCGTGACGTAGAGGATGGACTGCCGGGTGCGGGCCCAGATCCCGAGCAGCTCCTCCATCATGAGCGTGCGGGTCTGCGCGTCCAGGGCGGAGAACGGCTCGTCCAGCAGCAGCACCGCCGGCTCCACCGCGAGCGCCCGCGCGATGCCCACGCGCTGTCGCATGCCGCCCGAGAGCTGGTGCGGGTACTTGCCCTCGAAGCCGGCCAGGCCGGTCATGTCGAGGTAGTGCCGCGTGCGCTCGGCCCGCTCGAAGCCCGAGACGCCCAGCTCCTCGAGACCGAACTCCACGTTGGCCCGCACCGTGCGCCAGGGAAAGAGCGCGAACTCCTGGAACACGGTGGCCGCCATCGGGCGCCCGTCGCGCGGCTCGCCCTCGAAGTAGACGCGGCCCGAGGAAGCGGGCAGGAGTCCCCCGATGATGTTGAGCAGCGTGGACTTGCCGCAGCCCGAGGGCCCCAGGAGGGCCACGAACTCCTGGGGCTCGACCGCGAAGTCCACCTGGCTCAGCGCCACCACGTCGCGCCCTTGCCGGTCCGAGTAGGTCTTGGAGACGCGCTCGACGACGACGCGCATCCTAGCGGCGCCGCAAGGCGAACCGTTGGATCTTGCCGGTGGTCGTCTTGGGCAGCTCCGCCACGAAGTCGATCCAGCGGGGCGACTTGTAGCCGGCCAGGCGCTTGCGCACCAGCGCCTGCAGCTCGGCGGTCAGCGCGTCGCTGCCGACCTGGCCGTCCTGCAGCACGCAGAAGGCGTGGGCCTTGGTGAGCCCGTCCGCGTCCCCGCGCCCGATCACCGCGGCTTCCAGCACCGCGGGGTGCTCGACCAGGCACGCCTCGATCTCGACCGGCGACACCCACATGCCGCCGACCTTCAGCATGTCGTCGCCACGGCCACAGAAGTAGAAGTAACCGTCGCCGTCCTGGTAGAACATGTCGCCGGTTCGCAGCCACTCCCCCTGCATGGTGGTCCGCGTGCGCTCGTGGCGATTCCAGTAGTACGCGGCGGTGGAATCGCCCTTGATCAGGAGGTGCCCCACGAAGCCGGGCGCCACCGGCCGGTCCTGATCGTCCACCAGCCGCGCCTCGTAGCCGGGAATCACGCGCCCGCTCGAGCCCGGCCGCGCCTCGCCCGGTCGGTTGGCGATGTAGTCGTGCAGCGCCTCGGTCGAGCCGACCACGTCCAGCAGCTCGTGACCGAAGCGCGACTTCCAGGCGTGGAAGATCGCCGCGGGCAGCGCCTCGCCGGAGGACGCGCAGAGCCGCAGCGAGGAGAGATCGAAGCGCCGCTCCGCCCCGTCCACCTGCAGCAGCCGGCGATACACGGTGGCCACCGCGAACAGCACGGTCGGCCGCTCGGCCTGGATCAGCTCGAAGATGCGCTCGGCCTCGAGCCGCTCCGGGACCAGCACGGACGTGGCTCCCGCCAGCGCCGGGAAGTAGAGCGAGTTGCCGAGGCCGAACGCGAAGTGCAGCTTGGAGGCCGAGAAGATCACGTCGTCTGCCGCGATCCCGAAGATCCCCCGCCCCACCAGCTCCGCCGCGTGGACCAGGTCGTGGTGGAGATGCACGGCCGCCTTGGGCCGCCCGGTCGAGCCCGAGGTGTAGAGCCAGAGCGCCACGTCGTCGCGGCTCGTGTCGGCGGGGGCCAGCTCGGGCGAGGCCTTCTCCAGCAGGCGCTCGTACTCGAGCGCACCGCGTCGGCGCCCGTCCACCACGATCACGCTCTCCAGCGCCGGGCACCGGGGCCGGATCTTCAGAATCTCGGCGGCCGCCGTCTCGGAGGCGATCACCGCGCGGGCGCGGCTGTCCTGGAGGAGGAAGGCGAGCTCGTCGGCGGGCAGCGCATCGCTGACCGGCACCGGCACCGCGCCGATCTTCATCGCGCCCCAGAAGGCTTCGGCGAACTCCGGGCGGTCCGGCAGGGCGAGCAGCACGCGCTGCTCGATCTGGACATCGCGGGTCGAGAGCGCGTTGCCGAGGCGGTTGGCGCGGAGGGCGATCTCGCCGTAGGTGACGTCGCGGCCGGCGAAACGGAAGGCGATTCGCATGCTGCGGCCTTCGGTGAGGTGGCGATCGAGAAAGTGGGTCGCGGCGTTGAAGCGCTCCGGAACGTCGATGGCCACCGCCATGCGGCCGATTCTAGCAGCACCGCCTGGATCCGCGCCCTCTTGACTGCCCCGCGGCGTCGAGGTGCCTACCTGGCCGTGAAGAAGTAGTATTCCGCCGTGTAGCTGATGCGGGCCGCGGTCCCGGCGGTGGCCTCTGAGCAGCCCGTCGTGGGCACGACGCCCCCCACGGTATTCACCCGCTGGATGCTCGTGACCTTGCTGAACGAGCCCTCCGGCCCGACGGACTTCGCGGTCAGCAGCAGCCAGGGGATGGCGTCGGCCAGCGGCGCGTCCGCGCGCTCCTTCACGGTACCCACGATCTTGCTGCCGTCCACCGCTTCCCAGTGGGGGCCGGCATAGTGCCGCCCGATCCGGCTTCCACGCGCGTCGAACAGATCGGCCTCCGGAGCGGCGAAGGCCCATTCGAATCCTCCGTCGGGCTGCTTTCGCGAGCGGCATTCGTAGATCTGCACGCCCCTCGCAGAGACGATCGTCGCCAGCGACTCGTTGGCGGCGGGCTGGAGCTTCTCCGGCACCCTGACGATGGGCGCGGGTGCCGGCGGGCTGGCGCAGGCGGCGACGAGCAGGATCAGCGCGAGGCACGTCGTGAGCGGCAGGATTCTTGAGTTGGGCAATGTCCGTCTCCTGTCCGGCCCGCATGGGCCACGATCGATCTTATCGCGGATCTTCGTGGCGGCCGGAAACTCGGTCGCCGCCCTTCGGGACTTCGTCAGGTCCTCCGGCGACGAGCGCCCCACCGGCGACCGAATGACCCGGCGACTCCGATGCCAACGAGCAGCACGATCCAGGCCACCGTGAGCATCCCGACGATCTCTTCGTCGCGCGGAGTGCACCGGTCGGCTTCGCGCATACGCGCTCGGCCGCCGCCGCAACTCCACCGGGAGCGCAAGGGCGCCGACCACGAGGACGCGCACGATCGGGCCGGCCCCTGATGCCATGATCGTCATCGTCGCACGCACCGGCGCCAGGACAAACGCACGCGTGCCCTTACCGGGTGACCAGTCCCGGGCGCCTCATCGGAATCTTGCGAGAAACATCGGTGCCGGGAACCCGTCTCGTCACGGTGGTCTCTGAGGGGTAGCACCGGCTACCATGGACCTCGCCATGACCGATCTCCTCGCGGCCCGCTCACAGATGGCCATGTCGCTCGGCTTCCACATCATCTTCGCGATGGTGGGCATCGCCATGCCCGTGCTCATGGTGGTGGCGGAGCGGCGGTGGCAACGCACCGGCGACCGCATCTATCTCGATCTTGCGCATCGCTGGGCCAAGGGCACCGCGATCCTCTTCGCGGTGGGGGCGGTGTCAGGCACCGTGCTGAGCTTCGAGCTGGGGCTGCTCTGGCCCACCTTCATGGAGCACGCGGGCCCGGTCATCGGCATGCCCTTCTCGCTGGAGGGCTTCGCGTTCTTCACCGAGGCGGTGTTCCTCGGGGTCTACCTCTACGGCTGGGATCGGATCTCGCGGCGGGCCCACCTGGCCGCGGGCTGGGCGGTGGCGGTGAGCGGCATGCTCTCGGGCGTATTCGTGGTCATCGCCAACGCGTGGATGAACGCGCCCACCGGCATCCGCTGGGTGGACGGGCGCGCGGTGGACATCGACCCCATCGCGGCCATGCTGAATCCCGCCGCGCTTCCGCAGGTGCTCCACATGACGCTGGCCGCCTACGCCTCCACCGGGCTCGTGGTCGCGGGCATCCACGCCTGGCCGCTGCTGCGCCACCCGCGCAACGCCTTCCACCGCCGGGCGCTCTCGGTGGCCCTGCTGATCGGCGCGCCCGCGGCCCTCCTCCAGCCCATCTCCGGCGATCTGAGCGCGAAGTTCGTGGCCCACTGGCAGCCGGTCAAGCTGGCCGCCATGGAGGGCCACTTCAAGACCGAGCGAGGGGCGCCGCTGCGGATCGGCGGCTGGCCCGACGAGGCGGCCGGGGAGACGCGCTATTCCATCCAGATCCCCTATGGTCTGTCCCTGCTGGCATTCAAGGACCCGCACGCGGAGGTGAAAGGGCTCCTGGCCTTCCCGCGCGAGCAGTGGCCGGCCGTGGCCATCGTGCACGTGGCCTTCCAGGTGATGGTAGGGCTCGGCTCCTATCTGGCCCTGGTGAGCGCCGCCGCGCTCTGGCTGATGTGGCGCCGGCGCGACCTCACGCGGCACCGCTGGCTGCTGCGCGCCCTCGTGCTGGCCGCGCCCATGGGCTTCATGTGCACCGAGGCGGGCTGGATCGTCACCGAGGTCGGCCGCCAGCCGTGGATCATCCACGGCCTCATGCGCACCGCGGACGCGGTCACGCCCATGCCCGGGCTCGTGGTGCCCTTCCTCGTCTTCACCGCGCTCTACTGCGCGCTCGGCGTCGCGGTGGCGTGGCTCCTCTACCAGCAGGTGCTCCGGAGCCCGCAGGCCGCGGACGAGGACCCGGCGTGATGACCGGCATCGGCCCCGCCGAGCTGGTAGCCGGCATCGCGCTCGTGGCGCTCACCGCCTACGTGCTGCTGGGCGGCGCGGACTTCGGCGGCGGCGTCTGGGACCTGCTCGCCTCCGGCCCGCGCAAGCGGGACCAGCGCGCGCTGATCGCGGAGGCCATCGGCCCGATCTGGGAGGCCAACCACGTCTGGCTGATCCTCGTGATCGTGGTCCTGTTCACGTGCTTCCCGGTCGCGTTCGCGCGGCTCACGATCGGATTGCACGTCCCGCTCTCGCTCATGCTGATCGGCATCGTGCTGCGCGGCTCGGCCTTCACCTTCCGCAGCCACTACGGTCACGACGGGGAGCACGAGGACGCGGCCGGCACGAGCCAGTACTGGGGCCGCGTCTTCGCCAGCGCGAGCGTGGCCACGCCGGTGATGCTCGGCCTCTGCGTGAGCGCGCTGGCCGCCGGCACCCTGCGGCCGCCCGGCCGCGCCGGCTTCTACGACAGCTACATCGCGCCCTGGCTCACACCCTTCGGGGTGGGCGTCGGCCTGCTCACCCTGGCCCTCTTCGCGTTCCTGGCCGCGGTGTACCTCACGGTGGAAGCGCGCGAGCCGGCGCTGCGGGAGGACTTCCGCCGGCGCGCCCTGGGCGCCGCGGGGGCCGTGTTCGTGGCCGCGTTCGGCACGCTGGGGCTGGCCCTGCTCGGCGCGCCGTTGATGGGGCGCGGGCTGACCGGCGCGCCGTGGGGGCCGGCGCTGCACCTGGCGACGGGCGCGGTCGCCGTCGCCGCGATCTGGGCCCTCTGGAGCCGCCGCTTCCGCCTGGCCCGCCTGGCCGCGGCCGCCCAGGTCTCCCTGATCCTCTGGGGCTGGGCGCTCGCCCAGTACCCGTACCTGATCCCGCCCGATCTCACCATCCGGGCCGCCGCCGCGCCGCGCATCACCCTCGTCCTGTCGCTCTGGGTCCTCGGCCTCGGCGCGCTCGTCCTCTTCCCGTCGCTGATCTACCTCTTCCGCGTCTTCAAGCGGTCCCCGGCCCGGCCGTGAGCCTCACCATCTTCTCGGTCGCGGTCCTCTTCACGTCGGTCGGGGCCGGCGCGGTGGGCTCCATCCTGGGCCTGGGCGGCGGCATCCTGCTGGTCCCGATCCTCACGATCTTCTACGGGGTCGACCTCCACTACGCGATGGGGGCCAGCATCATCTCGGTGATCGCCACGTCGAGCGGCGCGGCCGCCTCGTACCTGCGCACCGGGCTCAGCAACCTGCGCATCGGGCTCTTCCTGGTCCTGGCCACCATCAGCGGCGCGCTGGTGGGCGCGCTCCTGGCCGGCGTCGTGCCGGTCCGCGCGCTCGAGCTGATCCTGGGCCTGGCGCTCTCCTACTCCGCGTTCACGACCGTCCGGCAGCTGCACGACGAGCTGCCCGAGCGCCTCTCCGAGGATCGGTTCGCGCTCCGCTTCGACCTGGAGGGCCGCTACCACGACCTGCGGCTGGGGCGCGAGGTGGCCTACCGGGCCCAGCGGGTGGCCCCGGGGTTCGTGGCCATGTTCGGGGCGGGCGTGCTCTCCGGCATGCTGGGCATCGGCAGCGGCGCCTTCAAGGTGCTCGCCATGGACTACCTCATGCGCCTGCCCATGAAGGTCTCCACCGCCACCAGCAACTTCATGATCGGCCTCACCGCGGCGGCCACCGCGGGCATCTACTGGAGCCGCGGCGACATCAACGTGCTGATCGCCGCGCCGGTCGCGATCGGCGTGCTGGCCGGCGCGTACCTCGGGACCATGCTGATGGCGCGGATGCGCAACACCACCGTGCGCAAGCTGTTTCTGCCCATCGTGGTGTACCTGGCGCTCTCGATGATCCTGCGCGGCCTGGGCATCCACCTGCGATGAGCGCCGGGACCGGACCGTCCGTCGAGCGCCTCGTCGCGCGCACCCTCCTGGCCGGCGGGCTCATCGGCATGGCGCTGATCCTCGTCGGAGGCGCGTTCTACGCGGTCCACGGAGGCTTTCACCATCACGCGGTCCATCTGAGCCGGCCGCCGCTCGGCTCGCCCGCGGGGGTCTTCACGTCGCTGCGACAGGTGCTCGACGGGCTGAGGCGGCGACCGATGGATCCCCTCGCGCTGACCGCGCTCGGCCTGGTCGCGCTGATGGCCACGCCGATCATCGCGGTCGCGCTGGCCGTCCCGGCCTTCCTGCGCGCGGGGGACCGCCGCTACGCGACGATCGCCGCGATCGTGCTCACGATGCTGGTGGTGAGCCTGGCCGTGGCGGGCGGCATTCACTAGCGCCGCGCGCGCTCAGTCGCCCTCCCCCGGCCGCGCCCGCCAGCGCTTCACGTCCGCCCGGCGCTTCTTCCCGGCCAGGCGCCGGACCTTCGCGCCCGCCGACGGCCGCGTCCTCACGCGCCGGCGCGGCACCACGAGCGCGGTGCGGATCAGGTCGGCCACCCGGGCGCGCGCGTCCTCCAGGTTGCGCGCCTGGTTGCGCGTGACCTGGCTGACGACGACCAGGCGCCCGTCCGCGTCGAGCCGGTTCTGCGCCAGCCGGGAAAGCCGCGCCCGCGCGTCGTCGGGCAAGCCCTCGATCGCGGGCAGGTCCACGCGCAGGTCGATCTTGGTCGAGACCTTGTTCACGTTCTGCCCGCCCGGCCCCGAGGCCCGCGCCGCGTGCACGGTCAGCGCGGAGGCCGGCACGCGGACGTCGGCGGTCACGACGATCGGGTCGGCCATGGCGTGGGCCCGCTGGGGAGCTCGGCGTGGAGCGCGGTGACGAACTCGTCGGGCCGGCTCGGCGAGAGCACGACGAGCCCGCCGCGGGTGTGCAGGAACACCAGGTCGTCGGTGTTGGTGATCGCGAGGTAGTGCCAGCCGGTGCGCGGGTTCCACCGCGGCCCGTGGGAGCCGAAGAGGCCGTTGACGCCGGCGGCGAGCAGCCCGCCGATCGGGCGCGGCTCGCGATCGCACCCGGCGATGCGCTCGTAGGGGATCAGCTTGCGCGCCCAGCGCCGCTCGAGGCGCACGCCGCCCTCCTCGAGCGTGTAGCCGGTCGTCGCGAGACCCTGGATCATCCAGAGCGCGCCCAGGAAGGGCAGCGGCAGGATGAGCAGGCTCGGGTCGCCGGAGCTGGCGACGAGCGCGACCGAGAGGAGAAAGGGCCCGCCGAAGCCGAGCCCGATGCCGACCACCCCGGCGAGGAGGCGCTGCTTTCGCCCGAGGCGGGCCGGGAAGTGCACGCGGCCTTCCCGGCTACCGGGGGAAGATCTCGAGCGCGCCGAAGAAGTAAGGGATCTCGAAGGCGGCCGACTCGGGCGAGTCGGAGCCGTGGACCGCGTTGGCCTCGATGGAGGCCGCGAAGTCCTTGCGGACCGTCCCCGCCGCGGCCTTGGCCGGGTCGGTCGCGCCCATCAGCTCGCGCAGGCGGGCGATCGCGTTCTCGCCCTCGAGCACGATCGGCATGCACGGGCCCTGGGTCATGAACGCGCAGAGGCTTCCGTAGAACGGCCGCTCCTTGTGCACGATGTAGAAGCCGCCGGCCTGGGCCGCGCTCAGATGGATCAGCTTGGCCGCGAACACCGTGAGGCCCGCCTGCTCGAAGCGCGCGATGATCTGCCCCGAGACGCCCTTGGCGACGGCATCCGGCTTGATGATGGTGAGGGTGCGCTGGACGGCCATCGCGGAAGTAGCCTTACCCTTTCTTGCCCACCACACGCGCCACGGTGGCGCCCATGTCGGCGGGGCTCTTGACGGTGGTGATGCCGGCGGCTTCCATGGCGGCCATCTTCTCCGCGGCGGTGCCCTTGCCCCCCGCGATGATCGCCCCGGCGTGGCCCATCCGGCGGCCGGGCGGGGCGGTCTGGCCGCAGATGAATCCCACCACGGGCTTGGTGACGTGGGCCTTGATGAACGCGGCGGCCTCTTCCTCGGCGGTCCCGCCGATCTCGCCGATCATCATGATCGAGGTCGTGTCCGGATCGGCCTGGAAGAGCTTGAGCACGTCGATGAAGTTGGTGCCGTTGACCGGGTCGCCGCCGACGCCCACGCAGGACGACTGGCCGAGCCCGCGCTGGGTGAGCTGGTGGACGACCTCGTAGGTCAGCGTGCCGCTGCGCGAGACCACGCCCACGTTGCCGACCTTGTGGATGTGGCCCGGCATGATCCCGATCTTGGCCTGGCCCGGGGTGATGAGGCCCGGGCAATTGGGGCCGATGAGACGGCTCGAGGTGCGGCTGAGGAAGGCCTTCACCCGCACCATGTCCGCGACGGGCACGCCCTCGGTGATGCAGACCACGAGCGGCATACCCGCGTCGGCGGCTTCCATGATCGCGTCGGCCGCGGCGGGCGGCGGCACGAAGATCAGCGCGCAGTCGGCGCCGGTGGCCTTCACCGCCTCCTCCACCGTGTTCCAGACCGCGAAGCCCTCGTGGGTCGTCCCGCCCTTGCCCGGCGTCACGCCGCCCACCACCTGGGTGCCGTACTCCTTGCACCGCGCGGCGTGGAAGGCGCCCTCCTTGCCGGTGATGCCCTGCACCAGCACGCGCGTGTTCTTGTCGACCAGGATGCTCATGCGCGGGGGCCCCGGGCGAGCGCGACCACTTTCTTCGCTCCCTCCCCCATGTCGTCGACCATCACGAGGGCCAGGCCCGATTCGGCCAGCATTTTCTTGCCCTGCTCCACGTTGGTGCCCTCGGCCCGCAGCACCACCGGCAACGTCAAACCTAACTTCTTAACCGCTGAAATAATCCCCTCCGCGAGCCGGTCCACCCGGAGGATCCCTCCGAAGACGTTGATGAACACCGCCTTCACGCTCGGGTCGGAGGAGAGGATGCGGAAGGCGTTCTCGATCTGCTCGGGCGAGGCGCCGCCGCCCACGTCGAGGAAGTTGGCGGGCTCCCCGCCCGCCAGCTTCACGATGTCCATGGTGGCCATCGCGAGGCCCGCCCCGTTCACCATGCAGGCGACGTTGCCGTCGAGCTTGATGTAGTTGAGGTTGTACTTCGAGGCCTCCACGTCGAGCGGCGTCTCCTCGTTGACGTCGCGGAGCGCGACCACGTCCTTGTGGCGGTAGAGCGCGTTGTCGTCGAAGTTGAGCTTGGCGTCGAGCGCCAGTACGCGCCCGTCCTTGGTGACCACCAGAGGGTTGATCTCGGCCAGCGAGCAGTCCTTCTCGAGGTAGGCCCGGAAGAGATTGCTGATCAGGGCCACACCCGCCTTGAACTGATCGCCGGTGAGCCCGAGCCCGAAGGCCAGGTTACGGGCCTGGAAGGCCTGCAGGCCCAGCGCGGGGTCCGTCCACTCCCGGATGATCCGCTCCGGGTGGGTGGCCGCGACCTCCTCGATGTCCATGCCGCCGGCCTGCGAGGCCATGACCACGTGGGTGCCCCGGCCGCGGTCGAGCGTGATGGAGAGATAGAGCTCGGTGGCGATCGGCGAGGCCTCCTCGACCAGCACCTTCAGCACCTTGATGCCCTCGGGCGGGGTCTGCGGGGTCTTGAGCATCATGCCGAGGATCAGCGATGCGGCCGCCTCGGCGCCCGCCGGGTCGTCGGCCAGCTTCACCCCGCCCGCCTTGCCGCGCCCGCCCGCGTGCACCTGAGCCTTCACCACCACCTTGCCGCCCAGCGTCTGGGCGATGGCGCGGGCCTGGGCCGGCGTGTCGGCCACGTCCCCGTTCGGCACGGGCACGCCGAAGCCCTTCAGGAGCGTCTTGCCCTGATACTCGTGGACCTTCATGCGCTCAGGGCGTCGCCTTCGTGTGGCCCCGGAGCTTGCGCACCACCCACACGATGGGATCGAAGTTGTCGGCCATCCGCTCCTTGAGCGGAATGATGCCGTTGTCGGTGATGTGGATGTGCTCGGGACAGACCTCGGTGCAGCACTTCCGGTCGCGCGTGTCGAGCGGGTGCATCTCGAGCCCGGCGATCTTGATGAAGAAGCGCGGGCCGGAGAAGCGCTTCTTGAGATCGTGGTCGCGGATGACGTGGCAGACGTCCTGGCAGAGGAAGCACTCGATGCACTTGTGGAACTCCTGCCCGCGCTCGATGTCCTCCTGCATCATCCGGTACTTGCCGTCCGCATCCGGCGGCTTGAGCCGGAGCGGCGGCACCTGCTTGGCCTTCTCGTAATTGTAGGAGACGTCGGTGACCAGGTCGCGGATGATCGGGAAGGTCCGGATCGGCGCCACCGAGATCGGCTCGTCCTCCTTGAAGATGTCCATCCGGGTCATGCACATGAGGCGCGGCTTGCCGTTGATCTCCGCGCTACAGGAGCCGCACTTGCCCGCCTTGCAGTTCCAGCGGCAGGCCAGGTCCGGAGCCTGGGTGGCCTGGATGCGGTGGATGACGTCGAGCACGACCATCCCCACCCCGCTCTCGACCTTGTACTCCTTGAAGTCGCCGCCGGCGGGGTCGCCGCGGAACACCCGCATCGTGAAGTTCGGCATCACTTCCGCTCCTGGAAGAGGGCTTTGAGCTCGGGGGGCATCTGGGGCAGCGGCTCGCGCCGCAGGTCCACCCGATCGCCCTGCTGCCGGGCGACCAGGTTCACGGCCCCCCAGGTGTCGTCGGTATACGGGTGATCCTCGCGGGTGTGCCCGCCGCGGCTCTCCTTGCGCTCCAGCGCGGCGAGCGCGCAGCACTCCGCCACGGTGAGGAGCGAGGCGAGATCGAGCGCGGTGTGCCAGCCCGGGTTGTAGATCCGCCCGCCCTCGACGCGCACCTTGGCCGCGCGCTGCTTGAACGCCGCGAGCTTCTTGAGCGCCTCCTTGAGCTCGGCCTCGACCCGGATGATGCCGACCAGGGTGTGCATGGTCTCCTGCAGCTCGGTCTGGATCGCGTAGGGATTCTCGCCGCCCGAGCGGTCGAAGGGCTCGAGCATCGTCCGGGCGATGGACTCCACCTGCCCCGCGTCCACCGTGAGCCGGCCGCCCAGGTTCTTGCAGTAGAGCGCGGCGTGCAGGCCCGCGCGCCGCCCGAACACGAGGAGGTCGCCCAGCGAGTTGCCGCCGAGCCGGTTGCTGCCGTGGAGTCCCCCCGCCACCTCGCCGGCCGCGAAGAGCCCGGGCACCGTGGCCGCGGTGGAGTCCGCGTCCACCCGCACCCCGCCCATCACGTAGTGCATGGTCGGGCCCACTTCCATGGGCTCCTTGGTGATGTCCACCCCGGCCAGCTCCTTGAACTGGTGGTACATCGAGGGCAGGCGCTTGCGGATGTAGTCGGCGGGCCGCCGCGTGCAGATGTCGAGGAAGACGCCGCCGTGCGGGGTGCCGCGGCCCGCCTTCACCTCCGAGTTGATCGCGCGCGCCACTTCGTCGCGAGGGAGCAGGTCGGGGGTCCGCCGGTTGTTCTTCTTGTCGAGATACCAGCGGTCGGCTTCCTCGTGGTTGTCCGCGGTCTCCCCTTTGAAGAACTCGGGGATGTAGTTGAACATGAAGCGCTCGCCCGCGGTGTTCTTGAGGGTGCCGCCGTCGCCGCGCACGCCCTCGGTCACCAGGATGCCGTGCACCGAGGGCGGCCACACCATCCCGGTCGGGTGGAACTGGACGAACTCCATGTCGATCAGGTCGGCGCCCGCCCAGTAGGCGAGCGACTGGCCGTCGCCGGTGTACTCCCAGGAGTTCGACGTGTACTTCCACGCCTTGCCGATGCCCCCGCTGGCCAGCACCACCGCCTTGGCCTTGAAGAGCACGAACTTGCCGGTGTTGCGCCAGTAGCCGAAGGCACCCGCCACCCGCTCGCCGTCCTTGATCAGCCGCTCGATCTTGCACTCCATGTACACGTCGATCGGCTGGTGGATCGCGTGGTACTGGAGCGTGCGGATCATCTCGAGGCCGGTGCGGTCGCCCACGTGGGCGAGGCGCGCGTAGCGGTGGCCGCCGAAGTCGCGCTGGAGGATCAGGCCGTCCTTGGTGCGGTCGAAGAGGGCCCCGTAGCGCTCGAGCTCCAAGACGCGCTCCGGGCTCTCCTGGGCGTGGAGCTGGGCCATGCGCCAGTTGTTGAGCATCTTGCCGCCGCGCATGGTGTCGCGGAAGTGCACCTGCCAGTTGTCTTCCGGCCACACGTTGCCCATGGCCGCCGCGATGCCGCCCTCCGCCATGACGGTGTGGGCCTTGCCGAGGAGCGACTTGCAGACGAGGCCGACCGACACCCCCTGGGCCGCCGCCTCGATGGCCGCGCGCAGCCCGGCCCCGCCCGCCCCGATGACCAGGACGTCGTGCTCGTGCGTCTCGTATTCCACGGTCGCCATCAGATGATCCTCCAGTCGCGGATGATCCCCATGGAGACGAGCCGGATGTAGACATCCGTCAGGCCCACGCTGAAGAGGGACAGCCAGGCGAACATCGGATGCTTCTCGTTGAGCCGGGTGATCCCGCGCCACAGGCTGTAGCGCACCGGGGCCTTGGAGAAGATGTCCACCGCCCCGCCGCACACGTGCCGGCAGGAGTGGCACGAGAACGTGTAGCCGGCCAGGAACACCACGTTGATCCACATCACGATGGTCCCGACCCCGATGCCGAAGCCGTCCTTGAAACGGAAGGCCAGGATCGCATCCCAGGTCAGCATCACGATGAAGAGCACCGCCACGTACCACGCGTAGCGGTGGAAGTTCTGCAGGAAGAGCGGGAAGCGCGTCTCCCCGGTGTACCCGCTCTTGGCGTCCGGCACCGCGCACGCGGCCGGGGCCAGCCAGAAGGATCGGTAGTAGGCCTTGCGGTAGTAGTAACAGGTCAGGCGGAAGAGGCCGGGACCGCCCAGGATCAGGAAGGCGGGCGAGAGTACCCCGACGATCGGCAGGGAGATGTCGGGAACCGTGAAGCCGCCGAAGCTGTGGTGCAGACACGCCTTGCTGAGGCAGGGCGAGTAGAACGGCGATAGATACGGGTCGGCGTAGTAGTGCGCGTTCTGGAACGCGGCCCACGTCGAGTAGACGATGAACGACAGCAGGACCACCGCCACCGTGAGCGGCAGGGCCCACCACGAATCCGTCCGCAGGTGGGCCGCCGCGATCGGCGGCCGCGCCTCTCCGAGGATCCGCCCGCCCTGCCTCTGCGCCGTTGCGCCGTTCATGCGTTCTCCCTTGCGTAGGCCTTCATGCCGTCCTGATAGAGATCGCCGCCGTGGCAGTCGTTGACCACGATGGCGGGGAACCCGGCCACCTCGAGGCGCCGGATGGCCTCGGTGCCGAGATCCTCGTAGGCCACGACCTCGAGCTTCTTCACGAAGCCCGAGAGCACCGCGCCCGCACCGCCGATGGCCCCGAAGTAGACGCCCTTGTGCTGGCGGAGCGCGTCCTTCACGGGCTGGGAGCGCGCGCCCTTGCCGAGCGTGCCCTTGAGCCCCAGGGCCAGGAGCTTCGGGGTGAACTTGTCCATGCGCCCGCCGGTGGTGGGACCGATGGAGCCCACCACGTCGCCGGGCCGCGCGGGCGAGGGCCCGGTGTAGTAGATGATCTGGCCCCGCACGTCGATGGGCAGCGGCTGGCCCGCGTCGATCAGCGGGAGCAGACGGGCGTGAGCCGCGTCGCGCGCGGTGTACATCACCCCGGTGATCCGCACCCGGTCCCCCGCCTTCAGCGACTCGATATCCCCGTCGCTCAGCGGGGGCGTGACGTCCTTGATCCCGTCGGGGCCGGTGGTGACACTCACACTGAAGCCTCTTTGTGACGATGCGCGTGGCACTCGATCGTCACCGCCACCGGCAGGCTCGTGATGTGGCAGGGGTACGTGAGGATGTGGATGCCGAACGCGGTGGTGTCGCCGCCGTAGCCCTGGGGCCCGATGCCGAGCCGGTTGGCGCGCTCGAGCACCTCGCGCTCCACCGCGGCCACCGCCGGATCCGGGTTGGGCGCGCCCAGCTCGCGGAAGAGCGCCTTCTTGCTGAGGCGCGCGGCCTGCTCGAAGGTGCCCCCCACTCCCACGCCCGCGATCAGGGGCGGGCAGGCGTCGGGACCCGCGGTGCGGATGCACTCGAGGATCCACTCCTTGACGCCGTCCACGCCCTCCGCGGGGGTGAGCATCTTGTACTTGGAGCGGTTCTCGCAGCCACCGCCCTTGGCCATGATCTGGATGTGGAGCTCGCTGCCCGGCACCACGTCCAGGTGGATCACCGCCGGCGTGTTGTCGCCGGTGTTCACCCGGTCGAACGGCGAGCGCACGATGGAGGCGCGGAGGTAGCCCTCCTTGTAGCCCTGGCGCACGCCCTCGTTGATGGCCTCGTAGAGGCCGCCCCCGGTCACGTGCACGTCCTGGCCCAGCTCGAGGAAGCAGACCACGAAGCCGGTGTCCTGGCAGTACGGGATCTTCCTGGTCCGGGCCAGCTCCGCGTTCTGCTGGAGGATCTGGAGCACCTGCCGCCCGGCCGGGGAGCGCTCGGTCTGGAGCGCTCCCGCGAAGGCCCGCAGCATGTCGGGCTCGAGCGAATAGTTCGCCTCCATGCAGAGCTTCTTGACCGCGTCGACGATCACGGAGACGTGGATCTCGCGCATGGGGTTCCGGGCTAGAGCTTCAGCTTGTCGACCAGCTCCCGGACCGCGGCGGCCGACTTGTCGAAGGCGGCCTGCTCGTCGGCGTGGAGCTTGATCTCGATGATCTGCTCGACGCCCCGGCGGCCGAGCTTGACCGGCACGCCGACGTAGAGCCCCTTGGTGCCGTACTGGCCGTTCAGGTAGGCCGCGCAAGGCAGGATCTTCTTCTTGTCCTTGAGGATCGCCTCCACCATCTCCACCGCGGAGGCGGCCGGCGCGTAGTAGGCGCTGCCCGACTTGAGGAAGGCCACGATCTCGGCCCCGCCGTTGGCGGTCACCGTGGAGTAGCGCGGCAGCGGCACCATGCTGTCGCCGTGGCCGCCCAGCACGAACGCGGTCACGTTCTCGACCGACACCTGGAGCTCCTGGGCGATGAAGGTGCGGAAGCGAGCGGAGTCGAGCACCCCCGCCATGCCGATGACCCGCTCGGCGGGAAAGCCCGACTTCTTCCAGGCGAGCTGCACCATCGCGTCGAGGGGGTTGGTGACCAGGATGAGGATCGCGTTCTTCGACCGCTTCACCACCTCCTCCACCACCGAGCCCACGATCTCCGCGTTCTTGAACAGGAGATCGTCACGGGTCATGCCCGGCTTGCGGGCCAGGCCGGCGGTGATCACCACGATGTCGGAGTTCGCGGTCTCGTCGTAGCCGTTGCTGCCGGTGAGGCTCGAGTCGTAGCCGTGCACCGGCCCCGCCTGGGCGAGGTCGAGGGCCTTGCCCTGGGGAATCCCCTCGACCACGTCCACCAGCACCACGTCGCCCAGCTCGCGCTCGACCGCGTACTGGGCCACCGAGGCGCCGACATTGCCGGCGCCGATGACGGAGATCTTCGGCCGCGGCCGGTACTCGCTCAGGATCTCGGCCTTGCCGACTTGCCGCGCTGTCATCAAAGGCTCTCCATGCTCTTGATGATCGCGGTGCCGAACTCCGAGCACTTCACTTCCTTGGCCCCGTCCATCAGGCGGGCGAAGTCGTAGGTGACCGTCTTCTGGGCGAGCGTCTTCTCGATGCCCGCGATGATCCGGTCGGCCGCCTCGGTCCAGCCCATGTAGCGCAGCATCATCTCGCCGGAGAGGATGACCGAGCCCGGGTTGACCTTGTCCTGCCCCGCGTACTTGGGCGCGGTGCCGTGGGTGGCCTCGAACAGCGCGTGGCCGGTGTCGTAGTTGATGTTGGCGCCCGGCGCGATGCCGATGCCGCC
>WNFK01088829.1_pt1 | contig 60937 bp, 67 predicted proteins | sample 5400281 | NCBI WGS metagenome assembly WNFK01 (sample SAMN13153350, study PRJNA577476) | soil metagenome | isolation source: 20 cm soil on Douglas fir-dominated hillslope | place: USA:California | collected 2013-09-17
GTGAACGAGCCGTTCCCCGCGGCAGAGGAATCCGGCACCATGATGCACGAATCCTCGACGATGAACCAATCACCGCAGATGGCTCACGCGGCGATGGATCCGTCGGCGATGGGCGCCATGGACCACGGGCAGATGGCGGACGCGAAGGAACCCGTTAAGCTCGTCAGCGGTCGATTCCACACGAACGCCCACGAGACCAAGGGCGTGGCCACGATCTATCGGCTCGATGATGGCCGACGCGTCTTGCGGCTGACGGAGTTCACAACCTCGAACGGCCCCGACGTCCGCCTCTATCTCGTCGCGGCAAGCGATGTACAAAAGGAGGATGCTGCGAAGCGGGCAGGCATCGTGGATCTGGGCGCCTTGAAGGGAAACATCGGTGACCAGAACTACGACGTGCCCGAGGGATTGGACCTGAGCAAGTATCGCGCGGTATCGATCTGGTGCCGGAGGTTCAGCGTCAACTTCGGTGCGGCGCCGCTGGCCGACGTGATGTAGCGAAAAGGCCGCGGCAGCAACGGTAGGGGCGCAGCATGCTGCGCCCCTACCTATTTATGGATCTCGGCGGGCAACCACAGCGTAAATGTGCTTCCCTGGCCAGGCGTGCTGTTCACTTCGATGCGTCCCCCCTGCAGCTCCGCCAGCAGTCGCGCGATCGCGAGACCGAGCCCGGTTCCTCCCAGCTCGCGACTGCGGGACTGATCGATCCGGAAGAAACGATCGAAGATCCGATCCAGATGCTCCGGCGCGATCCCGGGGCCCGTGTCCTGCACGCTCACACCGACTTCCTTCCCATGTGGTATGATCGCAAACACGACGCTGCCGCTCGGCGTGTAGCGCACCGCGTTGGACGCGAGATTCAGCAGGATGTGGCGTGTGCGATCGGCATCTCCGACGACATCGATTCGCGCGGACGGCTCAGCGTGCACGACCAGCGATTTGTCCAAGGCCATCGCTTCCGTGATCTCTCGGACCTCTTCGACGACCGCGGCCAGGTCGAACGGGGCATGCGCCAGGGCGAGCTGGCGATTCTCACCGCGGGCGATGAGGAGCAGCTCCTCGACGAGCTTGGTCGTGCGGTCGAGCCCTCGCTCCATCGCGACCAGGGCTTCTCGGATCTCGGCCTCTGTCCGACCTTCGGCGGAAGCCCACTGCACCTGCGCGCGCAGGTGCGTCAGGGGCGTGCGCAGCTCGTGACTCGCATCTGCCGTGAAGGACTGCAGCGCGCGGTGGGCGCGATCCACGCGCTCGAGCATCCGGTTGATACTCTCCGCCAGATCGGTGACCTCGGCCTGACCCGTCGGACTCGTCAGCCGCGTGCCGAGCTCGGACGGTCCGATCGCTCGGGTCTCGCTGGTCACGCGATCGAGGGGCTGTAACGTTTGGTCTACTGCCTGCCGCGCGCCGCGAGCCGACGCGAACGCCGCGAGCGGCAGGAGCAGGGCGGCGGCGGCGATGAGGATGGCGAGCGGCACCAGGTACGACTCCCGGCTCGCCACGACGTACACGTCGAACTCGCCCAGCTCGCGGTGCAGCACACGATATCGCCAGCGGGTGCGCTCTGTGATGGCTGAGACGAGCGCGGCGCGGGCGCGCTCGGGCGAGTCGTCGGGCAAGCCCTCGAGCCGGCGTGCGGGCATGTCGGGCGAGAGATAGAAGACCTGCGGCATCCCGCCTGCATTCATGCGCGTGCGGGTGATCACGACCTGGCCACCCATCCCCACAAGCTGATCGGCGAGGGCGGACGGCATCACGCCGCCCGGCTCCGTCGTCGAGTCGCGATACGCGCCGAGCAACGACTGGGTGACATCCGCCGTATGCTCGAGCGAGCGGCGCAGCGCCATTTCCGCGGCCCCGGCAAACAGCAACACGACCACGACCGCGTAGCCGGCAAGCGCCGTCCAGGCAACGCGGCTGAAGCGCCGCGTGAGCACCTGGCTGAGACGCCGCTCACTCACCGCTGTCCGCCTCGAGCCGATAGCCCACGCCGCGCACGGTTTTGATCGGCGCCGTCCTGCCGCCAAAGCTCAGCTTCTTGCGCAGGTAGTTGACATACACGTCGACCACGTTGGTCTCAGGGTCGAACTTGTAGTTCCACACCGCTTCTGCGATGCGGGAGCGCGAGACGGTGCGGCCCGCGTTGCGCATCAGGAACTCGAGCAGCGCGAATTCCCGCGGCGAGAGATCGATGACGCGATCGTCCTGCGTCACGCGCCGTGAGAGCGGATCGAGCGACACGCCCCCGACCTGCAGCGTCGCATCCTTGTGGCGCAGCTCGGCGCGGCGGATCAACGCATGCACGCGGGCGAGCAGCTCGGGGAGATCGAACGGCTTGGTGACGTAGTCGTCGGCGCCGCCCTCGAGGCCGCGCACGCGCGACTCGAGCTCGTCCTTTGCCGTGAGCAGCAGCACCGGCGTCGCCACGCCGCGCTGGCGCAGCTCGGCGACGACGCTGAAGCCGTCGCGGCCCGGCAGCATCACGTCCAGCACGACGCAGCTGAAGCCGCCCTCGAGGGCGCGTTCCAATGCGCGATCCCCCGAATCGGTTTCGGTTACGCCATATCCTTCCTCGCGGAACGCCTTGCTCAGGAAGCGACGGAGATCGCGATCGTCTTCGACCAGCAGTATTTGCACGCCGCAAACCTATGGCGGGCGCGCGGCCCGAGGCAATGTGAACATGATGAGAAAGCTCTAAGAAAGGCGCGCGCCACTTCCCTGGGGAATGGCGTCTTGGCACATTCAGCCCATGAACATTGCACTGTTGTTGGCGCTCAGCCTCACGACTCCGCTCGATACCGCGACCTTTGCCGGCGGCTGCTTCTGGACCATGGAGCACGCCTACGACGATCTGCCCGGCGTCATCTCGGCGACGTCGGGGTTCATGGGCGGCTCCACGAAGAATCCGTCATACATGCAGGTCGTCGAGGGCAATACGGGGCACCTCGAGTCGGTGCAGGTGGTTTACGATCCCGCCAAGGTCAGCTACGAGACGCTGCTGTGGACGTTCTGGCACAACATCGACCCGTTCCAGGCGGACGGGCAGGCGTGTGACACCGGGCCGAATTACCACACCGCGGTGTTCGTGCGTGGCACCGAGCAGCGCCGTGCCGCCAGCGCGACGCGCCAGCAGATCATCGACCGCTTTCACCGTGATGTCGCAGCGCAGGTCCTCACCGCCGGCCCGTTCTATCCGGCCGAGGAGTATCACCAGGACTACGCCAAAAAGAATCCGGTTCGCTATGGGATGTATCGCACCGGCTGCGGCCGCGACCGGCGGCTGCGGGAGATCTGGGGCGATGAAGCGGGTCGGGTCAGTGCCGCATCCACCACTCAACTCAGGCAGGCGATGTATACCGTGAAACAGAGACCGAGCGACGCCGAGCTACGGCGCACGTTGACGCCTTTGCAGTACGAAGTCACGCAACACGAGGGAACCGAGCGTCCCTTCCAGAACGAGTACTGGGACAATCATAAGGACGGGATCTACGTGGACGTCGTATCCGGCGAGCCGCTGTTCAGCTCGCTCGACAAGTACGATTCCCGCACCGGATGGCCGAGCTTCACGCGGCCGCTCGAGACGAGCAACGTTCAGGAAAAGACCGATCGCACGCTGTTCATGGAGCGCACCGAAGTGCGGTCCGCGCACGGCAATTCGCACCTTGGCCACGTCTTCCCCGACGGGCCGCGGCCCACGGGGCTACGCTACTGCATCAATTCGGCGTCGCTGCGGTTTATTCCGGTGGATTCGTTGGAGGCAGAGGGATACGGGCAGTATCTCGCCGTATTCAAGAAATGAATTGCTGCAGGTAGGGGCGCAGCATGCTGCGCCCCTACGTTTTGTTGCGCGCTATTTCCGCTGACGTTCGAGCAGACCTACGGCGCGGTGCAGGCGTTCGATGGCCGCGCCGAGGTCCTCGCCCGGTCCCGGCGACAACTCTCCGACTAACGCGACTTCCCTGAGCAGCTGCAGGGCGTTGCGCACGTGCTCGACTGGCCGCTCGGCGTTTGGGGCCCGCGAGGCGCGGCCGCGTCGATCGAGCGTGCTGCGGCGCTCCGAGCCCCGCCGCCGGTCCACGACCTGGCGGCGCTCGTTCCCCACCCCCGTGACCGACCGCCGCCGCGGTTCAGCGCGGCGATCCGTGCCGGTGCGCCGGTCGGCCCACAGCCGGGAGAATGTCATTAATCCTGACTGTGTCCGGACAGCACGATGGGTGCCCCGCACGCAAAGGTGAGGAGCGCAGATCGGACCATGTGGTTCATTGCGACCTATGGTTGGCGGCCAGGCGAAAGTACCACGAAACCAACCATTTGGCGAATCGTACCATCAAAGGAATAGCCAACTCCCGGGACAATCCATGCCGCTCATGCCGGTCGCAGCCATCGTCTTGGCCTTGCAGACAGCATCCTCGCCGCCGCCCGCGCCGGCTCGGAACGCCACGACTGCGGCAGCGCAGCGGGCCGCCACGCCGCCGGTCATCGACGGCAAAGACAACGACGAGGTGTGGCGCCAGGCGCCGGTCATCAAGGACTTCCGGCAGTTCCAGCCGAATGAGGATGCGAATCCGAGCTTCCCGACCGAGGCCAAGGTCGCCTACGACGAGCACAATTTCTACGTGTTTGTCCGAGCCTTCGACTCGCATCCGGACAGCATCAAGAGCCTCCTCGCCCGCCGCGACACCCGCATCTGCTGTGACCAAATCAAGATCATGATCGACTCCTACCACGACCGCCGTACCGGCTTCGAGTTCGCCGTGAACCCTGGCGGGGTGAAGCGTGACTACGCGATGTACGGGGACGATCAGCAGGAAGACGACGCGTGGGACGGCGTGTGGGAGGTCGCGACCCAGATCGACTCGCTCGGCTGGACCGCGGAGTTCCGTATTCCGCTGTCGCAGCTACGGTACGCGCATGCACCGAGTAATACGTTTGGATTCGCGATCTGGCGCGACATCGACCGCCATAATAGCGAACGGGTGGGTTGGCCGCTGTACCGCGTGTCGCGCCGCGGCTTCGTCTCGCAGCTGGGCGACGTCGTCGGGCTGGACGGCCTCGCCGCGCCGCGGCGCCTCGAGCTGGCGCCGTACACGGTGTTGAAAAACGTGCCGAGCCCGGGGTTCCAGCGGGATCAGCAGTACGATGCCGGCGCGGACATCAAGTACGGCATCACCTCGAACATCACGATCGACGCGACGGTGAACCCCGATTTCGGGCAGGTCGACGCTGATCCGTCCGTCGTCAACCTCACGTCGTTCGAGACGTTCTATCAGGAACGGCGCCCCTTCTTTGTCGAAGGGACCGGCACGTTCAGTTTCGGCGTCAACTGCAACATCGTGAACTGCAACGGCGAGGGACTGTTCTATTCCCGCCGTATCGGCCACGACCCCAGCCGAATCCTCGGCGCCGCCAAGATCACCGGCCGCCTCCCCGGCGGCCTCACGATCGGTGCGGTGGAGGGGTTCACCAAGCGCGCGGCCGACAGCGGCGTCACCCTCGAGCCGTCTACGAACTACGGCGTGCTGCGGCTGACGCAGGACTTCCGCAACGGGGCGAGCGGCATCGGGTTCATGGCGACGTCCGTGAACCGCAATGTCGATCAGTGGACCGAGGGCTTTCTCCGCAGCCACGCCTACGTCGGGGCTGTCGATTTCCGCCACCGCTTTCACGGCGGCGCCTATGAGCTCAGCGGCTCCTTCGATCTCAGCAACGTCGGCGGCAGCGCGGCCGCAATCGCAGGCACGCAGCTCAACTCGACCCACAACTACCAGCGTCCCGACGACAACATCCGCTTCGACAGCACGCGCACGTCGCTGGCGGGCGATGCCGAAGAAATCCTGCTGACGCGCCGCAATGGCTTCATTCAATTCCAGACCAGCTACATGCGGCGCTCACCGGGATTCGAGATCAACGATCTCGGCTTCCTATTGCGCTCCGACCAGCAGGGCTGGAACACCTGGGGCTCCCTGAACTGGCAGAAACCGACGAAGCTGTTCCAGCGCGCGTTCTGGAACTTCAACTGGTGGCAGTTCTGGACGACGGGCGGCTTGCCGACCGATCGTGGCTTCAACACCAACGCGCACGTGCAGCTCAAGAACCAGTGGTTCGTGCATTTTGGCGGGACGCTCGGCAATCTCGGCGACGTGTACTGCGACCGCTGCGCCCGCGGCGGGCCGGCGGTGCGCGGGAGCCGGTACATCGCGCCCTGGGTCGGCTTTGGCGGAGACCAGCGTCGCCCCATCACCCCGTTCCTCTTCGTCAACTACTTCAAGGGTGACGAAGGCCATTCGACGTCGTTCAGTGCGAGCCCGGAAATCGATGTGCGCGTCTCTTCACAGTTCCGCGGCTCGGTGAGCCTCGATGCGTCGCACAGCATCACCGACGCGTTCGACCGGAATCCCCAGGTCGACTCGACGGGAACGCATTACGTGTTCGCCCGGCTCGACCGGCAGACCGTTTCGATGTCGTTCCGCGTGGACTACACCGCGACGCCCACGCTCACGGTGCAGTTGTATGCGTCGCCGTTCGTCAGCAAGGGCCGGTGGTCCAACCTGCGCGAGCTCTCGGCGACGCCGCGGGCGACGTCATACGGCGCGCGCCTGCAGCCGTACGCCGGCATCATGCCGGGCGACTTCAACTCCAAGTTCTTCAACTCGAACCTGGTGGTGCGGTGGGAGTACCGGCCCGGCTCGACGCTGTTTCTGGTCTGGAGTCAGGGACGTGACGACTTCGAGCCGACGATGGGCACCCGCAATGCTTCGGGTGACTTCCATCGGCTGTTCAATACCTACCCGCGGAACACGTTCCTCGTAAAGGTCTCGTATTGGCTGAACCACTAGCGCTCTCTTGACGTCTGCCTGACGGCAGCGCCGCTTCGTACCGGCATCCTCACGGGAGCCCCACATGGATCGCCGGGTTGCGCTGCCGCTGGTGCTGTTGGTCTCAGCCTGCATTCACGTCTACCAGAGCATCCGGCCTCGCCCGCTGGATCCCCACACGCCCGTCACCGTGACGACGCCCGTAAAGGCGCATCTCGTCGACGGCAGCACGGTGGTCTTTCTCTCGGGTGTAACCGTGGACTCGGCGGAGGTACGGGGCGACGGGAACCGCTACAGCCTCACGCTGCGAGACTCCGCCGCGGTCAATAGCATTCCGCTCGACAGCATCGTGGGCATGGAAGCCTTCGAGCAGTCGGTCAACGGCTTCCCGAGCTTCGCTCTCTCGGTGCTCGCGACGGGGGGCGCGGCGTTGGCCGTGGGGGCGCTCGCCGTTGCCATTTTCGGCTCCTGCCCAACCGTCTACGCCGACAGCGCCGGCACCGCGCTGCTGCAGGCGGAAGGATTCTCCTACAGCATCGCGCCGATCTTCGAGAGCCGGGACGTCGATCGGCTCCGCCTCGTGCAGGCGGCCGATGGATCCGTGCGCCTCGAAATCCGTAACGAAGCGCTCGAGACGCATTATGTGAATCAGCTGGAGCTGCTGGAGGTCGTGCACGGGAGCGCCGAAACCGCCCTCGTGGACGAGCGCAATGGGCTCGTCGTCGTGGCCGATCAACACGCGCTCACGCGCGCAATCGATCGGCGGGGTCACGACGTCACCGGCCCGCTCATGGCCGAAGACGGCACCGTGTATCGCACAGCCGCCCAAACGATGGAGCAGGCGCACCTCTCCGACCTCGATGACTGGATCGACCTGACCGCTCCCGCACCGCCGGGCGCGGACAGCGTGGCAATCGTGCTGCGCCTGCGGAATTCCCTCTTGAACACCACGCTCCTCTACGACGTGATGCTGGGTGACCCCGGGGCGCGCTCGCTCGATTGGGTCGGGAAAGATCTGAAGCAGGTAGGACCCGCGCTCGCGGTGGCCCAGTGGTACCAGCAGCGGATGGGGATGAACGTGGCAGTGGGCGACGGGCGCGAGTATCGCGTCGTCGCCCACCTCAGGGATACGGGACCGATCGCGTGGAAGGACGTCGCCATCGTCGTGCCGGTCGTGACCCCGGGCAGCGTCCGCGTGCGGCTCAGCTTCCCGATGGACAATTGGCGCATCGATCGGGTTGCCGTGGCGGATCGCTTCCGCCGCGTCAAGCCGATCGTGATCCCGCTTGCGGAGGTCCGGGAAGGGGAGGCCTCAGACACCACGGCACTGGCAAGCATGCACAATGCCGACGGCCGCTATCTGCAGACATCACCCGGCCAGCGATTCACCGCCGTCTTTCATGCACACAGCTCGGCCGAGCCACGCACGTTTTTCCTGGCGGCCCAGGGCTACTACACGGAGTGGGTGCGGGCGAAGTGGCTCCGGAGCCCGCGCGCCGATCATGGCTTCGTACCGTCCGATTCCGCGCTGGCGCGGGCGTTGGACCGCTGGCGGATGTCGCAGGATTCGCTCGAAGCGCTGTTCGCCGCCACCCGCATCCCCACGCGTTGAGGTGCCTATGCGTGCACACATCGCTGTCGCCGGCGCCCTCTTGTTGGCGGCGTGCTATCACGGGCCGAGTATATACGCGTTTGACCCTGTACACCGGCCGACTGGTGTTGACGCCGATCTGAGGTTGGAGAAAAAGCGCGTGAGTGGTGAGCTCCTCGAGGTGCAAGACACCACCACCTTGATCGTCCTGACCGATTCCGGGAAGGTCGTGTCGGTGCCCGTCCAGGGCATTCGGTCCGGAGCGTTCGACAAACTGGGCGTGATGATTGGTGAGGGGATCGATCTCCAACCTGCGCTGACCACATTGCGGTCCTTCAGCCGCTTTCCGTTCGGTCTCACACCCGAGCTGCGGGCCCGGCTGCTCGCGACCTACGGGCAGACCGAGGTGGAGGTCGTGCGATGATCCTCATCCTTGCCGTCCTCGCAGCCCTCCAGTCGCCTGGCGACACTGCGCTCGCGAGCTTCGTTGCACGCGCGCGCGCCGGCACCGACGCACTCCGCCATCCGGACGCGGCGCGCTTGGCGGGCTATCATCCGGTCGGCCCTGACTTCCCCGGGATGGGCCGGCACTGGATCCACACGTCGCTGATTCTGCGGCCTACGCCCGATCCCGCACAGCCGCCGGTACTCGAGTACGCCGAGATCGACGGGACTCCGACCCTGGTCGGGGTCGCCTATGCCGTGCTCGTGAACGGCGACACGGCGCCGGCATCGCTGCCGGTGCCCGCGGCCGCATGGCATTTTCACCAGGGGACCGTAGACGAAGAGAGTTTCTTGCGCAGTCATGCGGGTGTGGACCACATGATGCCAGGACGGCCCGGTCCGCGCCTCGCGGTCGTGCACGCGTGGATCTGGCTCGACAATCCCGACGGTCTGCTGGCGACGGACAACTGGGCGCTGCCGTATGCGAGGCTCGGACTGCCCGTTCCGGCGAACGGATCGCGTGCAGCGGCCCGAGCGCTCGCCCTCGCGGCGGGAGACGGCGGCCGCATGTATCTGGAAGCCCTGATCCACGCCGTGGGTCAGCCCAGTGACGAGGAAATGAAAACGCTCGCGATCGTGGTGAGGCGGCATCAAACGGAGGCTCGGGAGCGCGGTGCGCGCGCCCGCGAGCTCGAGGCATGCTGGAATGCGCTCTGGGACGACGTGAAGACGGCAGTGCGGCCGGAGGTCTGGGAGCGGCTCGAAGCGCTCCGGTAGACCGTCCGGCCGTCCGGTCCGTCTTACTTCTTCACTGCCATGACGGCTGCATAGGCATCTACGTACCCCGCCCCGACCTCCCACGGCGCGTAGCCGTCCAGGGGCCGCGCGGTCGACGTGAGCACGGCGAGGATCTGGTCGGGCCTTAGGGTTCCCCCCGCCGCTTCCTGCATCAGCGCGACGACTCCCGCGATGTGCGGCGTCGCCATCGAGGTGCCCGACGCGCACGTGTAATAGGGCTGATTCAGCAGCGCGATGTTGCAGATCCGCGCGTCGTGGTTCAAGTCATCGCCGTTGAGCACTGTCCCCGTCGACGCGCGCGTCGAAACGATGTGCACGCCCGGCGCGGTGATATCGGGATGGTACAGCGGATCACCCGGAATCCCGCGCGAGGAGAAATCGGCGAGCACGTGCGCGCGCGGCTCGTTGTTCGTGGGAACCAGGGGGTTCGAGCCGTCGTCCAGCATGCAATGCGATTCCGAGTTGGTCGGATCGGTGACGCCGATCTTGCAGCCGGCCGCCACGCTGATGACCCACGGCGCCACGCTGTAGGGGTTCAAGGTGTTCTGCGCGGGCCCGTCATTCCCCGCTGCGAACACGACGGTGATGCCGCGGCTGGTGACCTTCTTGGTCGCTTCGTTGATCGGATCCTTGGGGTCGAACGCGCCCGTCGTTCCCCAGGAGTTGTTCACCACCTTGATGTTGTACTGCCGCTGGTGGTCGAGGATGTAATCGAAGCCGGCCAGCGCCCAAAAGATGAACAGGACGTCGCCGGTGCCGATGCCGACGAGATTGGCGCCCGGGGCGACGCCCGTGTAATAGCCGTTCGATGACGTCCCGCGGGCCGCCACGATCCCCGCGACGTGCGTGCCATGGCCGACCGACGTCTCGGAGTTGGGCAGATTCTCGACGACCAGCGTTGCGCCCTTCCGGATCGGCTTGGGCGCGTCTTTCCCGAAGGTGAAGAGATCGTTTTGGTTGTAGAGGACTTTGACGTTCTGCACCGTGTACTGCGGATACGCGACATCGGCGTTGTATGCCCCGTCGATCCCGCTATCGAGGATTGCCACGCCGATGCCTTTCCCGGTAATGCCGGCGACGTGCACGGCATCGGCCCGAATGGCCGGCACGCTTTCATGCAGCATGTAGTAGTCGAGCTGCTTGTTGGCGTAGATCCCTTCGAGGCCGGGAAGTGCCGAGATCGTGAGGAGCTGCGCCGGAGTGGCGAGGGCCGCGACCATCGAGAAGTTGTCGAACTGGACGACACCGGCTCCCGCGGTCAGAATCCCGTTCGTCACCGCCGCCAGCGTCGTCTGGGTCTCATCGAAATTGACGATGTAAATCGCCGCGTCGGTGGGAACGAGATCGGCCGTAACGGTAGGGGCGCTTCGGTCGCACGCTGCCAGCGCGAGTGCGGCGGCTGCTGCGATGAGCCATCTGTTCATGGGGTCCTCGGGGTCAGGGATTACTCCCGGGGACCAGCAAGCGATATGCCTCGTTGCTAACTGCACTAAACACAACAGCCGGCGGAGTGAACCAGGCCGGCTGTTGTGGTGGCGCCGCGACAGCTACTCCAGCTCGATCCGCTCCAGCGCGTAGCGCAGCCGCAGCATCGCGGTGTCCAGCAACCGCCGCGAGTCGTCCCGCAGCGCGTCGTGATCAGCAAGCTCCGTGAGCAGCTCGAGCACGGCGTGGATCTGCGCCGTCGCCGATTCCACAATCAAGCGGCGATCGAGCCCGCTGCGCCGCTCCATTACTACCGGTACCTCTTTCACCCGCCGATCCGTGCGCCTGCGATTCGCGACGGTCATCACGGGACCACCTCCCAGGTGCGTTCGCTATTCAGCAGTGCGTCCAGGCTGCCGCCGGTTCCCACCACGACTTCCCGTTCGTATGAGGTGGCTGGGTTGCAATAGAGCACACCCATGGCAACAGGGAAGGGGGGCTCCAAAGCCGCTAATAGCTGGGCTAATGGGCGATTGGTCTCGTCGTGGACGAGGACGTCGGGTGCAGCCGGAACGATTTCCAGCTCGAGCGTACCCGGCTTGAGTCGCAGCCCTCTCTCCTTGTTCTTGCCGAAGAGCAGCGGCTTGCCGTGCTCGACGAGTACTTGAGCATCGGGAGCGACTTCCTTGCCGGTGATATTCTCGAACACCGCATCGTTGAAGACGACGCAGTTTTGCAAGATCTCGACGAATGATGCACCGCTATGCGCGTGCGCCCGCTTCAGCGTCGTGATGAGATGCGCTTGCAGTGTGTCGACCGACCGGGCGACGAACCGCGCTCCCGCGCCGAGTGCAAACGCGCACGCGGAGACGGGGTTCTCGATCGAGCCGAGCGGCGTGGAGGGCGAGCGCGTGCCGCGGCGCGACGTCGGCGAGTACTGGCCCTTGGTCAGTCCGTAGATCTCGTTGTTGAACAGAATGATGTTGAGGTCGACGTTGCGGCGCAGCACGTGCAGCATGTGGTTGCCGCCGATGGACAAGCCGTCGCCATCGCCCGTCATCACCCAGACGTCGAGATCGGGATTCGCGAGCTTGATGCCGGTGGCAATCGCCGGCGCGCGCCCATGGACGGTGTGGAAGCCGTACGTAGACATATAGTAAGGAAAGCGCGCCGCGCAGCCGATGCCGCTCACGAACACCGTGCGCTCGCGCACGAGTCCCATGTCCGCGCACGCCTTCTGCACCGCTTTGAGAATCGCGTAGTCGCCGCAGCCCGGACACCAGCGGACCTCCTGGTCCGAGGCGTAATCTTTGGGCGCGAGCTGCGCGTCGCTGATCGTGGTGACCGTCATCCGGCTTCGCCCCCTAACTCGCTTCCCTCGGAGGGCGGCGGAGCCCCACCGCGAATTCGTTGCACGATATCGGTCACCCGGAACGGCTTTCCCGTCACCTTGCTGAATCCTTCCGCCGGAATCAGATACTCCGCGCGCAGCAACTTCACGAGCTGGCCGTTGTTCATCTCGGGCACCAACACGCGGTCGTAGCGCTTCAACAGCTCCCCCAGATTGCGCGGGAACGGGCTCAGGTAGCGCACATGAACGTGTGCGACGTCCCGGTCCTCATCACGCGCGATTTGCACCGCGCGATGAATCGCGCCGAACGTCGAGCCCCACCCGACGACCGCCAGCTTGCCGTGATCCTCACCCAGCGCGACATCCTGGAGCGGAATGTCGTTCGCTATTCCGGCGATCTTGTCGGCGCGCGCCTTGGTCATGCGTGCGTGATTATCGGGATCGTACGAGATGTGGCCCGAGTCGTAATCGCGCTCGAGGCCGCCGATGCGATGTTCGAGCTGCGGCGTGCCAGGCTTGACCCACGGACGCGCCAGGGTTTCAGCGTCGCGCAGGAAGGGGTGGAAGCCTTCGGGATCGGTGCGATATGTCACCGGGAAGCGCGGCAGATCGGCTTCGCGCGGAATGCGCCAGGGCTCGGCGGCGTGCGCCAGATAGCCGTCGCTCAGGACGATCACCGGCGTCATGTACCTCGTGGCAAGGCGTACCGCTTCCATCGCGATGTGGAAGCAATCTGCCGTCGACGTGGGGGCGAGCACGGCCAACGGCGCATCGGCGTTGCGGCCGAGGACCGCCTGGAACAGATCCGACTGCTCCGCCTTGGTCGGCATGCCGGTCGACGGGCCGGCCCGCTGCGAATCGATGACGACGAGCGGCAGCTCTGTGGCGATCGCGAGACCCAGCATCTCGGTCTTCAGCGCGATCCCCGGTCCGGAGCTCGACGTCACACCCAGGGCGCCGGCGTAGGAGGCACCGAGCGCCGCCCCGCTGGCGGCAATCTCATCCTCGGCCTGGAAGGTGACGACGCCGTACGCGCGCAGGTTGGCGAGCACGTGCAGGAGCGCGGATGCCGGAGTGATGGGATAACCGGCGAAGACCATCTTCTCGATGCCCGCCGCGCGCAGGCCGGCGACGAGCCCCCACGCCAGTCCTTCGGTGCCGCTGACGGTCCGGTACCGGCCCGGCTGGACGTCGGCTTTCGGCACGACGTAGCCGACCATGTGCTCCGCCATCTCGGCCGTCTCGCCGAATGCGTGCCCCGCGTTCACCGCGGCGACGTTGGCGGCCGCGATCAGCGGTTTCTTCGCAAACTTGCGATTGAGCCACTCGATCGTCGCGGCCCGCTCGTACCCATACATCCAGAGCAAGAGCCCCAGCGCCCACATGTTGCGGCACAGGTGGGCTTCGCGCGACGAGAGCCCGTGCGGCTTCACCGCATCGGCCGTCAGCTTCGTGATGTCGAACTTCAGCACCTGATAGCGGGCGAGCGAATCATCCTCGAGCGGGTTCCGGGCGTATCCGGCCTTGCTGAGATTGCGCTCGTTGAACGCCGCCGTGTCGACGATGACGGTCCCGCCCACCTTGAGATCGCGCAGCTCGACGGTCAGCGCCGCGGGGTTCATCGCGACGAGCACGTCCACCGCGTCGCCCGGCGTCATCACGTCGCCGCCGCCAAAGTGGATCTGGAATGCCGACACTCCGAACGTCGTGCCGGTGGGCGCGCGGATCTCGGCTGGGAAGTCGGGGAAGGTCGAGAAATCGCTGCCGGCGAGCGCCGTTTCCAGCGTGAACTGACTGCCGGTCACCTGCATCCCATCGCCCGAATCGCCGGCGAATCGGATTACGACCGAGACGCGGGTTTCGCGTTGTGGGCGGGAGATGCTCGACGTGGCCATGGCGGTAATCTATACGACGTTTCGGAGCACGAACCACACGTTGGCGGGGCGTTCGGCAAGGCGTCGCATATACCAGGCGAACCACGCGCTGCCGTAGCTGATCAAGACGCGGACCTCCGTGCCCATAGACGCAAGCCGCCGCTGCGCTTCCGCACGGATCCCATACAGCATGTGAAACTCGTATGACGACGCATCGACCCGTTGGTCCACGGCCGCCTTCCGGATGGTCTCGATGAGCGGGAGGTCGTGCGTCCCGAACACCGGCTTCGCCCGCTGCCGCCCGGCCTCGGCGAGCAGCCGCTGGGCGAGCTGGCGGTAGTTGGCGTCAACATCGCGCTTCTTGGGCATCGCCACGTCCGCCGGCTCGTTGTACGCGCCCTTCACGAGGCGGATCGCCGGGGCGATGGCCAGCAGGCCTTCGAGATCTTTCGCGGTACGGTACAGGTACGCCTGCAAGCAGACGCCCACATTCGGCCACTCCGCCTTCGCGCGCCGGTACACCTCGAGCGTCGCATCGACGTAGCGTGATTCCTCCATGTCGATCCACAGAAACGAGCGCGCCTGGTCGGCGCGCGCCGCCAGCTTGAGTACATCCTGCACGCAGCCTTCCTGGCTCGCCTCGAGCCCAAGGTGCGTGAGCTTGATCGAAACGTGCGCCGGGAGCTTGCGGCGCTGAATCTTTTCGAGCACTCCGAGGTAATGATCGCGAACCGCGGCGGCTTCGGCCCGATTGGTGACCTGCTCACCCAGCTCGGTGAGGACGCTCCCCATGCCGGCTTTTGCAAATACGCCCGCGGCTTCGAGCGCGGCCTCGAGCGTTTCGCCCGGCATGAAGCGCTTGACCGCCCGCTGGAAGAAGCGGCGCTCGCGGAGTTGTCGCGCGAGCCACTGGCTGCGGGACGCTTTCAGAAGGAGACTGCGTGCGAATCCCATGGAGAGATAGTGTAGTGTATCGTTCTTTCATGCCAGCGCAGCATGTAACGCTCTTGACCGTTCTGGCCCTCGTCACCGCCTGCGCCCACCCGCGCAGCGCCGCGACCGGCGCGGGCGGCGGCGCCGCGCCACAGGCGTCCGACGAGAGCTGCATCCTCTCGAGCGGCGCGGTGTCGTCGCGTGCGCCGACGATCACCATCGGGCTCACCGACGCCGTCGACCCGCGGCATGCGCCCATCGCGCGCAACGACGCCGAGCGCATCGTGTTCGGCCATCTGTACGAGACGCCGGTTCGGATCGACTGCGACGGGCACGTACGACCCGAGCTCGCCGCACAATGGGAAAAGAGCGACGGCGGCCGGCGCTGGACGTTCCACCTGCGTGAGGGCGCGCAGTTCTGGGACGGCGCGCCGGTCACCGCCCAGGACCTCGTGTTCGGCAAAGGCGGCGTCGGCTACACCCTCGGCGCGCCCGACAGCCGGACCGTGGCACTTACGTTCACGAAAGACAAGGACGACGTACCGCCGCTCATGGGCGACCAGAACCTCGCGGTCACGAAGCCTGCCCCCGACTCGAGCTGGCCGATCGGCACCGGAGCCTACTGGGCGACGAGCGCGACCACGACGGCGCAGGAGGTCCGCGCGCACACGACGCAGGGCGACACCCTCGTGTTCAAGCTCGCCACGAGTGGAGATGCGCGCGATCTGCTCGACGCGGGTGTCGACCTCCTCGTCACGCGCGACCGCGCGCTGCGCGATTACGCGGCGACGCTCCAGGACAGGGCCGTGGTCGCACTGCCCTGGGACCGGACCTACGTCTTCGTCACGGCCGAGGGTGGCGGCACCCGATTCGACGAAGGTGGACTCGAGCAGGCGGTGCGCGCGGACGCGCGACGCGCCGAGGGAAGCACGTGGTGGGGCGATCTCCGCGCCTGCGGCATCGCAGCGGGACCGCCGAGCGCTCCCGCGGCGACCGCGCAGCGGCGCATCCTGTATTCGCGCGCCGATCCAACCGCTCGTGAGCTGGCGGGCCGCCTCGCCGCCCTGACACACGCCGTCGCCGCCGGCCGGGCACCGGACGACTTCGCCGCCGCGCTCACCGCGGGGAAGGAATGGGGATACGTGCTTGCGCTGCCGCGTGTGCCGGCCGATCCCTGCCGTGCCGCCAATGATTTCCTGCCGGTGTGGCCGGCCACCATCACCGCGCTCGTCGACACGCGCCCCACGGCCATCGTGCGCCGTGGGGTCGCTCGCTGGACGGTCGATCTGGATGGAACGGTGCACCTCGCCCCATGAAATTCCGCACCCGCCTCCTCATCGCGTTCGGGGTGGTGGTGATGATTCCGCTGCTCGTATTCGGACTCGGCATCCGCCGCGAGATGGCGAAGCAAGTCAGCACGGAGTACCAGCTGCGCGTGGCGACGCTCGGGAGCGTGATCACCGCCGACATCGCTCGAGAGAACGATCGTATTGGCGCCCGGCTCGCCGCGCTGAAGAGCTCACTCGCCGACGACATCGGCTTCCGTCGCTGGATCGTCGGCGGCGAAAACCGGCCATACGTGCTGGACTACGCAAGCAGTGCGATGCGCCTGGCGGGCCTCGATTTTCTGCAGATTCAGGACGACGAAGGACGCGTCGTGTCATCGGGCCATTTTCGCAACGAGTTCGGCCGGCTGGGGCCCGCCATTCCTCCGGGCGGACCAGCGCTGGTGCGGGCCGCGGCCGCGGAGGGGCCGTTCCTGGCACTCGTGACGAGTGATACGGTGCGGCCCGCCGGCCGGCGCTTCCGACTGCTCGGCGGCGTTGCCGTGGATTCGTCATTCCTGCAGCGTCTCGTACGCGATCCCGAACTGGCCGTGAGTCTGCTGCTGCCGCGCGATTCGGCGGTCCAGGACTCTGCACTCATCGTGGGCCCGCCGCTGCCGCTGCCCTACGTCGACGCTGTGGACGGGCCGGGGACCGTCGAGCGCGCCCAAATCGTCGTCACCCGCTCCTCGGCGCTGCTCGCGTCGCTACAGCGCAACGTGAACCTCTGGTTTGCGGCCGCGGTGCTGGTTGCCGCGCTGGCCGCACTGCTCCTGGCAGGCTGGCTGTCGACGCGCATCAGCGCACCGGTGGAGGCCCGCATCGCGATCGGCGACCTCGCCCGGCAGGTCAATCACGACGTGAAGAACGGCCTCGCGCCGTTGCGCAACGTGTTTCGCCATCTGACGCAAGTGGCGCGAGATGCACCCGCGGAGCTGCCGAAGGTTTTCGCCGAACGCCAGGGCACGGTAGAATCGAGTATCAACTATCTCGAGACACTTGCCGCGAACTACGCCAAGTTGTCGCCACAGTCAGAGCGCAAGGCGACTGATGTAAACGCGCTGGTGCGGGAGACGATTGGCGCCTCAGGGGCTGTACGCACCAAACTTGCCGAGGGGCTGCCGCCGGTGTCGGCCGACGCGCTCGTGCTGCGCCGGGTCATCGAGAACCTGGTGAGCAACGCGCTGGACAGCTTCGACGGGAAGGCCGGGACCGTCACCGTCACGACGGAAGGGGGTAAGGGAGTCGTGCGCATTGCGGTGAGCGATACCGGCCGCGGCATGAGCAAGGCCGAGCTGGACCGGGCCTTCAACGATTTCTACACGACCAAAGCAGGCGGGACGGGGCTCGGCCTCTCGATCGTGAGGCGGCTGGTGCTCGACTCGAACGGCTCGCTTGATGTCGAGACCGAGCCAGGGAAGGGTTCGACGTTCATCGTGGAGATCCCGATACTCTCATGACAGTTGTCCTGATCGTGGATGACGTGCCCGCCATGGCCGAGCAGTACGCGTACGATCTCAAGCGCCTGCGCAGCTACGAAACGCTCGTGGCGAAGAGCGGCCGGACGGCGCTCGAGAGTCTCACGCGCGATTCGGTGGATTGCGTGATCCTCGATCTCGAGATGCCCGGGATGGACGGATTCGAGGTGCTGCGGTCCGTCGAGCGCCTGGGGCTGCGCGTCCCGATCATCGTCTATACCGGAACCGGCGATTACGACCGCTGTGTGCAGGCGATTCGCCTGGGCGCCTACAGCTTCATCGACAAGGCCGAGCCGATGGAGCGGGTCGCGCAGGAGGTCGAGAACGCGATCGCACAGCGCCGGCTGAACGCGGAGGTCACGTTGCTGCGCCGCGGCTTCGGCCTGGAATCGCCGCTGGTCGGGACCAGCGCGGCGCTGTCGAAGCTGAAGGAAATGATTGTCCGTGTGGCTCCGGTGCCCAGTCCCGCGCTCATCGTTGGCGAGAGCGGAACGGGCAAGGAGTTGGTCGCTCGCGAACTCCATCGCCTGGGCCCCAACCCCAAAGCTCCATTTGTAGCGCTGAACAGCGCCGCGCTGCCGCACGAGCTGGTGGAGAGCGAGCTCTTTGGCCACGAGCGCGGCGCGTTCACGGGCGCCACCGCGACTCGCAAGGGCGCCTTCGAGGCGGCCAGCGGCGGCACGCTGTTCCTCGACGAAATCGGCGATCTGCCGCCCGCCGCCCAGGCGAAGCTGCTGCGCGTTCTCGAAGAGCGGAAAGTCACGCGCATCGGCGCGAACAAGACCATCGACGTGGATACGCGCGTCGTGGCCGCGACGCACCGCGATCTCGAGAAGGAAGTGGCCGAAGGACGGTTCCGCGAGGATCTCTTCTACCGGCTCAATGTCCATGTGCTGCGCGTGCCGCCGCTGCGCGATCGCCTGTCCGACATTCCCGCCCTGGTGGAGCACCTCGTGGCCGCGACGTGTGAACGTTTCGGTATGAAGACGAAGACCGTTGCCCCGGATGCCGTCGAGGCGCTGATGGCCTACGATTGGCGCCGCAACAACATTCGCGAGCTGCGCAATGTGGTGGAGCGGATGCTGATCGCGACCGACGGCGATGAGCTGGCCCGAGGCGCGGTCCCCGCCGAGATCCGCGATGGTCGCAAGGCAGTCCCACGCACGACGCACGACGAACCACGCACGTTCGAGGAACAGAAGCAGGAGGCTGAGCGCCAGATCATCATCCAGGCTCTCGAGCGAAATGAGTGGCACGTCACGAAGACGGCGAAGGAGTTGGGACTCTCCGACCACGCCAGTCTGCTGAAGATCATGCGCCGGCTCGGTGTCCAGCGAGACACGTAGAGGTTTTCTGAGCGGGTTCAGTAGTACACGTCCACCGCAGCCAAGTTTGCAAGTTGTTGCGTATCAACTGACACCAGACACCAGACACTTGGCACCGCCTATGCTTTCTCTCCGGGACGAACCCCCGCTCCCGGAGGAGCCATGTCGTATCAATTCGAGCTGAACCAGTCCAATCGTTCGCTACGATTCCCGGTCATTCTGATGGCCGCGATCGTGTGCATCGTGATCGCCGCCTACGCCTTTGCCGCGTGCGGCGACCGGAATCCCGACCAGGCGCGCGCGAGCGAGCCCGTCGGAGCGACGTCGTCCACCACGACCCCCACTCCCGTCAGCACCGTAAAGCCGGCGCTCGTCATCAGCGGCCCGGTGACGTTCGAGATGGCGGATTCCGCCTATCGCGAACGGCGCTACGACGACGCGACGGTGCTGTTCAAGACCTACACGGACAGCCGGCCGAAGAACGCGTGGGGCTTCTACATGCTCGGTCTGTCGGCCTGGAAGTCGGGCGCCCGCGAGCAAGCCGAGAGCGCGTTCGTGCAGGCACTCACGATCGACTCGACGCATGTGAAGAGTCACCTCAACCTGAGCCGCGTGCTGCTCGAATCGGGACAGCCCGACAGCGCGCTCGAGCACATCGAGGCCGCCATCGCGCTCGATTCGACGTCGAGCGAGCCGCTGCGCCTGCAGGGCCGCGTGTTCGAATCGCAGGGCAAGAATGATGATGCGATCGTGGCCTACCAGCGCTCGATCGTGAAAAATGACAGCGACACGTGGGCCATGAACAACCTCGGCGCGCTCTACATCCGGCTCGAGCGGTTCGAGGATGCGATCGGTCCGCTGGTCCGTGCCAACGAGATCGACGCCGAGGTCGCCACGTTCCACAACAACCTCGGCATGGCGCTCGAATCGACCGGCCGCTTTGAGCAGGCCGTCGAGCAGTACCGGGCGGCATTGTCGATCGAGGGGACCTACGGCAAGGCGGTCTCGAACCTGCAGCGCGTCCAGCAGGTGAAGCAGGATCCGTCAATTACGCCGGTCGACCTGGCGGAGCGGTCGAAGCAGTTCCAGGATCAGATTTCGAAGTGGTAGGGATGTATCGGAAATAGTGTAGGGGCGCAGCATGCTGCGCCCCTACCAATGCCCTCCCGGCACCCTACCTAATTATCCGCGAGCCGCCTCAAGAATCGCTTGAGGCGGTTTTCGCTGCTGTGCGGATCGTCGCCGATGTAATCGACCCGCGCTTCGGCCAGCGCGGCATGCAGCTCGGTCCGCGCATCCGCCGCGCGGGCGTACAACGACGACTCTTCGGGAGCGGATGCCTCGAGCAGATCGGAGGCCAATGCGAGCATGCGCCCGGCGAATGTCACGTACGCCCGGACCATGCCGTGACCGGGGCCGCCGCGCTCTACCCATTCCGGGAAGCAGCCGGCCCACCACAACGCCAGAGCCGCGGCGTCGGCCGCCGCCTCGGCCTGCGCGACGGTGCCGTGGGGCAACCGGGCGACAAAGCGCCACCACTCCGTCATGCCGTCTTCGCCGCGCGCGATCGCGCGTTGCGATTTCGATGTCGCGAAAACGACCGGGAGCGTCGCCGCGTAATCGGCCAGCAAAATGTCGGTCACGCCGCGGAGGCGGAGCTGGGCGCGAATGGGGACGTACCAGAGCAGCGTGAGGGGCAATGGCGCGGGCGCGCCGCCGCGGCCGAGGACTGCTTCGAGCGCGGCGGGCGAATCGAGGACGGTGTCGACGGCGCCGGCTTGCAGCGCCTGATCGGCCTCCCGCCCTTCCGCGACATCCATCCGTGCGATCTCGTCTACCAGGCAGGCGAGGTCGCCCCGAGTCAGTTGGCGATGGATGATGGGCCTGATCATGCTTCCCTCCCTTACGGCGACAGAGGCAAGCTTGGTGCCGGTCATCTATCTAGCTATTGTGCAATGCATTAGGCTCAGAAACATGTGAGGCTCCTCACGCTAGTAAGCGGAGGCTTGTGGGGCAAGCAGATAGCACTCGGGGCCTTGGAGTGCTAAGGTCTCGCGCTTAAGTTCCCGCTCCCATGAAAGCCACAGACATTCGCAAAGGTCACGTCCTCATGATCGACGGCCAGCCGTGCCGCGTCATGGACTTCACGCACCGCACGCCCGGCAACCTCCGGGCATTCGTCCAGGTGCGTTTCCGCAGCCTCGTTTCCGGTAACACGTTCGACCAGCGTCTTGCCGCGACCGACTTCCTCCAGGAAGCGCGTCTCGATACGAAAGAGATGCAGGTCCTGTATCAGGACCAGGGTGGCGTGCACGTGATGGATCAGCAGACCTACGAGCAGTTCACACTCGACGAGCGGGCGGTGGGCGAGGACACGCCCTGGCTGCAGCCGGAGATGGTGGTGCAGGTCGAGTGGCTCGACGGACGGCCCATCGCCATCGAGCTGCCGTCGGTGATCGAGCTGCAGGTGGTCGAGACGTCGCCGGTGATGAAGACAGCGACGAAGACGGCGAGCACGAAGCCCGCAAAGTTGTCGAACGGTGTGACGGTGCAGGTGCCGGAGTTTATCAGCCCCGGCGAGAAGGTCCGCGTCGATCCGCGGTCCGGCCAGTATCTGGAGCGCGCGAAATAGGTTTGTGTAGGGGCGCAGCATGCTGCGCCCCTACGGCTATTTCGTTAATTCTCGATATCTGTAACACGTCACGACATGGTCGTTCACCATCCCCACCGCCTGCATGAACGCGTAGACGATCGTCGGGCCGACAAAGCGAAAGCCTCGCTCGACCAGGGCTTTGCTCATCGCGGTCGATTCCCTGGTCTCCGCCGGCACGCCGCGCAGCGTCTTCCAGGCGTTCACTTTCGGCTTGCCGCCCACGAACTGCCAGAGAAACGGATCGAACGACTCCCCCGCGCCCTTGAGCTTCAGGAAGGCGCGGGCGTTCCCAACCGCGGATTTCACCTTCTGCTTGTTGCGCACGATTCCCGGATCTCTGAGGATCTTCGCGATGCGCCTGGCATCGTAGCGCGCCATCTTGTCCGGGTTGAATCCATCGAAGGCTTTGAGAAACGCATCGCGCTTGCGCAGGATGATCGCCCAGGATAGTCCCGCCTGGAATCCATCGAGCACGAGCTTGCCGAATAGCTGCGTGTCGTTATGCACGGGGACGCCCCACTCGGTATCGTGGTAGGCGATCATTTGGGCGCTCGACGTGGACCAGCCGCAGCGATTCTCCATTGCGGAGAAACTAGCACGAACTACAAGAGGCCCGAAAGAATGTAGGGGCGCAGCATGCTGCGCCCCTACGGTATCTCCCGGCAACGTGCCGTTCTGGCGAGTTCTCTAGCGGCTGAGGACCTGCGAATCGGAGGGCCGAGCATCCCCATTCGCGACCTGATCGCCCGCGCCCTCGCGGATGATGACCAGGAATTTCGAGCTGCGCCAGAAATCGACTGGCGACGTAATCGTGAGGCTCGGCACGCCGGAGAAGGTGTTGTCCTTGTTTTCCTCGGCGACGTACGACAGATCCTGCAGCGACGCGACGCGATACTCACCGCGCGCGCTGGGCAGGGGAATCTGCGTCACCTGGCGCGTATCGATCGCCGTGAACAAGCGCGGATCGAGGTTGCGCGCCGGCTGGAGCGTCTTGCCCGTGCGCCACAGGATGAAGAGCACGCGGCCGCCGCCCTGCTCGGTGAGAATCCCCTTCTTCTTGAGCTCGTCGCGCGTCCCAATGACGTAGTAGCCCGTCGCCAGGCTGTCCTTCAACGCGACGTTCTCTTCCGTCAGCGCGTCGACGCGGTCGGTCAGCAGATCGATCGTCGTCTTCTGCCCGGCGATCACCGTCTGCAGGTTGCCCACCGTGGAATCGAGCGTGGCGCGGAGGCTGTCCGACAGCGTGGTCAGGCTCTTGATCCGCTCGCGGCTCTCGTTCAGCGCGGTTTCGGTCTGCTGGACGCGCGCCACGACGTAGCGCAGCTTGGCGATCAGCGTGTCATTCGACGCGGTGATCGGGCTTTCGCTGGAGACGTGAAGGCGATTGTTGCGGATCTTCGCCTTGGCGAGCTCGACGTTGACGTCGCTGATGAGCCGCGAGCTGATCGCCACTTCCTGCATCAGGCTATCCTTCTGTGCGTTGGCCGACTCGAGCTCGGCCAGCTTGCGCTCGGTCTCGGCCGACGTTCCACATGCGGCGAGAACAAACACGAACGCGGCGAGTGAGCACTTCAGCGTCTTCATGCGACGCCTCCCTTAACGAGAATGGTCAGACTAGCTTTGCCGCGATGCTGCGGCTGCACGTCGGTACGTCTGGTTACAACTTCCCGGAATGGAAGGGAAGCTTTTATCCGCCCAAGCTCCCGAGCGCGAAGTGGCTCGAATTCTACGCCCAGCAACTGCGCACGGTGGAGATCAATTACACGTTCTATCGCATGCCTAGTGCCAAGACGATCGCCGGCTGGGATGCCGTCACCCCCGCGGAGTTCACGTTTGTTTTGAAAGCCCCGCAACGTATCACGCACTTCATGCGCCTGCGCAACATCGACGAACCGTTGCGGCTCTTCCTCGACACCATCCGAAAGCTTAACGCCAAATTGGGCTCGGTACTATTTCAATTACCCCCCAATTTCGCCAAAGACCTCGGCCGGCTCGGTGATCTACTCACACAATTTCCGCCAGATGTCCGCGCCGCATGTGAGTTCCGTCACGCCTCGTGGTGGTCAGACGACGTCTTTGAGCTCCTGCGGAGCACAAACACGGCCTTGTGCATCGCGGATACAGAGGAAGGGACGACGCCGCTGGTGGCAACCGCGGACTTCGGCTACGTCCGGCTCCGCGACGAGGGCTACTCGGAGGAGGGCTTGAGCGAGTGGGTACAAAAGGTCCAGGCGCTGGGTAGCGCCTGGACCGATGCGTACATCTTCTTCAAGCACGAAGAGCAGGGGGTGGGCCCTAAGCTGGCGCGGGAGTTCCTCCGCTTGGCCCCAGATACTCCGACTCCCCCCACGCCAGAATCGGATAGAAAATGAAGGCCAGAAAAACCAGTCCCAGCGTGAAGCCGACATCGTGGCCAAAGTTCTTGGAGATGTTGTGCTTCACCATGATGCTGATGACGATGTTCACCAACGGAATCAGGTAGAGCAGAACCCACCAGGCCGGCTTGCCGGCGATCTGGCACAGCACGACGATATTGTAGATCGGGATGATGCACGCCCAACCGGGCTGGCCCGCCTTTTCGAACACCTTCCACAAGCTGGCGATCTCAAACACGACGAGAACGGCGCAGACAATCCAGAATACCGGACCCGGCCCTTCGACAGGCGTCGAGAACGTGTCCTGCATCGGCGGCACCCCGGGGTAAAGGTCGCCCCAAGATAATGCTTTAGCGCTTCCCCGCGACTTTGCGCCGCTTGGCCGGTTTCTCCTCTGCCTTGTCCGCCGCTCCCCCGAGGCTCTGCTTCAGCGCCTGCATCAGGTCGAGCACCTTGGTCTTGGGAGCCTCCTCCGGCTCCTCCGTGATCTGCTTGCCCTCCACTTTGCGCTCGATCTGCTCCTGCATCCGCTCCCGCACGTTGTCCTTGTACTTCTTCGGCTGGAAGTCGTCCGTCGCCGCCTGCTCGATCAGCTTCACGGCCAGGTCGAGCTCCGGCTTCTTCACCTCGGTCCTGGGGATCGGCACCTCGGCGATGTCGCGGATCTCGTCGGCGTAGCGCAGCTGCTCCATCACGAGGCCGCCGTGCATCGGTCGCACCATGATCAGATACTGCTTGCCGCGCGCGGCATACTGGCCGATCGCCACCCGCTTCGTCTTCTCGAGCGCATCGGCGAGCAGCTTGTATGCGCGCTCGCCGCCTTTGTCCGGGCCGAGATAGTAGGTGCGGTCGAGCCAGATGCGGTCGACGCGCTCGGCGGGCAGAAACTCGACGATGTCGATCGCGCCGGTCGCGCGCTCTTCGAGCGCCTTGAGCTCGTCGGGCGTGAAGGTCACGTACTGACCCTTTTGAAACTCGTAGCCCTTGATCATGTCGCCGCGTTCGACTTTTTCGCCGTCTTTCGAGCAGACGTACTGCTGCTTGAGGCGGGATCCATCCTTCTTATGGAGCCAGTTGAACGAGATCGCGGCCTTCGACTCGCCGGCGGCGAACATCTGCACGGGCACGGACACGAGGCCGAACGAGACCGTGGCGGAACCGATGGAATGGGCAGCCATATCGGGGTATGATACGCCCTCATGCCCGCCCGTCGGAAGCCCCGCCCCCGCCCCCGCCCCCCGGACGAAGGTGACGCGCTCGGCCCGTATCGGGCGAAACGCGCGTTCGCTGAGACTCCCGAACCCGGCGGGCTGGTCCCGAAGCCGGGCCCAAAACCGGGCGGGCTGTTCATCGTCCATATGCACGACGCCACGCGCCTGCATTGGGACCTGCGGCTCGAGATGGACGGCGTCCTCAGATCCTGGGCGGTTCCCAAGGGCCCGTCCGCCAATCGCGCCGACAAGCGTCTCGCCGTAAAAGTCGAAGATCACCCCATGGAATACGGCGACTTCGAGGGGATCATTCCGGAAGGGAATTACGGGGCCGGATCGGTCATCGTCTGGGATCGGGGCGTGTGGGTGCCGCTCGAGGACGTGCGGGAAGGATTCGCAAAAGGGAAATTGCTGTTCGAATTGAAGGGCTACAAGCTGCACGGCCGCTGGACCTTGATCAAACTGAAAAAGACCGACAAGGAATGGCTCCTGATCAAGGAGCGCGACCAATATGTGTCGACCGAGCCGTACACGAATGAGTCCGTGCTCTCGGGGCTCACCAACGACGAGCTGCGCAACGCGAAGCAGCGTGCCGAGCCGATCAAGAAGGAGCTCGGCAAACTGGGCGCGCCGCGGCGCGCGCTCAGGCTGGAGGACACCGAGCTGATGCTCGCCGAGACGCGCGCCGAGCCGTTTTCCAAGGCGGGCTGGGTCTTCGAGGTCAAGCTCGACGGCTACCGCATGCGTGCCGCGTGCGAGGACGGCGAGCCGATGCTGTATTCGCGCAAAGGCCTCGATTACGCGGAATCGTTTCTGGAGATCGCCCGCGCCGTGAAGGCGATCCCGTTCGAGGGCGTGATTCTGGACGGTGAGCTGGTCGTCTTGAACGACGCCGGCCACCCGAGTTTTTCCAAGCTCCAGGTCCGCGCCAAACTCGGCGCGCGGGAGGCGAAGCGCGCCGCGATCGAGTCACCCGCCACGCTGTACGTGTTCGATGTGCTCGCCTTCGAGGGCTACGATCTGCGCAAGCTGCCGCTCGTCAAGCGTAAAGAGATCCTGCGCAAGGTGCTGCCGCAGACCGGCCCGCTGCGCTTTTCGGAGCACTTCGAGAAGAACGGGGAGGCGCTGTACGAGCAGGTCGTGACTCTGGGGCTCGAAGGCATCGTTGCCAAGAAGGCGGACAGCCCGTATCGAGACGGCCGCTCCGGCGACTGGCTCAAGATTCGCGCCGACCGCATGGACGACTTTCTGGTCGTCGGGTTCTCGAAACCCAAGGGCTCCCGTGGCGGCTTCGGCGCGCTCCACGTCGGCGCGTACAAAGACGGCACGCTGATCTACTGTGGCCGGGCCGGATCGGGGTTCAGTGGTGACCAGATCGCCGAGATCAGTGCTGAGCTCGCGGCGTTGGTGCGAGCGACGCCACCGTGCGAGCCGCCCGAGCACGGCGCGCTCCCCAAAGGCCCAGACCACACCTGGGTTGAGCCAAAGCTCGTGTGCGACGTACGGTACAAGGAGTTCACGCCTGATGGCTTGCTGCGGCAATCGGTCTTTGTGCGCTTTCGGGATGACAAGAAACCTGAAGATGTGGTGATGCCTGGAGAGCAGGGAGATGGGAGAAGGGAGAGGGACTCTCTGGAGCCTCCGCACCGTACATCTCCCATCTCCCCTCTCCCAAGAGAGGTGAAGTTCTCCAACCTCGACAAAGTGTTTTGGCCCGACGAGAAGTACACCAAGGGCGACCTCATCGAGTACTACAGGTCGATGGCGCCCTGGCTGCTGCCGTATCTCAAGGACCGCCCCGTCGTGCTCACCCGGTATCCCGACGGCATTAACGGCAAGTCCTTCTATCAGAAAGACGCGCCCGGCTTCGTGCCGGAGTGGATCCAGACGATTCCGATCTGGAGCGAGGACACGCAGCGCGACATCCAGTATTTCGTGTGCAACGATGTCGAGACGCTGGTCTACCTCGTCAACCTCGGCACGATTCCGTTGCACATGTGGATGAGCCGCATCGAGGATCTCACCAAGCCCGATTGGTGCCTGATCGATCTGGACCCCAAAGACGCACCGTTCGCGCATGTCATCACGCTCGCGAAAACGATGCGGACGCTGTGTGAAGAAGTCGACATGCCGGCGTTCATCAAGACGACCGGAAAGTCTGGCCTGCATATCATGCTGCCGCTGGGCCGCCAGCTGACGTACGCGCAATGCCTGCAGCTGGCGATCCTGTTCGCGCGGCTCGTCACCGATCAGCACCCCGGCATCGCGACGACGGCGCGCACGATCAGCAAGCGCGAAGGCAAGGTCTACGTCGATGCCTTCCAGAACCGTGCCGGCCAGCTGATGGTCGCGCCCTACAGCGTCCGTCCGTCGCCGGGCGCGCCGGTGTCGATGCCGATCGAGTGGGATGAGGTGAGCGGGAAGCTCCACAACAGCAACTTCACGATCGTCAACGCCCTGAAGCGCATGCAGAAACTCGGGCACGATCCCGTCGTCAAAGTCCTCGAGGTGAAGCCCAAGCTCATGGGCGTCCTCGAACGCCTGAACTCGCGCCTTGGCCAAGACTGACGACGGCATGCTGGTTCGGCCTCACGATGCGCGCCTGCTGTACGTGCTCGCGCATGGAGCGGGGGCGGGCATGCGCCACCATTTTCTCGCGCAGGCGGCCGACGCCTTCGCGACGCGCGGCATCGCGACCTACCGTTACGAGTTTCCGTATATGCAGGCCGGAAAGAGCCGCCCCGATCCGCCGGGGGTCGCGGAGGCTGCTGTGCGTGCGGCCGTCGTCGCGGCAGCGCATCGCGCACCGGAATTGCCGCTCATCGCCGGTGGGAAGTCGTTTGGCGGGCGTATGACGTCGCAGGCACAGGCGCGTGCACCGTTACCAGGCGTGCGCGGCCTCGTCTTTCTTGGCTTTCCGCTCCATGCCCCCGGCCGTCCGGGGACGGCTCGGGCCGAGCATTTAGCGTCTGTTGGCGTGCCGATGTTATTCCTGCAGGGGACGCGCGATGAATTTGCCCAGCTCGATTTGCTGCAAGAGGTGGTGACAAAACTCGGCGATCGCGCGACGCTGCATCTGATCGACGAGGGCGATCATTCGTTCAAGGTCCCCAAGCGCATGGGCAAGACCGAAAGCGATGTAATGAACGAGCTGGCTGACACAGTTTCCGAATGGACGGCGAAACATGCCTAACTACTGGTTGGTAAAAACCGAGCCGAGCACCTACAGCTACGACGATCTGGAGCGCGCGACGACAGCGGTGTGGGACGGCGTCAAGAATCCGGTGGCGCTGCGGAACCTCCGATCGATGCATCCGGGCGATCAGGTGTTCGTCTATCACACCGGCGACGAGAAAGCCGTCGTGGGACTGGCGACCGTGGTCTCGGCGCCATACGCAGATCCCAAGAAGAACGACCCGAGGCTGTTCGTGATCGACCTCAAGGCGAGCCGCCGCCTGCCGCGCGCGGTGACGCTGGCGCAGATCAAGGCGGACAAGACGTTTGCGGACCTGCCGATCGTAAAACAGGGGCGCCTGTCGGTGAGTCCCGTGACGGCGCCCCAGTGGAAACGTGTGTTGCAACTCGGTGGTGTGGACGACTAGCGCTTCTTTCTGACCCGGCGGCCGCGTTTCTCCGCCCGCGCCGAGGCGATGCCGGCGGCAATGCCGGCGACGATGGCCGCCCGTCCGGCGGCCTTGAGGACCTTGCCGGTACGACGCAACGCGGCTTTGATGCGCTGCTGCCGCTGATCCGATTTGGCGCGTTTCTGCGCTTCCTTCAACAACCGGTCGGCCTCGCGAGCAGCATTCTGCGCCCACTTCCTGGCCGTCCGGGCTGCCTTGACCGCTGCCGTTTTGAACCGCTCAGTGCGTGAAGCCATTGGCGTCCTCCTCTTGGCTGGACCATCGGCTGTTCAAACCCCGCTGCCGCCAATAGGAGCCGTCAACGTACGGCGGCGCCGCATCACGAACCAGGCGCCGGCGGCGATAAGCCCAAGTGGCAGGACTACGCCTAGCGATTGCACGGCCAGGGACGCGAGCACGACGAAGTTGCGCCACGCCTGCGTCAATGCTTCTCCCATGACGCTGTGGCCGGCCTCGCCGACGACTGGGAGTGGCTCGTGAACGGTGACGCTGAGGGTGCTCATCGCGGTGTGGGCCGCGAGATAACGGATCCGCCCTTGGTAGCGCTCGATCTCTTCGCGCACCCGTGCGAGCGATTGTTCGACGTCCAGTACGTCCTTGAGCTTCCCCGTACGTGTGGCGAGCAAGTCGATCAGCCGCCGCTCGAGCCGTTTGGCGTTGTCCATCCGCGCGGTGACGTCGACAAACTCTTCGCCCACATCCTGGGTGCTGACGTTGACGGACTCGAGCTTCCCGATGGGCTTGAGTCCGGCTACGACTTCGTCGAAGCGTTGGGCGGGAATCTTCACTTCGATGAAGGCCTGACGCAGCTGGCCTTTTCCCGTCACGATTCCCGTCCCGGCCACGTATCCACCTACCCGTTCGGCGAGCTGCGACAACAACGCAACCGCGGCCTCCAGCGAATCCACTTCGATCGAAGCGTTGGCCGTCCGGATGATCATGCTTGAGGTCACGCCAAACACCGGACTGCTGTCCCGGGTGGTTACTTCGGTTTCGGCCACCGCGCTGGCACTTCTTGCCGCGAAACCGGTGGCGGAGTAATCGCGGGCCCGGTAGTGCTCCGCCTGATTGAGAAACGCAGCGGCAGTGTCGGTTCTAGATACCGCCGGGGGTTCTACAGTGCATGCGGCGAGGAAGGCCGCGCCAAGGAAGACGAGCCAACGTCGTTTCATGGAAACGCTCCGGTGGGAGGATTGTCCCAAAGAGACGACGCCCACATGGCACCTTGCACAGCGTTCCATGAGATCTTGAGCACGGAAACATGGCGATTCGGTAAACGTAGATTTCCCACATGGATGGCATCGCCGTAAAGCTCGAGCGGCTCAAGCGCGAAGCGCAGAAGGAATGGAAGCGAAAGTGGCGCAAGAAGGTGCGGCAGGCCGCACCGGCGTCCGTGGCGGAATGGCGCGCGCTCGGCGGCGAGGTGGTCCGCGCGCTCCTCAAGATCGCGTTGATCATCGCGCTGCCGTTCGCGGTGTTGGTGCGTGGGTCGGTGTTCTTCTACGAGCACGGCACGACCTCGGTCTGGCTCGCGCTCCTCACCGCGGCGATCCTGACCTGTGCCGTCGTTACCGCCTACGCCGTGTGGCTCGCCCGCAAATTCACGAGCCGCGGCGGGCGCGGCGGCCGAGCGTTGATCATCCCGCTCGCGAAATGGGTGGCGCTGCCGCTGGTCGTCTTCTACTGCGGATATTCGCTGGTCTACATCGCCAGCGTTCACGCGAAGTCGCCGCCGGTGCGGGCTTACTACGGATCGCTGCATCCCCTGCTGCGCCTGGCGCTGTCCACGCTGGTTCTGGTCGACCGCGACATGCTGATCACGGATTCCGGCCGTCTGCCGGAGGACTATGGCCGGATGGGTCTGCCGGCCAACAGTCGCACCCGGCACTACAAGCAGGCCGACGGCTGGATCCACGCCGTCGATCTCCGGACCACGGGCCGCGGCGTCATCAAGAACCGCGGTGTGCAGTTCTACTTCTGGTTGATGGGATTCGATACCCGGCGCCACGTCGGCACCGCCGATCACCTGCACGTGGAGTTGAACTAGGCGAACAGCTGCTGCAGCTCGGCGAACGGAATCCCGTACGCCTCCAGCGTTCCGTACGTCCCTTTGTCCCTCCATTCGCGCGCCATCCGGCGCACCAGGCCCAGCGTCGCGCGCATCGGCGCCGATCCAAACGTCACGCGCCGCACGCCCAGTGCGGCCATTTCCTTGAGTGTCGGCGCATTCGGGGTGCCGAGGATGTTGAGGGGTGCGCGAATCTGCTGCACGAGCTGCTCGATCGTGCCCGAGTCGCCGACAAACGGCACGAACACCGAATCGGCCCCCGCGTCGCGAAACGCGTTGCCGCGCCGCACCGCCTCGGCCAGGCGCTTGTCGCGTGGAACTTCGGGTGCTTCGAACGCGTCGGTTCTGGCGTTGAGCACGAGCGGAACGCCGGTCGCAGCGGCGGCCTGCCGCGCGGCCCGCACACGCTCGACGGCGAGTGCGAAGTCGATCAGATGTTTCTCTTCCATTCTGTCTTCCAGATTCATCCCTACCGCGCCCGCGTCGATCGCGCGACGCACGGTCTCGCGGACGGCGTCGGGCGTCTGGCCGTAGCCCGCTTCCAAGTCCGCCGTGATCGGAACGGAAATCCGCCGCGTGATGCGGGAGACCGCCGCGAGCATCTCATCGCGACTGATGCGCTCGCCGTCGGGCATGCCCAGGCTGAACGCGATTCCCGCGCTGGTCGTCGCCAGCGCCTTGAAGCCCGCCTCCACGAAGATCCTGGCGCTGCCGGCGTCCCATGCGTTCGGGAGGACCAGCATCGGCCCGTCGACGTGGAGCCGTCTGAGAGTCTCGGCCTTTTCGCGCATGTGCGGGTATGTTATCCGATCCTCGAGTGGAGTCAAAGGCGATGTCTCTTCCGGTCCTCCTGCTTCTGTCTTTGCAGCAGCCTGCGTGCGTCTCGCGGCCAGCCAAACTTCCTGCGGTCGCGGAGCGCTGGGCGGCGGCACGCGCCCGTGCGCACGCCATCGCCTGCGAGAAGCTCGTGCCCAACATCCCCGGCTTCGCGTTGGCCGTGGCAGTAGACGGGCGCGTCGTGTGGTCGGAGGCGTTCGGGTACGCGAGCCTGGAGACGCACCGCCCGGCAACGGCGGCGACGCAGTTCAGAATCGGGAGCGTCTCGAAGTCGCTGACCGCCGACGCCGTCGCGCAGCTGTACGAGCAGGGGAAACTGGACCTCGACGCGCCCATACAGCGCTACGTGCCGACCTTTCCCGAGAAACGTGGTGTCATCACCACGCGGCTGCTCGGCGGCCACCTGGCGGGGATCAGGCACTACCAGGGAAACGAGTTCCTGCTCAATCAACCATACTCGACGGTCACCGCGGGACTAGCGGTTTTTCAGAACGATCCACTCGTCGCGCCGCCTGGGACGCGCTACTCGTACTCGACGTACGGATTCAATCTTATCAGCGCGGTGGTGGAGGGAGCGTCCGGACAGCAGTTCCTGGCGTACATGAGCCGGCACGTCTTCCAGCCGCTGAGGATGAGTAGTACCGCGCCGGATCGGAACGACAGTCTGATCCCGAACCGGACGCGATTCTATGAGCGCACCGAGTCCGGCGAGTTCGTGCCGGCGCCGACGGTGAATAACAGCTACAAATGGGGGGGTGGCGGGTTTCTCTCCACCGCCGAGGACTTGGTGCGCTTCGGCACGGCGCATCTGGCGCCCGGGTATCTGCAGGCTGCGACACTCGACCTGCTGTTCACCCCGCAGCGCACCTCGTCGGGCGAAACCACTCCCTATGGGATCGGCTGGTTCGTGGCGACTGACACACTCGGACACCGCACCGTTTTTCATGGGGGCAGCTCGATCGGTGGCACGACGGTTTTCGGCGTGGACCGCGATTCGCGAGTGGTGATCGCCTTGGTGACCAATCTCACCGGCGCGCGCGTCGACGCGGCGGAGCAAATCAGACTGGTGTTCGACTCGGCGGCGACCGGGCCTCCCCAGCTCCCGCGGCCCTAGGTCACCTCGCCAGGCGGTAGCCGGTTTTGCGGACGGTGAGAATGTGCCTGGGGTTGGCGGGATCGCTCTCGAGCTTGCGGCGGAGCTCGGCAACGTGCGTATCCACGGTGCGACTCATCACTTCGGCGCTGTAGCCCCAGACTTCCGTGAGCAGCTCGGTGCGCGTGATACAGGCGCCGTCGCGCCGGATCAAGGCGAGGAGGAGATCGTATTCCTTGGGCGTCAGCGCCACCTGCGAGCCGTCCCGCAACACCGTCCGCGACGGCGTGAGCACCTCGATATCGCCGAACTTGTCGAACGGCGGCCCCGGCGGTCCGCCGTTCTTCTTCGGCGCCACGACGCGTCGCAGCAGCGCCTCGATGCGTGCCAGCAGCTCGAGTACGCCGAACGGCTTGGTCACGTAATCGTCCGCGCCGAGGCGGAGACCGCGGACTTTGTCCGCCTCTTCGCCGCGGGCGGTGAGGATGAGCACCGGCATGCCGTGCCCGTCTTCGCGCAGCGCACGCAGCACCCGGAAGCCATCCATGCCCGGCAGCATCAGGTCCAGCACAACGAGGTCGGGATTGGCACTGCGCGCGCGCGACAGGCCTTTCGTCCCGTCCTTCGCCACTTCGACCTCGTAGCCTTCGATCTCGAGATTATTGCGCAATCCGTAGGCGAGATCGGGGTTGTCCTCGATGACGAGGATCCGCTTGGGTCCGATCGCGGACGCGATCATGCGGGCAGCTCGATCACGACGCGGGTCCCACTCCCGCCCGCGTCGGGGGCGTCATCGATCCAGGTTCGACCGTGATGGAGGCTGACGAGCTCGCGCACGACGGCGAGTCCGATGCCGCTGCCCGCGACGGCTGAGCCGCGGTCGCGCTCCAGCCGCCAGAACCGCTCCCACACCCGCTCGCGGTCGGCGCGTGGGATGCCGGGCCCGCCATCCGCGACCCACAGCCGCGCGGCGCCGTTTTCCCGCGTTGCGCCGATCCGCACTTCCTGGCCCGCGGGGCCGTACTTCACGGCGTTGTCGAGCAGGTTGAGCAGCATCTGCCGCACGGCGCCGGGATCGGCGGGCACGACGAGGTCCTCCGGTATCTCCGCGGCGACCGTCGCGCCGCGCGCGGCGGCGAGCGGCGCAAAGCCGTCGATCACTTCCTGCACCAGCGGCGCGAGGGCGGTCGGCTCGGGCGCGATGTGCGTCGTCTGCCGCTCCGACCGCGAGAAGTGCAGCAGGTTCTCGACGAGGTGTGTCAACCGCCGGGCTTCCTGGTCGATGATCGCCAGCGAGCGGCGCCGTTCTTCGTCGGATCGCACGCGCCCCAGCGTCAACGTCTCGGAGAACATCCGGATCTGTGCGAGCGGCGTGCGCAGCTCGTGCGATACGCCCGAGATGAAGTCGGTCCGCAGGCGGGTCAGCTGCGATTCGCGGCGCAGCTGGAGCAGCGCGGTGCCGATCAACGCCGCGGTGAGTCCCAGCAAGCCGAGGATCAGCGGCAGGCGAGACTTGGGCAGGCCGCCGATGATCAGCTTGTCGGCCATCGATGCCCGTAGCGTCGTCTGCGCGGCCAGATCGCCCATGTCGGTGCCGACCGTGTCGCTGCCGGTGAAGGGCGACGTGTACTGCACTGCCGAGCGGTAGATCTCGACGCCGTAGCGGTCGGTGATGATGATCGAGCCCATCGAGTCGTACTGCACACCGCCGGTCAGCGGCCGCGGCAGCAGCGGAAATTTATCGGTGGCCTCGGCGACGAGCGGCCGGAGCGCGGCCGGCTTCGCTTCGAGCCCGATCGCGGTGCGCAGCATCCCATCCGCGTCCCGCAGCACCGTGTACGCGATGTAGCGCCTGTCGCCTCCCAGTTGTCCGAGCACCGTGCCCATATGCCAGGAGGTGTCATAGACGGCGCGCGTGTGTTGGGGCAGCGTGTCGACCAGCCAGCGCCGCACGCGTTCGGGCACCGTCTGCCCGGACGTCGTCAGCGCGCCGGTCGCCAAATCCAGGCGGAACGTGAACCGGATGTAGGGCGCGAGCGAGAACTCGTGCTCCATGATGTCGAAATGCAAGTCCTTGGGGCGCGGCAACGGCTTGTGTGGCGCCATTTCATGCGCATGCTGTAACGCTTTCAGCGGCGGCGTGACGGCAAAGTAGATCCCGCGCGCGCTTTGCAGCGCCACGCGCGATGCGGCGAGCTTCGCGTAGTCGCGCAGCACGCGATCGGCCTGCGCGCGATGATAGCGCGCAGTCCCATACGCCTGCACGCCGAGCGCAGCCGCCACGGCAAACGCGAGCACCAACAGCACCGCAACGACGGCGCCGCGTCGCACCCGGAAACGAGTCATGGATTGAAGAATCCCTCTTGGGCGCTGAACGGGCAACAGTCGGCGAAGTCGACTGGACGGTTCCCTGACACAGCGCACACGCCGCGGCGACCTTCTCCAAGCACGATCCGCCTACATTCTGGACGAAGAAGGAAGTAGGTCGCGGCGCAAGTGTCGACGGCCACTTGTCCCGACCTCGCCAACCCGGAGCGCAACAGTGGCTCCGGGTTTGGTTTTTGTGGTTAGTTAGAGAAGAAGACCCCGCCGTTCCCGCCTTCAAAGCGGGGGTTCACGACGTTTGCGAACTTCGAGCCGAACGTGTAGCTGATCCCGAAGAACGTGAAGTAGCTGTACGACGTCGCCAACTGCCGCCGGCGCAGCAGGACCTCTTGCTCCGACGCGCCCGACTTGGGCAGGAACAGCTGGTCGTGAATCAGTGCCACGCTGCCGAAGAAATTCAGCGACAACCCCTTGTACACCCGGAATTCGCCGTTCCCGAACATGGTCACGCGGTTCTTCTTGAAGTCGTACAGATAATTGCTCGCCTCGAGTGCGATCCCGGTCGATCCCCAGGGCTGTTTGATGCTCAGCGACATGCTCAATGCCTGATTGAGACGCGTCTCGGTTGTGCGGTTGAATATGGTAGTGTCACGATATCGGAACGATTTCAGCCCGACCTCATAGCGGAGCGTAAACAGCCGGCGAGTGGATGCGGAGTACGGATACACGTCGTATTCGATTGCGGGCGCCACCGCTATCGCGAGCTTCTCATTCAGGAATGTCGAAGACGCCGCGGACGCCTGGCCTCCGACCGACCAGTGAGGGCCGATACTGCGCACGACCATCGTACTTGCGTCGTAGCTGCGGCTGATACTGGTGATGATCTCCTCCCCCACGCGGTTGCCGAGGCTGTCGAGTACGTCGAGAGTAAAATTGCTCTGGTTGTAACTCTGATTGAGCGACAGGCGCAGTTTCCACGCGTCGGTGACGCGATTTGCCGACAACGTGCCGAACCAATTCTGAAACTTGAAGGTCTTCTCTCCCTGCAGATTGCCGTTCATCTGGGAACGGAATACCCAATAGTTCCACGGGTCGCGCACCTTGGCTGCCGCCTGTGCCGGCGCGCTATACGAAATCTCCAGCAGCCGTGCGACCGGTGTCTGCGCGACAAAACGGATGAGGCCGAGGCGCATGGTGCGCGCCAGGCCGCTGCGAATGTCGTCCTGCGTGTCGGCGGAGCGGGACGCCCAGCGCAGCGTGTCCGCCGCGCCTGCAAACCGCTCGAGGCCAATGAAGCTGAGCGTGTACTCCTGGCCACCCCCCGTGCTTTGGGTCGTCACGAGCACGTGCACCTGCGCGAACTGGCGGTCGCGCACCCAGTTCACGAAGGTGATCTCGGTGCGGTAGTAATCGAAATCGCAGAAGGTGTCGGGACAATCGAGAAACACCCGCACGGCGGAATCCTGTACCGTGCGGGTGCTGTCCTGTGCGGCGAGCGGGGCAAAAGCAAAGGCACATGCAGCGGCGATCGCGCCAACCCGCATGTGCCTTGCTCCCGTCGAGAGGTCTTACGTCAACGATTCGACATTGCCGGTACGACTCTCATTTTACCAAGCATTTCCGCAACTCGTTCCGCCGCGATCCCGAGGACACAACCGATCGCCAGCGCGATGACGATGCGAATCCCACCGTTGATGGTGACGGCGCGCGCACCCATAGCAGTCGCGGCACCGACCAGAGCGCCTACCGTGTACGTCAGCAGCGGGATGCGGGCCTGGTAGACCATCCCGAACACCGCGGCACCCAGGAGCAAAGCGTCCAAAAGATCATTCCGGCCGAGCGCGGTAGAAACGGCGGCATAAAGCAGCGCCCACACCACGCCGGATGCCGACCCGAGTATCGACTTCTGCAGTCCAGGAATTCCGCTACCTGCGCCCACGAAGCAGCCGAGGCCGATGATGACAGGCCAGAGCTGCAGGGGCAGCTTGCCGAAATGCGAGATGACGGCCCAGAGGGCCGCGACAATGGCCAGACTCAATGCTTTGGTGGTTGAAGCGCTCATCTGTTGGGCCTCCTCCATTGAAGGGGGATCTGGGGCGGCAACATAATGAACCGGCAGGGCGTGGTGCAACGCTCCGTGCCTAAACTCGTTGAATTACATAGGCTTCCATCGCGTAATACTCGGGCAGCCCGAGGCGGTCGGCGCGCGCCGCGGTCTCCAGATTCCGCGCTTCCACCCGCTGCCAGAACTCCCGTTCGTCGTACCCGGGGAAGGGCGCCGTGTCCTTTTGGGATTGATGCCGGAAGATCGCAAGGATCTTGGCGTGCAGCTCATCCTGCGACAGCGGAACGAGCACATCAGCCTCGGTGAGCGACCATTCCTGCCACGCGCCGCGATACAGCCACACCTCCGGCTTGCTGCCCTGATAGCGCGCGAGCGCCGCTTCCACGGCGGCCTTGCACGTGCGATGGGTGCCGTGGGGATCGGAGAGGTCGCCGGCGACGAACACGAGATCAGGTCGCGTCGCGTCGATCAGCCGCAGCACGATCGCGATGTCCTCTTCGGACAGTGGCCGCTTGCGCACTTCGCCCGTCTGGTAGAACGGGAGATCGAGGAACCGCGCACTGCTCGCGGGAATGCCGACCGCGGCCAATGCGGCGATCGCTTCCGATTCCCGGATGAATTTCTTGAGGTGCTGGACGACGGGGATGTCGATCTCCCCGGGCGCCTTCTGCTCCATGCCGGCGTTGACGGTGGCGCGGGCGCGTTGCACGGCGGATGTGTCGAGCCCCAGCGACCCGGCCGCCCGTTCGACGAAGTCCAGATGGCGGGTGACATCGTGATCGAATACGGCGATGTTGCCGCTCGTCATGTACGCGACGACCATCTGATTCTCGTTCTCCCACAGCTTGCGGAGAATGCCGCCCATCGAGATGACGTCGTCATCGGGATGCGGGGAGAAGACGAGCACGCGCTCGTGCGCCGGAAGCTTGGCCCGGCCCCGAATCTTCTCGCGCAGCCGGTTGAAGACCTGGCCGTTGATGGGACCGGCCGACCCCGCGCGCGCGAGCAGCGGGCTCAGTTGATTCTCCGCGTAGTCACGTGCGGACAACTTCAGCACCGCCTTCGTGCTGCGCTCGGCGAGCCACACGACGGCGCGTTCCACCATCGCGGGTGTCCAATCGATGCCCTCCAGGATCCAGGGCGTCTTGATCCGTGTCAGCTCGGCGGCCGCCGGCAGGTCGAGATAGAACGTGACGCTCGGGTGGCGCTGCAGGAACGTGGCGGCGACGTCGGTGGAGATGTCACCTTCGACCGCGCGCGCGACGATCCCGGACTTGTGCTCGCCGGTCGCGAGCAACGCGATCTCTTTCGCGTCGAGAATCGTCGCGACGCCCATCGTGATCGCTTCGCGCGGGACGTTCTCGACACCGAAGAAGTCGGCGGCGGCGTCCTTTCGCGTCAGGGTGTCGAGCGTGACGATCCGGGTCCGCGATGCCGCGTCGGAGCCCGGCTCGTTGAACCCGACGTGCCCCGTCTTCCCGATGCCGAGCAGCTGGAAGTCGATGCCGCCGGCGGCGCGAATCGCTGCTTCATACGCGGCGCACGCGTCGTTCACACGCTCGCGCGGCGTCACGCCTTCGGGAATGTGGACGTTGTGCTTCGCGATGTTCACATGCGCGAAGAAGTTCTCCCACATGTAGCGGTGATAGCTGTGGGGGCTGTCGGGCGACATCGGGTAGTACTCGTCGAGATTGAACGTGATGACGTGCGAAAAATCGACGTCGCCTGCCTGGTGGAGGCGGATCAGCTCTTCGTAGACGCCCAGCGGGGTACTGCCGGTAGCGAGACCGAGCACTACCTTGCCCTTGGCCTGCGTCTCGCGCTGGATGACCTCCACGATGCGCTCGGCGACTCGGGCGGCAAGATCCGAGTGCTCGGGAAAGACGACGGTGTTCAGTCGCTCGCGGTCGCGCGAGCTTTCAATCGTGGTGGGGGGCAAGCGGCGCGCGGTAGCCTTGGCCATCTACACCTTTACTTCGATCGTCGCACCGCGCTTGTAGCGGACGTACAGCCAGGCCATCGGGACGATCATCAAGCCGGCGGCGATGATGGTGAGGGCGAGCAGCACCGCGGATAACAGCACCGCCTGCTGGGAGGCCTGGGCCGCCCGGAACATCGCTGAATCCTGCTTGGCGAGCAGGACGATCATCGCCTGGCGCGCGTCGGTGCCGACCCCGGTTGCCGTGCTCGTTAGGCCGCTGAGCACGGTCTGGACCAGGTCGCGCTCGCGGTCGTCGGGCATGGCGTTGCCGAGTTCGGCGAGCTGCACCCGCAGCATGCGGCCCAGGGTGTCCCGCTGGGCCACGGCTTCGGGCCGGCGGAACCGCGGATCGGTGCTGGTCGCCATTTCACGCCATACCTCGAGCCCGGCGTTGTAGCGGTGCAGGGTTTCGGACGTACGGGCGCCACGGGTCACGGTGGTGGCTGCCGCGTTGAGCGAACCGATCAGCCACAACCCAATGACGAGGGCCACGGCGAGTGTCACCGCGCTGATGGTAACCGCGATCCCCGGCCGGATAAACGTGTAATCCTTCATTGCGACGGCGAAGGATGAGCGTCCGACCGAGGGGCGCGAGGGGAAACCAGGAGGTGGTGTCGTCATGCGCCAGACGCTAGTCTCCGCTTGACGGCGCTGCAAGGGGTCGCAATTTCTATTGTGCGCCCCCCACCCGACAACCCGATCACATTGGGATGCCGATGGAGGACAGGTTGAACGCAGAGGTGCTTCGCCAGGCAAGTGCGGTCGTGGGACGCCCGGTCGTGCTGTGGGAAGTTATTGGGTCTCACCAAGCCGTCGCTCGCGCCAGCAGCGGGACGGATGTTGGTGCTCAGCCTCCCGGCTTCGATCTCGACGCCATCCTGAGACGTTGGAACGTTCCGATCGCGGTGGGATCGCTGTGGGTGACGGCGCCTGGTCCTACCCCGGACGCATGGGTTGTGGCGCCCGTGCGCGCGCGTCCACCCGCGCCGCCGCCCGGCGGCCGCGAGCGACGCAGCAAGGAGCGGCTCGCCCTCGAGTTGGCGGGGCTGGCCATCGGCCTCGCTTCCGGCTCCGCGTCTGGCGACTCGTCGTCCGGCATGCTCGTGCATCAGGCGAGCAATCCGTTGACCGCCGCGCGCGCCGGACTCCAGCTCTCCATGGAATCGATCGGCCGGTGGGTGGACCTCGCGGCAGACCGCCGCCTCGCCCTGCTGGACGATCTCGGCCAGGTGCTCGAAGATCTCGACCGCACCTCCGAGCTGCTGCGCGCGATGAGGCAGAGCGCACGCGCCGGGACCCTGACCGCGCGCAGTCAACGCGGCGGGCGGTTCGACGCCGTCCGCGTTGTGCGGTCCTGTCTGACGCTCGAACGGCGTCTGTTGCGCGACCGCGGCATCGAGCTCGAGTTCACGACGTCGCTCGACACGCTGTACATGAAGGGCGATGCCAACGCGTTGTTCGACCTGCTCGTGAGCCTCGTTCGCACAGCCGCCGACCCGAGCGCCGGGCAGCCGAAGCCCGTGCGCGTGCAGCTCGAGCAGAAAGGCAAGGAGCTCGAGCTCACGGTCAGCGGTGGCCGGTCGCTGGCGAATTTCACCAAGGTGCGCACTGCGACAGAGGACATCTTCAGCGGCACGGTGAAGGTCCAATCACCGGCGAGCGCCGAAGAAGGCGACACGACCCTCACGATCGCCCTCCCGTTACCGCCGCAGCGGGACGCGGACCGCCGCCCCTAGGCGAGCAGCGCCTGCAGATCGAGCGGCCGCGTGTGCATCCGGATGGCGCCGTCCGGTCCACGCGGCCATTCGTTTTCCGGCCGGTCGCGATACAACTCGATGCCGTTCCCGTCCGGATCGCGCAGGTAGATCGCTTCACTCACGCCGTGATCCGATGCGCCCTCGAGGGCGATGCCATGCTCGAGCACCCGGCGCACGGCGGCGGCAAGCGCGGCACGGTCGGGATAGAGAATCGCGAAATGGTAAAGCCCGGTCGTCCCCTCGGCCGGGCGCGGGGCGCCGCGGCCTGCCCACGTGTTGAGCCCGATGTGATGATGGTAGCCGCCGGCCGACACGAAAACGGCGTCGGCGCCATAGCGGGCCGTGACTTCGAAGCCCAGGACATCGCGGTAGAACTGCAGGGCGCGATCCAGGTCGCTCACGGTCAGGTGAACGTGGCCGATTCTGGTGCGAGGATCGATCGTCATGTCATCTCCACAACATCCTGAGGTTCCCCGGTTACATTTCCCCGCATGAACACAGCCAAAATCCCGACCCCGGTCAACGAGCCCGTCCTCGCCTACGCTCCGGGCTCACGCGAACGCACCGAGCTCAAGCAGTCGCTCAAAGACTTGAGTGGCCGGCAAATCGAGATCCCGGTCGTCATTGGCGGCAAGGAAATCCGCACCGGCAAGACCGTCGATGCGGTGATGCCGCACTGTCACCGGCACGTCCTCGCCAAAGTCCATCAGGCCGGCCCGGAGGAGGTCACCGCGGCGGTCAAAGCCGCTCGCGAAGCGTGGCGCGACTGGTCGAGCTGGAGCCTGGCCGATCGCGCCGCCGTCTTCCTCAAGGCAGCGGACCTGCTCGCGACGCGCTGGCGCGCCATGCTCAATGCCGCCACGATGCTCGGCCAGAGCAAGACGGCGTTCCAGGCGGAGATCGATGCGGCGTGCGAGTTGATCGACTTTTGGCGCTTCAATGTCCACTACGCCGAGCGGATCCACGCGGAGCAGCCGCTGTCGGTCGCCGGGAGCGGGATGTGGAATGCGCTGGACTACCGCGGGCTCGAAGGATTCGTCTACGCCATCACACCCTTCAACTTCACGGCGATCGGCGGCAACCTGCCGACTGCGCCGGCGATGATGGGGTGCACGGTCGTCTGGAAGCCGGCCGCGACAGCGTCCTACTCGAATTACCTCGTGTTCCGGCTGTTGCAGGAGGCGGGGCTGCCCCCCGGCGTCATCAACTTCGTCCCCGGTCCCGCCGCCGTGATCAGTGAGCGACTGCTGGCCGACCGCCATCTGGGCGGCATCCACTTCACGGGGTCCACGGAAGTCTTCCAGACGCTGTGGAAGCAGGTCGCCGGGAACCTGACCGGCTACGCCGACTACCCGCGGCTCGTTGGGGAGACCGGCGGCAAGGACTTCATCCTCGCCCACGCGAGCGCCGACGTCGATGCGCTCGCGACCGGAATCGTGCGCGGCGCCTTCGAGTATCAGGGCCAGAAGTGCAGCGCCGCCTCGCGCGCCTATGTGCCGGAATCGCTCTGGCCCAAAGTGCGTGAGCGCGTGCTCGGCCTGCTCGCCGAGGCGAAGGTGGGTGACCCGGCCGACTTCCGCAACTTCATGGGCGCGGTGATCGACAAGAAGTCGTTCGACAAGATCCAGGGCTACATCGCGAAGGCGAAGCACGACGCGAAAGCGAAGATCCTGTTCGGCGGCGAGTGCGACGACGCGGACGGGTACTTCGTGCATCCGACGGTGATCCAGGTCGAGGATCCGACCTACCGTACGATGTGTGAGGAGATCTTCGGGCCGGTGCTCTCGCTCTACGTGTATCCGGATAAACAATGGAAGGAGACGCTGGCGCTGGTGGATCGGACGTCGCCCTACGCGCTCACGGGCGCCGTGTTCGCGCAGGACCGCGCGGCGCTGGCCGAGGCCGATGCGGCGCTACGCTACTCAGCCGGCAACTTCTATCGCAACGACAAGCCGACAGGCGCCGTCGTGGGACAGCAACCGTTCGGCGGCGGACGTGCCAGTGGGACGAACGACAAGGCGGGGAGTCTGCTCAATCTGATTCGCTGGACCAGCGCCCGGGCCGTCAAGGAGAACTTCGTGCCCCCCCGCGATCCCTGGTATCCGTTCATGGCGGAGGCTTGAAGGCGCCTCTCCTGGTCTGGGCGATGGCGGTGGCATTTCTCCTGCTCGTGGCGTCGCTGTTGATCGGCTCGTTCACCAAGCCGGAGTTTCCGGCCTATGCAATCGGGCCGCACGCCGACAGCACCTACACGCTCGATGCCTCGCGCGGCGACGCGTGGCGCTGGTGGGGCGACCTCGGCTTTCGCCGCAATCACGTCATCACTGCTCCCGGCGCGGGAGCGATCGACCTCGGTCTCATGGCGTTCGACTCCGTCAGGGAGCTTCCCACGGACGGGTACATCGCAACGAGTTTCGCCGCGGACACCGTAAACTCGGCCATCGGCAAGTGGTACGACTACAGCATGTGGTCGCACCTGCTGACGTCCAGGCACCACGTCTACGCGATCCGCACGCGGTCCGGAGAGCTCGTCGCGCTCGAGATTCTCGCCTACTACTGCCGCGAGGTCGGCGCCGCGTGCTACACCGTGCGCTCTAAAACAACGCGCCCCCGACCAGCTACGTCGGGGGTGCGTTAATGAGAGACCGCGGGAGCGTTACTTAGCAGCGGCGGGCGGCAGGATCTTGAACATCCCCGTCCCGCAAACCGGACAAACACCCTTTAGCGCGGGGCGGCCATTGGCCATCTTCACCTGCTGGGCGTTCGAGATCTTCCGCTTCGCCTTACACTTCACGCAGTAACCTTCATCCGCGGCCATCGTGCTCTTTGCCTTTGCCATTGTCTGTCGCTCCTCCAGTTCGGGGCACGGCGGGGAACGGGAAGTCTAAGCGCCAGACAACATAATAAGGTCGTGCTAGGCGGTGGTAACCTGGCCGTCCTGAAAGCCATTACGTTTGTGCGTTCCGTCACAGAACGGTTTTATGGCAGAGCCCCCACATCTGCACAGCACAACGACTTCCGACGGTTTGCCGTCTTTCCGGGGCGGGGGTGTTAATACCTGCCCGTCGGGCGTCACGATCCGCACCGGCCCGTCGATGATGAGCGGGCCATTGGGCCTCGGAGTTATGGTCACTTGGGTCATGCCGCCCAATATAGGGGCACGCTTCCCCGCCAGACGGGGTATTTCCCGCGTGCGTAGCACGATGCACACCCGCCTTTCCCTCATCGTATGCGGCGCCGCTCTGGCGGCGTGTTTCGGCGAGCGCGGTCCGTTCACGAATCGCATGGCCCATTCCGGGACGAGCTATCTCGCGCGCGCGGCGCGCCAGCCGGTTCGCTGGCAACCATGGGGCCGCGATGCCTTCGCGCTCGCTGCAAAGCTCGACCGGCCCGTCCTCCTGTACATCGGCAGCGATGCCTGCCGCTGGTGCGCCGAAACTGACCGCGCGATCTACACCGATCCGGCAATCGGCGGGCTCATCAACGCGCTGTTCGTGCCGATCCGCGTGGACCGCGACGAACGGCCCGATGTCGCGCAGCGCTATCAGGCGGCGGTCGAGCACCTGGCCGGACTGCACGGGTGGCCGCTGACCGTGTTCCTCACCGCCGACGGCTCCGCGTTCTTCGGCGGCACCTATTTCCCCGCCGACGATCCGATCACGGGGCGCGGGCTCAAGCAGCTGTTGCCCGAAGTGGCGAGGAGCTATCGCGAGCAGCGCTCGTTCATCGACCAGCAGGCCGCGCTGGTGCGGCAGCTGGTCATCACGAGCAACGGCACGGCACGTGGCGTGGTGCGTGCGGCGCGCGTGCAGGAGGGAATCGCGTCGGTCGCCCGAGAGCTGGAGAATGCCGTTCGCACCCGAGCGGCCGCCGGCAGCGTAATGCTCGCGGCGGCCACGGGCCTGCTGCTGTCGGGTGACACGACGGCGCACGCGGGGGCGTTGCGGGCGCTCGATCTCATGCTCGACACGACCGCCGCGCTTGCCGGGGAGGATCCTCCACGGCTCGTGCGCGCGGCACTCGTCGGCAGCCTCGTACAGGCGTGGGCGACGACCGGCGAGGTGCGCTATCGCGAGGCCGGCCGCCTGCTGGTTCGAGATCTGGCGAACGACCTGGCGGATCCCGCTGCGCAAGGCGCGGACGGTGCCGTATTTGCCGACCAGGAAGCATTCGTCATCGAGCACGTGCTGATCGCCGCAGCGACGCTGGGCGAAGTCGCGGCGGAAAAACGCGCCCGCACGGCGCTCGATGGTTTGCTGCGGCGCACGTACGCGCGCACCTGGGGCGTGCGGCACGCGATTGGTGACGCTCCAGCGGCGGGACTCACGGCGCCGCTCGGCATGCTGCAGGACCAGGTGCAGGTCGCCGCGGCGTGCCTGGCGGCGCACCAGGTCAGTAACGAGTCGCGCTATCTGGATGTCGCGCTCGACCTCGCCGCCGTTGTCGAGCGGCGCTATGCCGATTCCCTCGGCGGCTACTACGATCTCGCGAATGCGCCCCCCCCTCCCGCGTCATTGCCCACCCCCGGAGATCGAACCAAGCACGTCTTCGACGACGTCCTCCCGGGTCCGAATGCCGAGCTCGCGCTGCTCCTTACTCACCTGGCACGAGTGACGGGCGACCCGACCTACCGGCGGCGCGCCCAGGCCACCTTGGAGACGTTCGCCGGCGCCATGCCCGGCGCCGGTGTCCGGGCGACGACGTTTCTCGCCGCAGCGCAGGAAACCCTTGGAACACCGTGACGAAGCCCCCGGGGAGGGGGTCACTGAGATGGTGAACAACGGGGCCCCCGATGTTGAAGTAGTCGCCCGGATCTTGGGCGGCGATGGGGAGGCGTTTGGGATTCTCATCCGGCGATACGAGCCGGGCCTGCTTCGCTTCGCGACGCGCATGCTCGGGAATCCCGACGCCGCGGCCGATGCGGTAGCTGAGAGTCTCGTACGCGCCTACCGGCATTTGGCGCAGTGCCGCGACCCTGAGCGCCTGCGCAGCTGGCTGTACCGGATTACCGGGAATCGTTGCCGCAGCCATCTCGCGCGCCGGCACACGAACGACATCTCGCTGAGCGACGCACCGCCGCTCGCAGACGGCTCGGATGCCTGGGCCGCGCTTGAACGAGGTGAGCAGGTGGCGCTGGTGGAGCGTGCGCTGGCCGCGTTGCCGGCCGAAAAGCGCGAGGCGTTCGTCTTGAAGCACGTCGAGGGGATGAGCTACGAGGAGATGGCGACGGTGACGGGAGCGCGCATTCCGACGCTCAAGATGCGAGTCCATCGCGCCCGCGAAGCATTACTGGCGGCGCTGGAGGAGGTCGTACGATGAGCCCAATTGATCCACGGTTGCAGGAAGCGCTCGACGGAGAGCGTGATCCAGGCGAGCTGCCGGCGGATCTGCGGGAGGCGTACGCCCGGCTGACCTCCGCCACGCAGGTGCTCAGCGCGACACCGCGGTTGAGCGTCGCGGCGCGCGTGATGGCGGAGATCCGCCAGAACCCGGCCCCCGCCCCGGCCTACACCAGAGGTCCGTTGCGGCGCTCGCTTCGCTGGCTGGGCCGGCCGATCACCGTGCGCCTGCGTCCCGCTTGGACACTGGCGCTCGCCGCGGGCCTGGCAGCCACCCTGCTTTTGCGGTTCGGACCCAGCGGCCCGGTACCGGGCGTCGCTGAAGGCGTCGCGAAATTCGTGGGCCACTTCCCCGGCGCGCGGTCGGTCGAAGTCGTCGGCTCGTTCAACGACTGGAGCCGCGGTGCGCTGGCGCTGAATGACGACGACCACGACGGCATCTGGCACGCCGACGCGGTTCTCCCCGCGGGTCAGCACGAGTACATGTTCGTGGTTGACGGCGAACGCTGGGTGTCCGACCCACTGGCGGGGCGATACGTCGACGATGGATTTGGCGAGGGTCAACAGAACTCGCTGCTCATCGTGCGTCCGGCGGCCGCTCAGCCATGATGGTCCGGCTGGCGCTCGCGCTCGGGCTGGCCGCGGGGCCGCTGACGGCGCAAAACGGCAATCCCCGGCTCGCCGGTCGCGTTCCCCCAGCTGCGCTTCCGGCAATCGACTCGATCATCGCCACCGCGGTGGCCGAGAGCCTGCCCACCGAGCCACTGGTTCAGAAGGCGCTCGAGGGCAGCGCCAAGAACGTGCCCGCCGACCGTTTGGTGAACGGCGTGCGGCGGGGCCTGCTCCAGCTGCGGGCGGCGCGGGTCATCGTCGCGCGCGCCGTGCCGGGCCAGTCGCCCCCCGAAGGCCATGTGGCGGCGGTCTCGGCGGCTTTGGCCCGCGGCTTACCCGCCCCCATCGTGGAGCGGCTGCTGACCGTGGCGCCGAACGAGCCACCCGGCCCGGCGCTGCATGCGGCGGCGGACCTGATCGCGCATCGCTTTGACCCTGATTCCGCCGCCGACTTGCTGGTGGACGCGCACAACAAAGGCTTGCGGGCTGGGCGGTTACTCGACGTGGCGGTCGCCGCCGATCATGAGCTGCAGCGGGGTGGGGGCCGAAGTCCTTCCGAAGCGCTGGCGCACGTCCGGGCTATGCTCCCCAACGTGCCGCCGCCCAGGCGGCCGTGACGCGAGGTGGAACGGGCGGGTCGTATGAGCAACCCTAAACCCGAGGCTTTGAATGTTTCTCCCCGCAATCCTGTTTTTGAGCCTGGCTGCGCAGCAGCCCACGCAGCAGCCCGCTGCCGCACCCGCGAAGCCGACGATGAACGCCTCGCAGCAGGCGGATACGTCGAAGACCAAGCACAAGCGCCGGACGGCCCGCAAGGCGAAACCCGCCGCGGCGGCCCCCGCTCCGCGCGACACGACGAAGAAGCCGTAACCTACGACGTGTAGTCTGAGTTGATCCGGACGTACTCCGGAGAGAGATCGCAGGTCCATACCACCGCCTCCGATCGACCGAGACCAAGGTCGAGTCGGAGGCGGATGGTTTTTTGCTGGAAGATGGCGCGTGCCTGCGCGAGGTCGGCGAGCGCGGTGGCGCCGCCGCTTGCGAGCGTGAGCCAGGGTCCGCCGTTGGTGGATTCAGCGTCCAGCGTCAGTCGGTCGGGCACGAGCGCCACCCCCGCGACGCCGGCCGCCGCCAGCACTCGGCCCCAGTTCGGGTCGCCGCCGTAGATCGCCGTTTTCACGAGTGTCGAGCGCGCGATCGCCCGTCCCACCTCGCGCGCGTGCCCTTCCGTCTGAGCGCCCGTGACGTGGATCTCCAGCCGCTTGCTCGCTCCTTCACCATCCTCCACAACCGCAAGCGCAAGCCGGCGCGCCACCTCGGTCGCGGCCTCTTCGAACAGCTTCCACGTCGCACCGTCGCGTGACGGATCGATCCCCGCATGCCCGTTCGCGAGGAAGAGCACGGTGTCGTTGGTGCTCGTGTCGCCGTCCACCGAGATCGCGTTGAACGTGCGGTCGACCACCCGCTTCCAGAACGGCCGCAAGGCACCGGGCTCCGACACCGCGTCCGTGGTGAGGACGCCGAGCAGTGTGGCCATGTCGGGATGGATCATCCCCGCCCCTTTCGCTATGCCGCCGATCGTGATTGGCCCTCCGGGCGTTTCGACCCGCACCGCGCAGTGCTTCGGGCGGGTATCGGTCGTCATGATCGCGCGTGCAGCGTCGATGCCGCCGTCTGGCGAGAGCTTGCCAGCCGCCTCGCGCAGTCCTCGTTCCACTTTGTCCACGGGAAGGGGCACGCCGATCACGCCGGTCGAGAGGACGAGCGCCGTGCGCGGCGGGAGGCCGGCTGCCTCTTCGGCGCAATGCGCCATCGCCCGGGCAGTCTCGAGCCCCGCAGCACCGGTGCAGGCGTTCGCGACGCGGGCATTCATGGCGACCGCCCGCACGCGCCCCGGCTTCTCGCTGAGCAGCGCGGCGTCGTAGATAACGGGTGCAGCGCGCAGGGCGTTCTTGGTGAAGACGCCGGCGGTGGCGCAGCTCGTCGCGCTGACGAGCAACGCCACGTCGAGTGCGCCGTCCGATTTGAGACCGGCGTGCGCCGCCGCGGCGGTGAACCCGCCGGGCGATGTCGCCGATCCGCCGTCTATCGTGGAAATTGCGGGGGACATGGTCGCTTGTGTAACAGTGCTCCGTTTCTTATCATAGCACAACCTTCCCTGGGGAGACTCGTTCGATGTCGGACCCGTTCCTCAGTTCCGACGAATACGACGAACGTGCGCATCAGCTCTACAACGAAGGACAATACGACGACGCCATAGATACCCTGCGCGAAGGCCTGGGGTTGTATCCCCACGCCGTCGAGCTGCACGTCGGGATGGGCTATGCCCGGCTCGCGCGCGAGGAATTTGCCTGGGCCAGGCGGGCGTTCGAAGAGGCGCGCGGTCTCGACCCCGATCACGAGGATACGCTCGCCGGACTGGGTGAAGTGCTGCTCAAGTTCGGGGACCGCGCCGGCGCGCTCGCCTGCTTCGAGCATGTGCTCGCGCTCGGATTTCAGGACGATCACGACCTCATGTTACAGATCGGTCGCGCGCTGTTTCGTGAAGGCGTGCTCGACCAGGCGCGCCGCTTCTTTGAGGGGGCGCTGCGCGCGCACCCCGACTCCGCCGATGCGGCGGCGTGCGTAGGGTACGCGGCGCACCGGCTGGCGGACGAAGGCGGCAGCCTGCATTGGCTGCGGCGCGCGCTCGAGCTCGACGCGAGCCTCGGCGAGGCGCGCATCTATCTCGCCAACCTGCTGTACGACCGCGGCGAGTATGAGGCCGCGCTGTTTCATCTCGAGCGGACCGGGCCCGAAGAGCACTATGACGCGCTCGCGATCTGGCGGCTCGTCGAGCTGAAGAAGAGTGTGTACCGCCTTCCCGACGACGATCCCGAGCTCGTGCCGTGGAACGAGCGTCTCACCGAGCTGGCGGGCGACGCAGCTCCCGAGGACATCCTCCTCGCCGAGATCGAAGCGATGACGCCGGACGGTCAGATCCGCGATCCCCGCCAGCTGGAGCTGTTCGGGACGCTGCTCACCGAGCTGCAGGGCATGAAGAACAAGGGCTTCGAGGTCCATCGTGTGAGCACCGTCTCCGGGGCGACCTACGTCGGGACGTGGGAGGAAATCGTGCGGCAGATGAAGGACGACGCCGCCGAATGGGTCGCGGGCTCGCTCGAGGAGTACATGGAAGCGAGCGCCAAGCGCTGGCGCAAACAGACGGGAGTGGCGATTCCGGCCACGGATCCGGAGAGCTTTCTCCGGGCCGGCGCCGATGCTGGGATCCTAAGAATCCTGCATTAGGCAGTCTTCTTGAATCGGATCCCGATCGACAGCGGCCCATCGCCCAGCGCCATCAGGGTGACCGAGCCGGCGAGCAGCAGCGCGTCGAGCTCGATGTTGGCGTGATGCGGCAGTTCGATGGCGATGATCGTCACCGCCATGAACGCCGCCATCGCCGTGGCCCAGAAGCGGGTCCACATGCCGAGCAGCACACACACCGCGCCGACCGTCTCGATGGCGATCACCAGCAATACGAGGAGGGAACTGAGCGACAGGTTCGGGATACCGCCCCGGATCCGGTCCAGGCCGCGGCTCAGGAACACCCCACCAACAGCCAGCCGCATGAAGAACGCGGCGTACGGCGCGAATGAGTTCACGAGGTCTCCGCTAGAACATGGACATCGCGAGGAACGACCGCAGATTGTCGTTCGTCACGCGCAGCCGGGCGGACAGGAGCCGCACGACCGACCATAACACCTTGTAGGCCACGTCGCGGTTGAAGTCGAGGAGGAGCTCGAAGTCGGAACGGGAGATCGTGATGAGGGTGCACGAGGTATTCGCGATCGCGTCGGTGGACCGCTCGGACCGATCGAAGATCGACATCTCCCCAAAGCACGCGCCCGGCTTCAAGACGGCTAGCGCCTCTTCCCCGGAGCCCGGGATGGTTCGCGAGATCCGGACTTCGCCTTCCGAAATCAGGAACAGGCGGTTGCCCGGTTCGCCTTCCTTGAAGACGTATTGGCCGACGGTGTGCTTTTGTTCGCGGCAAACTTCCGCGACCCGGGCCAACTCGCCCTCATCGAGGTCCTGGAAGATGGCGGCTTGTTTTAGCAGCTTGAGGTCCACGGAGGCTAAGGTACGGTCAAACCGCGTTTTGCGGTAGCGGACGCGCTCACGGCGCTGCGATTTCCGCTCGCCGCGCTGTTTCCGTTCGTGGGGTCGCCCATGTGGCAGCTGGCCATCGTCGCGACCGCCGCTGCGAGCGATGTCGCCGACGGGTTCCTGGCACGGCGCTCCGGGTCGTCACGCGCCGGCGCGCTGCTCGATCCCGTCGCGGACAAATTCTTCATGGCCGTTACGTTCGTCACCGTGGCGCGCCGCGGGATGCTGGTTTGGTACGAGCTGATCGGCGTCCTGCTGCGGGATATTCTGGCCGTGCTCGCCTTTCTGGCGACCTGGGTGCTGCGGCGGCCGGTGGCCGTTCCAGCCCGCGCCGGCGGCAAGGCGGTGACGATCGCGCAGCTCCTGACGCTGGTGGCGGCGATTACGGATTGGACCTACACTCGTCACCTCGCATGGGCCACCGCGGCCATTGCAGTGTACGCAATCTGGGACTACGGACGGACCGCAGCGCGCACAACGGCGTCGTCAACCCCGTGACTCGCGAGGAGACAGACAGTGCCCGGAATGCGAACCATCGTGTTGGCCGTCGCTGCGGGAGCGCTGCTCGCCGCTGATCGGGGCGCGGCGCAACAGTTCCAGCCGCCCAAGAACGGGGCGCACGGCGGGACGCGCATCGGGCTGTTTGGATTCGGCGTGCGCAGCGGCGTCGACTTCAGACGATCCGGGCAGTTCGTGTTGGGAGCGACGCTGGACCTCGGCGACCTGTTCACCAATCGCATCCGCTTACGCCCCTCGGCAGAGATCGGTGTCTTCAACGGCCCGAACAGCTACGTCGGCAATTTCGAGGCACTGTGGCGCTTCACCGACGACGAAGAGGTGGCGACTCCCTACATCGGGCTGGGCCTCGGCGTGGCGGGCCGCGATGGCTGCGGCGCCGATCCGGCGTGCCCCGGGCTCTGGCTCAACACCGTGTTCGGATTCGAGCTGCATTACCACTCCACGTTCAACTGGCTGCTCGAGTACCACGGCATGGACCGGATGCGGCGGCACCGGCTGTACATCGGACTGACGACCCGCCGGGGCAACTGAGATGGCGAAGACCGCTGACGTGACGATGCGGTGGCTGCGGGCGCTGCAGTTCGAAGGCAGCGGCACCGGACGGCCGCCGATTCTCGTCGACGGCGATTCGGCCGCCGCCATGCAGAAGCAGCGCGTGAAACTCGAAGGTCTGGACGTCACCATGCGCGGCACGCGCCGCGAGACCGAGCCGCGCCGTTTCACGGCGATCGCCTTTCACTTTGCCGTCCGTGGCGAAGGGGTCGACGACGTGAAAGTCCGCCGCGCCGTGGACCTCTCGCTCGAGAAGTACTGCTCTGTCGTCGCGTCGCTCGCGCCCGACATCGCGATCAGTTACGACGTCGCCATTGCCTAGCCTGTTGTTCCTCCTGCCGGTTCTGGCCTTACAGTCACAGCAGCTCTCCGCGACCGAGCTGAGCCTCGGCGCCGCCGCCGTCGTGGCCCGCCGCACCTTTGCCGGCGGCGAGGTTGGTCTCGCGCATCGCCCCGGTGCGGACAGTCGCATCGCGCTCGCGCTGGGTGGAGGAACGGTCACCGGTCGCGCCGCGGCGCGCGCGGAGCTGACCCTGCAGCTGCTCGTCAACTCGTCATCGCGCTCCGGCCCCGGACTGTACGCAGGCGTGGGCGGCGCGTTCGCCGCGCGCCGCGGCGCGCCGGGCCAGGTGTTTCTCGCGATGCTGCTGGGGATCGAAGCCGCCCCGGGACGCCGCCAGGCGTGGTATGTCGAGCTGGGGTTCGCCGGCGGCGTGCGGGCCGCGGCCGGGTGGCGCATGCGCTGGTTTCGAAAGTAAAAAGGCGCCTCTGACGAGGCGCCCAATCACACCGACGACAAACTGCTCAGACGTTCGCGCCGACGGGAGTCGTCCGGGCTACGACGGGGCGGCAATACCGCTCGCCCAGCACGCGCAGCTCGTTCATCTCGCTCTCGGTCAGGTCGGTGAAGCGATCCGCGAGGTACAGCAACGTGTCGTCGAACCATTCCTTCTGATGTTCTGGCGTCGCCTCCAGCACTCCGCAGCGGAGGATGTGCGAGAACAACTCGTCGCGCGCCTGCTCGAAGCTGGTGGGAATCGAGTACTTCCGGGGCTCACCACGCTTTTTGGCCATGCAGGGGTCTTCCTTTCGGGTTGGCGCCTCATAAAAACGGCGCCGCAAGATAATTAGTTGTGTGGTATAATGCCACAGCAGGAACGCGGGTTCCCGCGCTCCGGGAGGTGGCAATGAGCGAAGAAGTCTATGGGCCCGATCGAGCACAACGCCTCGTCGCGTTGCTCCGGGCGTTGGCCGAGCGGATACAAGAGCTGGACCGGGCGGGCCGGTTGCTCGATGCGGCGCCGGAGCTACAGAAGTTGCTGGGCAATGCGCGCAGCGAGCTGTTTCATTACGAAGTGCGCAGCACGTACGACACGCCGGACGTAGCCGAGAGCCGCCGCATCGTCGAAGAGGCGGGGGGGAGCGGCGACTTCTCGCTGGACGATCCGGACGACGACGAGCCTTGGCGTGGTGGAGGGGGAGGGGAACTCCTGGCATGAACCGATTCTACGCGATGGTGGCTATACTCGCGGTCGTTCTCGGCATCGCGGTGTTCGCCCTGCTCCGCACCGGCGGAACGGCGCCGGCCGCGGCCGCGGGGGCGCCACCGACGGTCGTCGACGATGGATTTCGCGGCTACACACTCGGGCAGGGGACTGCCCCGGTCGAGATCACGGAGTATCTCGATTTCGAATGCCCGGTATGCGCGTCATTCGCCACCATCCAGATGCCGACGATCAAGGAGCAGCTGATCAACACCGGCCGGGTGCGGTGGCGCTACCGGGACTACCCGCTGCCGGTTCACAAGTACTCGCGCTTCGCCGCGCACGCCGCGCAATGCGCCGGCACGCAGGGCAGGTTCTTCGAGATGCACGACCAGTTGTTCATCCACCATCAGTGGGCCCAGACCGGCAAGGATCCGTCCGATCTGTTCCGGAGCTTCGCGCAGGCGGTCGGCGTCGACCTCAAGGCGTACGACGCCTGCATGGAAGCGGGCCGGTACGCCCAGCGCGTCGAGTTCAGCCGCCAGGAAGGGGATCAGCGGCTCGTGGACGGCACGCCGACGTTTTTTGCCAACGGCAAGAAGCTCGACTTCCGCCGGCTGCCGGGGTCGGACGATTTCAAGGTGATCGTCGACAGCATCATCGCACATTCGCCGCCGAAGCCGAAGCCGCGCTGATGCGGCATCGCCAGGCGATCGCGCTGCTCGCGCTCGTCGGCCTGTTCGTCGCGCTCTATCTCTGGCTGCATGCCCTCGGCTTCGGCGGGGCGATCAAGTGCGGTGCATCGGGTGGGTGCGAAGTCGTCCAGACGAGCAAGTGGGCGGTGTTCCTGGGGTTGCCGGTCGCGTTCTACGGTGTCGCGGGCTACTGCACGCTGCTCGCCGTGGCGATCCTCGGCCTGCGGCCGACTGCGCTGCCGGAGCGGCAATGGAGCGTTCTACTCGCGGGCATCGCGAGCGTCGGTTTGTGCTTTACGATCTATTTGACCTATCTCGAGTTCTTCGTGATCCACGCCATCTGTCGCTGGTGCGTGGGCTCGGCGGCGATCATTGCGGCGATTTGAATTGTGGCTGTTGCCGCCCTTCGCCGCCCCCTCGCCGCCCCTTCGCCGCCTACGTCTCCTGAGACTCGTACTGGTCCCGTAGCTTAGCCACAACCGCCGGGTCAGCCAGCGTAGTCGTATCGCCTAACGCCCGTCCCTCGGCGATATCCTTCAGCAGGCGCCGCATGATTTTCCCGCTGCGGGTCTTCGGCAGATCCGCCGAAAAAAGAATGTCATCCGGTTTTGCGAGCGCGCCGATTTTCTTCGAGACGTGATTCTTCAGCTCTTCGCGCAGCGCGTCGGTCCCCTGCTGTCCCTCCTTGAGCGTGACGAACGCCGCGAGCGCCTGACCCTTCAGGTCGTGCGCCCGCCCGACCACCGCCGCCTCCGCGACGGCCGAGTGGTCCACGAGGGCGCTCTCGACTTCCATCGTGCCGATGCGATGACCCGCGACGTTGAGCACGTCGTCCACGCGGCCCAGAATCCAGAAGTAGCCGTCTTCATCGCGCTTCGCGCCATCACCGGGGAAGTACGTGTTCTTCCACCTGCTCCAGTAGACCTGGCGGTAGCGTTCGTCGTCGCCCCAGATGGTGCGGAGCATCCCCGGCCATGGCTTCGTGATGGCGAGATAACCTCCCCCAACCGTCACGTCCTTCCCCTCACCATCCAACAACGCCGCCTCGATGCCCGGAAACGGAACTGTAGCCGACCCAGGTTTTGTGGCCGTCACCCCCGGCAGCGGCGTGATCATGATCCCGCCGGTCTCGGTTTGCCACCACGTATCGACGATGGGACAGCGCCCGCCGCCGATGTGCTCCTGATACCACATCCACGCTTCCGGGTTGATCGGCTCGCCGACCGATCCGAGCAGCCGCAGCGTGGAGAGATCGTGCTTCGCCGGAAGCGCCGTTCCCCATTTCATGAACGCGCGGATCGCCGTTGGCGCAGTGTAGAAAACGGTCACGCCGTGCGCCGCGCAGATCGACCAGAACCGATCTTTCCCGGGATGATCGGGTGCGCCTTCGTACATCACCTCGGTAACGCCGAGCGCCAGCGGACCGTATACGACGTAGGAATGCCCCGTCACCCAGCCCACGTCCGCCGTGCACCAGAACACGTCCGAGTCCTTGAGATCGAACACCCACTTGGTCGTCGCGTACGCCTGCGTCAGGTAACCGCCGGTCGTATGCAGGATGCCCTTCGGCTTCCCGGTCGTGCCCGACGTGTAGAGGATGAACAGCGGATCCTCGGCGTCCATCGCTTCCGGCGGACAGTCTTTTTCCGCGCGGGCCATCAGCTCCGACCACCAGAGGTCGCGGCCCGTCTTGAACGACACGGTCTGGCCGGTGCGCCGCAACACGACCACGTGCGCGATGGTCGGCGTCGCCGAGACGGCGTCGTCGGCGTTCTGTTTCAGCGGCACGATCGCGCCGCGGCGATAGCCGCCATCCGCCGTGATCAGGATCTTGGCCCCGGCGTCGTTGATGCGGTCCCGCAACGACTCGGCGGAGAACCCACCGAACACGACCGTGTGGACCGCGCCGATCCGCGCGCACGCGAGCATCGCGACCGCGACCTCGGGAACCATGGGGAGATAAATCGCGACGCGATCCCCTCGCCCGACGCCCAGGCCTTTCAGCACGTTCGCGAACTTGTTGACGTCGGCGTGCAGCTCGCCGTAGGTGATGCGGCGGACTTCGCCGGGCGGCTCGCCTTCCCAGATCAACGCGATGCGGCCGCTCTTCCCGGCGCGCACGTGCCGGTCGAGGCAATTCACCGATGCGTTGAGCTTACCGCCGAGGAACCATTTGGCATGGGGCGGCTTCCACTCCAGCACGCGGTCCCAGGGCCGGCTCCACTCCAGTTGCTTCGCCCAGTCTGCCCAATAACCTTCCGGGTCCCGGCGCGCCCGCTCGTGCGCGGTCGTGTCGCGCACGTGGGCCTGGGCGGTGAAGGATGCCGGGGGAGGAAAACGCCGTTGCTCGTCGAGGAGAGTTTCGATCCGGTCGGTGGCCATGATTCGGGATATTAAGGAAGAGGGTGAGTCTAGCAAGTTGCACCGTGCCGCTCGCTATGCGGCAATCCGCGTGAGTGAGCAAGCTCACGAGTTTATGGCAACCGCTTGATCCAGCACGGCTTAGACGGTATGGCACTGGAGTCGCATAAACGGCCACGGGAGGAATCATGTCACTACCCGTGGAGCACACATTGATGTCTACGCGCCCGATGGAAAAGACGATCGCGGCACCGGAGCGGCTCGATCTCGAGTCCCGCACTGTGTTTCGCCGCGCTGCCGGGGAGGTGCTGGACCTGCTTGCCGAGGGGGCCGGCCGCCTGGTGATCGATCTGTCCGCGACGCGCTCGGTCGACAGCGCCGGTCTTGGCGCCTTGATGCTGATCCAGCGCAAGGCCGCCGAGCGCCGCCAGACGGTGTGCCTGCGTGGCGCGAACGAGGAGCTGCGTTTCCTACTGGTGCTCACGAAGTTGGACGACCTGTTCGAATTGGAGACGGGCGTTTCCTGAGGTAGATTGGCTCGGATGGCGCCCCCCCCGTCGCCGCGCAAGGTCCTTTTCGTCGAAGACGAAGCCGCACTCCAATACTCCTACGAGCGGTTCTTTAAGGGCAAGTACACGATGGCCTACGCGCCGAGCGGCGCGGAGGCCATGCGTCAGCTCGGCAGCTTCGAGCCGGACGTCCTCGTGCTCGACATGCGGTTGCCCGACACCGACGGCATCGAGCTGTTGCAGCGCATTCGCGAGACGCGGCCCACGCTGCCGGTCGTTGTGACGACTGCTTACGTGAGCATGGAGCCGCTCATGAACGTGCTCGACCTGGGCCACAGCCGATACCTCGTCAAACCGTACGAATTGAGCGAGCTCGCCGCCGCGATCGATGCTGCGGGCTGAGGGCCTGAAGCACCGCTTTGGTGCGGTCAGGGCTCTCGACGATGTATCCTTCAGCGTTCAACCCGGCCAAACCCTCGCCGTGTTCGGTCCGAACGGCGCAGGCAAGACGACCCTCCTCAAGGTTCTCGCCGGTCTCATTCAACCGCAGCGTGGTCGCGCGCACGTTGAAGGCGGCCGCCGCGTCATCGGCTGGATCGGGCACCAGCCGCAACTCTACGGACAGCTGACGGTACGCGAGAACCTCCGGTTCTGGGCATCGCTCTACGATGTGTCTCCGCCGGGCGACCTCCTGGCACGGCTGGGACTGGACGACCATGCGGATCGTCCCGTCCGCGCGCTGTCGCGTGGGCTGGTACAGCGCGTCGCGATCGCCCGGGCGTTGGTGCACGACCCGACGGTCCTGCTGCTCGATGAGCCGTTCACCGGCCTCGACCGCGTCGCAGCCGAGGCGCTTCGCCGCCTTCTGGGCGACGTGATGAAACAGGGTGGAGCGTCTGTTCTGGTGACACACAACGTCGAAGAGGGAACGGAGCTCGCGACGGACGTCGCCTTCATGCGCGCGGGCCGTTTCGTCCATTTCGCGCCGCGCGCCGGCCGTGGCCCTGAGCAGGTCGCGGAGGAGTATCGCAATGCGATCGCCTGACCTGCTGCGCCACGCCTGGACCGTCGCATCCAAGGACCTGCTCGTGGAGTTTCGCTCGCGCACAGGAATTCTGTCAGCCGCCGTGTTCGTCGTGCTCGTGCTGATGGTATTCAACTTCGGACGCGATCCGACCGCAGTTTCCAACGTTGTGCTCGTGCCCAGCATTCTATGGGTGACCTTCACATTCGCGGCGATCCTGGCCTTGAATCGCGCGTTTCAACTCGAGCTCGAGAATCAAGCACTCGACGGCTTGCTGCTCGCTCCGATCGGGCGTGGGAGCATCTACCTCGGCAAGCTGGTCGCGAATCTGTTGTTCGTTGCGACCGTTGAGGTGATTGGCGTTCCGCTCGTCGCGTTGTTTTTCAATGTCGAGGTATGGTCGCACATTGGACCGCTCGGCGGCATCATCGCTCTCGCAACAATCGGCTTCGTGGCGATAGGGACGTTGTTCAGCGCGATGACGGTGCAGACGCGCTTCGCCGAGCTGTTGCTTCCGGCTGTACTACTGCCGTTCATGATTCTACCGCTGGCGTGGGCGACACTCGCGACGACCAGTGTCTTCGCCGGCCGTCCCTTGAGCGAGATGGCTGGGTGGCTTAAGATGCTCGCGGGCTATGACATGGTGTTCGTTGTCCTTTCGCTGCTGCTCTTTCCAGCCACGGTGAACGAATGAGGCTACTCCGCGCAGGGCGTTGGATGACTGCGATCGCGCTGCTCCTGCTGGCGGGTGTGTACGTGCGTGCGCTGGTTTACACACCCGTGGAACGGTTGCAGGGACTCGCGCAGAAGATCTACTATCTGCATGTCCCTGCCGCGGTCTGGGCCGAGACGGCGATGATCATCGTCGGGATTGCGAGCACGTTTTATCTCTTTCTGAAGGATCCCCGTCTCGACCGCTTCGCCTATGCCTCGGCGGAGGTAGGAACTGTCTTCGCGGTTCTAATGCTGACCACGGGCCCGCTTTGGGGGAAGCCGATTTGGGGAACGTGGTGGACGTGGGATGCCAGGCTGACACTCGCCTTGTTCCTGTTCCTCCTGTATGTCGGGTACCTGCTTTTGCGAAGCGCGGTAGCGGACCCCAGCAGCCGTGCGCGCTTCGCGGCCGTGCTGGGTATCTGCGGCATGGTACTCGTGCCATTCGTCCACTTCAGCGTGTACCTGTTCCGAACACTGCACCCGATGCCCATCCTGCTGAAACCGAGCCCACCATCGCTGCCGGCCAGCATGCTCACGACGTTGTTGATGTCATTGGGCGTGTTTACGCTGCTGTACGTGGGATTTGTGACACAGCGCTACGCGTTGGGATCTGTCAGTGAGCCGTTGGAACCGATGAGAGGTACGGACAATGCCTGAGACTGTGCCTCAAAACGGCGGCTATATGGTCGCGGCGTACATCATCGTCGCCGTGATCACCGTCGGCTACACGCTGTCACTGTACCTGCGCGCGCGCCGCAGCTTTCGCGCGTAGCTCCGCCCGCGCTTCGGGCAGCCGGCTGTGCCCGTCCGGCACCTCTGTCGCCCAGAGGTTCAAGGCTTCGTCCGCCGCCCCATGATCCCCCGCGTCATAGAGTGACTGCGCGTTATGCCACAGGGCGGTCGCGCCACCCCCGGCCGCGTACGCCCGCGCGAACCGCGCCGCGGCTTCGGCGAAACAGCCGGTGCGCTGGTACAGCGCCCCCGCTGCCATCGCGGCGTCGGCCCGCTCCTCGAGCGCCAGCGCCTGCTCGAACGCGCCGAGGGCCTCGTCCTGACGGAACACCATCTGCAGCGCTTCGCCGAGCAGCATCCACGCGTCGGCGTGGTCGGGGAACCGCACGGTGGCCTCACGCGCCGCCTCGACGGCCCCCCAACGGTCGTCGAGCGCACGCGACAGGTGGACGAGCGCGGGATAGGTATCGGCGAAGCTGGGCGCGAACTTGCAGCCAAGCCGTAGCCAGGCCAGGGCGCGGTGTGGGGCGTCGCGTTGCGCGGCTGCAGCGCGGCGTGCGCAGAAGCGGCCCAGCGCGGCGCGAAGTGAGCGGAACATTGCTTGATAATGGGGAGAGCCACGGTGAGATTGCAACGGCGCATGGGAGCATCCTTGCAGGGGCGCCGCATCGTGGTCACGCGCGCACGCGAACAGGCTGTTGACCTGGTGCGGGCGCTGGAGGAGCACGGCGCCGAGCCGGTGATTGCGCCGGTCATCCGGATTCAGCCGGTCGAAAACCTCGGCGCGCTGCGCGCCGCGCTGACCGGCTTATCCGCCTACCGTTGGGTCGTGTTCACCAGCCAGAACGCCGTGCAGATCGTGTTCGATCGCCTCGTGGC